>Ga0308021_10000823_pt1 | contig 14279 bp, 9 predicted proteins | sample Neamet351_FD_201296 | JGI IMG/M metagenome (GOLD analysis project Ga0308021, IMG submission 201296) | Marine microbial communities from water near the shore, Antarctic Ocean - #351 | ecosystem: Environmental > Aquatic > Marine > Unclassified | place: Southern Ocean | collected 2014-10-02
GCTGCCTGAGGCGGAAGAAGCCTACGATAATATCGCAGAATTTTTAGTGAGTGTGGAAGGCCCTACTGCGCTGGAGGAAGCTGGGTGAACGCCATCAGGTCAGTGCTTGTGTTTGCCTGGATTGTTATTTCGGTAATTCCCTGTGGCCTGGCGTTAGTGTTTTGCTCACTTTTCTTGCGCAGCGATACTTTGTGGTGGTGGTTTGCCGCGCCATTTCTTCGAGGTGTTATCGTCGCGGCGCGAGTAGTAGGTGGGGTAAAACATAGGGTGCATGGCGCGGAGAATTGGCCCGCGGCAGACGATATGGGTAGGGTTATTCTGTGCTCCAAACACCAGTCCATCTGGGAAACATTTTATTTTCCCAGCATGACATCTCATCCACTGGCTTATGTATTTAAAAAAGAATTGTTACGTATCCCTATATTCGGCTGGTGTATGGGTCGATTGGATATGATTCATATCGACCGCAAGCAACGCGCCAAGGCCTGGACTAAAGTTGAAGAACAGGGCACGTTGTTAATGGATCAAGGGAAATGGATCATTATGTTTCCCGAAGGAACGCGCACCGTACGTGGAGAGAAGGGCCTCTACAAAGGCGGTGCAGCCAGACTGGCCGTTGCGACCGACGCCTATATTATACCTATTGCGGTTACCTCCGGGCGCTGTTGGCCCAGGCGCTCGTTCAGGCTCCGTCCGGGGGTTGTCGATGTCTCCATTGGCAGGCCCATTTGTGCCGCCGGTAGAGAGTCGGGCGAACTGATGGAGCAGGTAGAAACCTGGATAGAAAGCGAGATGCATCGCCTGGATCCCGAAGCCTATTAGTTTGGTAAAGCAGCGTTGAATAAAAGGCGACATTCGCTCTTAGCGTTCAAACTTGGTCGCTAGAACAAAAGAACTAATCGTTTTATCCACTCCGGGTAAATTGCCAATATTATCCAGCACTCGGTCCATATCCTCTGTGGTCAATGTTTGTACCGTAGTGATCAAGTCATAAATGCCACTCACCGCCTGCACAGTCATCACTGCGGGCATGCGCGAAAGAGCGTCGACAATTTTTTGGCTCTGCTTCGGATTGACTTGAATCATGACGTGGGCGTTGAGCTGGTGCCCAGCAAAAGTATCGTCGTAGCGGATGGTATAGGCGGCAATCACTTTTTTGCGCTCAAGGCGATTGATTCTGTCCTGTACGGTGCTGCGTGACACACCAAGTTTTCGCGCCAAAGCGCTGGTCGACTCTCTGCTGTTGGTTCGCAGCAGCGCTAGTAATTCCCTGTCTGTTTGATCTAAATCCAGCATATTGATGGTTTCTCCCATTATATTGCATGAAACTAACCGTTAATCCGTTAAATATACTATTCATAATAACGTATTCAATCAATAAAATAGCGCTAATAAGTTCTACTAATTATGAGGAGAAAAGCGCGTGCTAAAGCCGGTTAGCCATGTTGCTATTGTGAGTGCCAGCGCCGCGCTGCGCGAACGCTGGACCGATGGATTGGAAGAGTGCAGCCGCAACGATCCTGCGGCAAGTAACGTTAGTGAGTTCAGGTTTCTATCGGCCGGTTCCGCGCCAAGAGCGTTGCAACTTGCGCTTGAAGATGGCCTGTTGCAGGCCGTAGTCATCGATGCGGTGACCATAGCGGACGCCGACGAGCTTGTGGTGTCATTGAAAGCCTGCCGCGCTGAGCTGGACCTGTTTCTTGCGATTGAGAATGAGCATGGGGATGTCTTTAGCGCTCACTCGGTAGAATTGCTGGACCGTAATGACGGCAATATGAATCAGTTGTTCCGGCAGGTGCAGTCGGCAATCTCGCGCCGTGCCAGTACACCGTTTGCCGACACACTGCGCGACTATGTTTACAGTGCAAAAGATGCCTGGCATACACCGGGCCACTCTGGAGGTGATAGTTTGCGCGACAGCCCCTGGGTGGCAGATTTTCACCAGATGATGGGGGAACATATCTTCAACACAGATTTGTCCGTCTCGGTGCAGGTGTTGGACTCACTACTAGAACCACATAGCGTTATACAGGAAGCCCAGGATTTGGCTGCAGAGGCTTTTGGCGCCAGAGAAACTTTTTTTGTAACCAACGGCACCTCCACCGCCAACAAAGTCATTATTCAGCATTTACTCGGTGCCGGTGGAAAAATGATTGTCGATCAGGCCTGTCACAAATCTATACATCACGCTGTGATTTTATTTGGCGTTGAACCAATTTACTTGCACGCTTCATTGAAGGCAGAGTATGGCTTTTATGGCCCTGTGCCCAAAGCCCGCATTTTTGCAGCGATTGATGCCAATCCGGACGCCGCTCTGTTGGTATTAACATCCTGCACGTACGATGGTTTCTATTATGATCTGAAGCCAATTATTGACTACGCGCACCAACGCGGTCTTAAAGTGTTAATTGATGAGGCATGGTATGCCCATGGCCGGTTTCATCCGCAATTGCGCCCCAATGCGTTGGAATGTGGCGCAGACTACGTGACCCAGAGCACGCACAAAATGCTCTCGGCATTTTCTCAGGCCAGTATGATTCATGTCGCCGATCCGGATTTTAATGAGCACAGGTTTCGCCAAGACCTTAATATGCATACCTCCACAAGCCCTCAATATGCCATGATTGCGAGCCTGGATGTGGCACGCAAGCAAATGAGTATGGAAGGCTATTTGCAGCTGGAGCGATGTATCGATATTTCCCAACGCTTACGTCGCGGGATTAACAAAACAGCTGTGTTTCGAGTGCTGGAAATTGAGGATATGTTGCCAGTCGAACTGGCTGACGATAGTGTACGTCTAGACCCCAGTAAATTAAGTGTGGATATATCAGCTTCTGGGATGAGTGCTAGAGAGTTGCAGCTGGAGCTGTTTGAAAATTACGGTGTGCAGGTGGAGAAGGTCACCCACAATACCTTGTCGGTGTTGGTGACATTAGGTTCGACTGAGAGCAAGGTTCTACGTCTGCTGAATGCCTTGCAGAAGCTCGCTGCGAAGGCGTCCAGAGCTCAAAATTCTACACGTCGCAATGTGCCACCACTGCCTAAACTCAGCCCCTTCCATGGTCTGCCGCGCGATGCCTATTTTGGCACAGCAGTAGAAATAGCGCTGGTGGCAGAACAGCATGGCCTGAATGAAGCGTTGGTGGGCGCAGTGAGTGCTGATCTGGTTGTGCCATATCCCCCAGGAATTCCCGTGTTAATCCCAGGGCAGGAAATAACCGAGAGCATCGTGAGCTTCCTGCTTAACTTGTACCACAGCAAAAATGGCACAGAAATTCACGGTCTGGTGGAGCGCGATGACAGCGCTTTCCTGCGGGTTGTTGAGTATTAGTTTGTATCAGTTGCAAATATCTTGATTAAATCTTAATCGGGGTATGGCCCTCGTTCTACCTTTGTAATAGTCTGTCGCCTCTTTTGGGTGATGGGCGCTACTTTGGTACATTGGAATTATGGTGATTTATTTGACGGCTGCGGCGAAGTTCTTGCGCCGGGTACGCCTGCTCTTGTTCATGGAGAGCGGGTGGTCAATTGGGGGGAGCTAACCGCCCGTAGCAACAATCTGGCCCGCGCCCTTCTTGAGCAGGGTGCTTGCGCGGGTGACAAAGTCGCCATTTACCTGCGCAACTGCCCTGAGTACATGGAAACGGTAGTGGCCTGTTTCAAGGCGCGCTTAGTCCCTGTTAACGTAAATTACCGCTACCTCGACGATGAGCTGCATTACATCCTGGACAATTCTGATGCTGTGGTGGTGGTTTACGATGCCGAGTTTCGAACGCATGTAAGTGCTCTCGAGTCGCGTTTACCAGGTTTGCACTGGGTTGAAGTTGGTGAGCCTTATGAAAAGCTGGCAACAACGGGTAGCGGTGAGCCGTTGAATATTGAGCGCTCTGGCGACGACCTGTTGTTTATCTATACCGGCGGTACCACGGGTATGCCCAAGGCTGTGATGTGGCGTCAGGACGACTTGTGGCAGGCATTTGATTCAGGCTCAACGTCACCTTGTAATAAAGGAGAGCGGGTAGAATCGTATGCTGAACATTTAGAAAATTTGCAAAATTTCGACACCGTATTTAGTCAAATCGTGGCCTGTCCGCTAATGCATGGCACAGGCTTGTTAACCTCTATGGCTGCGCTCACTGGAGGAGGTTGTGTCCTTACCCTCACTCACCCGGGTCTCAATGTAGAAGAATTATGGGATACGGTTGAAAAGCGCCATGTTAACGGCCTTGTTATTGTGGGCGATGCGTTCGCCAAGCCCATGCTCAAATCACTGCAAGAAAATCCTGGTCGCTGGGACATCAGTTCATTAACGATGATGGTCTCTTCGGGTGTTATGTGGAGCCCGTTGGTGAAAGAGGGTTTGCTAAGTTACAACGCGAATATGTTGTTGGTTGATGCCTTTGGTTCCTCCGAAGCGATGGGTTTTGGTTCCTCTACATCGGGGGCGGGTTCTACTGCGAAGAGCGCTAGTTTCACCATAGGCCCAGACTGCAAAATATTCACCGAAGATTTTAAAGAAGTTGAACCAGGCAGCGGCGTTAAAGGTTTTATCGCGCGGCCGGGGCCCATTCCTATGGGATACTACAAGGACGAGAAAAAAACCGCCGAAACCTTCCCGACAATTAATGGAGTACGCTATTCCATTCCCGGTGACTGGTGCACGGTAGAAGCCGACGGCATACTCAATCTGCTCGGGCGCGGTAGTGTTTGCATAAATTCAGCGGGAGAGAAAATTTACCCTGAAGAGGTTGAGGAGGCGCTGAAAACCCATGCCAACGTAGACGATGCTCTGGTTTTTGGCATTGATGATGAGAAGTGGGGGCAGGCTGTTACTGCTGTTGTATTATTAGCTGACGACCATAGTATGGATGAGCAGAAACTCATCCATCATGCGCGAACGCTTCTCGCAGGCTATAAAGCACCCAAAGCAATTTACGCGGTAACTACCATGTTCCGCGCGCCCAATGGCAAAGCAGACTACAAGGCAGCTAAAGCCTATGTGGCATCGCTGAAATAATTTAACAAAAAAAGGAGTTAATCGAAAAATGTCTGATGCATATATTGTCGGTGCTGTTCGAAGTGCCGGTGGCAAAAAAAATGGACGCCTTAGTGGCGTTCACCCCATCGATCTGGGTGCATTGGTTGTAGATGCCCTGGTTTCTAAGGTCGCCTTGAGCGTGAATGAAATAGATGATGTGATTTTTGGCTGTGTTTCCCAGGTAGGAGCACAGTCTTCTAATATTGCCAGAAACGTTTGCCTGTCATCTGTCTTAGGTGAGTCGGTTCCCGGTACATCTGTAGATCGGCAATGCGGCTCCGGCCAGCAGGCAATCCACTTTGCAGCCCAGGGTGTTATGTCCGGCACACAGGATGTGGTGATCGCCGGGGGCGTAGAAAGTATGTCGCAGGTACCTATAGGTGCAAGCATCGTAGATGGCTATAAAGCGGACCACGGTCTCCCCTATGGCAAGAAAATGTCCGAACGTTACCCGGGTGTGCAGTTTAACCAGTTTGTAGGCGCTGAAATGTTGGCTGAAAAATATGACGTCAGTATTGACGAACTCAACGAGTTTGCGCTGGCCAGCCATATGAAGGCGAAGCGGGCGGTTGAAGAAGAGCGTTTTAAAAGCGAAATTGTTCCTATAGAAGTTGAACTGCAAGATGGCAGTCTGGTCATGCACGACCAGGATGAAGGCATTCGTATGGAGGCCACTCTGGGTGCTATAGCTGGACTGCAACCTCTGCAGGAGGGTGGGCGAATTTCAGCCGCTAATGCCTCGCAAATTTGTGATGGGGCTTCAGCAGTGATGGTCGCCAGCGGCGAAGCATGTCTACGCCTGGGATTGAAGCCTCTGGCAAAAATAGTTGCTATGTCGGTAGTGGGCAGCGACCCCGTGATTATGCTGGAAGGGCCAATAAAGGCCACCGAGGAGGTTCTGCGTAAAGCTGACCTTCAGCTAGACGACATCGATCTGGTAGAAGTCAATGAAGCTTTTGGCTCGGTACCCCTGGCATGGGCAAAAGCGCTTGGTGCTACTAAGGACAAGCTTAATGTCAACGGCGGCGCGCAGGCGCTGGGCCATCCCCTTGGCGCGACAGGAGCCAAGCTGATGACCACCCTGATTCATGAGCTGCACAGGACCGGTAAACGCTATGGTCTGCTGACAATCTGTGAAGGTGGAGGCACTGCCAATGGTACTATCATTGAGCGTGTCGACTCTGTGACCTAAGTGCGCTGCAGTGGCTTATCTCACGGAGAAATTGTGTTGAGCGTCTCGACGGCGCCATTTCTCTGTCTGCTTGCGTTGTCTGCTGCACTGTTATTACCTGGCTGTAGCAAGCCCGAGGGGCGGGGTGAAATACGCGGCCCTGCCTTGCCCGCTGCAGCAGTTGCGCAAAAACAACAGCGACAGAACTCGGCAGCTGTGCTGGTAGCTGAACAAGCGTCGCAGATTTTATTTGGCGACCTGCACGTCCACACCACGTTTTCTCCCGATGCATTTATTATGTCGCTGCCGCTCACCGGTGGTACCGGCTTGCACCCACCTTCACAAGCCTGTGATTTTGCGCGTTACTGCTCTAGCTTGGATTTTTGGTCAATTAACGACCATGCAGAAGGGCTTACGCCGCGCCGTTGGGATGAGACTAAAAAGAGTGTGCGCGAATGTAATGCTATAGCCGGCGGTGGTGGAAACCCTGATATGGTGACGTTTCTAGGGTGGGAATGGAGCCAAGTTAGCACAGATCCTAATAAACACTACGGACACAAAAACGTTATTTTCCCCAATACGCAGGATTCAGAAGTTCCCGCTAGGGCCATTGCATCTCCCAGAGAGTTGTTGGCAAAGTCTCCAGTAAGTAGAGCGCGGCAAATGATGATGTCGCTTATCGACTTTGAGAACCGCGAGTTTTATTGGGGTATACAGGGTTATTATGATGAAGTGGCCAATACTCCAGTGTGTGATGGGGGTGTCGATACACGCCAGTTACCTGTTAATTGCCGCGAGATCGCTCAAGACCCCCGAGAGCTTTTCACTAAGTTAGATCAATGGGGTTATGACAGCATTGTGATTCCCCATGGAAACTCCTGGGGGATGAACACGCCGGCTGCCACGACCTTCGATAAGCAACTCAACCTGACTCAACACGATCCAGACCGGCAGATCCTATTTGAGGTTTACTCCGGTCACGGTAACTCGGAGGAGTATCGTGATTGGCGCGCATCGGTAAAAGATGAAGTGGGAGCGTTGTCCTGCCCAAAACCCAGCGATGGTTATTTGCCGTGTTGTTGGCGCGCGGGAGAAATTATCAAACAGCGCTGCGCTGCTGCGGGTCTTGACGCTGCGCAGTGTGAGTCGCGTGAGAGCGAGGCGAGACAAAACTTTGTCGATGCTGGCAACTCAGGGCATCTCACTATACCCGGACAGCAGGTTGGCGATTGGCTCAATTGCGGCGTCTGTCCTGATTGCTTTAACCCTTCTATGGACCATCGGCCCGCTTCCAGCGCGCAGTACGCGATGGCTATTAGCAATTTCGACTCCAGCGAGAGTCCACTGCGCTTTCGCTTTGGTCTGATTGGTTCTAGCGATAATCATCGCGCTCAGGCGGGCACGGGCTATAAGCAAAACTATCGCAAAAAGATGACGGAAACATTCGGCTCAGATAACAAAAGAATCGCTAAAATAACCGGTATGGACAGCCGAGAACCCGCTACGCGTTCGGTTGCATTGGGCAATGCAAAGGGCATTGGTTTGGTAAATCTACGCAATATGGAACGGCAAAACTCTTTCTGGCTAACCGGCGGACTGGTGGCAGTGCACAGCAATGGGCGTGAACGAGACGCCATTTGGAGTGGTCTTAAAAGTCGCGAAGTGTACGCAACATCCGGCGACCGAATTCTGCTCTACTTCGATTTTTTGGCAGGCGATAAAAAGGTTCCGATGGGCTCTGAAACGTCCTCTGCATTGGCACCTCATTTTCGGGTAGGTGCTGTGGGTGCATTTAAACAACTACCTGGCTGTCCGGATTATGCCCATCAGGCCCTAGGGGAGCAACGTCTGGACATGCTATGCAGCGGGCAATGCTATAACCCTGGCGACCAGCGCTACCTCATCGACAGGATAGAGGTGGTGCGAATCAGGCCGCAGCAGACCCCAGGAGAAAATGTAGCAGACTTAGTCGAGGACCCCTGGCGCAGTTTTGAGTGCGAAGCTGATCAGGCGGGCTGTGTGGTAGAGTTTGATGATCCGGAATTTGTTAAAGGTGGACGCGAAGCAATCTACTACGTGCGAGCCATTCAAGAGCAGACCCAGATGATCAACGCCGACAATGTGCGCTGTGAATACGACGAAAGCGGTCAGTGTGTCGACGTAGATCCATGCTATGGCGACTACCGTACCCCGGCATCAGAAGACTGTCTGGCTCCTGCAAACCAACGCGCATGGTCATCGCCCATCTTTGTGGGTTATGAGGCGCAATGAAACATCTGCAGGAGTTCAGTTCAAAGCGCTTCTGCAGTTTTTACCATACCATCCGTGCCATGGGTGATTAGCACACAATCTTTACGGCACTGTTCTACCCTTGTGCGTCAGTAGTTAGGCGTATTTTTGAGATTGCGATGTGGCTATAATGACCTATTTTTATTAGGAGAGGTGTCATGGGGTTTTACGATAAACATATTCTACCGCGCTTTATCAATTGCGCCTGTGGTGCCAGTCCTATTATGAAGCAGCGGGAAAAAGTTGTTCCTGGGGCGAAGGGAGTTGTATTGGAAATTGGCATTGGCACCGGGCTTAACCTGCCCTATTACAATGCTGATAATATTGACCGAGTCATTGGGCTGGATCCATCTGAAGAGTCCTGGGACCTTGCTGCGGATCGAATCGCCGCTGCAGATTTTGATGTTGAGTTTATAGGTTTGCCAGAGGGAGAAATTCCCTTGGAAGACCATAGCGTCGACACGATTGTTATCACTTATGCCCTGTGCACCATTCCTGACCCGGTCGCTGCACTACAAGGTATGAGCCGCCTTTTAAGACCCAGCGGTCAGTTAATTTTTTGCGAGCACGGTAAGGCTCCCGATGCCAAAGTGCACAAGTGGCAGAATCGTCTCGATGGAGTGTGGGGAAAATTTGCTGGGGGCTGCCACTTAAATAGAGACATTCCTGAAATCCTTTGTGCTGGAGGGTTTTCTATCGATGCCATGGACGAAATGTATTTGCCCAACACGCCACGTTTTGGGGGCTATAATTTCTGGGGAACTGCAAAGCCTGCGAGTCATACACTTAAGCCGCAAGAGTAGAGCGCAGGCATGGACCCCTTAACTCAGGGAGTATTGGGGGCCGTCCTACCACAGGCGTGTGTCTCCAAAAAGACTGTCGCGGTAGCCGGGATATTTGGATTTCTGTCGGGTATGTCAGCAGACCTTGATGTTTTGATTCGCTCCGCGGCCGATCCTTTGTTGTTTTTGGAGTATCACCGCCAGTTCACCCACTCGCTCATTTTTATACCGTTTGGCGGTATGCTGTGTGCGGTGGTGTTGTATGCTTTGTATGGCCGCCTAGCTGGCTTGGGCTTCAAGCAGAGCTACGTCTACTGCACGCTGGGTTATGCCACCCACGCATTACTAGACGCCTGTACCACTTATGGCACCATGCTTTTTTGGCCCTTCAGCGATGCGCGTATTGCATGGAATACTATTTCGATTATCGACCCTTTGTTTACTTTGCCTATGCTTGTACTTATTGTTTTGGCTGGGATTGTGCGGCGACCTGTCTTTGCTAAAGTAGCTCTAGTTTGGGGGCTGAGTTATATGGGGTTAGGGCTATTGCAGCGTAATGAGGCGATCGATATGGGTTATGAGATCGCTAGCGCGCGAGGGCATAACCCCATTCGACTAGAAGCGAAGCCGAGCTTTGCCAACCTGCTGGTGTGGAAAATTATATATGAAACACGAGATAAGTTTTATGTCGACGCGGTTCGGGCACGACTGTCGCCCACTGTCTTCCCAGGCAGTTCTGTTGACAAGCTTAACATTTCAAAAGATCTGGCCTGGCTTGATAAAGACTCTCAACAAGCTCGTGATATCGAGCGCTTTCGCTGGTTTAGCAACGGTTATATTGCACTAGACCCTCACAATGACAGCAGGATAATCGATATCCGATATTCTTTGGTACCCAACGAAGTTGCACCGCTGTGGAGTATCGAACTGAAGCGCGATGCCACCCCTGAGGAACACGCAGATTATATAACCCACAGAGACCTCAGCGAGGAAAGAACGGCGACTATGCGCGCTATGCTGATGGGTAGGAATTAGAATTTTTATGGCAATGGCGTCGCCGCCCTACAGGGTACAGAACCGCAGTCAGATAATCAGGTGTTTAGTGTCATCCCCTGCTGCTGGTGTTTCGCTGCCTGCATAACACCCCACAGCATGAGCAACTGGGCTGCAGGGTATGTCAGCACATAGGCTAGCGCACACACAATGTAACTGATCAGTGTTGTGCGCCGCATTTGATTCACGCGAGAACCACTTTCAGTGCCGTCAGGCAAGTCTTGATATTTTTTTCGCAACTGCTCTCGCCCATTAAACCTATGCGCCAGGTTTTTCCAGCCAGGGCGCCAAGTCCTGCGCCAATTTCCAGATTGAATTCATTGAGCAGCCTTGCGCGAACTGCGCCGTCGTCTACACCGTCAGGAATGTTAACGGCATTGAGTTGGGGCAGCCGTACATCTGTAGCGACGGCCATACTGAGCCCCATCGATTCCAGGCCAGTTACCAAGGTTTCGTGGTTACGCCTGTGACGCAGATGTGCTTGTTCCAGCCCTTCTTGCTGCAACATCAGCAATGATTCATGCAAGGCGTAGAGGTTGTTCACCGGCGCGGTGTGGTGGTAGGCGCGCTTGGTGCTACCGCCCCAGTAGCCCATCACAAGCTGCATGTCGAGAAACCAACTCTGAACCCGAGTTTTACGGTTTTTGATGTGCTCCACTGCCCGGGGGCTGAAGGTGACTGGAGAAATTCCAGGTACGCAGGACAGACATTTTTGTGTGCCGGAATAAACCGCATCAGCACCCCATTCGTCGACCTTTAAAGCGACTCCACCCAGGGAAGTTACCGCATCAACAATAGACAGCGCATTGTTTTCACGGGCGAGCGCACAGAGTGCTTGAGCATCGCTGAGAGCGCCGGTGGAGGTTTCTGCGTGTACGAATGCCAGGGTATTGGCATCCGGGTGCGCCTCGAAGGCTTGTGCCACTTTATCGATACTAACGGCATCGCCCCAGCTATCTTCTACCATAACCGCCGAGGCCCCGCAGCGCTCTACATTTTCTTTCATGCGCCCGCCAAACACGCCATTTTGACACACAATAACTTTGTCTCCGGGGGAGATGAGGTTCACAAAGCAGGCTTCCATGCCCGCCGAGCCGGGTGCCGAGATGGGCAGCGTTAGCGCATTTTCAGTTTGAAAGGCGTACTGCAGTAGATCTTTGATCTCATCCATTAGCTCCACGAATTTAGGGTCCAGGTGACCAATGGTAGGGCGAGCCAGTGCGTCTAAAATTCGCTGTGGAACGTCGGAGGGGCCAGGGCCCATAAGAATTCTGTGAGGTGGTATAAAGCTGCTGGTCATGTGATTTCCTGCTCTATTAGGGTTTGAGTAACGGCTAGAAGGTACACAAGTTAGCAGTTTTCTATCGTAAGCTTAAGTGCCGCTGGCTTATAGTTCCTATTCGCTGCTGTAATGTTCGTTCATAGAAAAATGTCCAATTTTTAATATTGGCTTTATTGACTACTTAGAAATGGTCCCTTAGTTAGGAACGTGTCGGAGTCTATCTGATCGATTATAAAGCGAGCGAGTTTGCCTGCGCGCAAATAAAATGAGGTGGGTGTATCCAGGGATGCCATCGGCGCCAACGGGTAGGCCTGAGGTTCAATAATGGGGCAGCGTAGTGAAAGACTTCAGTGAAGGCAGTGAGTCGATCCTGGAAGGCATGATCTCAGGCTAGTCCTCCAGAGTGTTTCTCACGGCAGCCTGTGCTGCCGCAATTCTGGCCACTGGCACTCGATAGGGGCTACAGGACACATAATCCAGCCCCAGATCGTGGCAAAAGGCAATGGAGCGGGGGTCGCCACCGTGCTCGCCGCATATACCGTACTTGATGCCGGGTTTGCGTGCCTTGCTTTCTCTTACCGCGATTTCCATCAATCTACCCACTGCTCTTTGGTCCAGTGAGACAAAGGGGTCTGCTTCTACCAGCTTTTTCTTTAAGTATTCCGGTAGGAATTTACCAATATCGTCGCGGGAAAATCCGTAGGTCATCTGGGTCAGGTCGTTGGTCCCAAAGCTCATGAATTCGACTTCCGGAGCCAGACGGTCGGCACCCAGAGTGGCTCGTGGCGTCTCCATCATAGTGCCTACTTTATAGGCGATAGAAATGCGCTTTTCTCGCAGTACATCTTGAATGCCTTTATCGATAATTTTATTTATCAAGCGGATTTCACGCACGTTTACTACCAGCGGAATCATGATTTCTGGGAAAGGTTTGTAGCCCAGCTCCGTCGCCTCTACAGCGGCACTGATAATGGCCTTGACCTGCATTTCGGTGATCTCTGGATAAACCACCGCCAGACGGCAACCTCGGAAACCCAGCATTGGATTAACCTCATGTAGGCTCTCAGTGATGGCTCGCACTTTTTCTGGGGATTTGCCTATGCGCTCGGCCAGTGAAACCATTTCCTGTTCTGTATGAGGAAGAAACTCGTGTAACGGAGGGTCAAGCAGACGAATGGTTAGTGGCATGCCACGCATGACTTTGAACAACGCCAAGATGTCAGTATGCTGAAACCCCAGCAGCACATCTAAATATTTTTGCCGTTCCTCTTTTGTCTCTGACAGAATCATAGCTCGCATGGGGTCTATTCGTTCAGTGTCGAAAAACATGTGCTCGGTGCGACACAGGCCTATCCCTTCCGCACCCAGTTCCACCGCCTTGGCCGCATCCTCTGGAGTCTCTGCATTAGCCCTGACTTTAAGTCTACGATGCTTATCTGCCCAGGACAGTAAAGTTTGGAAATCTTCGCCAGTGCTGGCTTCTGTTTTGGGTATATCACCCAGCATAACGTCGCCAGCAGTTCCATCGAGTGTGATGATGTCGCCGCGCTTGATCACCACGCCCTGCGCAGTTGTTGCAGTGCCCTGTGCATAATTTATTGTCAAGCCGTTGCAGGCTGTAATGGCACACACGCCCATGCCTCTGGCGACAACGGCAGCGTGAGAGGTCATTCCACCCAGCTCGGTGAGGATACCCTCGGCTACCTTCATGCCGTGAATGTCCTCCGGTGTAGTTTCTCGGCGAACCAGTACCACCTTGTGGCCTTGCGCGCAGGTCTCGACCGCTTCTTCTGCAGAGAAAACAACTTGTCCGGTTGCGCCGCCGGGGCTTGCAGGCAATCCTGAAGCGACAATGTCGGTCTTTTTGTTCGGGTCAATCATGGGGTGTAAAAAGGCCTCAACATGCTCTGGAGACACTCGCATTAACGCCTGCTTTTCTGTAATTAGTCCTTCGTTAACCATGTCTACTGCGATTTTTATTGACGCTCTTCCGGTTCTTTTTCCGCTGCGGGTTTGCAGGATGTAGAACTTGCCTTCCTGCACTGTGAACTCGATATCCTGCATATCGCGATAGTGTTTTTCCAGAAGTAGCTGAGTGTCAAATAATTCCCGGTAAACCTCTGGCATTTTCTCTTTCAGTGACTCGATAGGCAGGGGCGTTCGTATACCCGCCACCACGTCTTCTCCAGCAGCGTTAAATAAATATTCGCCGAAGAAAATTTGCTCCCCTGTGGATGGATTGCGAGTGAAAGCCACACCCGAGCCAGAGTCGTCGCCGAAATTGCCAAATACCATCGCCTGCACATTGACAGCAGTACCCAACGAGGTGGGTATATTGTTCATTTCGCGGTAAACATTGGCGCGCGGTGTATGCCATGAGAGAAAAACAGCCTCTACAGCCAGTTTAAGCTGTATAAAAGGATCTTGCGGGAAGTCGACTAAGGTCTTGTATATTTTTACAATTTCTTTCCAGTCCTCAGCGGACATTTCGGTGTCCAGCACCTTATTGTGTGCCGTTTTATAGTTTTGTATTTCTTCTTCGAACTGGTGCCCGTCCATGTCCAGCACAACATCGGCAAACATTTGTATAAAGCGGCGGTAGGAGTCGTAAGCAAAACGGGGGTTGTCTGTTTTGGCTGCCAATCCTTCTACTATTTCATCGTT
>Ga0308021_10000825_pt1 | contig 14251 bp, 14 predicted proteins | sample Neamet351_FD_201296 | JGI IMG/M metagenome (GOLD analysis project Ga0308021, IMG submission 201296) | Marine microbial communities from water near the shore, Antarctic Ocean - #351 | ecosystem: Environmental > Aquatic > Marine > Unclassified | place: Southern Ocean | collected 2014-10-02
TGGCTATCTATCAAAGCGGGCGAGTAGTTCGTGATGAAGTCATGGGCGACGATGTGGCGCTTCCCGATGTCCGTGCGGGCTTGTTGCTGGTATTTAATGTGTTCGAAAAGGCCAGCTACGGCATCGTGCTGAAGACAAATCGTCCTCTTAAGGTGATGGATAAAGTTAAAAGCCCTTAGTTTAAAGCGGCACGTAGTGCATCTAATTCGTCAAATGTGGCCACTTCGGAGTAGCCACTAGCCAATCCGCTTACACTATGAGACCTGCAGGAAGCAGCGTCTCGGCTAGTTTCTGCCAAACACACATCAAGGACGATGTATGAACACCGCTGATATGCGCCTGTGCCTTTCCTTGCACAGCATTCCTACCCTAAGTGACGCCCTACTCTCCAGACTTTTTTTGCACTATGGCAGCCCCAAGGCTATTTGGGAGTCCACGCCCGATGAATGGGCGTTACTGGGGGCGAAAAGAGAAACGATAGTCGCCATGAAATCTACGCTACACAGTAATAGCTTCCCTGTAGATATCGACGGTCAATTGGAGTTGTTGGACAAGCTGGGTGCTCAAATCCTGCCTTTAACCGATGAAGCCTATCCCGCATTGCTGCGCACCATTTACGACCCGCCTCCTCTACTATATGTGCGCGGAGATGCCAGCTTGCTTCAGGAGGCACAATTGGCAGTGGTTGGAAGCCGCAAAGCTAGCCCGGCTGGGCTGCGCACGACTAGAACCCTGTCCACAGCACTGGTAAGGGCGGGCTTACATATTTGTAGCGGGCTGGCGTTGGGTGTCGATGGAGAGGCGCACCGGGCGGCGTTGGCGGCCGGGGGTGCAAGTATTGCAGTTATGGCGACAGGAATTGACCAGGTTTACCCCCATTGTCATGCAGCTTTGGCGCAAGAGTTGGCGAGCAGCGGCGCTCTGGTTACTGAGTATCCACCTGGCTGCCCACCCGAGCGGTACCGCTTTCCTCAGCGAAACCGAATACTCAGCGGTTTGTCCCTGGGTGTGTTGGTAGTAGAGGCTGCACTTCGAAGTGGTTCGTTGATAACCGCAGGCACGGCGCTAGAGCAAGGGCGGGAAGTCTTTACATGTCCCTGGGCTATGTTCCACGAGGGTGGACGAGGATGCCTTCGCTTAATTCGCGATGGCGCTAAGATGGTCGAGTGCGTGGAAGACATTCTCAGTGAGCTGGGGCCTCTGTATACTCTGCAAGAGAGCTTAGCTCCCGAAGGTACTAAAGCGATTATTGGGGCCGCCGAAATGCCAGCAGGCCAACAGGAGATTTTTTCTATGATTGGCTATGAGGCAGCCTCGGTGGACATGCTGGTTGAGCACAGCGGGTTGCCAGTGGCGAGGGTGATGGCCGCACTGTCCACATTGGAGCTGCAGGGCAAAATCTGCCGTTTCAGCGGTGGTTATATTCACTGTTGACGGGGCTGTCAGTTGTTGCTTTAATTCCGCGCCTTTTTAGGGCAGGCTTACAGGCGTTGAATTGGCGCTACTTGGAGAAAATGAATGAACAAACCGTTTGTTGCAATAGTAATGGGCTCAGACTCGGATTTACCGGTAATGGAGGCGTGCTTTGGCGTCCTCAAGTTGCTTAATATCCCCTTCGAGGCACGAATAACGTCCGCCCACCGTACGCCCCAAATCACCAAGGAATTTGTAGAGGATGCCGATGCACGTGGTTGCGCTGTGTTTATCGCCGCGGCTGGAATGGCGGCTCATCTCGCTGGTGCTGTAGCAGCCACCACCGTAAAGCCAGTAATTGGTATTCCTATTAACGCCTCTCTGAACGGTATGGATGCCCTGCTTTCGACGGTACAGATGCCTGGTGGTATTCCGGTGGCAAGTGTTGCTATTGGCAAGGCCGGGGCAAAAAATGCGGCGTATCTGGCGGCGCAGATTCTGGCTGTGCATGATGCTGAATTGGGGCAAAGATTACGCGATGAACGCAGCGCAAACGCTAAAGCTATTGTCGCCAAAGATGCAGAATTGCAACAGTCGCTGAAAGGCTAGTCTTTGCCAAAAACACTTTCAACTATTGCTCTTCGCCAAGCAGTTACGGCCATACAGGGCGGTGGGGTGATTGCCTGTCCCACTGAGGCTGTTTGGGGCCTGAGCTGTGACCCGTTCAATGAAATGGCGGTGACACGGCTGCTCCATCTAAAGCGCCGGGAGATGGCCAAGGGCCTGGTGCTTGTGGCGGGGGCGGAGTCGCAGCTCGAATGGCTGCTGCGCGACCTTCCTTTGGCGCAGCGCGCGCGCTTGAGTTTATCCTGGCCGGGGCCTACAACCTGGCTTATCCCCCTGCAGCATCGTGTTCCTGGCTGGATTTGCGGAGACCACGATACTGTCGCAGTAAGGGTGAGCGCACACCCCTTGGTGCGTGCATTGTGTAATGCTTGGGGAGGCCCTTTGGTGTCAACCTCGGCCAACCCAGCGGGAAGTAGGCCAGCTACTCAGTCCTTTCAGGTAAGGCGCTATTTCGGAGCAGATTTGGACTATATTGTTTCCGGCGCGTTAGGCGGGGCCAGTCGCCCAACGGTAATCAAACACCTGCTGACGGACAAAATCATCAGGGCATAGCCCGAGCAACTAGCATTGTTAGCTACCACGCGTATAATGCGGCGCCGACGAGTCTTCTAAACTAAGGTAAGCATGCAGATTGATCAGGTCAGGTCGTATCTTCTAGCCCTTCAGGACAATATTTGCGAATCTCTCGCAGAGGAAGACGGGCAGGCTTCATTCTTCACCGACGAATGGCAGCGTCCGGAAGGCGGTGGAGGGCGCAGCAGGGTTTTAACTGAGGGTGCCGTTTTTGAGCGTGCCGGTGTTAATTTCTCGCATGTAAAGGGCGCACAATTGCCCGCTTCGGCTAGTGTCTCCAGGCCGGAACTTGCAGGACGTAGCTTTGAGGCCCTAGGGGTTTCGCTGGTTATTCATCCGCATAATCCCTATGTTCCCACTTCTCACGCAAATGTACGGTTATTCGTCGCAGAAAAAGAGGGCGAAGAACCGGTATGGTGGTTTGGTGGCGGCTATGACTTAACGCCCTATTACGCTAATCGGGAAGATTGTAAAAGTTGGCATGTTGCGGCTTCTGGAGCCTGCAAGGCATTTGGCGAGGACGTCTATCCGCGCTATAAAACCTGGTGTGATGAATATTTTTACCTGCCACACAGAAATGAACCTCGTGGAATTGGCGGTCTATTTTATGATGATCTGAACTGTTGGGACTTCGACACCTGTTTTGCTTTTATGCGGTCGGTGGGAGGCTCCTTTTTGACCGCTTACAGGCCCATCGTGGCCCGCAGGAAGAACACCGTTTACGGTGATCGAGAGCGCCAGTTTCAGCTATACCGTCGCGGCCGCTATGTAGAGTTTAATCTTGTGTACGATAGAGGAACGCTTTTTGGTTTACAGTCAAATGGTCGTACAGAGGCTATTTTGATGTCCATGCCGCCCTTGGTACGCTGGGAATACGATTACCATCCGGAACCGGGTTCAGCTGAAGAAGAGCTCACCCAATACTACCTGCAGAGCCGGGATTGGTTGACGGAAACTCGAGTCGGATAAGTAAGATATGACAAACAATAAAAAATTTGCAGTTTTTGGCAACCCTATTAAGCACAGCAAGTCTCCCTTTATCCACACGGCTTTTGCGCGCCAGTGTGAGCTGCAGTTGCAGTATCGTGCGGTCAGGATTGAAATCGACGGGTTCGCAGAGGCTGCGCGCACCTTTTTTGCTGACGGTGGAGCTGGCCTTAATGTGACCGTACCCTTTAAGCAAGAGGCGTTTGAACTCGCCGATAGCTTGAGTGACCGGGCTCTGCGCGCCGGTGCCGCCAACACACTCACGCCACTTCCCTCGGGAGGCATTGCCGCTGACAATACCGATGGTATTGGTCTGGTTAGCGATATGGTGGTCAACCTGGGCTGGGCTGTGCGGGGCTTGCGAGTGCTGGTGTTGGGTTCCGGTGGTGCGGTGAGAGGGATATTGGAACCGTTAATGGGTGAACGCCCCAAAGAATTGCTTATTGTAAATCGCACTGCCTCCCGTGCGGCGCATTTAGCTGCTGAGTTTGCGGATTTGGGCCCAGTGGAAGGTGGCGCCTATTCCCTTATTGGTTCGCGACAGTTTGACCTTGTAATCAATGGCACGAGTGCGGGGTTGGCCGGGGAGATGCCCGAGCTCCCCGCTTCACTGCTGACCGACCATAGCTGCTGCTATGATATGGTCTATGGAGCGCAGCCGACAGTCTTTATGCATTGGGCAGCGCACCATGCGGCATGGGCGGTTTCTGATGGGTTGGGTATGTTGGTAGAACAAGCTGCGCAATCATTTTACCTATGGAACAAGGCAAAGCCCGAAACCCGTTCGGTTATAAGCCAGCTGAGAAGCGGTTTAGCGGCAGCCTAAGTAGGGTTTTACTCGGCCTCCAGCTCGGCAATATACTTGTCCTTTAATTTGACATAGTTACTAGCGCTGTAACAAAAATAGCTCATTTCGCCCTCCGATAGGGCTCGCATTTCTCTGGCCGGGCTGCCTGCATACAGAAAGCCGCTGCGCAACGTTTTTTTCGGGGTAACCAGCGCGCCTGCAGCAATTACCACATCGTCTTCCACAACGGCACCATCCATGACAGTGGCACCCATCCCTACAAGTACCCGGTTTCCGATGATACAGCCATGTAAAGTTGCGTTGTGCCCTATGGTGACATCCTCTCCGATAAGCAGGGGCCAGCCACCATCGTTATAGGGACCAGCATGGGTGATGTGTAGGACACAGCCATCCTGAACGCTGGTTCTGGCACCAATGGTTATGGTGTGCATGTCGCCGCGAATGGCAACCTGAGGCCAAACTGAAACATCATCTGCGAGTGAGGTATCTCCTAACACCACTGCAGAGGGGTCCACAAAGACGCGCTCGCCCAGCTGTGGGCGATGCCCACCAAAGGTGCGTATATTTTTTCCGTGATGTTTCATGCCGACTTCTAGTCCTGCTGCTGTAGTTACTTGATACAATAAACCACCAATCAGGATCTGGCCAGAAAATTGCTGTAGCCGAAGATCCGCTGTAGCGCAAACACGCGTGGTTATACCTGCTGGAGACACCGAAGTGAAAAAGAGACGATTTATTGCCGGAGCTGTATGTCCTCGCTGTTCCGCTATGGATAAAATTTTGATAGATCTGGAGAGCGATGCGCGGGAGTGCGTGGCTTGTGGCTTTACTGACCAGCGCCCCGGTGATCCACTGGTATCAAAAGAGGTTCCCACTCGGGTGAGTCGAGGTTCGGCGCGGCGGGTCGAAACCAGAGCGGAAGCCGTGAAGTTAGTCGATGAACTCCCCGGTGAGTCTAGCTAGGCGTATTTATCCCCCCCTAGAGTGTTGGCGAAAGCCAGCCTTTCTGCCGAGTCTTTCTCACATAGGCCCCATACAAGGTGGCGCCCCTGGCACCGTTGAACAGAAAAAATGCGAGCCACAGGCCATGGTTTCCTAGGTGGCGAGTAAAAAACCAGGAGGGAAGGTAAATAATAAAGACACAAAAGAGCATACTTATCATCATATCCCGGGTTTCAGCACTGCCAATGAACACGCCGTCCAGTAAATAACTGGGAGCTGCAACCAAGGGCAACAAAATTAACCATGGTGTGTACAGCTCCAGCAGTGCTCGCAATGGGGCCATGTTGGTCATGAGCGCGAACAGGGGATTGTGGAATAAAAAGAAAATTAGACTCATGCAAATTGCCATCATGCCGCACCAGAAACTGCAGTAACGCACCACCTTGTGAAAACCTACGAGGTCTCTTGCGCCCAGCCTGTTTCCAGACAAGGCTTCGGCTGCAAAAGCGAAACCGTCCATAGCGTAAGCAGCCATTAGAACAAGATGCATCATCAGAGCATTTGCTGCAAGAATACTGCTGCCCTGCTTGTCTCCCATAGCGGTAAAAAAAGCAAAGCTGAACAGCAGGCAAAGGTTGCGGATGAAAAGGTCGGTGTTACTGCGCAGCAAGCGCCGATAAGATGGCCAGCTTTTCAGCTGGGCGATAAATTGTGATGTGGATGTGCGAGGGAGCGTGCGCCACACTCCAAACAGGGCGAGGCTACAGCCCATGTATTCGGCAATGACGGTGGCCATCGCGGCGCCGTCGCTGTACATGTTCAGCTCCACAACAAACAGGAAATCCAGACCAATATTGACCACATTGGTGAGCACCACGATAAGCATGGGCCAGCGAGTATTCGCCCTACCGATGAACCAACCGACAATTGCATAGGTGAGCAATACCGCGGGCGCACTGGATATCCTGATGGAGGCATAGCTCTTGGCCACCAGGGTAATGTCCGCCTGGGCTGACATCACGAAAAACCCAAAGCCAAGCAACAGCGGGTGAAATAACAGGACAGCTGCAGACAACGCCAGTGCGAGCACGCTGGACTGGCCCAGCACAACATTGGCGCCCGATAGATTTCCCGAACCCATGGCCTTGGCCACTAACCCGGTTGTCCCCATTCTAAGAAAACCAAAACCCCAGTACAAAAAAGACAGTAGCGCCCCCCCTACGGCAACAGCGCCGAGATACTGTGTGCTACCCAGGTGGCCTAAAATGGCCGCGTCTACAAGTCCCAGTAATGGGATGGAGATATTGGAAAGAATTGCCGGCCAGGCGATGGCCCATATGTTTTTGTTGAGCTGGTTCATTGTGAGTCTATCTTGCGTTATCGACGCGGTGAAAGAGGGTTGCTTGAAAAGCTCAGCACAATGGCCGGCAGACCTTTATATTATCAATGACTTAGTATTTTTTATCCCTAACTTTCGCTATAATGCGCCGCGTTTTGTCACAGCTCCCAATACAAGGTACACAATAAGTTGGGGCTTAATATCAATAAACTAAATGGAGACACAGGATATGTGTTTTGACGTGAAGCGGCTGTATGCGCTGGCGATTGGCCCTGTGCTGATGCTAATGGGCTTGGTTAGTAATGGTGTCTGGGCGAGTGAATCCGAAAGGAGCACGGTGAACATGACCCCCGGCGTGACCGAGGTGGGGCAGCAAATTTATGATTTGCATATGCTCATACTCTGGATCTGCACAATTATCGGGCTGTTGGTTTTTGGAGTCATGTTTTACTCGATCTACGCTCACAGGAAATCAAAGGGTGCAAAAGCGTCGAGTTTTCACGAAAGTACGACCGTAGAAATTGCCTGGACAGTTGTCCCCTTCTTCATCTTGATTGCCATGGCTGTGCCGGCTACTAAGACCTTGATAGAGGTATACAGCTTCGATGATGCCGACTTGGATATTATGGTTACTGGTTATCAGTGGAAATGGAAGTATGAATACCTGATCGACGAAGGTGAGCGTGTTTCATTTTTCAGTAATTTAAGTACTCCGCAAAGCGAGATTAGCAATACTGAGCCGAAGGGGGAGCACTATCTTCGCGAAGTCGATGAGCCTCTGGTCATTCCCGTGAACGCCAAGGTGCGTTTCCTGGTAACGGCTAATGATGTTATTCACTCCTGGTGGGTGCCAGAACTAGCGGTCAAAAAAGATGCGATTCCCGGCTTTATTAACGAGGCCTGGACCAAGCCTTTGAAGGAAGGCGTTTATCGCGGCCAATGTGCGGAACTGTGCGGTAAAGACCACGGGTTTATGCCTATAGTGGTGAATGTCGTTAGCCAGGATGAGTATGAAACGTGGCTGGCCAGTAAGCAGGTCGAGGCAGCTCAGGTTAAGCAATTGATGGCCCAGACCTTTACTTTCGATGAATTGGTAGAGCGTGGAAAAGGTGTCTACGAACGAAGCTGCCTGGCGTGCCACGGTGCCAAGGGAGAGGGTGGAGTCGGAAACGCGATCGCTGGAAGCACTATTGTAACGGGTGAGATAAGCACGCATCTGGACATTGGAATCAATGGTGTTCCCGGTACGGCCATGCAGGCTTTTGGTGGCCAGCTCAACGATGTTGATATGGCGGCGGTAATCACCTATCAGCGTAATGCATTCGGCAATAATATGGGTGACATAGTTCAACCCATAGACGTTTTCAACCATAAGAAAGGCTAAGGGGAGGAGTTAACGATGGGCGATCATCATCACGGACCCGCCAAGGGCCTGACACGGTGGATAACCACCACAAATCACAAAGATATCGGTTCCATGTACCTATGGTTCTCGTTCGCAATGTTTATATTGGGCGGCGCTTTTGCCATGATTATTCGAGCCGAGCTGTTTCAGCCCGGCCTGCAATTGGTAGAGCCAAGCTTTTTTAACCAGATGACCACCATGCACGGCCTGATTATGGTATTTGGGGCAATAATGCCCTCCTTCGTTGGTCTGGCTAACTGGATGATCCCCATGATGATCGGGGCGCCGGATATGGCTCTGCCGCGAATGAATAACCTGAGCTTCTGGATATTGCCGCCCAGTTTTCTGATGTTGGCCAGCACTTTGTTCATGGATGGCGGTGCACCGCAGGCGGGCTGGACCTTTTACGCCCCGCTTTCTACTACTTACGCCCCGCCTTCAGTGACGTTCTTTATTTTTAGCATTCACTTGTTGGGTGCTTCTTCAATCATGGGTTCCATAAATATCATCGCTACCGTGATGAATTTACGTGCACCGGGCATGACTTACATGAAGATGCCGCTGTTTGTGTGGACCTGGCTGATCACCGCCTTTTTGTTGGTGGCAGTGATGCCCGTTCTCGCCGGAGCGGTAACCATGATGCTGATGGATGTACACTTTGGCACCAGTTTCTTCTCTGCCGCGGGTGGCGGTGACCCTGTGTTGTTCCAGCATGTGTTTTGGTTCTTTGGTCACCCCGAGGTTTACATTATTATTCTTCCGGCTTTCGGTGTGGTTTCGCAGATTATTCCCACATTCTCCCGCAAGCGCCTGTTTGGTTATGATTCGATGGTCTACGCCACCGCTTCTATCGCCTTTCTGTCGTTTATTGTTTGGGCCCACCATATGTTTACCGTGGGAATGCCCGTCGCAGGCGAGCTTTTCTTCATGTATGCAACGATGCTGATTGCTGTGCCTACGGGAGTGAAGGTATTTAACTGGGTGACAACGATGTGGCGAGGTTCATTAACCTTCGAAACGCCTATGATGTTCTCCATTGGCTTTCTTATTCTGTTTACTATCGGCGGCTTTACGGGCTTGATGTTGTCTATCGCGCCGGTAGATTTTCAGTATCATGATAGCTATTTCGTTGTTGCTCACTTCCACTACGTGATGGTGGCCGGTGCTATCTTTAGTATGTCGGCGGCTATTTACTATTGGCTGCCCAAATGGTGTGGTCGGATGTACAACGAAAAAATGGGGCAATTGCATTTCTGGGTTTCATTTGTCGGTTTCAATCTTGCATTCTTCCCCCAACATTTTGTGGGTCTGGCAGGTATGCCGCGACGTATTCCCGACTATGCATTGCAATTCACGGACTTTAATATGATGTCTAGTATTGGTGCCTTCATATACGGGGCTGCGCAAATACTGTTCCTCTACAACGTCATAGCAACGATAGTATCTGGAAAGCCAACCAGCGAAGAGAAGACCTGGGAAGGTGCCGAAGGGCTGGAGTGGACAATTCCCACTCCGGCGCCATACCACACCTTTGAAACTCCGCCTGCGGTGAAGTAGGTAACATCCGGCATGTTACAACTGAGCAAAAATCCAAGCATCGATACCGCGGTAAAGCTTGCCGGGGTAACGGTGGTGATGTTTGCTTTTGTGTTTGTTGTGATGGTGCCTTTATATGATGTGTTATGTGACGCACTTGGAATTAATGGCAAAACCAGCGGTGAGGCCTACACAGCAGTAGACGCGCAGGTCGATACCGGTCGAAGGATCAAAATACAGTTTATTGCATCGAATAATGCGGGCATGCCCTGGGAGTTTGGGGCAACAGTTCCAATGATGAAAGTTCATCCCGGCGCTGTAAATGACACCCTGTTTTTTGCAAAAAACCCAATGCCGCATGCAATGGTAGCGCAGGCTGTTCCGAGTATTTCCCCAGCGCGGGCGACCGAATATTTTCATAAAACAGAATGTTTTTGCTTTAATCAGCAGCCTTTGGACGGTGAGAGCTCGGCGCAAATGCCACTGCAGTTTATCGTAGACCAAGATTTGCCGGCAGATATAAAAACCATCACGCTGTCATATACCCTTTTTGATGTAACAGACATGGCGAAGAGCGCGATAGCTAAACGCTAGTATCCGGACTAATACCCGGGTAATTATAATGGAGAGTAAAAAATGACAAGTCAGACGTCCACAGAGTACGAAAAGTACTATGTGCCGGACAAGAGCCGGTTGGCTATATGTACAACTATTGGTTTGCTCCTCTGCCTTTATGGTGCCTCGCACGTTCTCAATGATAAGACGTTTGGCGACCCGAATGTTGAGACAAACTCCTGGACTCTTTTCCTGACGGGGTTGTTCGTGTTCATTGCCACGCTTTTCGCCTGGTTTCGAACGACGGTTAAAGAAAACAGGGCTGGAATGAACAGCGCGCAGCTGAAAAAATCATATGTGCTTGGTATGTTCTGGTTCATATTTTCAGAGGTGATGTTTTTTGCCGCATTTTTTGGCGCCCTGTTTTACGTTCGCAATATTTCCGGGCCATGGCTGGGAGGCGAAGGTGAAGGTGGGCGTATGAGTTCACTGCTGTGGGAAGGGTTTCAATTTAGCTGGCCGTTAACCACAACTCCTCAGGATGCAGTTGGTGGTGCAGGCGCACAGCTAATGGCGAATAACGGCAGTTATGTAGGAGCAGATAAGAGCATGGCTTTCGCAAATGCCCATGCTTGGTGGGCGTGGCTACCGCTGTGGAACACGTTGTTGCTGATAACCTCCAGCTTCACTGTACATATTGCACACACGGGCCTCTTGGCTGGTAATAAGAAGAAGTTCAACACTTGGCTAGCTATCAGTGTGATTTTGGCCATCGCATTCCTCTATCTACAGTATATGGAGTATCACGAAGCCTATGCCGATTTCGGCTTAATGCTTACTTCAGGCACTTACGGCTCAACCTTTTTTATGTTGACGGGCTTTCACGGTTTCCACGTATTTATGGGTATGACCATGTTGCTGGTTCAATTGATTCGTTCAGTGAAAAGCAATCATTTCACTGCAGAAGACCACTTTGGCTTTGAGGCGTCCAGCTGGTACTGGCACTTTGTCGACGTGGTTTGGGTTATGCTGTTCCTGTTTGTTTATATTCTGTAATTGACAGGCTTTGGGCCAGACTCGTCTGGCCCAACTAAGGTTGAGTGCAAACCTCAGGTTAGTGGGGGGTTTAACTGCCGCAGTATAAATCAGTAGCGCGGCCCCGGGGTGAGAGGATTAGCCTAATTGACTTCAATGCAGCTGGATCTGGACTGGCGTACCTCTATTGTGAGTGTATTGCTGCTTCCAATATTAATTGGCCTTGGTCTTTGGCAGCTACAGCGCGCTGATGAAAAGGCCGACATTAACACCCAGTGGGAGTTAAGACGCAGTCAGGCCCCGGTGCCACTGGCGTCGCTGGAGCGCAGCAATGCGCAATTATTACAGTACTTACCTGTGCAACTGAGCGGTCAGTTTTTGTCGGCTAAATACTTTCTTCTGGACAATAGAATTCACCGCGGCCAATTTGGTAATGAGGTTCTTGCCGTTTTCAAGCTTAGCGCCAGTGGCAAGGTAGTTTTGGTAAATCGCGGCTGGATTGCAGCGGACCCCTCTCGTCGCCAAGAGCCGACGATACTTGAGGTTGATGGCCCTACGAAGATAACCGGCTATGTCTATGTGTCGCCAGGGCAACCTTACCTGCTGGCTGATACTGCGCTGAACTCAGGCTGGCCCAAGCGTATCCAGGCGATAGAAATGGATAAACTGGGCGCGGCTGTTGAGCAAGACCTGGGCGTTGAAGTGTTCCCTCACCCAGTGCGTATTGACCCCGACAGTGCTGCTGCATTGACAGTTGACTGGCAGTTAGTCAATGTTAGCCCCGAAAAACACACCGGTTACGCGGTGCAATGGTTTACTATGGCCGCGGCCCTCTTTATTTTGTTTATCCTGCGCAGCACAAACCTGTGGCAGGTACTAACTGGCGGTAGTAGGACGCAGTAATGGAAATATCTGACCAGACAAGAAATACGCGACTGATATTTCTGTCCATTGTAGGCATTCCTGTAATGGTGGTGCTTGCGGCTACGTGGTTATGGTTTTTTGTCGCCCGAGGTGACCTCGATCTGGTGGCTATTCTAGGCACGTCCAACCACGGCAGCCTTGTGCAGCCACCACGGTCCCTGGATGAAGGAAATCTATTGGATTCAGCCGGGGCTACTTTTAGTTATTCAGATCTGCCTCCACAATGGACATTCCTGGTGCCTGGAAAGGGGGTCTGTAGGGTAGATTGTGAAAACCTTTTGTATCTAACACGGCAAATACACCTTGCAATGGGCAACGAATTACGACGAATTCGTCGCTTTTACGTCAGTGACTCCGCGGTGTCTGAGGCAGTCTTTGATGTCGATGTGCTCAGTAATAGGCGCCCTGCCCCAACTGATTTTGGGCAGTATATGGAAGTCGAACAGCTTGGCATGAGAACCTTCACCCTGCCTTCTGACAAGTACGCCAGTTTATTCGCTGAGGTTTATGACGACCCCACGACCTGGTATCTTGTCGATCCGGCTGGCTGGATTATGATGTCATATACCAGCGAAACCTCATATAAGATGGTCATTGCTGATCTAAAATTTTTGTTAAAAAATTCCAGTGAGTAAGCCATCCATGTCAAATACACAATCCCAGGGCAAGTCAAACTGGCGCGACTATAAAGAGCTAACCAAGCCCAACGTGGTTGCACTGATGATTCTCACTTCTACCATTGGGATGTTTATGGCGGTGCCGGGAATGGTTCCCCTTAATGCGCTCATTTTGGGCAATTTGGGAATCGCCATGTGTGCGGGTGCGGCGGCGGCGATAAATCATTTGGTGGATCAGCAGGTCGACCTACGAATGACCCGCACCCAGAATCGTCCCATAGCGCAGGGCCGACTTAGCAATATGCAAGCGGGTATGTTTGCTCTCATTATGGGCGGCCTGGGCATGGCCATTTTGTTCATTTGGGTAAATGCTTTAACTGCCTGGCTAACCTTAGCATCCCTGTTGGGCTATGCATTTGTTTACACCATGTTTTTAAAGCGAGCCACTCCCCAGAATATAGTGATTGGCGGCCTGGCGGGGGCAGCCCCGCCACTACTTGGCTGGGTTGCTGTTACAGGTGATATTCACGGCCATGGGCTTCTATTGGTGTTAATCATATTTGCTTGGACGCCGCCACATTTCTGGGCTCTGGCCATACACCGCAGGGAAGAATATGCCCTTGTGGATATTCCAATGCTGCCGGTAACACACGGGGTTAAATTCACTAAGCTGCATATCCTGCTCTATACAATCATTATGTTTCTTATCACCCTGCTCCCCTACGCCACCAGGCTTAGTGGGCCACTTTATTTGGCGGGCGCGGTAGTGCTGGGATTGATATTTCTGTATTGGGCGATTGAAATGTTGCGCAATAAAAACCATTTGGCGCCTATAAAAACGTTCAGATATTCGATTGTATACCTCATGCTCCTTTTTCTGATCATGTTAGTCGATCACTACATCTATCCTGTGAGTACACTTTAGTGGCCAATAATAACAACAAGACCCCATCTCAGGGTCGCGGTGTGACAATAACCGTCACTGTTGTTGTTGTGTTTATTTTGATAGTGATTGCGATGTTTGTGTATAGAGTACAGCAACCCCGCATCATGACTGTCGCCGAAATGAAGCTAAATGGCGCCTATATGCTGGATACTCCTAGAAAAATAGGCGAATTCAATCTTATAGATCAAAATGAAAATCCCTTTACCAAGGACCGCTTCGAAGGCGTCTGGACGCTGGTATTTTTTGGTTTTACCAACTGTCCGGATGTCTGCCCAACAACTATGGCGTTTCTCAACCAATTAGTTCAAAGCCTCGAGGGTACGGAGGCCGAAGACACACGGGTGGTTATGGTGAGTGTTGACCCTGCCAGAGATACCGCGGATGTTCTGGCGCAATATGTGCCTTATTTCAACCCGAATTTTGTTGGTGTGACCGGAGAGTTTCTCGATATCCACCGGTTTGCCACGGGACTGAATACGCCCTTTCGCAAAACTCCCGGTCAGGGTGAGAACTACCAGATCGACCATAGCGCTAACGTGGTGCT
>Ga0308021_10000831_pt1 | contig 14194 bp, 14 predicted proteins | sample Neamet351_FD_201296 | JGI IMG/M metagenome (GOLD analysis project Ga0308021, IMG submission 201296) | Marine microbial communities from water near the shore, Antarctic Ocean - #351 | ecosystem: Environmental > Aquatic > Marine > Unclassified | place: Southern Ocean | collected 2014-10-02
GCGAATTAGAAACCGAATCGTATCTGTATTTGGTTTTAAAGTAGGAAAAGACAATCTAACCCCAACAAGTGATGAATTGTCGGTAGGTGATAAAGCAGGATTTTTAACTATTTCTGAAAAATATGAAGACGAAGTTATTTCATATGCTGAAGATAAACACATGGACTTTTATTTGTCTGTATCTATTAAAAACAGCCAGATCATTGTTTCTACATTGGTTAATCAACAAACATTAATAGGCAGGGTTTATGTTAATTTAATTCTTCCGTTTCATTATGTTATTGCAAGAATAGTTATAAATAATGCCTTGAAATCAGGACGGATATGAATAATATTAGCACAAAAAATTCAAAAGATGATTGGCTTAACTTTACTTTAACTGTGTTAGTTGAAAAAGGCCCTGATGCTTTAAAAATAATACCTTTGTGTAAATTAAAAGGAGTGTCGAAAGGATCTTTTTATCATCATTTTAAAAACAGAGCTGAATTTATTGAGCTGTTGATGGCGTACTGGTTTAAAAAAATGACCGTCGACTTTATCGAGCAAGCTAACACTGAATCTTCACCATTAGAGCGTTTACAAAAACTTGATACGATTATTGCGGGTCATAACTTACTTACTGAATTACATATTCGAGCATGGGCATTAAAAGAACCTAAAATTGCAGAGCATCTAGGTTTTATTGATAGCCAAAGGCAGCAATACTTGTCTCAGTGTTATGTTGAATTGGGTATTGAAAAGTTACTTGCTGACGATATTGCTGTAATGGCTTATTCAAGTTTTTTAGGAATGCAGCAAATTTATCCTAGATTACCTATAGAAACGGTATTACGCGTAACTACGTTAGGATCAAAAAAATTCATTGAAGATCACTTAAACTCATTAAATATTAATAATGCTATGGATAGATTTTAGTTAATTTATTTTATAGAAGCTTTTTCTATTATTGAAATACAGAATTAGTGGTTAGTTAAACCTTCATTTAAGAAGGAACAAAAAAGGTTTATTTCGTTAAGAAATAAACCTTTTTATTTAACACATATTACGTTGTTAACTATTAACAGTAAGACCGTATCAACTCGCCCTATATTACCGGAGTTGAATCACTGACTACTAGTTTAGAAAACGTTACGCTTGCGAAGTCTCCATTTGCTTTATCAGTAGCCCAATCACCCGTACCAGGACATGCTGTATAAACGAAGTGAGGAGCATCTTTCGCATTACATTCGTTATAAGCCCCCGCTTTAAAATAGAACCAGTCACCCGTGTAACCTCCTGGATTATCAAGCTTGTCTACTTTACCGTATGGGTTAACATTATTTGATATATCAACCGAATATTTAACGTCTGGATGACCTTCAGATTGAAAGGTTAAGTGCATCATATTTTCGTGAATGTTAATTTCATAACTTAACGATTCACCAAGAGAAATACCTTCAGTACCGGGATCGGTTTTATTCAACCATGTATTGCCCCAAACAGGATAAGAAATATCTATTCTGTTGGGATCGTTTCTCGGTAAATTACGTTCATAATTCCAAAATATAGAGCCTTTGTCGTGTCCTGGGAATTTTTTATAGTAAATCTTTATGGGTTGGTTACCAAAGCCATAACCACCAGGATTACCTTTAATTTTACCTGAATGAACTTGTGCAATAACAACCGTGTATGCAGGACGCTTATCTGGGTAACCGGCTCTTAATGAAACCGCGTTAATTTTTAACGTTGCATTTAACTTTCCGCCTATGGATGAGAATTGGTCGGCCTTTTTGTTAGCGGCAATAACAACGTTATTCGCGGGGGCGTGAGTACCTATTTTTGTATTAAGGCCACGGTTCATTTGACGTAATTCACTGCGTGTACTTGCTAAGCTACTTGTGGTGGCTCCTTTATTAGGAGATGTGAATACCATGCCGCCATTTTCATCTAAATAAAAAAAGTCAGGATGAGAAAATATTTGCAATGCTTTAACGTCTACTTCATCAACCTTTCCATTATTGTCTTCATCAACGGGCAGTGTAACTTTCCAATAACGTAAATCGAAATTATCAGCCGGCACTGCTGCAGTAATTTCTTGAGCACTTTTTAAGTTAGCGCCACAAGCTGTTAAGAAACAAGTTAAACCAATTGATACGATCAAACAGTTATTTTTTGAGATTTTAATCACTGATATTTCTCTTTTTATTAAAATATATTCACAAGGTGTAAATATCGATATTAACCTTAGTAAATCATATTTAATTAGAGTATGAAACTTTATATTGGCTCATGGAGGAACTTAAGATAAATAGCGTTATTTAAACGCGCTTTTAGATATAAGTGTAAACATGAATTTAGTGAATTTTTTATATTATCTAATAAAATTATTATGGTTTTAATATTTAGTTTGTTATTAAATATTATTAAGTGATTTTAGTTATATTCAATTATATTAAGTTGGAGTGATGCGTTATTATTCTCTTTCAAAATCAAGTAACCCCTAATTTAATTAAATAAACTATAAATGAGTAATAGATGACGAATAATTTAAGTGTTTTGATTACTGGCTGTTCTACAGGTATAGGCTTTGATACTGCAATCACCTTATCAACTATGGGCTATCAAGTATTTGCAACTGCTCGTAAACAAGCGGATGTTGAAAAATTAATAGCGCAGGGGCTTAATGCTCATTTGCTTGATTTAGCCGATGAAAGCTCAATCGACAATGCTGTTGAATGGGTGTTAGAGCAAACAGGCGGAACCCTATTCGCCTTATTCAATAATGGTGCTTATGGCCAAGCTGGCGCATTAGAAGATTTACCTGTTAAAGCGTTAAAAGAGCAGTTTGAAACTAATGTATTTGGCTGGCATTATCTTACGCAATTAATTATTCCTATTATGCGTAAACAGGGCTTTGGCAGAATAATTCAAAATAGTTCAGTGTTAGGATTAGTGGCAATGCCTTATAGAGGGGCTTATAACGCTTCAAAATTTGCGATTGAAGGTTATACTGATACGTTAAGATTAGAACTAAAAGGCAGTGGTATTCAAATTAGTTTAATTGAGCCAGGCCCTATTGATACTCAATTCAGAGCAAATGCTTTAGCAAAAACACTTGAATATATTGATGTAGATAATTCAGTACATAAAGATAACTATAAAATTCAAATAGATCGTTTAAGTAAAGAGGGGGCAACGAACAAATTTACTTTACCTGCTTCTGCAGTAACCTCAAAAGTGATTCATGCGCTATCAAGTAAAAAAGCTAAAACGCGATATTATGTCACCACGCCTACTTACATTATGGCTTTTCTTAAAAGAATATTACCTTTTACCTGGTTAGATAAGATATTGATTAAGGGGTGATCAATTCATAACTAAATAAGATTAGCTCATAAAAAAAGGCGAATCATCTGATTCACCTTTTTTAAAACACTTTGCAAAATGTTATGTGTAAAGTATTAAAGTTTCGGAATACGAATTTTCTTTTCTTCCGATTGACGATAAATAACCAACGTTTTACCAATTACTTGGATTTTTGTTGAGTTAGTTTCTCTACAAATAGCTTCAACAATCAATGCTTTAGTTTCTCTGTCTTCCACATTAATTTTTACTTTAATTAATTCGTGGTGGCCTAATGCGAAATCTATTTCTGCTACAACAGCTTCTGTTAAGCCGTTATTACCAAGTAAAACTACAGGTTTAAGCGAATGAGCTAAACCTTTTACATGCTGGATTTGTCTTTTATTTAAGTTCATTAACAATTTTCGTTACAAGTTAGCTTGAATTATTACTATTTTAACTCCATCTTGTTTGTAATACTAATTAATGTTTAATTATTGATAGTTTTATCATGTAAATGAAGTGATAATTAAACTTAAATGGTCATATACAGTAAGTATCATAATAGAATTACTCTACTAAGGTATTATTTACATGACTATAAAATTTTATATTATGTTAAGCAGAGTTCATGAGTAATAAACAAAAAACAGCGAGCAGTACACGCTGGATGCAAGAACATTTTGATGATGAATATGTAAAAAAAGCACAAAAGCTAGGCTTACGCTCCAGAGCTGTTTTTAAAATTGAAGAAATCAATAATAAAGATAAGCTTATTAAGAAAGGAATGAAAGTTGTCGATTTAGGTGCCGCCCCAGGTGGATGGTCTGAATATGCAGCTAAAGCGGTCGGTGAATCAGGTCAAGTAGTTGCTTGTGATATTTTGTCGATGGACCCTATTGTAGGGGTAGACTTTCTTGAAGGTGACTTCAGAGAAGACGTTGTTCTAAACGCATTGTTAACGCGTATTGGCGGTAAAAATATTGATGTCGTTATGTCTGACATGGCTGCAAATATGACCGGTAATGAAACAGCAGATTCGGCAAGAAGTATGTATTTAGTCGAACTTGCTCTTGATATGTGTCATCAAGTATTAAAAAAGAATGGTTCATTTGTTGTTAAAGTATTCCAAGGCGATGGCTTTGAAGACTTTATGAAAGAAGCAAGAAAGGTTTTTAAAACAGTAAAAACACGTAAGCCTGATTCTTCAAGAGCTAGGTCAAGAGAAGTTTATCTTGTTGCTACCGGATTTAAATAGCAGCAAGCGTTAATTTATAGTAAATTACAGTAAACATAAGCTTAGTTAATGATATTACGTTAATTAAGCACATTTTTTAATCGTTAAGTACACGTTATGAAGAGGTCATTAAGTTGAGCGATATGGCAAAAAATCTTATTTTATGGTTAGTTATTGCAGTTGTTTTGATGTCGGTTTTTCAAAGTTTCACGCCTGACAGCAGTAATGAACAACAAATTGATTACACCCGCTTTATAGAAAGTGTTCGTCAAGGACAAGTTCGAGAAGCTACCGTTGATAGAAGCGGTGTTATTAAAGGTGTTAAAAGAACAGGCGAAGATTTTGTGTCTGTTATCCCCGGTGGATACGATCGCGACTTAATTAACGACTTAGTTAAACAAGGTGTTAAAGCGTCGGGTCAATTACCTGAAGAACAAAGCTTTTTAACAACTATTTTCGTTTCTTGGTTTCCAATGATTTTACTGATTGGTGTATGGATATTTTTCATGCGTCAAATGCAAGGCGGTGGTGGTAAAGGTGCTATGTCTTTCGGTAAAAGTAAGGCTCGTCTGTTAAGTGATGATCAAATTAATACAACATTTGCTGATGTGGCGGGTTGTGATGAAGCTAAAGAAGAAGTTTCAGAATTAGTTGATTATTTGAAAGATCCTTCAAAATTCCAAAAGCTTGGTGGTCGTATACCATCAGGTGTATTAATGGTAGGTCAACCAGGTACAGGTAAAACCTTACTCGCTAAAGCGATAGCGGGTGAAGCTAAAGTACCCTTTTTTACAATCTCAGGTTCTGACTTTGTAGAAATGTTTGTAGGTGTTGGAGCTTCTCGTGTGAGAGACATGTTTGAGCAAGCTAAAAAGTCTGCTCCTTGTATTATTTTTATCGATGAAATTGATGCTGTAGGCCGCAAACGTGGTGCTGGTATGGGTGGTGGAAACGATGAACGTGAACAAACACTTAACCAAATGCTTGTTGAAATGGATGGTTTTGAAGGCAATGAAGGCGTTATTGTTATTGCTGCCACTAACCGTCCAGACGTATTAGATGCTGCACTATTAAGACCGGGTCGTTTTGACCGTCAAGTAACGGTTGGTTTACCTGATATTCGTGGTCGTGAACAAATTCTTAAAGTACACATGAGAAAAGTCCCATTAGGTGACGATGTTAAAGCATCTGTTATCGCACGTGGTACACCAGGTTTCTCAGGTGCTGATTTAGCTAACTTAGTTAACGAAGCTGCGTTATTTGCTGCTCGTACTAGCCGTCGCGTAGTTGCCATGGAAGAGTTTGAAAGAGCTAAAGATAAAATATTAATGGGTGCAGAACGTCGTTCTATGGTTATGGATGATGCTGAAAAGCAGATGACTGCATATCATGAAGCTGGCCACGCTATTGTTGGGCGCTTAGTACCTGATCATGACCCTGTTTATAAAGTAAGTATTATGCCTCGTGGTCGTGCATTAGGTGTAACGATGTACTTACCAGAGCAAGACAGATTTAGTCATAGCAAACAGCATTTAGAAAGTAATATTTCTTCTTTGTATGGCGGTCGTATTGCTGAAGAACTTATTTATGGTTTTGACAAAGTATCTACTGGCGCATCAAACGATATTGAAAGAGCGACAGATTTAGCACGTAAAATGGTTACGCAGTGGGGCTTCTCTGAAAAAATGGGTCCTATGTTATTTGCTCCCGACGAAAATGAAAGTTACATGGGTAACTCTTCTAAGTTCTCTGACGATACAGCAAAAGCCATAGATGCTGAAATTAAAGAGTTTGTGAACCGTAACTATAAAAGAGCGGAACAAATACTTAAAGACAACAGAGATATTTTAGAAGCAATGAAAGAAGCATTAATGGAATATGAAACGATTGATGCACTTCAAGTTGATGATTTGATGGCGCGACGTGATGTACGTCCACCGACTGATTTTCATGGTGATCGCTCTAATGATAAAAATGAGCCACCAAAAGCAGATACTGAAATAAAAGATACAGAAAATAAAGACACAGAAATAAAAGATACAGAAACAAAAGTTGAACCTGATGTAACCGAACCAACGGATGCATCTGCAAAATAGTAGAACGGTTTAACACTAACCATAGCCTCAATATGTTGTTTATTACATTATGTATAATCAACTGTCGAGGCTTTGTTTTATCTGGAATATAAGAAGATAGTATTGTTTAATTTAACGAATGAGTTTAATCAACCGATTGATGTAATGGGTATTTTGAATATAACTCCTGATTCTTTTTCTGATGGCGGTAAGTTTACCCACATTGACGCGGCTTTAACTCAAGTTGATCGTATGATTGACGAGGGCGCCTCTATTATTGATATTGGTGGTGAATCAACTCGTCCTGGAGCAGCGTCAGTATCAGACACAGATGAAATCGCACGAGTTATTCCTTTATTAAAAGCTATTAAAAAACGGTTTGATGTAAAAGTGTCAATTGATACAAGTAAAGCCACTGTTATGGCTGAATCTATTGAGCATCAAGCGGATATTATTAACGACGTAAGAGCATTACAAAATGACGATTGTTTAGCGGTAATGTCGCAAACTGACCTTCCTATTTGTCTTATGCATATGCAAGGTTTACCACGCACTATGCAAGCAGCACCAATATATAATGACTTGATTGAAGATATTAACGTCTTTTTTAAAGAACGTATTCAAGCATGCAATAATGTTGGGATTAGTACGGAGAGAATTATTTTAGATCCGGGGTTTGGCTTTGGTAAAACGTTAGAACAAAATTTTGAGCTATTAGCTAAGTTTTCAACCTTTAAGCATTTTAAACTACCTCTATTGGCGGGGTTATCACGTAAATCAATGTTGGGTAACTTACTTAATAGAGAAGTAAATGATCGTTTGTCGGGCAGTATAACAACGGCTGTATTAGCTGCTCAGCAAGGCGCAAATATTATAAGAGTGCACGACGTAAAAGAAACGGTTGATGCACTAAAGGTTTTAGCAACCGTAAACAAATTTAAAAATAATGAACAAGGATTAAAGCATGTCTGAAAGAAAATATTTTGGTACTGATGGTATTAGAGGCTTAGTGGGTAAATATCCTATTACGCCTGATTTTGTGATGAGATTAGGTTACGCCGCAGGTAAAGTATTAGCGGCCAAAGGGACTAAGAAAGTATTAATAGGTAAAGACACTCGTATATCAGGTTACATGTTGGAATCAGCTTTAGAAGCTGGTTTTTCTGCAGCAGGTGTTGATATTGGCTTATTAGGGCCAATGCCTACCCCCGGCATTGCCTATTTAACTAAAACATTTCGTGCGCAAGCCGGTATTGTTATTAGTGCTTCACATAACCCTTTTTACGATAACGGTATTAAGTTTTTTTCTCAAGACGGACAAAAATTGCCTGATGATATTGAGCTAGCGATTGAAGCTGAATTAGATAAAGCAATGGGTTGTGTTGAATCAGCACAATTAGGTAAGGCAACGCGCATTGACGATGCTGCTGGCCGTTATATAGAATTTTGTAAAAGTAACTTCCCAAGTAGGTTTTCATTAAGTCATCTAACTATTGTTGTAGATTGTGCTAATGGTGCTACTTACCATATTGCCCCTAATGTATTCCGCGAGTTAGGCGCCACCGTAATCGAAATTGGCACTCAACCAAATGGTATAAACATTAATGAAGAGTGCGGTGCAACATCAATGGGCGCTATCAGTAAGGCTGTTGTTGAACATAAAGCCGACCTAGGTATTGCTTTAGATGGTGATGGTGATCGCTTAATGATGGTTGATCATACCGGTTATGTATTGGATGGCGACGAATGTGTCTACGTGATTGCGTGTAACGACCTAAAATCAGGTAAATTACAAGGTGGTGTAGTTGGTACTTTAATGAGTAATATGGGCTTAGAAATTGCGCTTGCTGAGCTAGATGTACCCTTTGTACGTAGTAAAGTAGGCGACCGCTACGTAATGGAAATGCTAAAAGAGCAAGGATGGCAATTAGGGGCAGAAAATTCAGGACATGTTATAAACCTGAGAAACACTTCTACTGGCGATGGCGTTATTGCTGCGCTTAATGTGTTAACCGCTATTTGTATCAGTGAAAAAACATTATTTGAGCTTCGCAAAGGTATGACAATGTTACCGCAAATATTGGTTAATGTAAGATTTGAAGGTAATACCGATCCACTTAACGCAGATGCTGTTATAACCGCCGTGAATGATGTGAATAAAATTTTATCAGGCCGAGGCCGTGTACTCTTGCGTAAATCAGGTACAGAACCTTTAATTCGCGTAATGGTTGAAGGTCCTGATTTAGAAGAAGTTACTACGCTTGCAAATTTAATTGCTGATGCAGTAAAAAAATCTTTTTAAGCACTTTTCTCACATAACGATAAACATTATGTATTAAACTGTTTTACGAACAATAATTAATCAGTTGAATAAGATATTAAGCATAATACTTGTATCTTATTCACTAGTTAGTTAATATCTCGCCGCTTTAATGTAGGAATAAATATGCAAAGACAAAAAATAATAGCCGCTAATTGGAAAATGAACGGAAATTTAGCACTTGTTGATACAATGACAAGTGAATTAAATAGCATTACTTTTTCTAACAATGTAAAAGTTGTTATTTGTCCTAGTTTTGTATATTTAAGTGCATTATCTGTAAAAATAGCAAATGAAAATATTAAACTTGGCGCACAAAACTTTAGTGAACACGCGAGTGGAGCATTTACGGGTGAAATTTCTGCCGATATGCTGAATGAAATATCTGCTAGCTATGTGATTATTGGTCACTCTGAAAGACGTAGTGTTTTTGGTGAAACTGATATCGAAATAGCAAAAAAAGTTAAAGTGGCTTTAGCTAATAACTTAATACCAATTTTATGTATTGGTGAGTCAGAAGCTGAACGAGTAGAAGAAAGAACAAATGCTGTATTATCAAAGCAGTTACAACCTGTAATTGATGAAATTGGCATAGAAAGTTTTAAAGATGTTGTTATTGCTTATGAGCCTGTATGGGCTATAGGTACAGGTAAAACAGCTTCTCCGGAAATGGCACAAGAAACTCATCAATTTATTCGTCAATTTTTAGCTAAAAGTAATGCTGTAATTGCCGAAGGTGTGTCATTATTATATGGTGGTAGCGTTAATGCTGCTAACAGTGAAGAATTATTTGCTCAAGCGGATATAGACGGTGGTCTTATCGGCGGTGCTAGTTTAAAAGTTGACGAATTTAAAATAATTTGTTCAGCAGCTCAAGGATCATAAAATGTTATACCAAGTTTTAATTATTGTATATTTAATCGTTGCCTTATGTTTAATTGGTTTAGTGCTTATTCAGCATGGCAAAGGTGCTGATATGGGCGCTTCTTTTGGAGCTGGTTCGTCAGCAACAATCTTTGGTTCAAGTGGTTCAGGTAACTTTTTAACGAAAGCGACAACTTGGTTAGCTATAGCTTTTTTCGGTATTAGCTTAGTATTAGGTAACTTAACGGCTAATAAAGTTAAATCAGTTGATGAATGGAATAACTTAGAATCTGGTGTTGAACAAACTATACCAGCAGACAGTGGCATTCCAACAGATACTATTGTTCCTAAAGCAATAGAAAATACTGATGTGCCTTCAAGTACTGTTGAAGCGGCTAAAGAAAGTGATATTCCAGAGTAAGCCCTCAAAGTTTAATGGTTAAAAGTTAACTTGCAGATGTGGCGGAATTGGTAGACGCGCCACCTTGAGGGGGTGGTGCCTTAGGGCGTGAGAGTTCGAGTCTCTCCATCTGCACCAACTTTTAATATAAGTTTTAAAGCCTAATACTCATGTATTAGGCTTTTTTATTTATTTGTAAAAAATATAATGTTGTTATGATTATCTCTATAAATAAACTAGATACAATATTGTTTATTCATAATTAACTTTCAAAGTTTTATTTTTCTTTGAATCATTAAACAATATGTAATTATATTCACCAAATATAGTGTTTAGTTTGAACTAAATAGGGTGATATGGTTTAGAAAAAATGAGAAAATATAAATAATATCGTTCGATCTGTGTAATGTGTTTTTATACGGTTCGCGTATTGAAAGCTTACGTTTTCGTTAATTAAGCTTTATTCAGTAAATATACTGATATCAGTTAATAAATTAATAAGAAATGAGGAAATATAATGTCGATTACCATTCAGCCACTTGAAGTGTCTAAACGTAGAAGTTGTCCAGAAGAATACGCGTTTGGTGCTACCTTTTCAGATCACATGTTTACACAAGAATATGATGTGGTCTCTGGCTGGAATAATGCTTTGATTAGTCCTTATCATTCATTGTCGCTTGACCCTTCAGCCGCTGTATTTCATTACAGCCAAGAAATTTTTGAAGGCTTAAAAGCTTATAAATCAAGTACTGGTGGCATTAATTTATTTCGTCCTGAAGAAAATATTAAGCGTTTCAATCGTTCAGCTCAACGTATGGTTATGCCAGTAGTTGATGAGGCGTTGCATTTAGACGCTATCAAATCTTTAATCTCACTTGATAACCAATGGGTACCCGATCAAGATGGCTCTTCACTTTATATAAGACCAACTATGATTGCGACAAGCCCTAAATTGGGTTTAGGTGCGAGTACCAATTATCAGCACTTTATTATTTGTGGTCCTGCTGGTGCCTACTTTAAAGGTGGTTTAGAGCCTATTGCTGTGCATGTAGCTGATGAATATCGTCGTGCTGTTGTTGGCGGTGTTGGTGAAGCTAAAACGGGTGGTAACTATGCTGCGAGTTTATATGCCTCTGAAGATGTTGTGAAAAAGGGTTATTCACAAGTGCTATGGCTAGATGCGATTGAAGGTCGTTATGTAGAAGAAGTAGGCGCGATGAATATTTGGTTTGTTTATGAAGGTAAGCGCCTTGTAACACCTTTACTTAGCGGCAGTATTTTACCTGGTGTTACACGAGATTCATTATTAAAATTAGCGCCTACAATGGGATATGAAGTTGCAGAGGAGCGTTTAGATATCAACGTTATTCTTGCTGATATCGCAAGTGGTAAAATTACAGAAGTATTTGGTTGTGGAACAGCTGCTGTAATATCTCCTGTAGGTGTTTTGTGCTTTAAAGGCAAAGACTATATTGTTAATAATAAAGAAACCGGTGAAGTATCTAAACGTTTGTATGATGAATTAACGGGGATTCAGTACGGAACGAAAGAAGACAAATTTAACTGGATTCACCCCGTTGAACTTTAATTTATAACCATTGCTTATTCTTTTAAAGAGACTTATTAGTCTCTTTTTTTATCGTTAAATTTTATTATTCATTTCTTGTTTTAATTGTGAAGGTATAAATGATTCAAAATAAGTTATGCCTTGTTCTATCAATTGCAGAGCTTGATTTAAATTACTTACTTCATACACAACCCAAGTTTCCTTTTTAGTATGAAACCTTTCGTTTTTAGGAATAATGGCATTATCAGAAAATATAACCTCGGGCTGTAAGTTTATGAGCATTTTTTCTGAATAATGCTGCCAACTAGGTAAAACATACGCAATAGGTAAAGCAGAATTGTTTTTTACATATCGTAAAAATCGATATGAAAAACCTATAATAACGACTTGCTTTAAAATAGGTTGAATACAATCGAGTACTTTTTTATAAACAGTTTGATATGAAAACGCAGTGAAATTAATATTTTTCACTTCTACAAAAAGTGTTATTTCTGGATGTTGTTGAATTAAATTGACCACTTCTAATAAGGTGGGAATATAATAATGAGAATGCCGTTTTTCATTTTTATTAGGTGGCTGTAAAGATTGTTGATGAATATCTTCAAAGCGGATTTTTGCTATTGAAGTATTAATGTTAAACATACGTTTAAGATTATTATCGTGAAAAACTATCGGAAAGCCTTCTTGAGTTAATTGAATGTCAATCTCAATAAGTTTTATACCATTGTTTATCGCGGCTTGAATACTTTCTAGTGTATTTTCAATGTGATTTTCACAATCACCGCGGTGAGCTACCCAATGTATAGTACTATCATTTAATTTGTTTTTTTGCATGGTATCTATCATACGGTTAACCGTTATTTACGTCTTTAAGCTCGTGATTTAACCAATCTAAGCCTGATTGCCAGCCAAGTTCTAAACCGGGAAATAATTTAAAATTAAAATTATCGACGGTACGAGTACTAAAAAAATTATTAGTCGATTCTTTACCTAGATCATTATAATAAACAACAGCCATAGCTCTTAAGCCCTCTATTGAACCTAGGCAGAGTTTAGCTTCAAATGTGTAACTATAATGGTTAATTCTATTAACAAGAAGACCAAAGTCGCCTTTAAAATACTCTGTTAAAAATTGATCATATTCTTCAATCATTTCAAGTGTTATTACCACATTATTATCAATAATAATCTCGGCAATATTTTCTGAGAGTATTTTAATAAATCCAAAGCTTAAGTTTTTTTTCATGTGATTAACTTATCTGTATGGTTTAGGTATGGGGCGTTTATAAATAAGTATAGAGCATATTTTAAAAGATAATAAATTTGGTAATGTAGACAGCCTAATAAATTTATTTTTTAGGCTGTTATAAAATTAAAGAGCAACTTACCTCGGTGAGCTAAGCGCTAAGATAATATTATGCACGACTATTCATATAATTTTCATAATCAGGAATTTTCTTCTCATATTCACTATCAAATAATGTAGAGTTAATTAAAAAGTCAGCAGAAGCTTGATTACAAGCTACGGGTATATTCCATACTGCTGCTAGCCTTAACAGCGCTTTTACATCAGGGTCATGTGGTTGAGCTTCTAAAGGATCCCAAAAGAAAATAAGCATATCTATTTTTTGTTCTGTAATAAATGCCCCAATTTGTTGATCGCCACCTAACGGACCACTGATCAATTTATTAATATTTAATTCGGTATGCTTTGTTAATAATGTACCCGTGGTACCCGTTGCATATAACTTATGCATTGAAAGTTTTTCTTCATACTTTGTACACCATTGTAATAAGTCTTTCTTCATGTTGTCGTGAGCAACAAGCGATATAGATTTTTTTTGAGGAGATGTAACGGTTGTGTATAACATGTTGAACTCATTTTAAAATTTTTATACCTATTATTTTTAAATAATAATGACATAAAGTAAACAGTAATATGAGTGTGCGCGTCGCTTTTATTTTATTGATGAAAATTGCGTTAACGTGTTGACTTAACCTTCAACAATAGTGATTATGGTTAGGCTTATTATTAATAACATTGAATTATATAAAATATGTTTAATTACCTCATTACCGTCTTAAATAATTGTCTTCATCATATGGTCATTCTGGCTAAACGATGGACAGTATGTTCTGTGGTGTAATTTGATAATAAAGTAACTAATCATTTAAAGCCGCAGAACGAAAATTCTGCGGTTTTTTCTTTTATAGTCAAAATTCGCAGTATTTCCCTCGGCATATTTAATACTTTTTCATTAAAATTATGATCTTGTAGTTATTTAAATAATACTTTTGAGCACCCGTTTTAGTTCGATAAAACCGATAGGCTCACATTTGTTTTTGCTTAATTAGAATAAAGAATTTAATGACATTAGTATCACAAGGAGAAAATATAATGTCGGTTCCA
>Ga0308021_10000836_pt1 | contig 14177 bp, 7 predicted proteins | sample Neamet351_FD_201296 | JGI IMG/M metagenome (GOLD analysis project Ga0308021, IMG submission 201296) | Marine microbial communities from water near the shore, Antarctic Ocean - #351 | ecosystem: Environmental > Aquatic > Marine > Unclassified | place: Southern Ocean | collected 2014-10-02
TGGCAGATATTGAACCAAAAAATGGCCAGCCAGATTCAGACGACATCGCACAGTTAGTAAGAGAAGGCCAAAGCTTGCTGGTTCAGGTGCTAAAAGATCCTATCAGCACCAAAGGGGCTCGCCTTACCACCCAAATATCTATTCCTTCAAGATACCTAGTCTATTTGCCTGGCAGTGACCATGTGGGCATATCTCAACGTATTGAAGATGAAACAGAAAAACAACGCCTTAAAAATTGTTTAGAAACCTATTTAGCTCACCCCACGGAGTCACGCAAGAAAACTTCTGGATTCACCAAGGAAGGGGTTATTGTTCGCACTGTAGCTGAAGGTGTTAGTGAGCAAAGCCTTCAGCAGGATGTCGACTTTCTACGGCGTCTATGGGTTCAGGTAAGCCAACAAATTGCTACTGCTAAAGCCCCTCAAATAATATATCAAGATCTGCCTTTAGCACTTCGGACCTTGCGGGACATTGCCCATCCGCAAATTGAGAAGATTCGTATCGATTCCAAAGAAACCTATCAAAAAGCGACCGAATTTGTTGATCAACTAGTGCCAGACATGGCCGCTAAGTTAGAACATTACCCTGGCGAACGGCCTATTTTTGATCTCTATAACGTAGAAGATGAAATTCAAAAAGCGCTTGGGCGTAAAGTACTGTTGAAATCTGGTGGTTACATCATTATTGACCAAACCGAAGCCATGACCACGGTGGACGTAAACACAGGGGCTTATGTAGGTCACCGTAACTTAGAAGAAACCATATTTAAGACCAATCTAGAGGCAGCAACAGCGATAGGTAGGCAGCTTCGACTGCGTAACCTTGGTGGTATTATCATCTTAGATTTTATCGATATGCACGACCTAGAACATCAGCGCCAAGTCGCTCGAACCTTAGATCGTGCGTTAGCTAAAGACCATGTTAAAACCAAAGTGTTAATTGTGTCGGAGCTAGGTTTGATACAAATGACGCGCAAACGGACACGAGAAAGTTTAGAGCAGCTTTTATGCGAACCGTGTTCTTCCTGCGAAGGTACGGGCACCAATAAAACGCCAGAAACCATCTGCTACGAAATATTTCGAGAAATTCTAAGGGCCCACAGGGCTTACGACACAAATACCTATTTAGTGCTTGCATCTCAAGCCGTTATTGATCAACTTTTAGATGAAGAAGCGCATCGTTTAGCAGAGCTGGAACAGTTCATAGGCAAGACTATTTCGTTACGGTTAGAACCCATGTACGGTAGCGAACAGTACGACGTGGTGCTGCGTTAATGATTGCTAAAATCAGCCAATGGCTACTTGCTGGCCTATGCCTATTGTTAATTGTGTTGGCTGCGAGCTTATCTTGGCTGCGCTGGGGCATCGATCAGCACCCCCTGTACCATCAGTGGGTGGAGCAAGAGGTTAGTAAGGCTATAGGGCAAAAACTAACCTTAGAGTCTTTTCAAGTTAAGTTAGTTGGTACAGGCCTCCAGTTAAGGTTGGAAGGTATAGAAACAGCCAATGGACTCACCTTAGCACGCTTAGCTTTGGGTGTTGATTTGCGAGAATCCTTGCAAGAGGATACGTTGCGATTATCCCATATTCAAGCGGCTGGCTTGGGCATTCATATTGGGCAACAAGAAGATGGTACCTGGGGCCCTCAAGCCACTAACAAAACCGGATCTCAAGCTGTCCCCCAGCTAATGTTGGCAGTGGCATCCAGAGTGCCTCAACTGTTGCTGCATGACGTTACCCTCACATTAACAGCCTTTAATGGCCAGCCTATTAGTATCCCTAAGTTAAATGCTCAGATTCATGTGGCAAAAAACACCCCCCAAGGGTTAACTAGCATTGCTTTATCCTTGCATGGCTATGGCGAGTCCCAAGCACAGGACTACACCTTAGAAACCCAAGTAACCCTCGAGATTACTCCCCAAGAAACTATCCAGCGTGCGCAAATTTATTTGCACAGTAATAATATTGAAATCAGGTCTTGGCTGTCATTATTTGGGCCGGTAACATCAGCCTTTGATGTAAACCGTTTGCGCTTGGGTGGCGAATATTGGTTAGATTACCAAGCTAATAAGCAAATTCAGTTAGTGGCCAAAAACACCCAACTTCTGCTCGTTACACCTACTGACCAGGTAGACTTGACAGGCGACATCAGGGCAACGAGTCAGCTGAGCGGTTCAGTAGCTTTAGACGGTAAATTTGCAGATTGGAATATTTCAGCGCAGGCGTTAAGTGGACAGATTAATGGTGTAGTTTTGCCGTTAACCGAGCTGCAAGCCCGAAAAACCAATCAACAACTGGTAGTAGCCAGCCCTAAGCTCCATTTAGCCAATACACAAAAATTACTCAACACTATTAAAAGTGTACCAGTTAAGATCAATTTGCCTATTCAGTCACTCGCACCCGAAGGTTGGTTGCATCAGGCGCAGTTACATTTAGATACTAGCCAGCCCAAGGAATTCCTATTTACCGGTCAGTTGCAACAAGCAAGTATAGACGCATGGTCTGGGGTGCCGGAAATAGCCCAGGCTAGTGGTCATATTTGGCTTAATCGTTACGGTGGCAAGGTGGTCATCGATGACACGGATGGTCTGAAGCTACGTATTGCTAAACTCAGTTCAGCACCATGGAAATTTGCTGGGTTACAGGGTGAGTTTAATTGGCACTATGGACCACTGGCCAACCGTTTCAGCTCATCCAATATGGTTGCAATCCTTGAACAAGGGCATGTTAATTTAACTATGGCGGGTTCTTTTCCTCGCAGAGGCTCAGATTCAGAACCCTTTATACAGCTAGCTTTAGGGATGAAAAACCTTGATTTAGGAAAATTACCAGGGTTGTTGCCAGACATTGTACTGGGTACAAAGTTGGGCACATGGATAGCGACAGCGTCACCTATTGGCACCGTGACTGAGGCTGCTCTCATATACAACGGTCGCCCAGGAAAGATCACAGACGCTGCCAGTGCTAGGGCTAGAACAATGTCTATTGCAGCACGGGTGGAAGCTCCTAGCTTTAGTTATCACCCCCATTGGCCTCAAGTGAAAGGGCTAAAAGCTAGCCTTACAGTAGATCACAGAAATGTATTAGTAGACGCTGTGGCTGGGTCTGTGGACCATGGTCCTATGGTTCAGTCGGTGAAAGGTTGGCGAGTTGAAGTGCCTGTCTACCAAGCGGCAGATATAAAAAATCGTTATATACAAGTACATGGACAGCTAGTGGGTGAAGCTTCACAGATGATGACTTTGGCAGAAGAACTGCCGTTGAAGCTCAGCTTACCGCCATGGCTGCACGCACTAAAACCCCAAGGTAATGTGTCTTTACAGGGTCGTCTTGCAATACCTTTTGGTCATCAAGCACAAGCAACCTACGACCTCAACTTATCGAGTGATAACCTCAATGGATATTGGGCGCCCTTGCAAGCGGACTTACGCCACGTTGAAATTGAAGTTGAACTAAGTTCTGCCCACGCGGGTATTGGCCCTATAGCGGGTAATGGGCTTATAGATGGTCAATTGGTTACCTTTAAGCGTCTATCCAAAGTTGATCTTGCGAAGCCCTGGTTATCGCAGATTCCTAAGTCGATTCTGCGTGAGGTAAATGTTAACTCAAGTGCCAAACAAGGGCAGTTAACGCTGGAATTCGAGGGGCAATTACCACCACACTACCTTACAACAAAGCTAAACCAGCCCTGGGTCCACGAAATCCCAGGAGCGTTGCCCTTCGTAGCGAGATTGTCTACGTGCGCTCAAGCAACAGCCGGGTGTACTTGGTTTAGCGCAGAGGCTGATCTGAGCAAAGCAGGTATAGACCTGCCAGATCCTTTGAGTCGCTTACAAAAGCTGCAGCTATTGGGGAGTTGGCAACAAGATTATCAAAATTGGTATGCAAGCATAGATCAGCATCAGGTTGCCGTTAAGCTCGGCCTAGACGGTAACTCAAGTGGTATAATCGTACTCGGTGCAAATGCGGCTTTTCAAAGCACGGTAGATTGGGCACAAGAGGGACAATGGTTCCTTGGTGGGCAAATAGATGTTGTTGATGTTGATGCCTGGTGGAACGTTTATCAAACGCGTATCAAATCATGGTGGATAAAAGCAGACAGTCAGTCAGTCGCTTCAGCATTGCCCCATATAGATGTGAAAATACAACGTGCCACGTGGCTTGGTTTAGATATCGATCAAGCTAGGCTAACTTTGCAACCGCTGATCGAAGACGGCGACTTGTTAACGCTTAAACCCTGGCGTTTAAATCTCATGTCAGAACAGTTAGCAGGCAACATAGATTATGTGGGCGCAGACCTTCCGCTATTGGTTCATATTGACTACGCTCATCTAAACTTTCCAGAATCAGAGGTGGCTGATGCAACAGAAGCAGCTGAGGCAACTGAGAACATTGATGTACTAGAAAACATTGATCCAAGTAAATTTATAGACGCTGACGTATCGATCGATGAGCTAGTCAAGAATGGTGAGTCCTTCGGGCAGTGGCAGTTTAAAGCTCGACGCCACGGGGATCAAGTTAACGTGCATGATTTAGATGCTCATATTCGCCACAGCCACCTGCAAGGAAATTTAATTTGGGGTAAAGTTGACGGAGTTCATCACACTCAGTTTACTGGCCGTGCTGAATCTAGTGATATGAGCAGTTTATTAACGGACTGGGGTTATGATCCTGCCCTTGTTGCAGAAACGTCTGCAATTGAGGTGCAGTTAGATTGGCCTCGCTCACCTTTGGCGTTTGCGATAAAAGAAGTGAGTGGTGATTTAGGCCTGCGGCTTAAGAATGGCAGTTTCTCTTCTTCGCCAAATGCAGCCAAAGGCTTAAGAATTTTAGCCCTGTTAGACATGGGTCGACTTATGAACCGGGTTAAACTCGACTTCTCTGACATAATTCAGCCAGGCTTTAGCTTCGACAGTGTTTCTGCGCACTATCGCTTTGACAACGGTTTTGCATCCACAGTGTCACCTTCAACGATAAAGTCTGCAACTTTGAACCTATCCATGGATGGCTGGATTGATTTCAATCAACGACAAGTGGAGAATAATTTAATAGTGACCTTGCCAGTGGCAGATAAACTGCCTTTAGCCGCTTTAATTGCTGGCCTGCCCCAACTGGGGGGCATGATCTACGTGGTTAATAAACTTATTGGTGATGAACTATCTACTTTTACTAGTGCTCGCTACCGTGTGGCTGGCTCCCTTGATAACCCAGATGTGAAATTGGTAAAGGTGTTCGATAAAGACTACCAAAAACAATCTGTGCAGGAGCGTATTGAAAATGTCATCACCATCGACTGAATCTAGTCTGGCTTCCAATCAAGCTATTAATTTAACAGGCCCAGGTCTGGCAGTAGCCGTGGTGCAGCTTGTTAGTAAACTCAGTGTTAAAGATAATTTACTAGAAGCAGCATTGCAGATCCAACGTGCTAGCCTGAAAGGCGCAAAGCTTATTATGTTGCCAGAGAGTTTTGCGGTGTTTGGCGACCCTCAAATGGTGTCATACGGCGCAGAAGCGGCTGCACCAAAACGAGGATTGCGTTTGTGGTTATCACAGCAAGCCAAGGCTAACAAGGTTTGGCTTATTGGCGGCACCATACCCTGCCAGCAAGGTATACGAGATCCTAAAAAGGTACGCTCAGCCTGCTTTGTGTATGACCACGAGGGGGCTGAGGTAGCTCGCTACGACAAAATTCATATGTTTGATGTGGATATCGCCGACAGTCACGGCAGTTACCGTGAATCTGATACCTTTGAGGCCGGCGATGAGCTGGTGGTCATCGACACACCTGTAGGTAAGGTGGGATTGACCATTTGTTATGACTTACGCTTTGCAGAAATTCACGCAAAACTTGTGAATTTAGGAGCCCAAATCATAGTTAATGGTGCGGCCTTTACCAAAACCACAGGCCAAGCACACTGGCATACGCTATTGCGTGCTCGAGCCATTGAAACTCAGTGTTATATTCTGGCAGCATCTCACGGTGGCCAACACGATCATCGGCAAACCTTCGGGCATTCGATGATTATTGACCCATGGGGCGAAATTTTAGTAGAGCTGGGTGAAGGGCCGGGTATAGCTGTGACACGAGTCAATCTTGATCATTTACAGAAAATAAGAGAGGCTTTCCCACTGCAGTCTCAACGGAGATTGTCATAAAAAATCCGGCCAGTTAGCCGGATTTTTTATGTGTGCACTCTTGTTAACGTGTACCTAAGAGTACTCTGCTACTGGGCTAGTTTCTGACTGGGGTGCCTTGATCTAACATGCTCACAATACGTGCTTGGGTATCGCTAGATCGCGCTAAGCGTAAAAAAGCATCTCGTTCCGAGTCAAACAAGTCCTGTTCACTCATCATTGTGTTGGCTTTGATTTTACCACCAGTAAAAATGCGCGCAAGCTCTGAACCCACTGCCACATCGTGGGAGGTGATTTTCTGTTGATCTTCAGCTTCAAATAACCAGTCCATCATTTCACGATAGGTGTCTTCACCAGCCATAGGTAACGGTTTGCGGGGTTTTGCTTTTTTGACTTTATCAAGCTGAGATAGTGCTTCACTTAATAAGCGATCTCGATTCATCATGTACTGATCTTCGGGGTACAGCATCGCTTGTTCGGTCGCCTCAATAGGAGACTTTGCTGTCCAGCCATAACCTACAATCATAAAGGCTTTCCATGCTGCTGCCTTTATGTCGCCTAGCACCTCATACCAACGGTATAGGTACTCTTTGCAACCACCACCTCCTGGAACCACGCCTACACTGGCTTCTACCAGACCCATCACCGAGTTGGCATGTCCAATAACATGATCAGCCGCTAACACTACTTCAAAACCACCACCGATAGACATGCCAGCAGGAGCAGCAATCACAGGTAAGGGACAGGTGTTAATGGCGTGCATGGTTTGTTGGAAGTAATCAAGAAAATTGTCCATGCCGGTGTAATCTTCTGTTTCAAAGAATTCACGAAAGGCCGTTAAATTAACTCCACATGAGAAGTGCTGAGCGTCATTATGTAGTACAACACCACGCAGTTGGCGTTTTTCAGCTTGCTCTAGCGCGTGGCGAATAACATCCATAGAGTCTTTGTCTAGGGCGTTAGCTTTGGAGTGAAATTCTACAATGGCGGCGTTGTCGTGCACAAACCAGCTGGCTTTAGCATTACTGTATTCGGATGTTAAAGTTTGGCGTAATTCAGAAAAGCGCAGTACCCCAGATGGCCGCTCTATGGCAACATAGTCGCCACTCTGGTCTAAACTACATAACTGCTGGTCTATAACCTGATAAAAACCTTGATTCTTAGCAGCTAGTAACAGCATAGGTGCTACGTTACGATCTTCTTGCTGCATACGCTCAACAACGCGTTGAGCGCCGATTTGATCTAATAATTCAAACGGGCCATAAATCCAGTTGTAGCCTAGTTTCATCGCATCGTCTATGGGTAAGATGTTGCTGCCGATTTCTGGAATGAGTGCAGCTGCGTAGTTTAGAGTGCTAGACAACACTTGCCATGCGAAGCGCCCGTATACACTGTCATCATCTAAAAGTGCGGCCACGCCTTCGGCTTCGGCTTGTTGTGCCAAGGCCAATTGTAAGCGGGCTGTTGGTGTGTATACGCCAGTAGCCAAATTTAATACTTCTCTGGCAGATTCGGTGTCTCGATAAAAACCTTGGCCGCCTTTGTTACCTGTTTGTCCGTTGGCAATCATCTGAGTCATCAAAGGAATAGGTTGTGCGTATTGGTGAAATGCATCACCTGCTGGCAAGATACTTTCTAGACTCTTGGCAACGTCGGCCATGAGATCGATGCCTATTAAATCGTATAAACCAAACACGCCAGTTTTAGGGATGCCCATAGGGCGACCAAATAAAGCATCGGCTTCGGCGGGTGATAAATCCATATTAAAAGCGGTATGTAAGGCGCATTGAATCGCAAATACGCCAACACGGTTGCCCAAAAATCCTGGGGTGTCTTCACACACCACTACACCTTTACCTAGCTTGCTTTCACAAAACTGATCTAAGGTGTCGATAACGTCGTCACGGGTGTGCTCGCCACGTACCAGTTCTAACAAGCGCATAAAGCGCACAGGGTTAAAGAAATGAGTGATGGCAAAGCGTTCACAAAATTCCTGAGGCATACCCTGAGTCAGTAGGCTGATAGGAATGGTAGATGTATTTGAAGTGATGATGGTGTCTGGGCCAGTAATGGCATCAATACGCTGGTACAAGGCTTGTTTAATGTCCAAGCGTTCAACCACCGCTTCTGCAATCCAATCACAGTCTGCTAACTGTTCAAAGTCGTCTTGCGTGTTGCCACAGTGAATCAGTTGGCCTGCATCGTTGCTCATTAAGCCTGGTGAGTTTAAGTTCTGTAGACGTTTGAATCCGCGTTCCGCTAATGCGTTAACGCTGTCTCCCGAGCTAGGTAGGTCTAATAGCCACACTTCCACACCAGCGTTGGCCACTTGGCCTGCAATGCCCGCACCCATAGTACCAGCGCCAATGACGGCAACCTTTTTAATGGGTGACGATGTGGATAATGAATTATTGATTAGCTTGGCCATGGTTATTTCTCTACGGACTGGATAAATGTTTTCATAATTTTTAGGCTTTGTTTTGGAGCTTCCATAGGCAGCATATGTCCCGATTCCTCAACCACTTGCGCCTGTGTGTTTAAATTTTGCGCTAGTTTTAAGCCTTCTCTTTTTGGTGTCATGCGATCTTGCCCAGCGAGAATAACACAGCTGGGGCAGCCTATCGCGGCTAGCTGCTGTGCTCTATCAGCACCTTTGGTATAGTCATTACAAGCCGCAAGATCTATGGCTAGAGGGTTATTAGCCATAATGCGCGCGCCTACACCAATGGGTTGCATTCCAGGCACGGCGCTAGCGCCATATTGATGTTGCTTGCCAAAACCCCATTGCAGCATCATTCCTGCGGCGGCTTTAGGGTTGGTTTTCGCAGTTTCTACTAAGGCAGGATTCACAGGTATGGCACTGGCTGTGGCAAGAGCAGTGACGGATTTAAGCCGGTCGCCTAGATCAACGAGCAAGCTGGCAGCTTCTAACGCAACAAGAAAACCTTGTGAGTGGCCTACCAAATGCACATTGTTTATCTTGGCGGTATTCAATGCCCGTACTAGCCAAGCACCCATAGCTTCAATACTAGTGAGGGCTTCACCCTCTGATAAGCTGTGGGCTGGGAAATCTGGGGCAAATACACTATAACCATGAAAGGCAAACCAGCGTGCTTGTAGAGCCCATCCGCGATGATCGGTGCCAGAGCCGTGTAAAAAAACCACGGTAGGCAAACTTTCATCAAACGGTTTGCCGCCCGTGGCGACGAAGGTGTTGGCGTTATCGACTTGAATATACATAATTACGCCTCTGCCTGCATGGCTACAACTTTAGCTGCAGCTCGTAATCCTAAGCTAAAGTCGGCTTGAATGTCTTTAAGGGTCTCGATGCCTACGGATACTCGAATCAAGTCTGCGCTGATACCAGCTGCCACAAGGTCGGCTTCGCTCAAACGTGAGTGAGTGGTGCTACCAGGATGCAATACCAAGGTACGCGAGTCACCCACATTGGCTAAGTTGGATGATAGTTGTAGCGCATTGATAAAGGCAGCGCCGGCGTCGCGGCCACCTTTTACACCAAAGGTAAGCATAGAGCCTGCACCCTTGGGAAATAGTGCTTTGGTATGGGTATCGGCATTAATGTCGGGATGGTTAACCCACGCCACTGCGTCTTGTTGCTGTAGCCAAGTGACCATGGTTTGAGCATTAGAGACATGTTGCTTCATACGCAGGCTTAAGGTTTCTAAACCTTGCAATAATAAAAATGCGTTATGGGGTGTCATTGCTGCGCCTATGTCACGCATAGATTCACAACGAATGCGCATGGCTAAAGCGGCAGGGCCAAACTCTTCCCAAAAATTCATACCGTGGAAAGGTTCGTAAGGCTGCGTTAGCGTTGGGAATCGACCACTTTTAAGCCAATCAAAATTGCCGCCATCTACCACTACACCGCCAACAGCTGCGCCATGGCCGCCAATCCACTTGGTTACAGAATGCACCACTACGTCGGCACCGTGCTCAATAGGGTTGTTAAGGTAGGGCGTTGCAAATGTGGCGTCTACTACTAATGGTATGCCTTGAGCGTGGGCAGTTTCGGCAATGGCAGGTAAATTAGACACTGCAAGGCCGGGGTTACCGATAGACTCACAAAATACTAACTTGGTATTGTCTTGTATGGCGTCAGATACTGCCTGTTGATCGTTAATATCAACAAAGGTGCAATCAATATTGAATCGCTTAAGAGTGTGCTTAAGAAGGGTGATGGTAGAACCGTATATTTGCGCGGCACTAACAATATGATCACCAGCGGAACAAAGGCTAAAGAAACTTACAAACAAAGCACTCATGCCAGATGCCGTACAAATAGCACCAGCACCGCCTTCTAACGCCGCCAAACGTTGCTCTAATACGGCAACAGTTGGGTTGGTGATACGGCTATAGATATGGCCACCTTGTTCCACATTAAATAGTGCAGAAGCCTCGTCTACACTGTCAAACACATAAGATGTGGTTTGATAAATGGGCACTGCCCTGGAACCGTGATCTGATTCTGGCTGGTAACCGCTGTGTAGCGCAATGGTGTCGGCGCCTAAAAAAGAAGATTTGCTCATGGTGTTGCCTTATTTTTATCTATATTGGGGCTATTTGTGACTATCCGGGACCATATCCGAACTATTTAACAGGTGTTTTTGGTGTTAAACCAAGGGCGCCAAAGTTAAAGGGTAAGGTGGTCAACTGACCTTTTAACACGCTAAGGTTTGTCTTAACGTCTACTTTAAGGTGGGTGCCTAAAGCTGGTAAAGAACACAAAACAAATGCTAAATGTACACCATATTTAGGTGAGTAAGATTGGCTAGTAATTTCACCCACACACTTGCCGTCTACATACACATCGGATTCAGAAATTGTACAGGCTTGATTGATGACTAAACCCATAAGTTGACGCTGGGGAGTTAGTTTGCGTAGGGCAGGCAAGGATAAACTTTCAATGTCTGCATCTAAGCTTACGTATTGGTCTAAGCCACATTCTAAAGGTGTAGTGTCATAACCCATGTCATTACCTAATGATAATAAACCACTTTCAACACGTTCAATTAAATTTGGGCAGCCTGGGCCTACGTTTAGGTCTTGGCCCTTAGCAAAAAGCTCATCCCATAACGGGCCAGCAAGGCTAACGTCGTTAACGTAAATTTCGAAGCCGCCTTGTTTGCTCCAGCCAGACCGAGCTACCTGCATGTCTACACCTTGGTATGACATTGGCTTAATATTGAAGAATTTAATGTCGCGTACGCTTTCGCCAAATACTCTGGCCATTAGGTCTTCGGCCTTTGGGCCTTGCACTGCAAGGGGCCAAACATCAGGTTCGGTGACAGTAACCTCTAAGTTGAACCCAGTTGCTAAACCCTGTGCCCATAACATAACGTCTGTATCGGCTATGGATAACCACCAATCATTATCCGTTAATTTGATGGCGATCGGATCATTGACGATGCCGCCTTGAGGGTTGCACAATGGCACATAAAAGCAGCGGCCAATGCGAGCTTTGGATAAATCTCTAGGCGTCATAAGTTGGATTAAACGGTAGGCATCAGGTCCGCTAATGGCCACTTGTTTTTCACATGACACATCCCACACTTGTACGTTTTCGCACAAATGCCAGTAATCCTCTTCAATACTGCGGAATTTAGTGGCTAATAAAGTGTGGTTGTATACCGTGTAGCCTTTAACCCCAGCAGCCTCAACTCGACTAGTAAATGGTGTAGAGCGTGTGCGACGAGAGACAGAAAGTTCAGGAATCATAATATTGCGACCAAACGAAGGTTATACCAAGAATAAGTGAGGTGAATATACGCCCGCAAACAAGTCGGGGAAATAGATAAACCTAGTCAGTCACTTTTAAGGCTGGCTAGGTTCGTTTGTTTAAAGCTCTTTAACGGCAGGCAGCAAGGCCTAATGCGTCAAAATCGAAAGGTAAGCTCGTTAGCGTGCCGGTGGCTTTACCTTGGTCTGTGTTAATTTCTACGGTGGTGGCACCATTTAACGCTGCCAAATCACACATGACAAAGGCTAATCGGCGCATGTATTTAGGCGAGTATGTTTGGCTCCGAATATCACCAATTTTCTGGTCGCCTACAAAGACATTTAAATCACCTACATTGCGGTGGTATTTCAGCACCAAACCCATTAGTTTTTTGGTAGGCGTGTGCTCTCTTAAGGCAGGTAAGCTTAGGCTTTTAACGTCGGAGTCTAGGGCTACGTATTTATCTAAACCAATTTCAAAGGGCGTTGTGTCGTGGCCCATATCGTTACCAAACGACAGCAGACCGCTCTCAATACGCTCTATAAGGTTAGGGCAGCCTGCGCGCACATCTAAATCTTGGCCTTTAGAAAATAACTCATCCCACAATTGCGTGCCAATATCGGCATCATTCACAAACACTTCATAACCGGTTTGTTTGCTCCAGCCTGAACGAGCAACCTTCATGCGTTTACCTTTGTAAACGAAAGGTGCAATAGCAAAAAATCCTAGCGCTTTAATTTCATCGCCAAATACTCGGCACATCAGTTCTTCAGCCTTCGGGCCTTGTACTGCTAGTGGAAAAATATCGGGTTCCCTTACTTCAACATCCAAACCAAAACCAATAGCTAGGCCTTTAGCCCAAAGTAATACGTCGGAGTCTGCAACAGATAAGCGCCAATGCCGATCATTGACTTTAATAGCTACGGCATCGTTCATCATTTTGCCGTTTTCATCACACATCGGAAGGTAATAGCAGCGGCCTACTTTTGCTTGGCTCAGATCCCTTGGCGTCATGTATTGAGCCAATTCATTAGCCCCCGGGCCCATCAAAGTCACTTGTTTTTCACAACTGACGTCCCATACCTGTACGTTTTCACATAAGTGCCAATAATCTACTTCAATACCGCGGAATGAAGTGGCTAATAAAGTATGGTTGTAAACCGTGTAACCACTCGCACCAGCAGCCTCTACGCGGCTACTAAAAGGGGTACGACGAGTACGACGAGACATGGACAAATGTGGACGCATGCAAAAGACTCCGTTGCATAAAAAGAGTTCCCATTTTGCCTTCAATTGACCTAGGCTTCAACCCTTGTTGTTGATGGAGGCATAGCCAAGTCGCTATGCTCCACGCGAAGGCGCAAATACGCACATACCTAGTCTTTAATGACTCAGTAATGCACTTCCATGCCTAGGTATCTGCAGCATAAGCCTGTTCATCAATGCTTAGGCCTTGTAGAGAGGACTCTATCTGAATCTTGGCCTTCGCCATAGAAGCGGCACGAACGTGGCCGTAACCGCGGACGCTTTCAAACAAACTCATGGCAGTTAGAATATCGGCTTGGTTCTGTGAATTAAGCATGCCAATAAAACCATCAACTTGGCTCACAAAATAACTTAAAAATGCGCGTTCTGCTTTACGTTCCGAGTTATAGCTGTATGGATCTAATACAGTGCCACGAATTCCCTTTAGCATAGAAAGCGGCTTCATTAGACGTAATATCCAACTGCCAATACGGTATTTTTTGGGCTGGTTAAGGTGTTTGTTCCACCCTGCGAAACCTAGAGGAGAGAGGTTTAATGAAATGCTGAAATCACCAGTGAACTCGGCATTTAATTTTTCTTTAAAGCTTGGCTGGCTAAACAAACGTGCCACTTCATATTCATCCTTCACAGCCAATAACTTAAAGTAGGCGGTGGCTAGTACACGCATCAAAGTTAGGCTTTTATCAGCAGGTAACTGAGCGGATATTTTTTCGTGCCACTCACTAAGTTGGTGAGAGTATTGGTCTGATAAAGACTGGTTTTGATACCCCACTAAACGCTTTTGACGATCTGATAATAGCTCTTTATAGCTTGGGGCCGCGGGTTGGATGTGCAAAATCTGCGATTTTTCTAGCCCTACATGCGCCAACTGGCGACCTAGATGTAATGCCTGCAGGTTGGCTTTTATGGCTACTCCGTTAAGCTCTACCGCCTGCTTAAGGGCTTCAATAGATACGGGTACAAGGCCTTTTTGCACGGCAAACCCTAGCAACATAACGTTGGCAAATATAGTATCGCCCATTTGTGTTAGTGCTAAT
>Ga0308021_10000838_pt1 | contig 14170 bp, 16 predicted proteins | sample Neamet351_FD_201296 | JGI IMG/M metagenome (GOLD analysis project Ga0308021, IMG submission 201296) | Marine microbial communities from water near the shore, Antarctic Ocean - #351 | ecosystem: Environmental > Aquatic > Marine > Unclassified | place: Southern Ocean | collected 2014-10-02
ACGATAATCAACACCGCTATCTACATTAACAATGTCACAATGTTCGTTAATTAAACGAATGGCGGGCATAAACCTTTCACGTTGTAAGCCATTTCTATATAACTCGTCTGGAATAATATTAGAGGTGGCGACTAAAATAACGTTTCTTGCAAATAACTCTTCAAACAAGGTACCTAAAATCATAGCGTCAGTAATGTCAGATACAAAAAATTCATCGAAACAAATAATGCATGTTTCTTGAGAAAAGCGTTCAGCAATTATTTTTAGTGGATCAGCCTGGCCATGTAATGTTTTAAGCTCTTCATGAACACGATGCATAAAACGATGAAAATGCACACGCGTTTTATTATTGAATGGTAGACAATCATAAAAGGTATCAACTAAATACGTTTTACCTCGCCCTACCCCACCCCAAAAATAGAGGCCTTTGATCGTTGATGGTTGTTGCTTGGTGTATGTTTTTTTCCAACGATTTAATACTTTTTTAAAACCTGAAACAGGTATCGGTTTATTTTTTAAATCGTCAAATAACCTTTGTAAGCACTTCACCGCATTTTCTTGTGCAGCGTCGTATTGAAATCCATCTTGCTTTAAATCTACGTTATACTTTTCAATAGGGGTGTTTTTTATCATACAATAGCCATTAATTAGTAAGTAATATTGCTTTTACCGCATGTTTTTATCTATAAATGCTTGAAAATTAATTTTTAGTAAACATATTCAATATATAAAGACGTATTAAGTATAACAAGGCACAACATTATTTTTAAACTAATCTCACAACTTTCGTGTGATGTTAACGTTTAAATATTCATTTTATTTATCAAGGTAGGTTAGATATGACAGTTATTATAGGTTTAGGAATTTTTATTGGCGGCGCATTAATCGGTTTTATTTTAAATAAAATAACCGGAAATAATTCACAAGAAAACCAAGAATTAGCCGACAAAATAAGTCAAAGCGACAAAGCATTAGTACAATACAAAACAGATGTTTCTGAACATCTTGATAGCTCAGCAAAATTACTTGAACAAATGCACTCAACCTGTAAAGACGCTATGGCCCAAATGGCACAAAGCACCAAGTTGCTACATGAAGCAACACCTGAAGAAAGTTCCGCGGTACCTTTCTTTTCTCAAGAAACACAAGATCAATTAGCTCAAACAGTACAATTAAGACATAACAATTCAAACCGTACCAGCGATGAAGAAATAACAGAAGCTCCACTTGATTACTCAGGCAACCCAAGTGGGCTTTTTGAAGATAAGACACAAAGTGTTACAAACACAATGCCTGATAAAAAGGAACTAAGTTAGCTTGCTATTACTCTGAGTCTACATATTTTAGTTTACGATTTACGTTTATAATTTTTTAAGGTGTTATTTAAAATATGAAAAAACTTTCTCTTATTATTAGTACAGCTTTACTTTCTGGTTCAGTGGCATTAACTACTTTACCTGCGCATGCTAACTTACCTTTTGCAGTAAATGGCCAAACCTTACCAAGCCTTGCTCCTATGCTAAAAAAGGTAACCCCAGCCGTTGTCCTTATTTCAGTTAAAGGTACACATAAAGCAGTTAAAGGTAAGGTGCCAGAAGCATTTAAATTTTTCTTTAATAACCCACGCAATAAAAGCCAACAGCAAGAAAAAGAGTTTAGAGGTTTAGGTTCTGGTGTCATTATTGATGCTGATGAAGGCTACATAGTAACCAACAATCATGTTATTGCTGAAGCCAGCGAAATTATTGTTACGTTAAAAGACGGCCGTCAATTAACCGCTAAAAAAATAGGTACTGATGAATATAGTGATATCGCCTTATTACAAATAGACCACGACAATTTAACTGAAATCAAATTAGCCGATTCAGACAACAGTCAAGTCGGTGATTTTGCTATCGCAATAGGGAGCCCATTTGGACTGGGTCAAACGGTAACATCAGGTATTGTTAGCGCATTAGGTCGTACGGGGCTTAATAGAGAGAACTATGAAGACTTTATTCAAACCGATGCGGCAATAAACAGTGGTAACTCGGGTGGCGCATTGGTTAACCTTAGAGGCGAACTCATTGGTATAAATACGGCTATATTAGGCCCTGGTGGTGGCAATGTAGGTATTGGTTTTGCTATCCCTAGTACAATGGTAAATAACCTCGTCAGTCAAATTATTGAATTTGGCGAAGTGCGTCGCGGGATGTTAGGTGTTCAAGGTATGAGTGTTACTAGCGACATTGCAAAAGCAATGGAACTTGAAACCAGCCAAGGTGGATTTGTTGAACAAGTAACTCCTGGCTCAGCCGCAGATGAAGCGGGTATAAAATCAGGCGATGTAATAACTAAAGTAAACGGGAAAATGGTTAAGTCATTTAGCGAAATACGTGGAAAAATAGGTTCTATTGGCGCAGGTAAAAAAGTACAAATTACCGTAGTACGTAAAGATGGCAAAGAAAAAACCTATAACGCTACGCTTAAAAAAGCTGAAACAGCAAATATTGAAGCAGAAAGTATTCATCGTATGTTAGAAGGCGCTGAACTAGAGAATAGTAATAACGGCAAAGGCGTAGACATTACTACCGTTGCAAAAAATAGCCCTGCTGCTATCGCAAGTTTACGTTCTGGTGATTTAATTATTGGCGTAAACCGCCAACGTATCAAAAATATAGCTGAACTAAGAAAAATGTTAAAAGAACAAGAAGGTGTATTTGCTCTTAACATTATTCGCGATAATTCAAGCTTATATTTAATGATCCGCTAATGAATAGGTAAGCTAATTAATGAAATTAAAAAAGGAGCCTAGGCTCCTTTTTTATTCACTGTAATATCACAACACATTTTACTTATGATATTGCTTACTTAATCTGTGTACCGAATCAATAAAGTGACCTGCATGTTCAGGGTTTACATCAGGGTGTATACCATGGCCCAAATTAAATACATGCCCTGTACCGCCATGACCAAAGCCCGCCAATATTTTTTCAACTTCTTGTTCAATCCGTTCTACTGGTGCATATAACATTGATGGGTCCATGTTACCTTGCAAAGCAACTTTGTCACCTACTCGTGCTTTTGCATTTTCAATATCAATAGTCCAATCTAAACCAACAGCATCACAACCTGTAGCAACAATATCTTCTAACCACATGCCACCATTTTTAGTAAATAAGGTTACAGGTACTTGTCTGCCGTCAGCATGACGCGTTAGTCCATCAACAATTTTAGCCATATATTGTAAAGAAAAGTCTTTATAATCGCGCGGCGATAACACCCCACCCCAAGTATCAAACACCATGACCGATTGAGCGCCAGCAGCAATTTGTGCGTTAAGATAACTAATAACTGAATCGGCTAACTTGTCTAATAACAAATGTAACGCTTGTGGATCAGAGAACATCATTTTTTTAATTTTAGTGAAAGCTTTAGAACTGCCACCTTCAATCATGTACGTTGCTAAGGTCCAAGGGCTACCTGAAAAACCGATTAAAGGAACACTACCGTTTAATTCTTTTCTTATAGTACGCACAGCATTCATCACATAACCCAGCTCATCTTCAGGATCTGGTATGCCTATTTTTTCAATATCTGCTCTACACGTAAGCGGACGTTCAAATTTTGGTCCTTCACCGGTTTCAAAATATAAACCTAATCCCATCGCATCAGGAATAGTTAAAATGTCGCTGAATAAAATAGCCGCATCTAATTTAAATCTACGTAGTGGCTGAATAGTAACTTCACATGCTAATTCGGCATCACGACAAACTGACATGAAATCGCCAGCGCCTTTACGTACTTCTCTATACTCAGGTAAATAGCGTCCAGCTTGTCTCATCATCCATACAGGAGTGTAATCTACAGGTTGACGCAACAAAGCACGTAAATAGTTATCGTTTTTTAATTCAGTCATCGAAGTAATTCTCTATTTTTAAGTATTAATATTCTAACACTACAATTTTTTTTCTTCTATCTTCACAATAAAAACAAATAGTATTTTTCTTAACTAATTGAACAGGTTCTTTAATAAACAGCTGTAATTGTTGAATTAAATAATTAACAATTTTTTAACGTGTAAAAAACATACTAATGTACGAAGAAAATCGTGGTGTATATACTCTATTAAAGTTGTTGCATAGCCTAAATGTCTTTGGTATAAATTGTCCCGCGCTAACGAATAACAATAATAAATAGTAGTAATTAATAACAAGAAGCTTGATATACAAGCCGATACAGCGAGCATTTATGGCCTTACCTTTTGGTAAGGCCTTTTTATTTTCTGAAGGATATTTACTTAGTTTTGAAAGGCGTACTTTTAGTCGTTAGCAAACGTATCACAAAGATTAACATCCCCGTTCTCAATACCTATTTTAAACCATTTAACGCGTTGCTCTGAACTACCATGAGTAAAGGAATCTGGGCTCACATGACCTTGAGACTGTTTTTGTAATGTATCGTCGCCAATAGCTGTCGCAGCACGCAATCCTTCTTCTACATCACCATTTTCAAGCATGTTACGTTGCGTATTCGCATGATAGGCCCATACACCAGCATAACAATCAGCTTGTAACTCTTGTTTAACCGATAACTTATTACCTTCAATTTCACTTACTTTACTTTTGGCTGCACGAACTTTTGTTGATGTACCCGTTATCGTTTGAATGTGATGCCCTACTTCGTGCGCAATTACGTATGCTTGAGCAAAGTCACCCGGTGCTTTAAATTGGTTTTTAAGTTGATCGAAAAAGCTTAAGTCTATATACACTTGTTGATCCCCTGGACAGTAAAATGGCCCCATGGCTGCTTGTCCCATTCCGCAAGCCGATTTAACTGAGTTTCTAAAAAGTACTAATTTAGGCTCTTGATATACTTGACCTTGCTGTTTAAAAATATCCGTCCACGTTTGTTCGGTATCTGCTAGTACAACTGAAACAAAGTCGACTTGTTCTTTTTCTTCTGATGTTTGCTGAACTTCTTGATTGGGTAAACGAGAAGATTGACTCGTTTGTATACCGGCGTTACCTAACATACTACCTAAGTTACCTGAAAGTAGTCCGTATCCACCAACACATACAACAAGAATTGCTGTACCTTTAAAACCTAAGAAGCGATAGACAACAGGTAAAAATCGAAGCAAACTAGCGCCTCCACCCGATCCTCCAAAGGCTAATGGTTGTGAGCCTCTTCTATCATCTACATTATTACTTTTACGTTTACCACGCCATTCCATAAATTTCTCCTCATAAACTTAGTGATATTGAACTATTTCAAACTTTATTATTTCTTAATAGTTAAGATACCACCAAAACATTAACTTTATTTTATATTTTTTTAACAACATAACATCCTGTTATGTTGTACTTGAGTAAATACGTATAGTAAGTATAAGCACATATTAGGCTAATTTTTTTGTTCGATTTGTAAGAGGAGCGTGATACATTATTAGTTAATATTTTTATTAATGAATTAGAAAAAGGGCATAGTATGCGAACATGGAAGGCGTTCATTGTTTTATTCGTTTTAACATTAACAAGTTGTGCGAGTATTAATCCTATTAAAAATCCAGATGTAAAATTAATTGGAATAGAGCCAGCTAAAGTCCAAGGATTTTCTCAACATTTTAAACTTAAGTTAATGGTAACTAACCCAAATGCATTTGATTTAGATATTGAAGGCGTAAACTTTAATTTAGATGTCGCGGATCAAAAAGTAATGGCTGGAGTATCTAACTCTGTACCGTTATTAAAAGCGTATAGCGAAACCCCTGTAACATTAAGTGCGAATATAGGTTTGTTTGATTTATTAAAATTATTGGCTTATTTTGCTCAAAATCCAACACAAGAAATGAAATACAATCTTAAAACAGTGATTGATCCTAACGGCTTTATTCCGTTAACGGTAAACCGTGAAGGTGTTTTAAGTGAAGAGCTATTATCAGGATTAAAAAAAGGTAAAATATAACGGTTAACCCTCTTTTCTTAAGCTTGTTCTATTTAAACTTAGTATTCTTTAAGTTTAGTCTTTATCAGCGCCTATTGTTCAAACTCAATAGCCTCTCCCTTAGAAGTGATAATTTCAGTTATCACTTTATTTAACGTGAATACCACGGTCATTAAAAGATACTTATTTGTGTGTATTAGGCTTTGTAAATCCGTTCAGTGGAGAAGTTGTAATCTACCTAGCTGATATATTAATTATGCGAATTACGATGATATTACCGAGCGATACTACAACTGTACTAAAAAACAAAGATCGAATTAAAGGAATGTTCACAACATGATGTTGCCATTAAAACTTAATTTACCCGCCATACTCGTTATAAGTTTCTTTCTGCTTTTTACTCATCATGCCTTTGCATTAGCTAAGGTTGGCCATAAGATTATATGCCAAGTTGCTTTTGATAATTTAACGCCTACCGCTCAAAATAAAATAACATTTTTACTAAAAGAATTACCCAAAAAACATAAAAAATTAATTAATAAATATAATCATAAAAGTTCAAACAAAGTCGTTTCATTTGCTGATACATGTACATGGGCTGACGCCGTTAGAAAATATAAGTCGTTCAATAAATATAAAAAATGGCATTATTTAAATGTATCAAGAAACGAAACAGAGGTGACTCTGTATACCTGTACAAAAAATTGTATTACTGCTGCGATTAATGATCATAAAAAACAATTAGCAGAACTTTCAACGTCATGGAAAAAGCTACAAGCACTCATGTTTTTAGGTCATTGGCTTGGCGATATTCACCAACCTATGCATATAAATTTTGCGAGTGATTTAGGCGGCAATAAAACAAGAATAAAAATGAAAGGGGTTAAATGCAATAATATGCATTGGTTATGGGATGAGTGCTTATTATATTCGCCATCAACTTCTCAAAGCCAAAAGTCTTTATTTACAACACTGTATAAACGCTTATCAACACAATGGAATCAAGCACCAATTACGGAATGGAAAAAAGACTCTGTTTATACCTGGGCAACTGAGTCGTTAATAATTTCTCGCTCACCTGACACCTTGTATTGTGCTTTAAATGCAAAGAAATATTGTATGCCATTAAAAGAAAAAACAATTAAATTATCAGACAATTATCAAAAAACTCATCAAAAGATTTTAGAAAACAGAATGTTGCAAGCATCAGTTCGTTTAGCTCATGCAATAGAAAGCGCGTTATAAACAACAACATTTTAAGTGGTAGATAAACGATTCAACGTTTTAGTACAAAAATAATAAGTAAAAAAAAGCGAGCTATTACTTAATGTAATGCTCGCTTATTATTTTTACGCTAGGTAAAAATTAAAAGAATTACTCGCCGACTTGTATTGGAGCATCTTCTTTTTGAATTTCTAGTAATTCAATTTCAAATTGTAATACCGAATGACCAGGAATACGTGGTGGATTCCCAGTAGGGCCATAAGCTAAATCTGAAGGAATAGTAAATTTAAACTTTGAACCTACAGACATTAATTGTACGCCTTCAGTCCAACCTGCAATTACACGGTTTAATGGAAATACTGCTGGTTCGCCACGTTCGTATGAACTATCAAACGTTTCGCCGTTTAAGAAAGTACCTTTATAGTGCACTTTAACGGTATCGGTAGCGGCAGGTTTGTCGCCTTCAACTGCTGTCATTACGCTGTACTGAATGCCAGATTCAGTAATTATTACACCTTCTTCTTTAGCATTAGCTTCTAAAAAAGCAATACCTTCGGCTTTACTAGATTCAGACGCTACCGCTGAAAGCTCTTTCTGTTTAGCTTTCATTTGTTGATCGAGTCCCATCAAAATAGCTTGAATTTCTTCTTTTTCAATTTGAGATTTACCCGCTAAACTATCTGTAAAACCCTTTAAGATAATTTCTTGGTCTAATGCAACGCCCATTTTACTTTGTTCTTCAAGGTTGCGTTCCATGTACATACCAATTGAAGCACCTAAGCTGTACGCTTGTTTTTGTGTATCAGTGTCTAATACTAATACAGCTTCTTCTGCAGGCTTTTGTTCGCTACAACCCATTACAGCAACAAGTGCAATAGCGACCATAGTCGGTTTAAAAAATCTCATTTATCTCTCCATATACTTGCTCGGCAGGGGTTTATCCTCCAAGACAACGTTTTAGTTATGTAATGTTAATCATTGCGGCTTATACTAACTATAAATACCGACAGTGAAAAGTATTAATATTTTGTTAAAATGTAACAGATGGTATCTATCTACGTTCCTCATATTTATATTGTGTGCTTGTCAGCCAAATTCAAGTACGCCTGTTGAGCGCTGGCAACATTCGATTGAAGGCGCTTACGCGGCTGATATTTCTAATAACGCTAAATACAGCGCGGTGTCTTCAATTCATCATGGTATTAGCCTTTGGGATTTAGAGAAAAATGCCTTAAAATTTAATTGGTCGCAACAACAAGACAGCGCCAACAACCTTGTGCTTGCCATTGATATATCTAACGACAATAAATATGTACTTACCGCAAGTAGAGAAAACTTTGCTTTATGGAATACTGACAGTGGCCAATCTGAAGGTTATTGGCACATTAGAGATTCAACCATTAGAGACATCGCCCTTTCAAATAATGGCGAGCACGTTCTTATAGGAAAAAGTAACGGCACTGTAGTACATGCCACGGTTGACTCAGGCAGGCGATTAGAATTTTTAGGCCATAAAGAAAAAGTAAATTCTGTAGATATGTTACCTAATGGAAGGGTTGCGCTGTCTGGCGCAAACGATTTTATGGCGTTTGTATGGGACACGCTATCAGGACAAGTTATCTATCGATTTAATCATCTTAGCCGAGTGACTAAGGTCGCGTTAGACCCTATGGGTCGATATGCCTTTACTGCCGACAGTAAAAAAGACGCCAGTATTTGGGATTTAAAAACAGGCAAATTGATCAGCCAATTACAATATACCAACCGACAAGAAATTTTTAGCTCTATTCAGTTTTCACAAGACGGTACGCAACTACTCACCGGAGCGCCTTCTCGTAAAGTGAGTTTATGGGATATAAAGTCAGGTAAACGTAAAGAAAGTTGGCACGTAACGCCAAAAGATGACGTTAGACCGGCTGGTGCGGTTGTTTACAGCGTCGCTTTTCGAGATAATAAGCACATAATTACTGAAAGCTCTTCTGGATATGCCGAATTATGGCAAATAAAATAATATGAAGTCTGTAACCGAACTAGAACAAAGTATTGAAGCGTTAGAATCTCGTAATGCTTTTCAAGACGATGTCATTGAACAACTCAATGATGAAATTACCATTCACCAATCACAAATTGCTGAACTACAACATCAATTAACGCTCATTGCCGCGCGAGTAAAAAACTCATCAACACAGCAATCGAGCCAAGAAGAAATAGAGCCACCGCCACCTCATTACTAAACACGTTAGATGGCGTTAATCCAAAAACTTAAGAAGTTAAGCCCTATTACTCTTGTTTAAATACACCAATAACTTGCTCGTATGGCCTAACTTCTTTAGCAACTTGCTCTTCTGGCTGTGTCATTGTTTCGCCACACGTTACACACGTTACTTTTTCAACACCCTGTTCTTTTGTTAAAGATAATGTGTCCATGGCTTTACATTTTGGACAAACTGCACCTGCTATAAATCGTTTTTTCAAAATATACGCTCTTATATTTACTTAGTATGCGCATTTTACCTTGAATTACACCTATAGGAAAAGCGACAATACCACTCTTAATTATAAAGAAGGAATAACACATTGATTACTGCCAACAATTTAGGCTTAGACCGAGGCACAAAAAACCTCATTTCAGGGTCTAGCTTTACCATTCATCCTAATCACAAAGCAGGATTGGTTGGTGCTAATGGCTGTGGTAAATCTTCTTTATTTGCTGCTTTACTTGGCGAACTGCAACCAGACACGGGCGATTTATCAATGCCCAGTGGTTGGAGTATTGCTACCGTAAAGCAAGATACACCCGCATTAGACAAATCGGCCCTTGATTATGTAATGGATGGCGATAAAGAATTTCGTCAGCTTGAAGCAAACTTAGAACAAGCCCGTTTAGATGATAATGGCGCACTTGAAGCAACCATTATTAACCAAATAGACGCGATCAGTGGTTATAGCTTACCTGCACGAGCAGGAGAGTTATTACACGGTTTAGGTTTTTTACAACCACAGCTAGCAAACCCTGTAAAATCATTTTCGGGTGGTTGGCGTATGCGTTTAAACTTAGCGCAAGCCCTTATCAGCCGAGCAGACTTACTTTTACTCGATGAACCAACCAACCATTTAGATTTAGACGCTGTAATTTGGTTACAACGTTGGTTAAAGCGTTTCACCGGTACACTGGTATTAATTTCTCATGACCGTGATTTTCTTGATGACGTTATCGGGCAAATTCTTCACATAGAACATAAACAAGCCAAATTATACGCAGGTAACTACACCGCTTTTGAAAGGCAACGTGCAGAACATTTAGCACAACAAGATGCACAATATCAAAAGCAACAAAAAGAAGTGGCTCACCTGACCTCTTTTGTTGATCGTTTTAGAGCAAAAGCCAGTAAAGCAAAACAAGCACAAAGTCGTTTAAAACGTTTGCAAAAACTACCTGATTTAGCACCTGCTCATGTCGATAGCCAATTTACCTTTAGTTTTGAAACACCCGACAATTTACCTTATCCATTGTTATCACTTAAAGAAAGCGAGTGTGGCTACAACGAACAAGCGATCATTTTAAGTGGCGTAAGCATGACTTTAGTTCCCGGTAGCCGTATTGGTTTATTAGGACGAAACGGTGCAGGTAAATCAACACTAATTAAATCACTCGCGGGTGAATTAGCGCTAATGCAAGGTGAACGTTACTGCGCACAAGAATTACGTATAGGTTATTTTTCGCAACACCAATTAGAACAATTGCACATGAAAAGCTCTGCGATTGATCACATACTAAACGCTAAGCCAGGAAAAACCCTATTAGAAGCTCGTTCATTTTTAGGTCGTTTTGGGTTCAGCGGCGATCAAGCGTTAGACGCTGTAGGCACTATGTCAGGTGGCGAAAAAGCACGATTAGTACTCGCACTTATCGTATTAGAAAAACCTCAGTTACTGTTACTTGATGAACCAACCAACCATTTAGATTTAGAAATGCGTCAAGCTTTAGTGCTTGCTTTACAAGATTTCGAAGGCGCTATTATCTTAATTGCCCATGACCGATTTTTACTTGAATCGTGTGTTGACGAATTTTACATTGTAGCCAATAACACCGTAGAAGATTTTGATGGAGATATAGACGACTACCAACAATGGTTAAATGAAGAAAAAAAGCTAACGTTAAAAAATGCTAAAGTATCAAACGGCGAGCCTACCGTTGATAAAAAGCAACAACGTAGAGAACAAGCCGAACTCAGAAAAAAATCTGCTCCACTCAGAAAAGAAGCGGATAAATACGAGAAAAAAGTTGGCCAATATCAAGCTGAATTAAACGACATTGAAAGTGTGTTGGCCGAACCCGAAATATATCAAGCAGAAAACAAAGCCCGATTATCTGAACTCATTAAAAAACAGGCAAATATAAAATCTGAATTAGAAGAAAACGAAATGATGTGGCTTGATTTAGAAGAACAAATTGAAGCCGTAATGGCGCAATAAGTATTACAAAAAGCGCCAGAAGATTAATTACAGCATTATTGCTACACTGTATAACGTTAATACATAAATATTTATCGTGCTTAACGTAAAATATGCAGTTAAATCAGGAGTAAACAAATGAAAATACGTTCTCTACTATTTATCTATTTAAGCTTAGCGACAAGCTTTTCAGCTTTTAGCTTCGACAGCGACCTAGAATTAGGTATATTCCAATTGAATCGTGGTGAATTTAAAGCCGCGATTAAAGAGTTTGACCCCCTCGTTGAAGAAGGCTACTCACCGGCTCAATACCAAATGGGTTTAATTTATCAAAACGGCTATGGCGTTCGAAAAGATTCGACCAAAGCATTTGAATTATTCTCGCTTGCTGCGTCTCAAAACTATCCTGATGCATTGTTTAGCCTTGCGCTTATGTATTCAGAAGGTGAAGGTGTCAAACAAAATTTAAAAACGGCTTTTGCACTAACTGAAAAAGCAGCAAAAAAAGAACTCGCCAGCGCACAATTTAATTTAGGTGTTATGTACTATAACGGTGAAGGCATAAGTAGAAATTACTTAAAGGCTTCTCGTTGGTATCAAAGAGCAGCAGACCAGAATTATGCTTTAGCACAATTCAATTTAGCGTTAATGTATTATGAAGGGAAAGGCGTTCCAAAAAGTAATGAGAAGTCATACTTATGGAATATAGTCGCGTTTAGAAATGGCTATGCTTTAGCGAAAAAAAGTTTAGAAATGGACGAGCGTAATTTAGGTGTAGAAAGTATGAAAAGCACCCGAATCGAAGCCGAAAAAGTTCGCGACACTATTGTAAAACGTGAAGAAGCTAGAGCTAAAATAGCGAATCAAAAAGCCTATTAACTTTTATCCCCATTGATTATCTAAATTTATGGGGTATAAATTAAAATTTATCACTTCTGTTGATCTACATCATTATTCATACGCTCTGCGTTAGTTAAAATACCTTATCTACTTTAACTAACGAGAGATTCTTATGAGCCTTTTCAGCCTATTATTTAGTGACCCTGTTGCCGTTTATTCACTTGTTGGATTACTTATGTTATTTGGTATAGCGGGATTTTATGTTTTTTACTTTCTCAAAAAAGTTCACGATAATGGTTAATGCGTAAATAATACGAATAACATATGCATGACTGATACTGTTCATTAGGAGAGTAAACTTAAACAAACTCTCCTTTAGTCATTGAACTCAATCGACTAACCCCATTAAATTTATCTAATTAAAAACACGCTAATTAAAGTTTTCGCTTTAGTTTTTCATTACAATGATCAATACATTACACTTCATCAACTCTTATCATGTTTCACTCTAGTGATTTTAAAGCGGCTCGCCTACTGTCTAACCCCCACTTACAAACGATGATAGCAAAATGGCTTAATCGTTCAGCAAAAGTGACTACCTTTGACGAAACATTGGAATTACCCGATGGTGACTTTGTCGATTTAGCATGGACAGAAGTGCCAGAAATAAACAACACAAAACCTATTATTGTTTTATTGCATGGCTTACATGGTTCGCAACAGAGTCATTATATAAAAAGCATGTTTAACGCATTAAAACAACAAGGATGGATAGCGGTATTAATTCATTTTAGAGGCTGTAGTGGTAGGCCTAATCGATTAGCGCATTCATATCATTCAGGTTATATCGACGACATTACGTATTTTACTGAACATCTACAAAAACGATATTCACAGTGTAAATTTGCGATTATAGGATATTCGTTAGGCGGAAATGTTTTAGCTAAATATCTAGCTGAAATTAAAAATTCACCCTACGTGTGTGCAACAATTATTTGTGCACCATTACATTTAGCGAGTTGCAGTAAAAAAATTAATAACGGTTCATCTAAAATATATCAAAAATACTTAATGGATTTGTTAAAGCATACAACTGAAGAAAAGATTAATACTGGGCTTATTACGCATATTTCTTTAAATGAATTAAAACAACTGAAAACCATGCATGACTTTGATGATAAAATAACAGCCCAGCTTAACGGGTTTAGTAATGCTGAGCATTATTACCAAGAATCAAGTGGGGTCTATGTATTACCTAAGATCACTAAACCTTGTTTGATACTACACGCTAAAGATGATCCTTTTTTATCTCACAACGTAATAATAAGCGAAATAATGAAAGTTCAGCATTTACCTAACAACATACGTTTTGAAATATCTGACCATGGTGGGCATGTAGGGTTTCTTTCAGGACAAAAACTATTTAAGCCTCAATACTGGCTAGACACTAGAATTCCACAATTTTTACAGGATTTTTTATGATTATTCCCTTTAAAGACCTAAACACAGAAACACTGAACAGCATTATTAAAGAGTTTGTTTTACGAGAAGGTACTGAATATGGTGCTGAAGATATATCGATAGATGAGAAGGTAGAACAGGTAATCCAACAATTAACCGTTGGCACCGCAGTATTAGTTTATTCTGAACTACATGAAACAGTAAATATTATACCTACAGATCAATTTAAAGACGAAGTGAACGAATAGCTCACCTCTCTGTCTTT
>Ga0308021_10000840_pt1 | contig 14154 bp, 12 predicted proteins | sample Neamet351_FD_201296 | JGI IMG/M metagenome (GOLD analysis project Ga0308021, IMG submission 201296) | Marine microbial communities from water near the shore, Antarctic Ocean - #351 | ecosystem: Environmental > Aquatic > Marine > Unclassified | place: Southern Ocean | collected 2014-10-02
GTTGCCGACGAAATTTTGGCCACTATGATACAAGCTAAGCAGGGTTTGCGCCGCGTTAGCATTAATAATGGTGGTGACATCGCTTTATACTTGGCTCCTGGTGAATCATATGCCATAGGCACCTGTAATAACCCGAACAATGGCCAACTAGCGGGACGCTTTACTTTGACTAGTGTTGATGCAGTGGGAGGGGTAGCGACTAGCGGTTGGCGCGGCCGTAGCCATTCTCTGGGGATTGCCGATGCGGTTACCGTGCTGGCCACTAGTGCCGCCCAAGCCGACGTCGCAGCCACCTTGATTGCTAACGAAGTCAATTTGTCATTGCCGGAAAAAATAGGCCGCACCTTGGCGCAGGAGCTAACCCCGGATACTGACCTTACCGATATATATGTGACCACTTCGGTACTGGAGTTGAGTCCTGACGAAGTCGCAGAGGCGCTGCAAAATGGCGTAGTAATCGCACAAAAAATGATTGCTCAGGGGCTAATTTTTGGAGCTTTGTTGAGCCTAAAAAAGAGTATACGTGTGGTTGGCGAAGACTACAGGAATTTGAGATTGGATACGACTGGGCCGTAAAGGAAAGGTCGAATTCAGGCCGCTCGTAGGGCCGAAAATATACAACAAGTTTAATTCTTAGCTGTTCAATTTTGCATAGGAAGCTGCTTATGAGCACCGCAAATATTCGTAAACTGGTTACAGTAGTCGAACATACAAACCAAGAAATGGGCCAGCCCATTGATCCTCCAACGCGCCGCGCAGCGGCTATTGCGGTAATTGCCAACCCTTTTGCTGGCCAGTATGAGCAAGACTTAGAGGCGTTAATGCTGATTGGCGAAGAATTGGGAGCTTTGCTGGGCGAAGCGTGTGTCGAAGCCCTTGGGATAGAGCCCAGTCAGGCACAAAGTTATGGTAAGGCAGCTCTAGTAGGAGAAAATGGAGAACTGGAACATGCAGCTGCCATTCTACATCCTAGATTGGGTAAGCCTCTTCGAGCGGCCGTTGAAAAAGGCGCGGCATTAGTGGCGTCAAATAAAAAGATGGGCGCTATGGGTCATTCTCTTGATATACCCCTGGGGCATAAAGAGGCAGCATATGTGCGGTCTCACTTTGACGGTATGGAAGTAAGAATTAATGATGCGCCAAGAGCGAATGAGATCATGGTAGCGGTGGCAGTAACGGATTCCGGTAGACCTTTGCCAAGGGTTGGTGGGTTAACCCACGACGAAGCTCAAGGTAAGGATGGATTGCGTTAATGAGCAACTTACACACGACAGATGTAGTGATTATTGGCGCTGGCCCAGTCGGATTGTTCGCTGTTTTTGAGTTGGGTTTGTTAGGGATCAAAGCCCACCTCATAGATGTGCTGGATATGCCTGGCGGTCAATGTGCGGAGTTGTACCCAGAAAAACCCATCTACGACATACCGGCGTGGCCAGTGATATCTGGGCAGGAATTAACGGATCGATTAATGGAGCAGATAGCTCCCTTTACGCCAGTGTTCCATTGGGGTGAAATGGTGCAAAGTATCAAGGGTGATGCACAAAAGGGTTTTGTCGTCAGTACCACTGAAGGCACCCAAATCAAGGCCGCAGCTATTGTGATTGCCGCTGGTGGCGGGTGTTTTCAGCCAAAACGCCCTCCTATTGTTGGCATTGAAGACTATGAACAGCATTCGGTTCGTTATGCAGTGCGCCAACGCGAACAAATGCGCGGCCAGCATCTGGTGATCGTTGGCGGCGGCGATTCCGCTTTGGATTGGTGCTTGGATTTACAGCCCATTGCTACACGGGTCACTTTAGTGCATAGACGTGATGACTTTCGCGGAGCACCTGCTAGCGTCAAAAAAATGCGTGATTTAGTTGCGGCCGGAAAAATGGACTTACTGATTGGGCAGGTCAAAGGCTTAGTTGGCGCCAAGGGGCAACTTACGGCGGTAGAAGTGAAGTCTAAAGAGAGCAGTACTATAGTGCCTTGTGATCTGTTAATGCCATTTTTTGGGTTAACCATGAAATTGGGCCCGCTGTCGGAGTGGGGGCTAGAACTGGATGCCAACCGTATCAAGGTAGATACGGAGAAGTTTTCCACATCTCGGCCTGGCATATTTGCTATAGGCGACATCAATACGTACGCCGGTAAATTGAAACTGATTTTATCCGGTTTTCACGAAGCAGCTCTCATGTCCCACGGTGCGATGGCCATTGTGCGCCCGGGTGAAAAAATCGTATTTCAATACACAACATCATCGTCTAACTTGCAAAAAAAATTGGGGGTCGCATGAATCTAAATATTACCAACCGTAGCGGTCAGGTGCAGCAACTTGAATTTAGCAGTGGTGAAACGCTGATGAAACTATTGCGCGACGCTAACATCGATATCAGCGCTGAGTGTGACGGCAATTGCGTCTGTGCTACGTGTCATGTGTATGTTGACAAACTTTGGTTGCAGGGGTTGGGTGAGCTTGGAGAGGAAGAAGAGTCAATGTTAGACGAGGCTTGTGAACCAGAGGATAACTCTCGATTGTCATGTCAGTTGGTGTTGTCGTCGGCTCAAGACGGCATGAGCATTGTTATAGCCCCAGATTGGCAATGAATATATAAATCCTCTTGGATAATAGGAGAATGTGATGGATTACGTGTTTAATGCTTGGTATGTGGCAGGCTGGAGTTCAGAATTTGATCAGCAGCTATGCACTCGCGAGATGTTGGAACAACATTTGGTGATGTTTCGTAACTCTAAAGGCCTAGTAGTTGCCTTGGAAGATCGATGTCCCCACCGTCAACTGCCATTATCGCACGGAAAACTTATTGGCGACGATATACAGTGTGGCTACCATGGCCTAACGTTTGATTGTAGCGGTCGCTGCGTGCGCATTCCAGGGGCTGATAACATACCTAAAACAGCATATGTTGAATCCTATCCAGTGGAAGAGGCTCACGGCATAGTTTGGGTCTGGATGGGCGATGCTCAGCTGGCTGATGCAAAGGATGTGTTTAGTTTGCCGCAATGGGATGATCCTAAGTGGTACACCCACCTTGGCGAAGCCTTACACCTTAAAGCCAATTATCTAAACGTGGCAGAAAACCTAGTAGATCCAGCACACATAAGCTTTGTTCACCCTACCACTTTAGGCAGTGAAGCCAGTGAAGACATTGGCGTAAATTTTGAAACTGATGGTGAAGTTATCACTGCTTGGCGTTGGATTAAGGATGCGCCGCCCATAGGTTTTTTTCGAGAAGTGGGTAACTTTAGTAGCAATGTGGATCGGTGGCATTATTACGATTTACATTTGCCTTGTACCGCGGTAATTGACTTTGGTAGTTCTCCAGTTGAGAAAAATTTGCAACCCGCAGACCGGGACCAAGGGGTGAGGGTTTTTGCGCTGCATTTTTTAACTCCCGTCAGGGCCGGCTATACCATCGACCGTTGGGTGCATGTACGCAATATTTCTATTGATGATGAGGCTGTTTCGGCCCGTATGGACGAGCTGTTTAAAATTGCTTTTGCCGAAGATAAGGCCATTCTAGAGGCCATAGAGGAGGCCGAACATAGGCCCCAAAAACGGCGACCTATTCGCATCGGAATTGATCGGGGTCCAATTGTTTTTCGGCGCCGTATACAAGCATTAATTGATACTGAAATGAATAATAATTAACAAACTTGTGGAGTTGGGGGCCGCGGACATACTAATCTTATAAATATAATAACTCGGAGATACCTTATGAGTTTGTTGAAAAAGTCGATTACCCTAGCTGCAATGGCGGCTATTGGTTTGGGCGGTTCTGTTGTACAGGCCAACGAAACCATTAAAGTTGGAGACATTAACCATTACAAACGACTGGCATTCCTAGCTCAGCCTTATAAAAAGGGCTTGGATTTAGCTGTGTCAGAAATTAATGCGGATGGAGGCGTACTGGGTAAACCATTAGAAATCATCTATAGGGATGATCAAGGTAAACCAGGAGAAGCCGTCAAAATTGCCGAAGAGTTGATGACTCGTGAAGGCACAGTGATGTTGACCGGCACTATATTATCCAATGTGGGGCTGGCAATTTCCTCTTATGCAGCGGAAAAGAAGTACCTTTACTTGGCAGCAGAACCCTTAGCCGACGCTCTGGTATGGTCCAAAGGTAACGAATACACGTTCCGCCTACGCCCATCCACATTTATGCAGGCCTCCATGTTGGCCGAGCAGGCCGCCAAGGATCCAGCGGTGACGTATGCGACTATCGCGCCTAACTATGCCTACGGAAAGGATGCGGTGGCGGCGTTTAAAAAAGCCCTTACTGCGTTACGGCCAGATGTGAAATTTGTCACCGAACAATGGCCGGCTTTATTTAAGATAGATGCTGGTGCCGAAGTGCAAGCCATTGAAAGGGCTAAGCCTGATGCCATTTATAACGTCACATTTGGAGGCGATTTGGCTAAGTTTGTACGTCAAGGTAACCTGCGTGGCCTGTTTGAAGGTCGTTCGGTATATGGTTTGTTAACAGGCGAGCCCGAATATATCGACCCTTTGAAAGATGAAGCTCCAGAAGGCTGGATTGTCACCGGATACCCTTGGTACGACTTTGAAAGTGGTGCTAATAAGGTTTTTGTAGACACCTATGAAGCCGCTTACGGCGAACGCCCTGGTATAGGCTCTCTCGTGGGCTATATGACTGGGCAAACTATTGGTGCTGGTATTCGCTCTGCAGGTGCAACGGATACGGAGTCTTTGGTTGCTGCTTTCAAAGGTTTGAAAGTGGATACTCCAGTGGGTCAAATTATGTTCCGTAAACAGGATCACCAGTCCACAATGGGCGCTTTTGTAGGCACTACCGCAATCCGCGATGGTAAGGGTGTAATGGTTAACTGGACTTATAGAGATGGAGCCGATTACTTACCTTCGGACGCCGAGGTTAAGTTGCTACGTCCCTCAGCAAATTAGGGAGGCATCACGGCTGGGATGACAAAGGCCCAGCCGTGACCCATTTTCTACGTGATCCATAATTGAACACAGCAACAGAAGGTTTATTGGTATGGAATTGTTCATAGCACAAATATTAACCGGCTTAGCGAATGCTGCGGCTCTGTTTATGGTGGCCTCTGGGCTGTCATTGATTTTTGGTGTCACTCGCATTGTTAATTTTTCCCACGGATCCTTTTATATGCTGGGTGCGTATATTGGCTATAGCTTGATGCAGGTCTTACCTGGTGCTGTGGGCTTTTGGGGTGCGGTAGCCTTGGCTGGGTTGGCCGTGGGTGTTATTGGGGTGGTGGTGGAGATGTGTGTTCTGCGGCCCATCTATAAAGCACCTGAACTGTTTCAGCTGGTTGCTACGTTTGGCGTTATTTTAGTTATTCAAGATCTAGCGCTGATGATTTGGGGGCCAGATGACATGCTAGGCCCTAGAGCGCCAGGGCTCAAGGGGATTGTCCGAATCATGGGAGAGCCGATTCCCCAATACGATTTGGCACTTATTGCTTTTACCCCGTTCGTGTTATTTGGACTTTGGTACATGATGTCCAAAACACGCGCCGGAATCCTCGTTCGCGCGGCTACGCAAGACCGAGAAATGGTTGGCGCCTTGGGGGTTAATCAAGCTTGGTTGTTTACCGGCGTATTTTTCTTAGGGTCAGCACTGGCTGGCCTTGGTGGTGCTATTCAGCTGCCCAAGGGCGGCGCCGATTTGATGATGGATTTTAACATCTTGGCATCCATATTTGTGGTGGTAGTGATCGGAGGTATGGGATCATTGCCGGGGGCCTACGTTGCCTCAGTTTTGATATCAGTGTTGGGCGTATTTGGCGTTGCTTACTTGCCCCACAGCACTTTAGTGTTGATGTTTGTTGTCATGGCCTTAGTGCTTATGATACGCCCTTACGGCTTATTTGGACGAGCTGAAGTCGCTGGCGAGCATGGTCAAGTGGGTGAGCCTGAGCGACCTATTAAACCTGCCCCCTTCAAGGCAAGGTGTTGGGTTGCACTGGGCCTGTTGGTGCTGGCGGCAGTGCCTGTATTTGGATCTTCATTTTCACAAGTACTGATCACCGACATTATTATATTTTGTTTGTTCGCTGCTAGTTTGCATTTTATGTTAGGACTGGGCGGCATGGTCTCTTTTGGTCACGCCGCCTTCTTTGGTGGAGGTGCTTATGTCGCTGGTTTGTTAGTCAGTTACGCCAATACCCCCATGGAGTTAGCTTTGTTGCTATCGCCCATAGGGGCCGGGATGGCAGCCTTTCTAGTAGGCTGGTTTTGTATTCGTCTAACCGGGGTATATTTCGCTATGCTCACGCTTGCCTTTGCGCAATTGCTTTGGTCCTTAGTATTTCAATGGGGCGAAGTAACAGGTGGCGATGATGGTTTGGTGGGTTTATGGCCAGCCAGTTGGCTTAAAAGCACCACAGCTTATTACTACCTGACTTTGGTATTAGGCGTAGGCAGCATTATATTATTGCGCCATATCGCACATTCGCCGTTTGGGTATGCCCTTAGAGCAAGCCGTGATTCTTGCCGTCAAGCAGAAGCTACAGGCATTAATACTCAACGGGTGAAGTGGGCCGCCTTCACATTGGCGGGTATGATGGCTGGCCTAGCGGGAGGACTATTTTTATTCTCAAAGGGCAGTATATTCCCTGCGGAAATGGAAATTGCCAAGTCTTTCGACGGCCTAATCGTGCTGTTTTTGGGTGGTGTGAAAACCCTGTCTGGGGCAGTGGTTGGCGCTGCGTCCTTGGAAATGGTCAAAGAAATGATTTCCCAGTTTGAATACTGGCGTCTTATGTTGGGTCTGTTAATCATTGGTGTAGTCATTTTGGCTCCCGAAGGTATTGTTGGTTCGTTGCATTCGGCCAGCGTAAAGCTTGGATTGTTTAAGCGGGAGAAAGACCAATGACAGCGGTGATGGAGGTTCGAAAACTGTGTAAGTCGTTTGGTGGCATACAGGCCGTGACGGACGTTAGTTTTAAGGTGGAAGAAGGCCAAATGTTGGCTCTAATTGGCCCCAATGGCGCGGGTAAATCAACCTGCTTTAATATGCTTATGGGTCAATTGCCAGCGACATCCGGAGAGGTCTTTTTAGGTGATGAAAACTTGCACGGATTGACGCCCAGAGACATTTGGCGTCGTGGTGTTGGGCGTACCTTTCAAATTACCGCAACCTACCAATCCATGACCGTGGTGGAAAATGTTCAGATGGCGCTAATGTCTTTTCACCGCAGGTTGTTCAAGGTGCTTTGTTATGCGCATAAACAATACCGCGACCAAGCATTGGAATTATTAGCATTAGTGGGGATGGAAAATCAAGCCGATCGTCACTGCGCTATTTTGGCCTACGGCGACCTCAAGCGTTTAGAGCTAGCTATTGCGTTAAGTAACTCGCCAAAATTACTATTAATGGACGAACCGACGGCTGGCATGGCCCCAAAGGAGCGTATAGCCCTGATGCAATTGACCGGTGATATCGTAAAGCAAAGGAAAATCAGTGTTTTGTTTACCGAGCATGATATGGATGTGGTATTTGCTCATGCACATAAAATAATGGTGCTTAACAGGGGGCAATTAATAGCGTCAGGCAGCGTCGACCACATTCGCAATGATGCTAAGGTACAAGAAGTATACCTTGGTGGTGGCAGCCTATACGCCTCGAAGGAGAGTTCTAATGCTTGAAGTAAACGCCATCAACAGCTATTACGGCAAAGCTCATATTTTACATGACATCAGTTTTAAAATTAGTGCAGGTGAAGTGGTCGCGTTACTAGGTCGCAACGGAGCCGGTAAAACTACCACGTTTAAGTCAATTATGCAGTTGGTGAAACCTCATACCGGTTCGGTGCATTTTATGGGCCAAGATGTTAGTCAATTGCCAGCCCATAAAGTGGCGAAAATGGGTTTGGGATACGTGCCGGAAGAGCGACGAATTTTTACCGATTTAACGGTACTAGAAAATCTTGAAGTGGGGCGCCAACCGGCGCGTGCAGGTCTACAGCCATGGACCCTTGATGCTTTGTTTGAACTCTTTCCTAACCTTTACGAAAGACGGTACAACCGAGGTCGTGCATTGTCGGGTGGGGAGCAGCAGATGCTCACCATTGCACGTACGTTGATGGGTAATCCACAAATGCTACTATTGGATGAGCCTTCCGAGGGCATTGCCCCGGTTATTGTCGAACAAATGGCAGCCACTATTTCACAGCTTAAACGGCAGGGCGTAACAGTAGTGTTGTCAGAGCAGAATTTACACTTTGCGCGGATCGTCGCGGATCGAGCTATTATCATTGAAAGTGGCGAAAAAAAGTTCGACCAATCATTTTCTCAATTGGACGCTCAACCAGAGGTGCGCGATGCTTATTTATCGGTGTGAGCCATGACTTTTTTACGTCCCACTAATGCCAAACAGGCACTCAGTCTATTGGATCAGTACCAAGGTCAAATATTGGCAGGCGGTACTGATTTGTATGCACTAGCAGATGCACCAGTTAAATTGGCAAAAAAAGCGCTGTTAGACATCACTGAAGTCACCACTTGGGCAAACATTGATAATCGTAGTGATAGCCTTTGGATTGGTGCAGGGGTTACTTTGGCACAATTACGTGATGCCACTTTACCTAGCTGTTGCCATGCATTACAACAGGCCTGTGGCATGGTAGGGGGATCTCAAATTCAAAACCGTGGCACCTTAGTAGGTAATGTATGCAATGCATCCCCGGCAGCCGATACCGTTCCACCTCTTATGGCGTTAAATGCAGTGATCGAAGTAGCTTCTGTGGCAGGTACTCGGCGAGTGCCGATAGGAGATTTTATATTAGCCCCAAGACGGGTTGATTTGGCTGCCAATGAAATGGTTACCGGCATCAGTTTGGAGCTAAATTCAAACCGGCAATTGAGCTATTTTAACAAGTTGGGTGGACGCAAATATCTAGTAATTTCTATAGCCATGGTAGCTGTCAACATTACCATTGATGAACAGCTTACCGTGATCAGTATAGGTATAGCGGTGGGTGCTTGCAGTGCGGTGGCACAACGGCTTGTGGTGTTAGAAGGCGATTGCCTCGGACTTCCAGTACAGCAGTTGGCAGCAAAGGTTGAAGCGCGCCATGTGCAGGACCTTAACCCTTTAGATGACTTGCGAGCCAGTGCACATTATCGGCGCCAAAGCGTGGTGCACCTACTACGCGGAGCCTTTACCATCCTCGCCGAGGAAGTGACGTGAGCCAAATGAAAAATCTCAATGCCACGACTTATATCTTGGACGGGATAGAGTTTACCAGTTCTCTTTCCCCCACCACTAGACTGTCGCAACAATTACGTGATGAAGCACAAATCAAGTCAGTGAAGGTTGGTTGTAATGCCGGTGACTGTGGTGCTTGTAGTGTACTTTTGGACGGTCAACCAGTGTGTGCTTGTCTTACCCCATTGGCTCAAGTTGCAGGGCGAAAAGTGGAGACGTTGACGGGTTTGATGGCCAATGAACCATTAGCCCAAGATTTGGGGCAGTCCTTTCTCGATCATGGAGCAGTCCAATGTGGCATGTGTACACCGGCCATGCTGGTGGTGGCGACTGCTTTACACCGACGCCACTTGGCACCCAGTGAAAGCCAGGTGAAAGACGCTCTGGGTGGGGTTTTGTGTCGTTGTACCGGTTATCGGAAGATCCTTTCTGCAGTGATGTTTCGTCCCGTGCCCCCACAGTCCCCTTCGCAGGTAGAACCGGTTGGCGCGGCTTACACCCGTAAAGATGGTGCCGCTAGAATTGCCGCGATTGACTTTGGCGATGATATTAGTGAGACCGATATGCTTGAGGTAAGACTATTACGCTCACCGCATCACCATGCAAGTTTTGTTATCGGTGATTTGGATGCCTTCATGCAGGCCCGGCCGCAGTTACGTATGGTGCTACTGGCCAAGGATGTGCCCGGCGATAATTGTTTCGGGGTTATTCCCGAGTTTGCAGACCAACCCGTATTTGCTGAGTCTGTGGCCCGTTTTCAGGGCGAAGCTGTGGCCGCCATAGTCGCACCAACGGCTGTCTTGGATTCCCTTGATTGGAATAGTTTCCCCATCGATTGGCAGCCACTCCCCGCTAGTATGGATGTTTATCAGGCGCTTTCTCCAGGCGCCGAACTTTTACACCACCATCGGCCTAATAACCAAATGTGTGAAGGGCGAGTAGAGCGAGGCGACCTACAGCAAGCTTGGCGTCAAAGTGAAGCTACCACGAGCGTAGAAATAAACACTGCTTTTGTGGAACACGCTTATATTGAGCCCGAAGCAGGCATGGCTAAGATCGTAAATGGGAGGGTGCAAGTCTATGGCTGCACTCAAGCTCCTTATATGGATCGCGCGTCATTGGCACGTATTTTAGCGCTGCAGGAAACCGATATCCAAATTTTACCCAGTGCCGTGGGGGGCGGGTTTGGCGCCAAACTAGACTTGTCTTTTCAGCCTTATGTGGCTTTGTCATCCTTGTTGTTGCAACAGCCTGTGCGTATGACATACAGTCGCGCGGAATCAATGAGCAGTACCACCAAACGCCATCCCGCTCACATCCAGGTCAAAGCAGGGGTAGATGCCCAAGGGTTGCTGACAGGTATGGAATTCACTGGCACATTTAATACAGGAGCCTACGCGTCTTGGGGCCCTACAGTGGCTAACCGTGTACCTGTGCACGCATCTGGACCCTATCGTTGGCCCAATTATAGTGCAGTGTGTCGAGGTGTTCATACGCACTGTGTACCGGCTGGCGCATTCCGTGGGTTTGGGGTGCCGCAAGCAGCAATTGCACAGGAAATGGCATTTGATCAACTGGCTAATGCTATGAACCTGGATCGGTTGGATTTTCGTCTACGCAATGCCTTAGATCAGGGTGTCGCTACGGTAACTGGGCAGACATTTAACGGCTCAGTTGGTATCAAGGCTTGCCTTGCTGCAATTCATTTGCCTTGGAAAAAGGCTCTAGAGGAAGTTGAAAGTCGTAATCAAGAGGCTATTAGAAATAACTCTCGGATTCGGTTTGGTGTGGGTGTGGCCTGCGGTTGGTATGGTTGCGGAAATACATCGCTGCCTAATCCATCAACGATTCGGGCTGGCATTAGCAAGGACGGACAGGTGGTATTGCATCAGGGTGCTGTTGATCTAGGGCAGGGTTCTAATACCGTCATTTGCCAAATTTTTGCTCAAGCATTGGGAGTCGCTGTAGATCAAGTGCAGTTGGCCAATGGAGATACAGATATAACTCCAGACGCTGGAAAAACCTCGGCCTCAAGGCAAACTTTCGTGTCAGGTAACGCTGCTCGGTTAACTGGTTTGGAATTGCGCAGACAGATTGGCTCGCTGCTAGAGATTGAGCTTCGTGGTCCATTGCAGTTATTAAGTGGCGGTGTGCAGGTAAGTGATGTGGCTGGTAAGTTACATCACTTGGATTTACGTAACTTACCTGATGGTCGTTTTGGTTACGCCTTGGCCGCTCAGCAAAGTTACAATCCTCCTACAGAAGCATTGGATGCCCAAGGTCAAGGTAAGCCTTACGCACAATTTGGTTATGCTGCGCAGATGGTAACCCTAGCCGTTGACCTAGACCTTGGGTTAGTTGACTTGAAGAGTTTTGTGGCTGCCCATGATGTTGGTAAAGCCATAAATCCAGTGTTAGTTGAAGGGCAAATTCATGGAGGTATCGCGCAAGGTATAGGTTTGGCATTGATGGAAGAGTACTTGCCTGGACACAATAACTTACATGATTATTTACTTCCTACTATTGGTGATGTACCACCTATAGAAAGCATTATTGTTGAGGTTGAAGACGCCCATGGACCATACGGCGCCAAGGGTTTGGGTGAGCACGTGATGGTACCGACGGCGCCCGCTATTCTAGGCGCTATTCACCACGCTACAGGTGTTTGGATACAACAACTTCCGGCATCGCCAGAACGAATTTCAGCGGCTATTTCATCCAAAAAAGAGAGTTTCAAACATGGTTAGTCAAACGGTTGAAAGTGTACGAGAGGGTAAGATTCGCTGTGATGCGTGCCCCGTCATGTGCTATATAGCCGAAGGAAAAGCCGGAGCGTGTGATCGTTATGCGAATGAAAAGGGTAATTTGATAAGGGTAGATCCTTTTACCGTCTTGGAACAGGCGGTAGAAAGTGGCTCAAAAGCAGTACGTTTTTTAGACAAACCTGAAGAGGCTGGCTGGAGTGGGGACTTGTTACTGGCTAATAAGTCCTTTGTGACCGCTGTGGGAGCGGGCACTACCTATCCCGATTACAAACCGGCTCCGTTTATAGTTAGCCAGAATTATGCCGGAGTTGACATGGTGACGGTGGTAACTGAAGGGATATTTAGTTATTGCGGAGTTAAAATAAAAATTGATACGGACCGCCACCTAGGTTTGGAACGTGCCATAGTGCTGGCAGACGGCGAAATCGTCGGCCATGTAATGACCGGTGAATATGGCTCGCAGATGTTGTCTTTGGGTGGTGTTCATCGTCTCACCGGAGGATCAAAAAAAGAAGGTAGAGTGACTTGCGATACTCTACTTAAATTGTGTAATCGCCAGCCAGTGACCTTGACGATAGAGGATGGGGCGAATGTCATTGTACAGGCAGGGGAAGCACCAATTGTTAACGGTGTAACGGAAAAACTCATGCGTGTGGGTTGTGGCTCTGCGACTATCGGAATGTTTGCCAAGCAATGGCAGCCTCATGTTGATGAGGTGGTGGTGGTGGACGATCACATCACCGGAGTGCTGTCAGAACATCAAGCAGGAAAACTGCTTGGGATGCCTCCTACGGGGATCAAAATAATTGGCAGACGATCAACCCCAGGGCGTTACTTTCAGGTATCACAGCCGGGCACGGGTTGGGGTGGCACCGAAATCACTAACCCGTTAGATATTTTGGGTGATTTTAAGGCAAAGCATGCATGGCCTGGATTACGTTTGCTGATGATTTCTACCACGGGAGAGCAGTGGGCTTATTTCGAACTTGATAGTGAGCTCGTACCGCGAGCCATGGAATTGCCTCAAAGGCTTGAAGAGTCAGTCGAACGAATTGCCGAAAACTGCGAACCATCGGTATGCTCGGTATTATTTATGGGCGGTGCGGGTGGGTCATTAAGGTCAGGGGTAACGGAGAACCCGGTTAAGCTAACCCGATCGGTAAAGGATGCTGTCACTTACGTGTCATGTGGGGGTATACCTGCTTATGTATGGCCTGGTGGAGGTATAACGGTAATGGTTGATGTGCTGGATATGCCTAGCCAATCGTTTGGCTATGTGCCTACGCCTGCGTTAGTAGCACCGATAGAATTTACCATGCGTTTAGCCGATTATCAAAATTTGGGTGGGCACATGGATCATGTCCAGCAGGTTCAGGAAATAAATTCTCAGATTGAGAGGCGATTGCAAAGCAACGCAGATGTGAATTGGCCCATGGATCAGAGTAATTTCCATTGGGGTCCGAGTTGAGGCACTAACTAAATTTTAGTAGGAGAATCGATGTGACATTTGTAGTGACCGAAAACTGTATTAAATGCAAATATCAGGATTGTGTTGAAGTGTGCCCAGTGGATTGCTTTTATGAAGGAGAAAATTTTTTAGTAATTCATCCTGATGAGTGTATTGATTGCGCCGTGTGTGAACCTGAGTGTCCGGTAGATGCTATAAAAGCTGACACCGAAGAAGGTGTAGAGCAATGGCTTGAAATTAACGCTAGGTTTGCCGATACATGGCCCAATATTTCTGAGGCTGGCGAGGTACCTGCAGACGCCGATGACTGGAAAGGTGTGCCTAATAAGATTGCCTTGCTGAGCGAAGAACCGTTTGAAGGTGATTACAATTGATTCCAGTGTTTGTAAGCCGCACCCAAGGCCAGCTTATGCTGGTCTTTTTTTTGCTTTTTTACTGGTCCGAAAGACTCTCAGATGATATTTTCTGTAACAGGGTTAGACATTAATAAATGAACTGTTATCCACAAGGGGTGTACATGACAATACTCGTATCTGAATTATGTTTGCAAGACAAAGCCGAGTGGGAAGCACTTTATTATGCTTATGCAAAATTTTATAAAGTGCCTATGGATCAAGACATACTTGATACTGTTTGGTCGTGGATTTTTGATCAAGATAATGCATTTTATGCACTCGTAGCGAAGGATGATTCAGGTAGTTATTTGGGT
>Ga0308021_10000843_pt1 | contig 14131 bp, 16 predicted proteins | sample Neamet351_FD_201296 | JGI IMG/M metagenome (GOLD analysis project Ga0308021, IMG submission 201296) | Marine microbial communities from water near the shore, Antarctic Ocean - #351 | ecosystem: Environmental > Aquatic > Marine > Unclassified | place: Southern Ocean | collected 2014-10-02
CCAAATCATAATCTTTTTGGTCACCTCCACACATAATAGATAATTGCCCACTCTCGGCACCAGCTTGGCCGCCTGACACCGGGGCATCCACAAAGGCAATACCATTGGTCTTTGCAGCTACATACAATTCACGGGTTACCGCCGCTGATACTGTGGTGTGATCTACAAAGGTGCTGCCGTCAGACATAGTTGCAAAGGCACCATCCTGGCCTAGGCAAATTGAACGCAAGTCATCGTCATTGCCCACGCATGCCATAACCATCTCGGCGCCATCAGAAGCTAGCGCTGGTGTAGTACCCATTAAACCAGCGTGCTGTTTCACCCATGATTCAGCCTTCGAGGAAGTACGGTTATAAACGGTGACTGAATGACCCGCAGCCATAAGGTGCCCGGCCATAGGGTACCCCATTACGCCAAGACCCAGAAATGTTATTTTTGTCATTATTTTTCCATTCGAGTTAAAGGGTATCGCACGGTTTTACCATACAAAGAATGCATAGGGGCGACCCAAAGCACTAAATCATATTGCGTCACGTGTTTACTTTGCCCAACTGCCCTTCTGTAGCAGCATAACGATTTTATCATAGCTACGAATTGTGAGACTTCCACCCAGTTTTGTCGATAAAAACCTAAAGCCACCAATCCCCCGACAGAGAGCTGCAACAAAAGTGTCCCTGTCAACCAAAGCAACTGGACCCTCAATAGCGGCTATAAAATACTGTAAAAGAATATCAGGCAAATGTATCGATGGAGCCTCCATCCAACTTAAATCTACATATTTTTATGTTATTAAATATGCTTAAAGTGGGTCATGCGGTAAACATTTTAGTGATATTTGAGAAAAAAATATAATAGTTTTGTATTTATTGATTACCATAATGCTGATGTTGATAACCTAAATACTCACAATGAACCCAAAATACCAGATGTCCCAACCAATTGAACAAAACGCCAGCCGGAAATGTAAATCTTATCGAGTTTAGAACAAATTGCGGTGTCAATTTATAAAAATGATCCAAACGGACGCGCTGGTTAATAAAGGCGACGGAAGCAGAGACACGAAGGGAACAATATAAATTGTTCTCAAATGGTTATTTAAAATATATTTTACAGCAATCTAACCAAGATCAATTAGGCTTTATTATGCCATGCCAACGCAAGCCTTAGAAACTAGATTCCAGGTGGTGCCGGGCAAACAGAACGAACCAGGTTCAGAACCCTTGTCCGGACATGAAGAGGCCTGTTGAGCTACACCAACGTTGGCAATGAATAGGAATACTAATGACAATATTAGATATTTCATATCTAGATACGTTCACGGTTCAAGCCGGACTGTAAAGTCTATATTTGATATATTGTTAAGCAGCTTTCATCTTTTCATCATTATATAAATAATAATTTCTTAATTAGTAGTTATTCAAGATCCGACAATTATGAACTGCAATATATGATCAGACTTCAACTCATCAATATAATTGCTCAGAATCTGGTGCTCAGCACTCCAACCGGACCTCTGTTAAAGTTAGAACTGTTAGAGCCCACCCATGCTAATGACTACCATCACAATGTACTGAAGGCCTATAATTCAGTTGGCAGCCGTGGTTCAAAGCAGCCTTGGATTGATATCTAAGACTAATAATCTGGGACTAAAAAAACTGTTGGTTTGCTACAGCAGTTTCTCATTTAGGTCTAATCAAATAACTTTTTACTAGATTAAATATAATTTTTACCTCTAAAATTGTACCCATCAGTGGCAAACTGAAATAATAAGCATCTCGGGAGTTTACCGTGATAACAACAGGAGAGAAAAATGGTAGAAGCATTTGGTGGTTTTTTAAATCTAGGACTTTTCATTTTAACACTAATAGGTGGCGCCTATTACGCCTATCGCTGCTTATTCGCGAGTAAAGGCTTTGTAGATCAATATGGCTTTGGTGATCGCGCAATATTTATGACGCGTTTTGCAGGAAGCTGTGTCGGTGCAAATGTGGTAGTAGGAGTTGTAGTACTACTTGTAGGCCCACAAGGCGCTTGGCCTATTATCGCATTTGGTTTTGTTCAAAGCGTTATCGCAACAGTCTTTGGTTATATAACAATAAAGAGCGAATGGGCTGAAATAGAAGGCGTCTCGGCAACGGCTGAGGGCTACTTGGCCCCACTCGGATTTGCAATCGTTAACGGCATCCTAATGTTTAACATGTCGGACATTATCTACGGTTAAACCTTAGTCTAACAGCTCTAGAGGCCGGGCGAAAACTGCGTCGGCCTCTAATTCACTTCACACTCTGCTCTGATTGGTCTCTTGAGAGGAGGCGGATGTGTTAGCACCATCAAATACCTCTATTATGTCTACTCACTTATCGGCAATGTTTTGATACTAACCGCCTCGTTCAATAACATTGTTGCGGCACAGGATGCATCTAACTCAAGTGTTATTTTCACGTTTTGAGTTTCCAGATTGGCCTCGGTACCCACCAAAGAGAAAATACCTGGACATATTTGTCCATTTATCCGGATCACATTTACAGGATTTCCAACGACCACACCAACAGACTTAGCATTCACAAGCTGGTCCATGAAAACAAATGTTTCAACACTTTTTTCGTCTGGAGTGTAAATTTGCGCAGCTAATAAGCCTTGTGAAACACAATCACCAATCTTGGGTGAAAAATCCAACAAAAGTCCGTCAAAAGGTGACTTCACCGTCAAGTCATCAAGATCTAATTTGCGGGCTAGTAGCTCCAACTCGCCAATTTCTAGGGCAATATAAGCCCGGGATTTGCTCGACACCGCGCGCTCAAGTGCCTCTTTAGCTCGATCGACAGCAAAGGTAGCGTCCATCTTACGGCGTTCTGCCGCCTCCACAGTAGTTTCGTTCACTAGCCCTCGCTGAAACAGCACATGCGTGCGCTCAAATTCTCGGCCAACAAAATCTAGTTCTTCTTCCACGCGAACAATCTCAGCTTTGGCTGACGCAATCGAAAATTCACGTTCATCAACAGCGGCTTCAAGGTCACCAACTCGAGCCATGGCGGATTTAACAGCTAAGGTTATAGCTCGATCATCTAATTTAATCAAAACTTGATCTTTAGTAGCCTTGCCAGATTTTAATGCAACTTGGGAGATTTCAGTAATGCACCCCCTCGCCCCATACGACAATCCAGTTTTGTTATCCGCGACTACGGTACCAGCCAGATTAATACTACTAAAAGAGTCCTGAGCAAAAGCTGGAAGAGCTAAAGTCGCTAGTGCCAGCCCCAATTTCAGTGGAAATTTAAAATTTTTCATGACAAACCTCTAAATATTTCACTGATCAAAGTTACATTTCAAACGAAAAAGTCAAGTATTGAATAAAGGGTCTGTAGTCAGTGCGGACAGTTCCAATAGCAGCCGACTTACATTACTAATTAAATAATTTTTAAAGTCCAGGTCGCGCCCACCAAAACTATAGCCGACCACCTACCCCTAAAAGACCCGTCTGCTTAGCGAAGGGTCTTTGTCGATGGCTGGGTCGAACTGGTCTGCAGCAAAAACTGTATGGATAACGTTACCGTCAAACATATCTAACAATCCTTTTGATGTCTCTTTACTTGTCCAACGAACCGAAGAGGCAAGAGCTTCCTTAATATCATTACGAGTAGCAAACTTCATCACAAGTACGAGAGGAAAAGGGTTCTCAGTGTCGTCACTTTCCACTTCATTCAATACACGTAACTCCAACAACTGCGGAAAGGCACTCCAAAGTGGGACAAGATTTTCTCGCCAATAAGCGTGAAAAGCGTTTTCCATTCCTGACTTAATTTTACCTTTAAAAAATGCACATCTAATAAACATCTTAGTACCCTTTTACTTTTTAAAAATAACAAAAATTCTTTATAGCTTACATATAAAGAAAGGGCCATGATGCGATAAAAAAATCCATGGGATAAAGCGCTCCCCAAGCGTAACAACAACAAGGATGGTTCTCAATTGTACCCAAAATTTATTGGGACAAACTCATCAAAGCAGTGAGACAAACCAATAATTATTAAAGCCATTATGACCCAACTTAATTTGATCTCTGACCACCACCTAAATATTATTTATAGGTTTTATCTGCACAATTTAATGCTTGAAGTGGATAACATAATCACTGTGGTTAGAGGCGACGACGCTACATAGGACTGTACGAGAAAGATACATCTGTCCTAAGTGTAAGCAAACAGAGATACCGCGGTAGCGGCTGTGCATGCACAACGTATAAGGGGTCGGTTAGTATTAGTTTTCTTCCTAATTTTGTTTTTGTTTGATTATTTTCAATATGTTGTTATTACGATACAGTCATCGCTGGAGGAAATTGTGTAGCTCTGCTGCCTCTGACAGCCCCAGCACCGGAGCATTCATGCAAAAGCCCACCATGCCGACCAGTGGCGATACCTTGTCTGGCTTTAGTTTTGCTTTTGCCGCCTATTTTCTTTGGGGGTTTTTACCAATTTATATGAAGATGTTGGCGCACTTTCCATCCGCAGAAATCGTCGCGCATCGTGTGATTTGGTCTGTACCGATTGCAGGTATCTTACTAATATATATGGGTCGTACTAAAGATGTTCGTGCCGCTATTTTGAACCCTAAAACGCTTGCAATGGGTTGCTTGACTGCGTCATTGATCTCGATCAACTGGGGCATTTATGTCTGGGCGATTTCGACAGATCGTACACTCGACGCAGCCCTTGGGTATTATATAAATCCGTTGTTCAGTGTCGGCCTTGGCGCGATTTTTTTGCGCGAGTCAATGACGCGTTCTCAAATGTCTGCGATTGCCCTGGCTGCTGCTGCTGTGGTTTATCTGGCTGTCTCAAACGGATCAGTTCCATGGGTATCAATTGGACTGACGGTTACGTGGGGTTTGTATGCATTGTGTAAAAAACAGCTGCCGATTGGTCCAAATCAGGGATTTTTACTGGAGGTACTCATCCTGTTTGTTCCCGCACTTGCTTATGTTGCATGGCTCATCTCGCAGGACCAAAATCATTTTGATCTGAATATGACACACAACACTTGGTTGCTGTTGGGCTGTGGACTTATTACAGCGGTACCGTTATTACTCTATGCCAATGGCGCAAAGGGCCTGCAGCTGACGACCATTGCAATGATGCAATACATTGCCCCAACATTAATATTCTTGGTAGCAGTTTTTGTTTTTAATGAAGAGCTTGGCCAAGCCCGCACGATAGCTTTTCCAATGATATGGGCGGCACTTCTGATCTACTCGTTTTCGATGTTTCGTAATATGCGTCGAACCTAATTTAGGTTTTCCGGCTTTGCTCCTTAGTCAAGTTATCTTTTCGCCTAAAGTAGCGATTAGTAGTAAAATTAGGTCCATTGGAATAGAATAATACGAAAGAACAGTTTGGGGCGGTTAGTCCCTCCACTTCATACAATTAGGCAGTACTGAAGCCTGTCCCGCCAGCGCCAATATAAAAGCCACACGCGCCCCAAATTTATAAGCCACAATTGAACTCCCGTTATCACCCAGACCAATTAAGCTATACGAACACCTATGACGACGTCATAAGGTCCCTTGAATTCATATGGGAATGAAGCACCTCGGCCCGTCACCGGCCCACATTTAAAACATAGTGGCTTACTTTTAATAACTCTTGACCCTAGGTTACCATAAATTCGTTATCGGTTTAATAATAAATTGGAGTATCTCATATGAGGCTTTTACTAACCCATTCAGCACTCCTAGCAATGTTATTTTCCACTCAGGTTTTTGCTGAAAACGAAAATGGCCTCCAACCAAAAAGGGTTTCAATACCCAAACAAGAACTCATAGACCTTTGCTTAGAACACCTACCAAAGAACATTGTTTTAGTTGAGGGAAGTTATTTGGTTCGGATAAAGGGCACCGATCGGTTCCTACGATATACAGATTCTGGCAGTTGCTATTTGAAGCAGTACAAGTGAAAGCTACTGATGTAGGTTAGTTTCTCAACCAAAGATATTCGATCTTATTGACATGCACTAAATAAATTTAACAACACACAATAATAAGTAACGCCAGTATGGTCTATTAGTATAGTCCCCAAGCCGAAGCAAAGATGCCAGTATTACCTGAGATAGCGACCACAGACGGGAATTTTTGTAGTTTGCTGGATATATTAACACGCATCGGGAGGACGGTGAATATATATAACTTGCTACTACTGGCTTCTAACGCCGCACGTACGAAGCCGAATGGCTTTTAACGTTACAACATCTTAAGCCATAACTAAATGTAGCATTACAAAAATGCAATGTCAACTATAATCAACTACTTACGGATTTAAAAGTCCCAAAATTATTGAACCTACTGTCGCTGGTGTCGTTACCTTGACTATTAACTCAGGCGATATCCTGTGATCTCTCTCGTTGATCTCATGGTGTGGGTAGCCCTACCTACTATACTCAGATCGACTAGAGAGCATGTTACAGCTATATTATTATAATAAATACGCGCTGGGTGATCCTTTTATGAAACCCAGATAACTAGGTGTTTCCCTTTCACAAATTCGTAGTACACTACTAAAAACTCAAATCTTCCTAAAGTTTCCGCGGTCGCGGAATTATCCAGAGAACTTTGCGACGTAGTGACACCTGAGAACCTCACGACGTGGTGATATTTCACCTGATATTATCTTTACCAGACTAGCTCCGTAAACAACGCTAAATCTCAGTATGCTCATCAAAAAACCTGATTGCTGGCTCACCTGAGAAGAAATCACCAATCTTGTAGGTGAAGTTGTACTGGAAGCTGCATAACAACTGTTACCAGATGAAAACTCCTTATGTGGAGACCATCTCAGCGAACATATCAATCACAACAAATTCAAAGGCTTACTAATCATGGATAAGGAGCGAAGCTCGTTGCCCAAAGAGCTTAAAGAACCAACACCCGACAGTAATCAAATAAGTGATGACCCTCGCAACAGGACACGCATAGAATTTACACCAATAAACAGAGAATACATCTATCAGCTTAAGAATGAATTAGACCTCAGCCTATCCAAAGTGGTGAACATGCTGATTACCGAATCGAGGACTAGATAGTGGCTTGCTACGGTGTGCAACGTAACGTGTGACGAAGCCTATTTGATGCAGCAACCAAAACCCCTTGTTTTACTGGTTTATATGATAATAAAGGGGGTGTGGCAGAGACGATGGGATTCGAACCCACGAGACCCTTTCAGGCCTATCCCCTTAGCAGGGGGACGCCTTCGTCCACTCGGCCACGTCTCCGTCGACCCGTCTAGCGGGGAGTTGCACTGGGGACAAGCAGGATTTACTTTAGTTTTGCAACATTTTCAAAAAACTTTTTCTTTACCGCGTCGGCGTCTACGCCAACACAGACTTTAACCGCTTCACCCACAGAACTTGAATCTGAAATAGTCTCTCCAGATTGTTCTCCACAACAAATGACGCTTAACTTATGGTCTTCGGTCACGAACAGATCAGGTGCTACACAGTTTATCAAGGCCGAGGGGTCATGCATGCCGCAGCCTTCAAATTTTCCCACTGTTTCATAGAAATCTATATAGAAATCAGCCATCTGGTTAACCATACCGCCCAATATGGGACTCTGCTCAGCCAGTTTTCTAAAGTAGTCGCGAGAACAAATTACGCGGTTGGTTACATCAAGCCCCACGAGCGTAATATTGCTGCCATGGCGAAAAAGAAAATCAGCCGCATGCGGATCATGATAAATATTAGCCTCGGCTACCGGGGTGATATTACCACCAGCCCTAAGACTTCCACCCATAACAACCAAACGTTTTAGATTATTGCAAAATTCTGGGTCAAGATCCAGTGCGGCAGCGATATTGGTCAGGGGACCAATTGGGCAGACCACTAACTCGCCCTTGTGCGCACGGGCCATTTCCACCAAGAATTCTGGTGCAGATTCTGAAACTGCCTGCCCCTTCGGTTGCTCAATAAGCAGATTACCAAAGCCCTCTGTCCCATGCACATGAGAGCTAGGTGGATAAGCCAGAAGTTCACGAGGTTTGTGAAGGCCCTCAGAAACTGGGATATCAATCCCAGCGGTTTCTAACAAAAATAAAGCATTTCTTGTCGCCTGGGTCGTGGTGACGTTGCCAAAAACAGTGGTCAAAGCAATTAACTCAATCCCAGGATCAGAAATTGCATAAAATAACGCCATAGCGTCGTCGATTCCGGGATCTGTATCGATAATTAGTTTAATAGCCACAACAACGACTCCCTACATAACGTATAGATAGGTGTTTTAAGTATTGAATAAGAAGTGCATCACATCACCATCCTGTACGATGTAAGTTTTGCCCTCAGAGCGCATTTTACCTGCTTCTTTAGCTGGAGATTCCCCTCCCAAATCTACAAAGTCCTTAAACGCTATAGTTTCGGCACGAATAAAGCCACGTTCGAAATCCCCGTGTATAACACCGGCGGCTTGCGGCGCAGAGGTACCGTTTTTGATAGTCCAAGCGCGCGCCTCTTTTGGCCCAACCGTAAAATAGGTCTCAAGTGCCAAAAGCTTATAACCAGCTCGAATTAACCGATCTAAGCCAGCTTCTTCCAAACCCATTTCCGTCAGAAACATTTCAGCTTCATCGTCCTCCAGCTGGCTAATTTCTTCTTCGATCTGCGCGGAAATTATCACATGACTATTGCCTTGTGCCGCGGCCATTTGAGCCACAGCATCAGAATGCGCATTGCCCTTGGCTGCATCGACCTCACCCACATTGCAAACATATAGAATGGGTTTTGTTGTAAGCAGTTGTAGCATTTTCCACTGTTTTTCGTCATCTTCATCAACCTTGACAGTGCGTGCAGGATTGCCCTGTTCCAGTGCTTCCATGGCGGCCCTTAACAAACGTTCTTGCTGAACCGCCTCTTTGTCCCCACCCCGCACCTTACGTAAAACATTTTGCAAGCGCTTCTCAACACTTTCCATATCTGCCAGCATCAACTCAGTATCTATCGTATCAGCATCTGCTAAAGGATCTACATGATCGGACACATGCACTACGTCGCCATCTTCAAAACAGCGCACTACATGGGCGATTGCATCTGTTTCTCTAATATTGGCCAAAAACTGATTGCCTAGTCCTTCGCCTTGGCTGGCACCTTTGACCAGACCTGCGATGTCCACAAACGTCATACGGGCTGGTATTATATTTACGGAACTCGCTATATCAGCCAAATTAGTTAACCGGGCATCCGGTACGTTAACTTCACCGACATTCGGTTCAATGGTGCAAAAGGGGAAGTTTGCAGCCTGGGCTGATGCTGTTTTTGTTAGAGCGTTGAACAAAGTAGATTTCCCCACATTTGGCAAGCCAACGATACCCATTCTAAAACCCATGATGCACTCCATAATTTCTAATTGCGCTCTTATCTGCGCCTAGGGGCTAGAGCAAGCATAACTGCGCATCCGCTCATACAAAGTAGAATACCACAGATTAGCCCTTCAAGTCTGATCGATGTATATTGATCTCTGCTTGCCTTTGCGGCATGTCAGTAGGTAACAAATTTAAAGGGCTTGATATGACACGGATCGACGCAAAATTTGCAGAACTCAGAGCCGCTGGTAAAAAAGCGTTTGTCACTTACGTCATGGCCGGTGATCCTAATTATGACACATCACTTGCGGTGGTGAAGGGGCTACCTGCAGCGGGCGTAGATATCATTGAACTGGGACTACCGTTTACAGATCCAATAGCCGACGGACCCTCCATTCAATTGGCAGGACAACGTGCGCTTAAGGCGGGTATGAGCCTCAAAAGGACTTTGCAAATGGTCCAAGATTTTCGCTTAGTAGACAGCACCACTCCTATTGTACTTATGGGCTACTACAATCCAATTTATTCCTATGGCGTTGAACAATTCTTGGATAAGGCCAAGATAGCCGGTATCGACGGTATGATTGTAGTAGATTTACCACCAGAAGAAGATGATGAACTGTGCATTCCAGCCCAAAAGGCCGGCTTGAACTTCATCCGCCTGGCCACACCAACAACCGACAATAAACGCTTGCCGAAAGTACTCACCAACACTTCAGGCTTTGTTTATTACGTATCCATCAATGGTATTACCGGGGCTGCAGCAGCAAAAGCCACAGATGTGGCGCCAGAGGTCGAGCGCATCAAATCAGCCACCGACCTACCAATCATTGTGGGCTTTGGCATCCGGACACCTGAAAACGCCCATGACATCGCCTCTGTGGCCGATGGTGCTGTCGTAGGCTCAGCCATTGTAGATGTAATTGGCTCTGGAAAATCTCCGGCCGAAGTTTTGGCTTTCGTCAAATCTTTGGCCGACGGAGCCCATTCTGCCCAAACCTGAGGATCCAAATATGACGCTAACTATACGTCCGTTACAGGTCACTGATCGGGATGCTTGGGCAAGAATGTGGTCCGATTATCTAACATTTTATGATAGTGATGTTACGCCTGAGATTTATAACCTCACCTTCTCACGGTTAATAGATCTCGAGCATATGATGCAAAACGGCTTAGTAGCTGAACTGGACAATATCGCTATTGGCATTGTTCACTATATCTACCATCCGCATAATTGGCGGGCAGAAGATGTATGTTACCTACAAGATTTATTCATCGATTCCAGTGTCCGCGGCCGAGGCATTGGGCGAGCATTAATTGAAGCTGTTTATGCCGCAGCTGACGCCAACGGCACGCCATCAGTCTACTGGATGACACAAGATTTCAATACCAATGCGCGGCAGCTCTATGATCGCATTGGCATGCTTACCCCTTTCATCAAATATTCAAGGTAACCAAATGACCATACACATCGGAGCCAAACCTGGAGAGATTGCGGATACAGTATTACTGCCCGGCGATCCTTTACGAGCAAAATGGGCGGCGGAAACCTTTTTAAACGATCCGAAGTGCATTAATCAAGTGCGGGGCATGCTGGGTTATACCGGTACATGGCGCGGCCATCCTGTGACCATTCAGGGTTCTGGTATGGGTATGCCGAGCCTGTCGATATATGTAAATGAACTAATCAAGGATTATGATGTCAAAACTTTGATCCGTATTGGCTCAGCCGGAGGCATGAGTCAAAAGGTTAAACTACGCGATGTGGTGATTGCTATGACTGCCTCCAGTCTATCGACACCTTCTATCGGTATGTTTAAGGAAATCAACTACGCTCCATGCGCTGATTATGAATTATTAGAGGCCGCCGTTAAAGCTGCAAGAAAGCGTAATATAGGCACCCATGTTGGCGGAATTTATTCTGCCGATGTATTTTATGATGAACGTCCGGATCTCACCGAACAAATGACCCGCCACGGTATTCTTGCAGTTGAAATGGAAACAGCCGAATTGTACAATTTGGCTGCGCGTTACAACCGGCGAGCCTTGGCAGTCTGCACAATCTCGGATCACCTAATCACCCACGAAGCTCTACCCTCAGCAGATCGCGAACGAAGCTTTGGCGATATGGTCGAAATTGCTCTTGAGGCCGCTTTTGCATAAAAACGACTTATTGATGCGCCGGTAATGACCCTGACACTGAATACACTTAGGTTACAATGAACTATGAACGCACGTTTGATGGATATCGCTCTAGGACTGGGTGTAGCGTTGGTCTGGGGAATTGGACTTGTGTTTGCAAAGGCAGCTATAGCACATTTCCCTCCTATTTTACTGATGGCCTTTCGCTTTAGCGTCACGGCTTTTGCCTTGGTTTGGTTTATCAAACCCAGCGGTGGGCAAATTCGTATGTTGCTGCTGATTTCCTTCATATCGGCCACTTTGCAATATAGTCTCACATTCACTGGGCTTTCAGGTCTAGAGGCCTCAGCAACAGCCTTGATCATACAGCTCGAAATTCCATTTTTAGTTATAATTGGCGCAATTTTTCTAAAAGAAACGCCCGGCTGGCGGCGCTGGGTTGGGATCACTATTGCCTTTTTTGGCGTATATCAAATCACAGGGGAGCCACGCATCGGCAACGCACTTTGGTCGGTGGTGTTGGTAATTGGCGGGGGAATTACTTGGGCCGCAGGTCAAGCCATGGTGCGTCACCTCAAAGATATCTCAGGGCTCACGGTAGCGGCTTGGGTAGCAGTTCTAGCTTTTCCTCAGTTATTTGTAATGTCAGCATTTTTCGAGACTGGGCAGCTGCAAGCAATTCAATCTGCTGGGTGGGTTGTTTGGGGTACGGTGGCTTACCTAGGACTAATTATGACAGCCTTGGGCTATTATATGTGGTACACGTTAATAAGGCGCATACCGGTCAGCGAAGCAGCGCCCTATCTGCTTACCCTGCCATTATTTTCTATGGCCGGTGGATGGTTTTTTCTAGGAGAGATTGCCACCATCCAAACCATGCTGGGGGGAGGTATTATTATATCTGGAATTGCCCTGATCGTGTTTGAACCCATCAAAAATTCCACAGACCAAACCTAAGTTAAACTGATCGCTCCACCATCATTCCCTTAATTGAAGCAATTGATTTCGCAGGATTTAAGCCCTTTGGGCAGGTCTTAGTACAATTCATGATCGTATGGCAACGATAAAGCTTGAACGGATCTTCAAGTTGATCCAAACGCTCACCCGTTGCCTCATCACGGCTGTCCACGATCCAGCGATAAGCGTGCAAAAGTGCGGCAGGTCCAAGGTAGCGGTCGCCGTTCCACCAATAGGAGGGGCAAGAAGTGGAACAACAAGCGCACATCACGCATTCATATAGGCCATCAAGCTTTTTGCGATCATCAATAGATTGCAGCCATTCTTTTGCAGGACGGTTGGTTTTAGTCTCAAGCCACGGCATGATTGACGCGTGCTGCGCATAAAAATGCGTCAAATCCGGAATTAAGTCTTTCACTACCGACATATGCGGCAACGGATAAATTTTTACGTCACCCTTCACCTCATCCATGCCATAGATACAGGCTAGGGTATTGATACCGTCTACGTTCATGGCACAAGAGCCACAGATCCCCTCTCGGCACGACCGGCGGAATGTCAACGTTGGATCAATCTCACTCTTAATCTTTATTAGGGCATCCAAAATCATTGGTCCACAGGTATCTAAATCAACAAAATATGTGTCAACTTGAGGGGCTTTCCCATCATCTGGGTTCCAGCGATAAATTTTAAAAACGCGCAAATTGGTTGCACCTTTAGGCTTTGGCCAGACTTTGCCGCGGGTCATACGCGAATTTTTTGGGAGTGTCAGTTGTACCATTTTATTTCTCCACTCAAAGAGCACTGAAGGCTCCCTTTAGTATGTAATTCGACCAAGCCAAGGATCACTTTAGAGGTTTGAATCATTGCCATAATCCGAATGACAATTTGTCAGTTATACAATTAAGCCCAGAAATACGCCGGATGATTTTATTACTCTGATCAATAACTTGTTGACGAGAAATGACCCGCGAGGCCAAAACAACCGACGTAGGTTGATTGGTCAATATCTCAGCCGCAACTTCGCTCACTTTGGGTAATATAAAAACGACACACATCGCTAGAAAAGGCATTAGAAGGTCCTCACTTTAGGAGCAATTTGTTCCAAAGAAATTCCGCCTTCATCCTCAGTCGTCAGCGGAGCGGTTATAACTGGGCGATGGCTTAGCTCCACCTTAGCACCAGCCACACGCGCTATGGTGTGTACGCGCCAATTTTTATCATCCCGCGTAGTAAAATCTTCGTGCGCATGTGCGCCACGGCTTTCCTTTCGGGCTTCGGCGCCTACAATTGTTGCCATCGCATTAGGCATTAGATTGGTCAACTCGAGAGTCTCCATCAAGTCAGAGTTCCAAACTAAGCTTCGGTCAGTGACCTTAATGTCATGCATTTTTTCTGCAATCACAGTCATCTTTTCGACACCCTCCTCCAAAGTCTTCGAGGTACGAAAGACAGCTGCATCAGCCTGCATAGTTGTTTGCATCTCAAGGCGCAGATCAGCAGTTGGTAATTGCCCAGAGGCTTGACGCAATGTGTCAAAACGATCAAACGCTTTGTTTACAGATGGCAGATTCATCGCCGCCGCAGGAGCCGCCGCATCCACAGTTTTGCCAGCACGGATAGCCGCGGCACGACCAAAGACTACTAAATCAATTAGGGAGTTTGAGCCCAAGCGGTTGGCCCCGTGCACAGAG
>Ga0308021_10000846_pt1 | contig 14121 bp, 7 predicted proteins | sample Neamet351_FD_201296 | JGI IMG/M metagenome (GOLD analysis project Ga0308021, IMG submission 201296) | Marine microbial communities from water near the shore, Antarctic Ocean - #351 | ecosystem: Environmental > Aquatic > Marine > Unclassified | place: Southern Ocean | collected 2014-10-02
CCCTCTTGGAAGTGGGCCCGGCACCCGCCGTCCTTGTCGCAGCTGGCCCCTTCTCCGTCCGCCGGTTGGGCCGTCCCCGTCCATCCGTAGCACCGACTGCTCCCTCTCCTCCCGTATTCCGCGGCGTCTCCCCCTGTGCCCCCCCCCCAGGCGGACTGCCGCCGACGCCACCGCCGCCGGAGCGGTGGCACGAGTGACAGATACGGCGAGCCCCGCGGAGGCCACCCTTCGCACCCGGTACCACGACGGGCGGGTAGAGCCCGCCGCACTTTGCGCACTCGCGCGCAGGTTCGGGGATAACCCGAAGCTCAGGTAAACGGTCGATCAAGAGGCGGGCGTGGACGAGCCCCTCCTCCCAAGCAGCGTCAATGCCTGTCCCCGTTGCCTGGTGCTCCTCCATCCGCCTTACCAGCAGCCGCAGCTCGGCCGCAAACGTATCGACGACCCCGCCTTTCTCGTTCAGTTTGCGCCAAAACTGTCGTTCGAGGTCGAGGAGCCGTACCGTGTCTGCGAGCAGCGCGGCGCTTGGCTTTTGCCGAAGCACCCCAAGGCTGATCTTCCGCATGAGAAACACGCTGTCAAGGCTCCGCCCGCGCGTCAGAAATACGTGCTCCCCCCCTGCCAGGTTGGAATCAAGCGGGAACGACCGGAGTGAGACCAGCGAACCGACGGTTAGGCTCCGCACAAGGTGACAACAAGGGAGGAATCGGAGAGTGTGGTGATAGGACAGGCTCTTGTACAGGGGGGGGGGGCGAGGAGGGCACGGGGGCGTAATAACCGTACGTTGATCATCCGAGAGTTTCCCGTTGAAACCAGCCAGGTCAGCCAACACCAGATCGTACGTATCACCTTCATGGTAGAGAAGAGACGACAAGAGAAGACACGGACAGACGAGCGAAGTCAGAGGATAGCGAGCGTGAGGCCAAGCCGGCCGACGTGGGTGCCACGGGAGTCGCCGACCCACGCGGAGGAGACGGCGCGTAGATTGAAACTTGTGGAACCCCTACAGTCGTACAGATTCGTGCACAACATACCTTGACACGAGTAGTCGGTGTTTGTAAACGCCGGCTGTGGACGGGGAAAGAGGTAAACACACGAAGCTGTACACGTTAGACGCGAAGAGGTTGGATACGATGGTACCATCTACCGAGACCCAGACCTGCCATAGATACAAAGGCCCCCAACTACCGAGACCCAGACCTGTCATTCGTACCTTGATCATAAACCCCGTGCGCTTGAGAGTGTAAACGGTCGCAATCGGGTGGTTCATCGCCTGCTGAGTCCGAAACCAAGGCCCGTCCAAACGCTCTGGGTTCACGCTAAACGTCGCGGTCTCCGGAAACCACGGGATGACGCCAAAGGGAAGGTTCCCGATTCGTTGCCCGCGCAGCAACTTGACATCATGCAAGCGAAGCAACAGACACTGGGGAGGGTAGAGAAGATCCCACGACGCGTCGTCGCCAAGGCCCGCGGGTTCTTCCGGTTCATCAGCGTGGGGTATGAACCCGACCGCGGAGGCCAGATTCCCGTTGCAGGCCCCGAGCTCGGCGACGTGGCGCTGATTGCTCCAGAGCCTATAAGACGCGCCCACTACGAACTGGGTCACCTTGGCCACCTTTCCGCACGCATTCGCCGTGAGGACCGCAGGGAAGGTGTCCATTAATCGGTCAAGCCATGTTCCTTTGATATCCTTGCTGCCGACCTTCGACCGCCGCATCTGCATGGCGCGCTGCTTCGTGCCCGTCTCAACCAGCACCGTCGTGGATGGCATATTTACCACGCGCTGGCCGTGCCGCTTGGCAAATAGAGGCATGAGGGCTTGATCAAACCTATCCAGGGCACAATGCCTCGTACCGACGATGCACGCCCGCTCGTTCACCGCGGCCGGGTCGTGGTCGTACTTGCAAAGAAGCATCGTGAGCAGCCGATCGCGCTCGAGGTCGGTCACGGCACCGATGGTACGTCCGTTGAGCGTGCGTACCATTGCCGGGGTCCCGTTTCCATGCCGGACGTGGCGATTGAGGGTCTGGTAAGGAACGTCGGACGCACCCCGGACCTGCTCCTCCAGCGACATGATTCGTGTAATCTTCTTGTATTCACTGCGCCCCTTGTTCACCTTGTCAATCGCGCCTTTCGATAGGTGCTTGATGCGACCAGTCGGATCGTCGTCGTTTGTGCAGATGCTATTACCATACACCGGCTGCTGCATCCCCACCTTCTGGTAGCAGTCGCCGCAGTGCAGCATGTTGATGTTGCCGAAAGAACGCCCGGCGTTGGAAGATAACTTTTTGTGCTTGTTCATTTGCGACGAGACGTCCCAGAGCAGTTGGGCACCCGTGAGGCTGTACTCATCGTGCACAAAGGTGGACACGGGCGCAAACAACGTCACAAGCTGCCGCGCGCGTTTCGACGGGCCGGCAACCTGCCCCTTCTTGGCGAGGGTGGCCCCTGTGTTCGCATTTCCCGGGGAGATGCAGAGTCCTCGATGCAACGTACTCTGCCCGATGTTCGACGCTGCTTTACCCGTCCAGCTACCCCCCGTCGCCGTCTCCCGTGCATTGTTTCGGCGTAGCCACTCGAAAAACGTCAAGGCTACCCGCGACTTTCCGGTCCCCGGTTCCCCCCGAAGCAGCAGCTGGCGGGCATCGTCGGTGGGATTTCTCATCAACCGCACGTGGTCCGTCCCGGCAATAAAGGTGGCGAGACCCTGGCGGGGGTTACACGAGGCGCCCACGATCGACTCGATAAGCGTCGGCCCGCGGAACCGATCCACGCCGGCAAGAGGAAGGGAGTCGAGGTTCGGAAGGCAGCTCCGTGGAACGTATTGGGCTCGGGAGGAGTCCACCCCCCCGCCGCGAGAACTGCCCTCCGCGTCTTCGCCGAGTGTGTTCAGATCGCACAACGTCTCGGAGAATATGTACGCACCCGGTGGTGAACCCGTTGGAGTCCGCCCAGAGGAACCCTCCGACACCACCGCCGCCGCGGCGTTCTCCAAATCCGTGTGCTGAAAGCTTGCAACAAGGCCCTTCAGGTCCGCCCGCAAGTCCACAAGAGCGGCCGAGGTGCGATGCTCGCGCGCAGGTCCCCCCCGCGCGTCCTCCTCGTCGTCCGAGACAACACAGCACGACACGCTGCCGGCCGGACCAACAGTAAGCTCGTCGGTAAGGCTCGATGGCGACGTCCCGCCTGCGCGGTCTGGTGGTTGACCGTGCAGGCCAGTTGCGGACGCATTAATCTTGTCAACGCTCGTCCTCGAGGCGGCCAGGAAATCTGACACTTGTCCTTTCGCCGCGGCCTCCTCCAAGACGTGCCTGACCGGCCGACCCGTCGCCGTCTGACGAATGTACCGGATTCCGTTCGTTTGATGTACCGTGCGAAGATAATCACGATCTCCATCCAACACGCCTTCGTCGTCATCGTCGCTGGCGTCCCCGCGGAACTCGCTTAGATCGTTTCGTTCGGCGTGCGTCATACGTTTCCACTGCGCCGCCATTTTTCTCGCCCGGTCCTCTCCTTCAAACATGCTCAGCATGTTATCTACAAAAGGGTGTGACAGCTCCCCATCGCCCCTCTTGTACCACAGCGGGTCGGACGCGCGCCGATCTTCGAGGCTCCAGCTACGCAGTGCGTCGACCCACGACGGGTACAACTGCGCATCGCCCCCATCGTCCCCCTCGCCGTCGCTGGCATCGCGATGCAGGAGAGACCGAATGCCCCCAGGCCCGTGCCACGGCTTGAAGAACACCAGGACAAACTGCGCAAAAGCCTCCGGCTCGTCGGGCTTTGCCGTCGGGCCGATGAACACGAATACACGATTCGACGCGTCCCTCCGCTTCACCAAGACGTGATGCCTGGACTGCCGGTGTGCATCGTCAAACCGATACTTCCCCGCGCTCAGTTTACTCGGAGACCCTTTTTTCTTGTACACCTGCAACGCGAATTGCACCAACGACAGCCCACCGAGGTGCTCAGCGTCGCCCGGGAACACTCGCAATCTGTAGTCGTCGAGAGGTTCAATCAGGACAGCACCGCCCACTCCGTCCGTCGACACCGAGCTTGCACCGGCAAGGTCCTCGGCAACGCTGGCATCGGCGGCATCATTGATAGAGCCGGTACACATACCCCCGTCGCCGGTCGGACTCGCCAACTCGTCCTCGGCAGCAGTATCGCTGTCATCGACAATGAAGTCATCCATCTCGTCCTCGTCGTTCTCCAGATCCTCCCGGTGGATGTCCTCGTCCCGGGCCTCGCGGATGAGTGCGAGGTCGTCTTCCTCCAGCTCCAGCTTGTCCTTATGGCTCTTCTTCTTCAGGCGCCTGTACGTCTTCTTCTCCTCCTCCTCGTCGTCGTCGGAGCCTCCGTCCCCGTCCCCGCCCCCGCCGTCCTTCACCACGAACCCGTCCTCCTCGTACTCGTTATCGGCCTCCGCGGCGGCGTCTGCGTCGTCGTCGTCGCTGCCCGCGCCCGCCCGGCGCCGCTTCTTCATGCGTGCCGCATCGTCGTCGTCGTCGTCGTCGTCGTCGGCCTCGTCGTCGATGAACACGTTGACGTTTATCGGCTTCTTCTTCTTCTTCTTCGCAGCCGCTGCGGTCTTGCCCTTCTTGGCGGCCGGAGCTTCGCCGCCCCCGCCGTCACCGTCGCGGCCGATATCACCCTCAACAGCCCCTTCCGCGTCCTCCATGTCACCGTCCCACCTGGCGTCGTCACGGCGATCAGCGTCGGAGCCCAGCCTGCCCCTCTTTGCAGTCGGGGCATCGTCGCCGCAGCCGCTGCCGTCGCTGCCGGTACCACCCTCTTCCTCCTCGTCCGAAGACACAATTGTCGTTTGTGTGCCGCCAACGTCCTCCCCGCCAATGTCCCCGCCGGCATCGTCAGGGCCACCGTCGTCGGCCGAACGATCGACTCGCTTCCTCGGCAACGGGGGGGCACGACTGCTGCTACTACTACTACTACTACTACTACTACCGCCCACACCGTCCGCCGTACACGTCGCCCCACCATCCTCAGCACCGTCCGCCTCGGCGTCGAATCCGCGCCCTCTTTCACCCGCATCGACCCCCGCGGCCAGCGTCGACGTCGTCTCTTCCATCCCCGTCATCTCCGCCGCCTCGGCCGCCACGACCGTGGTCGACCCCTTCCCCGCCCGCGGAGCCTTCAGCACCGCATCTGCGGCCTTCAGGGTCTGGAATGTAAAGACCGAGGTGCATACATGGGAGGTGTACTCGAGGGGAAGGCCCATTACAATAGTTGCCATGTACTGCGCAGGAACGTCGATGCTGCCGTGCAAAGCATTGACGAATCGCCCAACCATTGACTGGTACCTCGCCTCCGACGTGGCCTCGACGGCGGCGGCATCGTTCCCTTGTGCCGCAAACTGTTCGCGGTCTTTCTCTTTAGCCGCGAGAATGGTGAACGTGTTGTGGGAATCCAGCTCGCCCTTTGTCATGTACGACGTGATGTACAAGGCGACCGCACTTGCTTCCCGCCCGGTGAAGAGAAGCTCGACGCAATTGTTGCACCGAAGCACCAGTGTCGACCCAATCGAGTGTGGTACAACATGACACGCAGTCCGCTTTGAATTGATCTTGCCGTCCAGCCCGATGTGAGTAAACTCAACGAGGAGACGTCCGTGTGCGGAGTAGCCGAGGCGACACATTCCTCGCATTCGATTCTTGGCATACTTGAAACACACCCGAAGGCACCGCCGTCGCAGAATCCTGGACCCCTCTATCGCGCGGTCGGGATGTGTTGGTAGTGACACCCGAACGCGTTTGCCGTGTTGATTGCCGCCGACCACCAGTCCGCCTACATCGCGCAACAGTGTGCCCATAAACGCCGCCGCCTCGTCGCGGCAGCTCCGACAACGAGAACTGCCAGTCACCCGGATACCGACGGAGTACCAGCCGTCGGCACACACCGATTTGACCGTGCCGACGAAGGTCCGGCGGACCTCGCGGGTGGGTCGCATGGTCACAGTGACCGTTCGGCCAATATCATCGCTCGTCAGCACACGCGCGGTGGTCTCGTCCCCAACGACAACTGTGTCGCCGTGCAGCTGACTATCGGCAATGCTAGGCGCGCCCGGATGGCACCACTTGGTCGTTATTTTACCGCAGGCCACGCAGTGGGCGCAAACGCGGGCGACGTCATCGACGAGCAGTTGTGCAGACCTCGCCCGTGTGGTACAGCCTGGTAGGCCCCGCCGCCTCAACGCGCCATTGAGGTCCGACACGCGCATAGCTTGAATGGTCAACGCGTCTAAAACGTCGGCATCGTCTCGTGACCACCGCTCCCGGCACGCGCGGCAGCTCTCCGTCGGTGTATCCCCCGCCAACAGATCGCACATCACCACGCGGCCGCCGATGCTGCCGCTGCCGCCGCCGCTGCTGCTGCTGCTGCTGCTGCTGCTGCTGCTGCTACTACTACTACTACTACTACTGCTGCTGCTGCTACTACTGCTACTGCTACCGCTGCGACTGCCGCTGCTGGAAGCGGCCGCACTTGGCAAAGCCCGCTGGTCTATAGCTCGCGCGAAGAAACTCGGGCTGAATGCCGGGAGGTCTCCCTCATTATGAGGAAGTAGCGGCGGGAGAGGGCACCTCAATTCACCGAGGGGTACGCCGGCGGCAGAGCTGAGTTGTACAGCCGTATGGTCAATATCCGCGCCTCGAATGCGTGGATCGCCACCCTGGCTCGATCCACTCGAGGCCCGCTCGACGGAGTACCAGCCGTCGGCACACACCGATCTGACGGTGCCGACGAAGGTCCGGCTGGTCTTGCGGGTGGGTCGCATGGTCACAGATACCGTTCGGCCAATATCATCGCTCGTCGGCACACGCGCGGGGATCTCGTCCCCAACGACAACTGTTTCGCCGTGCAGCTGACTGTCGGCAATGCTCGGCGCGTCCGGGTGGCACCACTCGGTCGTTCGTTCATGGAGAGGCACGGCGTTCACTTCGCTAGTAACAATGGAGTCGACGAACGCGGCAACCAGAGACTCGTATCGGCGTCGTTCCACCGGGTTTCGGAGGAGGGCCTGGAGGAGCGTGATTTCACCCGTCCACAGCAGGTAGTGGCCGTGCAGCGACCCCCGGCCGTAGCACTCTTTGACCGCAGCGAACGCCTCGCAGGTCCCAAACAAACCTCGACCCTTGCCTTTCCCGCTGCCAAACAGGTACTTTAGGAGGCTCTTGCAAATTGTATCGAACCACTCCGCCGCCGCGAACGGATCCGCCGCAATGAGCCGCGCCTGCTCGCTCTTCTTGATGGGCACTCCAATCTTGACCGGTTCACCCCCCGCGAAAAGCAAGACATGGGGATCGCCTAGATCGTGCAGGTTGATCGTGACCCACACGTTTGGCATACCCAGCACGGTCTGACACCCACGCAGAGTGTTCACGTACTTGCCGCGAGCATACGGCGAGCCGGGCACATCGCCGCCGACGGCTTTCAGGTTTCGCATCAGCGTAGCGAATTCGGGATGACGCCTGGCCGTCGCCGGCACTCCATGTTTAATCAAATCTCGACTGATCTGCTTCAGGTCGGCGCCGCCGAGCTCCTTGTGAGTACGCGAGGTGACTCCGGTGACTCGAATACGCGCGGCTCGCAACACGGCATGCCGGCTTTCCATGTCGTGCACCTCGAAAAAAAACGAGTGGTGCCTGGCAAAGGTCCGGTTAGAGAGGCGAGCCAGGTGCTTTCGCCACTTCGCCATCGTATACTGGCGATCACGGCGAGCGTCGAGGGGGAGACCGCGGCCATTTGGAAAGAGAGGGGCGTTTGCCCCAGAGAGCAAGTCGTTTTCATGAAATTCGTTCACCTTTCTATCGCCCCGCACCATGGCAATGTCGGGTGCCAAATCACGCGACCCCTTCTTTGCCTTCGGCGGCACGATCCCACCTCCGTCGCCGGAGGACTGCTGCGCGCACCCGACGCAGAGCTCGTACTTCCGTCGCGGACGGCGTCCGCCCTCTGCATTCGTACAATGACCGGGCGGGTGACCATGGTCGGCTCCACGACAGGCGCAGTGCAGGCACGACCAATCGCCGCCCTGGGTGGCGCACTCTGGACATTGGAGAGTCTTCGACACCTTGGTACGCTCGGAATGCATATTGTCAGCGTGATTGCCGATCCCCGCGGCCAACAGGTCCACTTCTCGAAAAGCATCACCTCCCATTGTAACGAGCCCAGACGACTCCGAATGTATCTCGCGCGCCGATCCATCGGTCGGAACGTCGTGGTGCGACGCAGCGTACGCCGTTCCCTCGCCCCTGACACCACGCTGGAACCGGGCCGTTTTCGCAGCCTCATCCCGTCGGCGGGCATCCTCGCACCCTTTGCACAGTTCGTGCGTATCTCGACCGGGGCGCTCCGCGCCACCATCCGCATCCCCGCCCTCTGGACCCCGGCATTCGAACGGCTCATGGTCGTGGCCTAAGAAGGCGCACGCGCAGTGTGCGCAGTCAGCACCGGAAACGCGGCAGTCACTGCACTTAGCCCCCACTGGGGGTTCGTCGTCGCGGGCGACTCCATTGCTGAACACGACGCACCGTTCGTTAAACGTAGTACCCCCGTCCTCGCACAACATGTCCAGGGTCGCCTCCTCCCCGGGCGCGCCGCCGCCGCCGTCGCCAGACCCACGCTGTTCCGCATACGCTCGCTGACGCTCGACGGCATCGGTCGCCGCGTCGGGCCCATAAAAACGCGGGAGGTGAAAGGCCTCCAGGAAAGCGAGCCAATTCGAAAGATCGTTTCGGTTGACCTGGAACGTTTTACACGCAGCCGCGGCCTTGAGCAGCTCCGGTTTGGACCACTGCGGGCCCAGCAGAACGACCTTGATGGACTCCAGGACCGCCTCCTTAGAAACCGGCCCGTCAACCCAGCCCTGGGCGACCTTCTCCCTCATCTCGTCGATGCAGTTACGAAACGTAACACAATGTTTCCGGGTCGCTTGCTGGAGTGCCCGGACGCTCGCACCGTCGCCGGTGATAATAGGGGCCGCCACCGGGGCATCAGAGGCGCCACGGCCCGATTGGTCCGCCAGGCGGTCGAGGCGCGAGGACGAAAGCAATCGTATGATGGTCGAACACGTGCGGAACGCAGACACCATTTGGTGCAGGACCAGCGGAGGATGGGGGAGGAGTGTGACGGTCGTGGGGTCACGCCGAAGGATATGGGCGAGGAGACACGCAGGAACGGTCTGGAGTTGTGACTCGGCGAGGCTGAACTCAGGGAGTGACGGTTGCACACCCTTTCTCTTCGGGCGAATGGCGGCATCACACGCACCGCAGACGTAGAGTCCGGACGCGGAGGAAACGCCGGCGGCAGACACTGCCCCGCCCTTCCCCCCGTTGAGCAGAGCGGCGGCTTTTGCTTTATACCTCGCCCGCACGGTGGCCGACGCGTTCCAATCACACTCTTGCCGATCCGCATCCGACATCGGGGCTGCTTGAGAATCACGGCTGGACGAGGAAGCCGAGACGGAGCCGTCGATCCAATCGCGAACGAAGAGCCCGCACGCGGAGAACTCCCCCCCGGTCGATGTAAACACATCATCATCAACCCACCCAGCACGCGCCTTGACAACATCACTGGCGGTCGGCACCTCGTTGATCTCAACCCTATTGGGGCGCCAGTCCACATGTCGCAAAAGGATGAAAAGTTCCCCGGGAGCCTCTTCATGGAGTCCATGAAGCTGGGATCCAAACGGACATGCTTTGGCAGCTTGCATGCATGTACCCGCAGCGGCATCCACGGCAGCCTTGGCCCGCCGCGATGCCTCCGACGGTGGACTTTCAGACATCCTTTCCAACTTCTCCTGCGCCAGGCGGTACATAGTCCATGCGTGGGTTAACGGGCATTCAGGAGCCGTGGGCAACGCGTCTTGGGCATCGTCAAACCGAACGCCAAACGTTCCGTCGCGTCGAACGGACGTAACCCTCCCCCTAAATCGTGGCGGGTTCTCGTCACCGTCGAGCAGCTCGTCGGCGTCCGAGCAACACGTGGAGACATCGTCGCCGGGGGTCACCCACACGTCGTCGCCAACCCCAAGTGGAACCTCCCCACGGGGCTCCGGATCCCCCACGTCCTCATCAGACCCGCCCCCCTGGCATTCATCCGCACCAGGGCTGACACGAGTGACGCGATCCTCCGACAACCTCCACCCCGTCCGGCACCGGTTGCGGTGCGAAAAAAGATCGGTGATCGGAGAATCGTCATCCCCAACCTCGACGGATGCGGCCGTCGCAGGCACTCGTGTGCCGCAACTCGCGCATGTGCACGAATAATCCAGTGCACGATGATCGGTTGCGCGTAAAAAACCCCGCATCGCAGCGTGGGACTCGTGCTGCGTGACTGGCGCAAGTCCCTCGCATAACGACCCTTGATCCCCCAGGTTCCACGACTCGACGCCCTCGGGTGGGTGTGCGAGCAAATGCTGCAGAGCGCGTTGCCACACACTGGCCGTATCGTTGCCGAGTTTCAAGATCGGGCGAGGCGAAGGGTAAAGGTCTGTCGCGCGCCCCTGCGCCGACAAGAGAATTCCAACCGTTGTCGCCAGGTCACCGGGCAGATGAGCCCTTTTGCTGTAAAAGTGCTCGAGCTCGATCGCAGGCGACGGCGCAGGATCCGTAGCCCAGAGCGCGCGGAACGCCCTCGCGATTTCATCGGGCCCCTTGCCCTCGGCAACGATGAGGTCATCCAGCTCGGCCTCCCGCTGAACCGACTCAGGTACCGCCAGCACCAACGACTCGACGAGAAGCGCGCGCACGAAATAGGGCACGTTCAAAATCCCGGGCATCGTTATATCTCCGGTGTTCACGGTTGCCGCCGGGCCCGCCGCCCCCACCGCTCCCCTCGCCGCTCGCGCGGGCGCAGCAGCGTTCGGATATAGGTGCTGGATGCGTGTCAAGCCATCGGGCAGCCGAGGATTCATCGACCCAGATGCGGCATGAAATGTGATCGTGGACGGATCTCCTCCCCCCCCGCCCCCCGGAAAGAGGTGACCGATACACTCCGACAAAAGACAGGTAACTAGGATTCCTAGCTTGCCCACCCCGAAAGAGATTTCGAGGGCGAGAATGCAAAGCTGCGCCGCCGCTAGGAAGTCATCGCACCGGTACCGGATCAGGGCAGACACGAGGTATGGACAAAGGCGGCGACGATCGAAAAGCTCTCTCCCGACGCAGCTGCTCCGCAACTGCCCGGCAAGAGCACCGTCCACAGGACCGTCCTTGCGGGACGCGAAGAGCCACCGGGCTGCATAGGGCAGTAGAGTATAAGCCACAAAATGATCATACAGCAGCCTTCCCTCCTTCGTGTCCACACTCCGCATACGACGCTCGTTATCCAACATGGGACCAAGCAGGCCCTCGAGCAGATCAGGCTCGGGAGTCGAGTCGGATTTCGTGCGCAGCATTAAACCGTCGACGCACGAGCACGCACCCTTACTGGTCTTGTCGCCGCATGTTGCGCAGGCCTTCTGTCGCACCTCGACAGCATACCGACACATATTGCATTGTCTTGCACGCGAGTTGGTCACCTTGTCCTTGCACCCGCCGCTACTACCTCCACGACAACCATCGCGTCCGCACGTGCCGTCACAGCCACACACGTTATCTGCTTTTCGTTTGGCGGCCGCGGCTTTCTTCGCTTTTCGTTCTGCGGCCGCGGCTTTCTTCGCTGCCCTCCTCGCTGCCTTCCGAGCCTGCTCGTTTTGAATACATTCATCACACCGTTTAAACCGCGCGAGTGTACGATTCGTACATGCACCGGCGGCATGTAGGACCCCACAGAGGCTGTCCTCGCATTTACACTCAGAAGTGCGGCCAGACATTCGACGACGTGGGGAGGTAAGGACGTCGGGAGATGAGGGCCTCGAGACGCAAGAAGACAGGGATGCAGCGACCAACGCCTTGCCTCCCCCCCCCTCACTGGAAATGCTGCCTGCGCCCGTCAGCACACCGCCCTCGAACTCGGCGGAGGTGGGAGACGACACGTTCTCTCCTTTCGCCCCGGCCTCTGATGCCGGTGCGACGGCACCCGACGGTGGCGCGACCCGCGCGCTGCCCGAGCCCGGGGCGGTGTGCGAGTCCTCGCTTCCTGAGTCGTCGCTGTGTGAGTCCCCGCCGTCCCCGTTGCCGTGCTCCCCCTCCCGCTCGTCCGTCCTGCCGCCCGCGTTGCCGGCGACCGGGTCGTCAGAGGAAGGGCCTGCGGTCTCGTGGGTGTGCTCACTGCTCGTGAGGCCGCCGCTGCCGCCACTGCCACCGCTGCCGCCATCTTCCTCGTCGTCCCCGCTCGCGTCGCCGTCGCTGCACCCATCACCGAGGCTGGCCTGCGCCGCGGACATGGCAGGGGGTCGTGGTCTGCGTCGTGGTGAGAGGGTACATGTAGGAAAGAAGAGCGTGTGGGAAGCGAGCAGGGGTGTGATGCGTGTATGGGGGCGGGGGTAAGGGGGGTGAGGAGAAGGACAGTCTGGACGTACGCGCGCCCCAGCTGCTCGTCCGCGAGAGCGCTGCGAGGCTCACCTTGACACCTGTTGGACTGCCGAACGGCGTGTACTGCGACCACCCGGGGACGAGAGGGTTTGGGAAGTTCGAGAAGACTCGGCGACGGTCGCGGAGCTGGTTGAAGAATGGCCCGCTCATGATACTCTCCCATGGTTTAGTGTGAATTTTGCGCTAACTCAAAACCATTTCGAAAATGCCTGGTTCCTTCGATGAAAAAAACGAACGCTAAGTGACTCAACGAGGAAGCTTCCACACCTGCGCTGCACTCTCCCGGCTCTGCTGACCTCCCACCGGCCCGGTGCCACGAACAGCCCAGCTCTGCTGACCTCCCACCGGCCCGGTGCCACGACGGCCCGGAACAAGGAGCGGCATGGATGATACGAGCCCACCCTCGGCTTCCACGCCGTCAATGGAGGACCCTTCTGTTCCTACCTCTCAGCCGTCAAGCGAGGACATTCGATCCGCGTTGAAGACGTCACTGCAGGACTTCGACTCCGAGATGGCAACGTACCGCAACGCTCAGCGGGCTATACCGACAAGTGAAATGAGCGATGAGATGCTCGCGGACCATGAAGGACAATGCTTAATGGCTCGCCTTATGCATGATGAAATCGGGAGGCTCCAGGCGACGGGCAAGCCATGCACAGTATGCGGGTGCGATGGTATGTGCATGAGCCGCTATACGTTTGACCGCGCGCGCGGGTTCCGTGCGGGTGGCGCAGGTGGCGCAGGCGGCCGGGCAGGTGGCGCAGGTGAAGGCGTGGCGTGAATGTTAATACATGTAGTCGTGAAGCTGGCCACCCTCGCCAAATACCCGATCCTCTGCCTCGGGCTCTGCCTCGGGCTCAGCGTCGGGCTCGGCGCCCCGCATCCCTGGCTCCGTCTCCTTCGACCCCCCCCCCTGGCACCCTCGCCCGGCAGCGCTGCTCGCTGCCGCCGCGACGAGAGCAGGCCAATGTGCTGTGTCTCAGCCTCGCTGGGCAGCACCCCCTGTTGCCTTGCGGCGTGGGTCACGCGGTCAGACTGGACGGAGGGAGGCACACGAAACTACCGAGACCCGGACCTGTCATGGTGGTACCAACTCCGAACAGACTCCGTAGATGCAGCTCGTGCTCGCCGAGGAGCTGGAGCGTGTGGGGCGCGGGGGGTCTTCGACACTTTTAAACAGAAATTATGCGGGTTTCGTTGCACCTCCACGGCGTTGGTTGGTTGATGGTTGCGTAGACCCTTGGAGGAGAAAGCTGTGTGTGTGTGTGTGTGTGTGTGTGTGTGTGTGTGTGTGTGTGTGTGTGTGTGTGTGTGTGTGTGTGTGTGTGGGTGGGTGCGCGCGTGTGTGCGCGTGTGTGCGCGTAGGGAGGGTCACGCCGCAGCCGAGGTCGAAGTTCCTTCTTGCCGTACGCGAGCCCCACCCCCCGAGGTCGAAGATCCTTCATGTCGTACGCGATGGCATCACGTAGCCCTTCAAAACTGCGATGGGAAAAAACTATTTTTTAGAAAGACGTTGCAAGCACTAAACCAAAACTGCCAAATCGCGCCGGTGCTTTTGACCAATTTGTGGGCCAGACCAAAACTCTTTGATTTTCGGGATTAATAGAGATAACATGGAACTCGTCTT
>Ga0308021_10000847_pt1 | contig 14117 bp, 3 predicted proteins | sample Neamet351_FD_201296 | JGI IMG/M metagenome (GOLD analysis project Ga0308021, IMG submission 201296) | Marine microbial communities from water near the shore, Antarctic Ocean - #351 | ecosystem: Environmental > Aquatic > Marine > Unclassified | place: Southern Ocean | collected 2014-10-02
TCCCGACCGCCGAAGGAGACACCGCGCCGCGCGTCTCCGTCCTCGACCACCTCGGCGGCATGTGCACTTCCAGAGCCTTCACCAACTTCGACCTCGGCGACGCTCAGGGCCTCACGCTCATCACCGGTGAAGACGCCAGGCTCGTCACGCTGCACACAGCCGCGGAGCTCTACTGTGCCCTCGCGCACGACGGCATTGTGGGCATCGATCACCCTACCGTCGCGCCGGACAACTGGAGCAGAGTTCGCCGCGCCGCCATCTCCGTCATTCAGGAGAGCGCCGAGATCCATGGCGTGGGCGTCGGCCTGTTCACCTGCCTCGTCGCGGACCACATCATCCTGCTGGTCAGCACCGCGGACTCACCGGCGCCGAGGCCTCCCCTCCGCGGCCTGCTCGCCGGCTCGGACGGCTTGCCGAGCGAGGCGCAGTGGCAGGCGGTCGGCGAAGAGCGCCAGGCCGGATACCACTCGCTTGCCGGGGACCTGGCAGCGGTCATCGCTCACGCCCTGCAGAACACGCTCGCTGAGAGCTGCCGTGAACAGTACTGCTTCTCCAACCGGTACCGCCTGCTGTTCGAGCTCGTGAGCCACGGTCTGCGCGACGCGGACGCCAACGCCGGCCCGCTCGGCGACACCAGCGTCCTCACCGCCCCCCTCATGCGAACCGTCGATGCAGCAGGGGGTCGCAGCCCCGGGCCGCGCACCAAGCGCATCCTCCACCTGGTCCCCGCCATCGCCAACGGCGCCAGCCTGCTGTGCTTCCGCGAGCTCGACGCCGACCCCCACCAATGGGACGTGTGCGGCGGCGAGCGGCAGACGCCGGCGTCGGCGTCGACACTCTGCCTGCTTACTCAGCCTGGGCTCCTCGTCGACATCATGTACATCGTGGGCGTCGCCGGCGCCGATGCCCGCAACACGTTCGAGCGGTGGCTCCACGAGGCTTGCCGTGAGGGCACACCCTGGGGCAGCGCCGAGCACCGCGCGTTGCTCACCACCTTCTACCTCGAGCTCGCACGTCTGGAGCCGACCCACGGGCATCTTCGCCCCGCGGCCGACACCCAGGACGCAGGAGGCGTGCGCGACGTGTCATCTCTCGCCGACCTCCCCGGCGCCCTCGCCCGGATCGCCTCCAGCCTGCTCCGCCGTCGCCGGCCCGGCAGCAAGAACCTTACGATCTGGCAGCGCGCGCTGACGGAGGTGCAGGCCGCCCTCGCCACGGCAACCCGACGGTGGCTCAACGGGGCCATGGGCGACACCTCTGCTCACCTCAGGGGGGCTTCGGCGCAGACCGAGCAGCGCGACTCGCTGCCACCGCCCGGCCGCCACCCGCCCGCCGCGATCCAGTCCCCGGGCTCGACCGAGGCCACCATCGCCATCGCGGTGGCCGGCGGTGCGGCCACGTTCTTCTGCGAGCTGTACATGGCTCAGGAGCTGAGGTGCCTGCAGGCCGGACTCGCAGGCCCTGGAGATGCTGAGCGCGTGCTCCAGCCCGCCAACAACACCGCAGCCACCCACTACGGAATCGACAAGGGCCTCTTCGACTCCAACGGCTTCCCCTGCATCAACTCGCAGTTCGTGCAGGCCTTGGCCGTCGCTTTCTGCAAGCACGCTAAGGCGATGGGCATGTTCGACGTCGACCGCCGCGAGTGGACCATGGAGCAAGCTGCGAGATGTGCCGGCCGCACCGTCAACGCCGTCTGCCAAAAGGAGCTCGACACGTTCGGTGACTGGCCCGCACACTACTTCCTGACGCTGCGCGTGTGGACAAGCTTCGCCGGGGGGGTCCTCATGCGCCTCTGCTTCGCCCTGCACCAGGGGGGGCGCTTGTCTGGCACGCAGTTCATCAGCCTCTGGCAGTCGTGGGTCTCCTACGACGGCGCCGGTTCGCACCCGGACCCAGGGGCCCCCAACGCCCGCCTCGGTCACACCGGCCTCGGCAGCGTGATGACAGACGCCACTCGGGCGCTCTACCGAGTCATCGAGGGCCGGGACGACGCAGTGGAGGGCCTCGCGGAGATGCCGCAACCCGACGGCGACGCCATCCACGGCGAAGACTGGTTCTTCCCGACGGAGCAGCCGGCTCACGCCACGCGCAGCTCGTGGCTGGAGAAGGTCAGCTCCGAGTCGGAGGACATCGCGGACCGCGAGCACGACGCCGATGAGCAGGGTTACGACACGTCCAGGTACGACCACGACGCCATCGAGCTCGTCCTCAGCACCGGCTTCGCCGGCATGGTCATTCTCACGGAGCACGTCCTCGTGGCCGGCGGGCTCACGGTCACCCTCGCGAAGATGCTCACGGCTCACACGGTCGCGTGCAACGCCGCACCGGAGCAACAGATGGACCGGCTGTCCGAGGTCATGGCGCACGCGCTCAGCGCCGTCACGTGGCTCTGCGGCGCCGAGGATCGCGAGTCCGCCGTACGGACGAAGGGCGCCGAGAGCCTCGCCAGCTTCCTCTGCACCGAAGCCCTGCGGCGCCTCCGCGAAGCCGCCTCGGCGTGGGGCCTGCACCCGCTGGCCGAGTCGCTGGTGCCCAACCCCGAATCGTACTCTCCTTTCCCCGAGGGGGTCCGGTTCGAAGGACCGGCGCACAACCAGCTCGTCGCCCTCTTCAAGTGCCTCACCGCCGCTCAGTGCCTCTCCGGCTCTCAAGGGGAGGAGGGCCTGCTGCTTGGAGACGACCTGCAAGCCCTTGCTCTCGTGACGGACGCCGGTGCGGAGCTGCTCGCCCGCAGCGATCCCGCCCAGACCGTGTTCATCACCGCACTCGAGCTACGGGACGGCCGGTGGGAGCACGTCAACGCCGCCACCTGCGCACAGGCCGGGGAGGTCCTCGAGCCGCTCGTCGCCGCCATGAAGACCGCACGCGGACTGGCGGCCCTGCGTACGAGCGCTGACGCGCGCCGCGGCCTCCGGCCGTGGGGCGGACTGGTCGACGCTGGCGCGGTGCTCCGCGCTCACGGGCGCAACGACGGCCTGTGGAACGGCACCGGCCAGGCGCAGGGTTACATGCAAGAGGCGGTCACCATCGCCTTCGAGGACGACCCCGCCGGCGGCAGGGCGGCATGGGCTGAGGTCCTCGCCGCCCGCGCCGCTTACTGCCAGGACTGTCGCGCAGGCCCTGCCAGCGCCGCGCACTCCGCCGGCACCGCCGGGCGCGCCTTCGGCACCAACGGCCAGTGCGGCGCCTCCACGGCCCAGGACTCCCTCGACGCCGACACCGGGCCGGTCCCGTCGGTCACGTTCGACGTCGCGGACGAGTCCATCCCCTCGTCGGCCGCCGCCGCCACCGCTTGCTCACCCGACTGGGACGTCGGCGGCCATCGCCCCGCGCACGCAATCTGCGTGGAGGTCACCGCGACCGTGAGCGGCGTGGAGTACACCTTGCAGATGCTCGACAAGAAGCAGAGGTCCATCGACATCGTCGGCGGGGTCGTGGACCGGCTCCATCCCGGACTGCAGAACGAGCAGTCCGCCATCAAGGCGCACGTGGACATGAAGATGCGGGAGGAGGCAGGATGGCAGTCATTCCGTTTCGAGGACGTCAAGCTCAGCGCCGCCTTCCGCGCCACGCCCGCGTCCGCGCCTGAGCTCAGCACCGTCATCTACTTCGCCCGGGTCTCGACCGCCTCCCTGCCCGCTCTGACCAAGGCGAAGTGGGTGACGGTGGAGCAGCGCCGTCTGCACTACCGCGCCTCCCTCGGCCTGGACGCGCAGAGGCGCCTCGACCCTAAGGCTTTCACCTTCAACGCCAGCCTGTGTCTTCGCGCCCGCTTCCCCGACTACGGCGGCCGTGGCCGCGCCCCGCAGAAGCTGGAGCTCGGTGCCGACAAGGCACTCGCCCCGGCGCAGGCGCCGTCCGGCGGGACCGTGCCGCTGCCTGGCCTCGCCGTACACGGCGCTCAAGGCTTGTACGTGCGGCCGGCCCCTGCGCTGGAGACCGCGCTGATCGCCGCCGCCGCTACCCTCGGCCAACCCCCTCCGCCCGTCCACGCGTGGGTCACTACGTCCACCTCCGGCTACACCTACGACCCAGACGAGGCTCGAGCCGAGGCTGTTTCCGCGAACCCTGGAGCCGTCCAGCAGTTCGCCGACGCCGGGCAGGCGTTCAAGTGGCTCGAGCGTCAGAGGCCGCCGGGGCACCAAGCTTTCTACGCCTACTGCTCACCGAGCCACTATGGTATCACCAGAAGGTGGGCGCTCAGTGCGGCCCTCACACGAGGCGTCCGCTACGGCACGCAGCGCCAGTTCGGTTCCCGCGCCGCGGCGCAGGCGTGGCTCGACCAGGAGCGCCGTACTCTGGAGCAGGCTGCGGAGCTGCAGCCGACGCACCCCACCGCGCAGCGCGGCCGGTCTCGGGGTCACATCTACCGCGATCCTCCGACGTGGGCGATGAACTGCCACCGCTCTGAGGCGGAGACCGCCGCCACGGCTGCCGGCGCGGGACAGCACCAGCCCGAGCCTCTGAGCAGCACCCGGCCGCCCTCCGCCCCGCCGGCGAAGGGCACGGCCGGCGTCGCGCCGAGCGCGGCCGCCGCCTCCCCGGCCGCGACGACGATGGCGCAGGAGCTGGCGCAGGCTCGGGCTGAGCTGGCCGCCCTGAGGCGCCACAGTGAGCTGCAGGCGCACACCGTCACGTCCATCGTGCATGGCTCGGGGCCGCCCGACGCTGACCATGCCCGGGCGAAGATGCAGATGGAGAACGACATGGACTGCCCCCCCGACGGCGGTGTCGCGCCGTCCCAGTACTCACCCTCGTACCCCGTCGCCACGCCTGTCGTCCTGCGCGCCACGGTCGCCGGCCACACGGCGCCATCTGCCGTGCCGCCGAAGCTGGACGCCGTGGACGGGCTCGGCGTTCCCTACAACGACCGTAGCCGCGACGAAGGACGCAGCTTCGGAGGGGCCTCCCTGTCGGGCATCGAGGACGTGTCCGACATCGCCGAGAAACGGGCCGCTGCCCTCCTCGCCCTGCACGGCGGGGGGGCTGCTGCCGCGGGCGGAGGGGCTCGCCCTCTGCCCGGCCGAGAGCCCATTCGCGTTGGCGCGCTTCGGTGCGCCGTCTCTCAGGCCGCCATCGAGACCGCAAAGGACACCTACCCCCTCGCGGACCCCACGCCGGTTCTCCTGCACCTCGACCCGAACTCCTCCGTCGCCGTGCTCGTCGAGCAGCTCGGTGTCCCCATCGCCGGCATCCTCGGCATCGCCGACCAGGCTGCAGGTAATACGGCACTTGTCTGCGTCGAGGCCACCGACGAGCGGTCAAACGACGAGGCCCTCATCGACGCCCTCTGCGGCAAGAAGACCACGCGGAACCGCATCAACGCGTCCGCCGGTATCAACCAATGGAAGTACTTCCTGGAGTGCGTCCTGGTGGGACCCGACTCCGCACGCATGGCCACGCACATCGCGCTCTGCGAGAAGGCCTCGGCTCTGGCGCAGTCCACCGTCACCACCGTGCTCGCCAACACTTACGGGTGGACCGAGGAGGATTCACACACTGGGCTCGCATGCCAGTACTACGAGCACTCGTACGGGTTCATGGTGGCTTTCGTGAACACGCTGACGGCGTGGCGGCGCGCGGGCTGCAGCCCCGCCCTCGTCCACAGCTGCGCCCGCCTCATCTGCTCCACCCTGGTCAACACCGTCATGACCACCCCGTTCCCGCAAGAGGCGAAGGCTATCGTCCGTGCATCCGTGCGCCTCGCGAGGCAGATGGACTACTTGCTCAAGCTCAACTTCCGCATCCCCTCTGTGGTGAAGGAGCGGGGCACGCAGCTCGCCCTCAGCAACGCGACGGCCATCAACGAGCTGCAGGATCACAACCGCACCATCGAGCGCCGCCTCGAGAGCCTCCAAGCCGAGGGCCAGGCGAACCGCCACCTCGGCCGCGACGTTGCTGACGCCCGAGCCTTGGCCAAAGAGGCTGCGGCGGCTGCCCGCCTTGCCGGCGCCGACGTCAAGGCCCAGCTGCTCCGCCCCGCGGCAGCCCTTCAGGCCCCTCGCGACTTGGCGCGCCGCCAGCTCGCCCCCGCTCCCGCGCCTGCGCCGGCGCCGGCGCGAGCACCGGCACCGGCACCGGCACCGGCGCCGCAGCCGAAGCCCCGCGCCGGGGGCGACGGCGACAAGAAGCCGCGCCTCGGAGACGAAGAGTACCGGAAGCTGATGCGCGAGAAGGACGCCGTCAACGCCCGCGAGCAGGCCGCGCTGGCGCAGCAGATGGGGGGCTTCAGCGACGAGAAGCGGGTTGAGCTCGAGGCCGCCCTCATCGCCAAGCGCAACGCCGCTGCCGACGCGGCGCGTGCCAAACGCGCGGCCAAATGAACGGGCCGGCCCCCGCCGCCCGGCGGCGCGGCCGCGCCTGCAGCGCCGCCACGGCCTCGCGCCGCGCTCCGCGCCGGCGCCGCCGTCTGGACACCGTGCGCGCTGCCGGCCTGACCTGACCCCGAAGCACCGGCTCCGCCCTGTCCGCCGCCGCCGGCGGCAGTGGCGGTAACGGCGCCCCGACCGACGGCCGAGCCCCTCGCTCGCGCTCCCACGCCACCGCCTCCAGCCGCTCGCGTAGCTGGCAGGCGCCGGCGCCGGCGGCGCGGCGGGGCGGCAAGGCCGTCACCCCCACCTTCTCGCCCTCGTGCCTCGCAGTCGGCGCACGGTCCGCAGCGGCGCCCCCCGCCGCGACCGGTGTGACCGTCGCGCCCGACTCCGACGCCGACTGGCGTGCGCGAGCACTACGAGGACGAGAACAAGAGCTGGTGGGTGCCGTGGCTCGACGGGTCTGCAGTGAGTAATGACGACGAGGTCGGCGAACGTCTTCTTGACGAGCCTTTCTCTCTGATATCACCGCAGCAAGAAGAGCACTGGCAGCAACGGGGGGTCACGGTGCGTAACGGCATCTGGCCTCGGGCACTGCGGGCGGCGAGCGCAAGCTCCTTCAAGGAGCTGGCCGCCATCTTGCTCGGAGTGCAACAGGCGCGCGCATCCGACGGGCCCTCGCAGCTGCGCGGCAAGGTCCTGTATCACTTCACGGACAACACCAACGCGGTCGACTGCATTGCCAAGGGCTCCTCCAAGTCCCCAGCCTTGATGAGCCTGATCCGTCGCCTCCAGCACGAGGAGGCCCTGCAGGATTTCGAGCTGCGGGCGGTGCACACGGCTGGCGACCACCTCGTCTTCAATGGTGTCGACGGCATATCGCGCGGCCGCTTCGAAGGCGCCTTCGCCGACGGCGCCGACGGCGCCGGCCCCGCCGTCCCCATACACAGGAGGCAGGCGGTGCCGGAGCCCCTGCGGCGATACATCCGGGAGACACTCGGCGTGGACGAGTTGCCGACGCCCATCGAGCAGTGGTCGCAGCGCACGGCTCGCGGCGCACATACCCTGTACACACCGCCCCCGTCCGTCGTGCGCCAGTGCTTGTACTGGGCGAACCGGGCGCACTCTCTGGACCCGCACCACACGGGGTACACCCTCGTGACTCCGTGGCTACGGCCGAACAATTACGGCACGATGGCCAAGTACGCCGACTTCGTACAGGTGTTCGTCCAGGGCACGTACGGCATCCCCGCCACCGACGCCTGCCCGTGGATCGTATTGCACCGGCGCCCGTCGCCGGTCCCGCTGCAGCACGGATACCTCTGCGGCCCCGCCGACGTGCCTCGCCCTCGCCGGCGGCACCGTGCAGCCGACGCCGCCGGTTGGGCGCGCTGGAGAGACCACGGGCGCGACGTCGAGGCAGTCATCGCCGCGCACCAAGACTATCGCCGCACCATGAAGGAAAAGTCGCGCCGCGGCGGGTACGCCGAGCAGGTGGCCTGGCCGCCGCCGCAGCAGGCGCGCACCCACACGGCAAGACATTACGACACCATCACCGCCGACGAGGTTCGGATGGTGATGGGCGGCGCCGGGCGCATGCTCCACGGCCTCGGTGACACCTCCCAGCCTGGGCGCGGAGTCCGGAAGCTGCAGGCTTTCTGGTGGCTCCGGCGGCAGCGCCGGCTGTCCGCAGCTGCGCTCGCGGCGCGGCTGCCGAGCCTGTCTGCAGCTGACGCACGGGTCTGGCAGCGGTGCACTCGCCAATGCCTGCGCACAGCCCACAAGTACATCCTCAACCTCCGCGCGGCGCCTGCACTTCTATGGTGGAACTACCCGGAGGACATGCACGCCAACCTGGTCGAAGGGTGGCGCGACCCCCGGCACCACGAGCCGGCACCGAGCCACCAGGGCAACTACCCGTCGGTGGCCGCGGAGTCGGTTCGCCGGTCGCTGCGCGAAACCTGGCTGGGAGATTACATCCGTCTCGAGCCCCGCGCGCGGTGCCTGAACCCAATGGGCGCAGTGCCGAAGGACTTGGCGGCGGACGTCTGGCGGCCAGTGCTGGACGTCACCGCTAGCCTCGTGAATCGTGCCGTCGACATGACGCGCGGGGCGCAGCCGCTCCTGCCCGACCTCATGGCCAGAGTTTATCCGGACTGCTGGCTCACCAAGGCGGATTACCAGCGCGGGTACCAGCACGCCAAGATGCACCCGCGGACCCAGCTGGAGTACGGCGTCATCGACGCCTTCACCGGCGAGGTCGGGGTCTACACGGCGTACCCGTTCGGCGGCGCCCGATCGGGCGAGGTTTTCTGCAGCATCGTGCGGGAGAACGAGGAGGCGCTGGCCCGCACCGAGGCTTTCGGCGGCACCGTCGTCGACAACACCGTCGAGACCGGCCACCACGACCCCGACTTGCCTGCCATTTACCGGCGGCGGGCGGACGGGCAGGTCGCCTGCACTATCGACCACTTCGTCGACGATGGGCATCAAACCGCACCTACCGAGGCCGCTGCCCTTGAGGCAGTGCAGCAGATGCTGCGCACGTTCCGGGATCAGGGAGTCCAGCTCGACCTGAAAAAGTACGTCCCGCCGGCGCAACACGGCGTGCCCTTCCTCGCGTGCGAGGTAGATACGAGGGCGTCGAGCGGCGGCCCTCTCATTCGGGTGAAGCCACGCACCCGCGCCAAGGTTCTCGAGACCATCGCCGGCTTCGTCAGAGACTACCGCCGTCGAGGGCGAGCCCCCCGCCGGCGCGTCGCAGCGCTGCTCGGCCAGCTCGTCGGCATCTCTCCGGCCATCCCCAGCGGCGCGGCGAATCTCCAGAACATGCACCGCATCGCCTCCGGGGCTCACGCGGGCGTCTCGTACGGTCTCGACTACGACCAGGACATTGCGTTGCCCGCCCTATGGTGGCAAGAGCTCGACTGGTGGGACTGTTTATTACACGCAGACTCCTACAAGGGCGTCGTCACCCGGCGCCACGGTGCCGCCACCACTGTGTACCAGTTCAGCGACGCGAGCGGCGACGCGTGGGGCTTCGCGCGACTCGCGCCGTGACCATGCCATCCATGCTACAAGACCTGTGCAGGACCGTCGGCAAGGAACTGCCCGACCAGTGCCAGCGGCCCGGACGGCAGGCTCAGCGAGACGGCAAGCAAGCCGGCCCGGCGCGCAGCCGCTGCCGCCAGCCACGTCGACAGGCGGCACGGCGTCACCTCTACGCTCACGTGCTGCAGGCCGCTCGAGGCGATGCAGCCCGTGCAGAGCGCGCACCGAAGGTGGGGCACGAGGCGCAGCAGCGCCGAGCGGCCGGCGGTGCATCCGTGCCCCCGCCGGCAGCAGACGTAAGTGTTGCGACCCGTGCGGCGCGGAGGCGCGCTGCGGCGGGCGACTGCCTCGCCGACGCCAGACACTCCGAGGAGCAGCATCACCTCTGCAGGCGTCGCTGCCTTGGGCGGTCGCTCCTGAACCTCGCTGGTCGCTGACCGTTTCCTGGACATGGCTCTGCCGGCTGTGTGAGGAATGAGGAAGTGGCGGTGGCAGGCCTCTGCCGCCGCCGCAACGTAACACTGGCGATGAGTGGCCACCAGGCACCCACTCGCCGCGCGCCAACGTAACGTTGGTCGCGACTCGCAACTCGCCGCCGAGCCTAACGGCGGCGGCCGTCGCCGCCGGCGGCGGTGGGCGCCGCGAGGAGGGGGGTGCGCGCGGACCTGCAGCCCGGCCCCTCCTGTGCACCACACTGGCATGTGGTGCACGAATCCATTGGTTGATACCACGGCCACCACGGCCACCGCCCGCGCGAGGAGGCCGACAAGGCCGCCTCGCCGGGGCCCCCCGGCGCCAGCAACGGCTGCGCCGCTCACGCGCGCCGCTCGCCGCCCGCCGCCGCCGCCGCCGCGAACCGCCGCCGAAGTCGGGCACTGACCATGCACCTCCCGCACCCGACGCCTCTCACAGGCCACGCCGGCTTGGACGGCTTCAGCACGGCCGACTTCGACGACATCTCGTCGGTGGACACGGAGGCGTCGACCGCGCGCCGGGCAGGGTCCTGCCTGCGGTGCAGCGCGATCGGCGGCCGCATGATCGTCTGCCGGAACGCGTTGGTGAGCCTGAACGGCTTGCCCTGCTGCAGCGGCTACTGGTGCCCTGGATGCTACCGAGCCGAAGACGGAGTCTTCACCAGCTTCCGCCCGGACCGGCAAGGCCTCCGCATGCGCCCCATGGACTGCGCGCTGCGCGCGTTCAGGTGCCACATCTGCGACGTGCAAGGCCTGCTCGGGCGCGCCGCTGACCCTGACGCCAGCGAGTGCGACTGGGAACTTCTCCAGCTGGCGGTGCAATACAAGATCGACGCAAGGCTTTGCGTCCTGGAGACTACTGGCTCCAAGTACGCGAGGGAGTACGAGTCTCTCCTCCGGCACGCCGCCAAGTACCACATCAACCTGCTGCCCAAGGTCGAACCGGAGGCGCCGCCGGCCTTCAACCCGAGCCTGCTGGTCGGCACTGCGATGGTCCGCGCAACGTCGGCTCTGCACGGGCGTGGCCGCGGGGCCGACGGCGCGGCGGCCTACGGCACCGCGCGCGGCAAGCGGACGGCGCTGGACTGGGCCGCCCGCTACCAGCCTCGGGCCCAGGCAAGCTTCCAGGAGGACCCGGAGTTCGTCGCCTTCTGCGCAGGCCTGCCCAAGCGCATCGGAAACGTCGTCACGCAGGCGTACCCCCTCGACATCAAGACCTTGCTGGCACTGGTCGGGACGTGTGACGCTCGCGTCGCCGAGCTGGAGGCGGCGGAGCAGCACGCGGCGGCTCTGCTCGAGGCCTCGTACAGGCTCACGCTCGTCATCGCCTATTTCGCCATCACGCGGGGGAACGACCCCTTCCGACTCCAGACCGGCCACTTCGACGCCGGGCTGTGGCTCGGAGACGACGCCGCACGAGGAGCCGTGACGCCGCACATACGGATTGCCTTCAACTTCCCGACGAAGGCCCTGCAAACGAAGTGGACGGACGGCATCCTCGCGGGCACTACGGCCTCCGGCGTGCGCATCGGGGACTACGCGCTCCACTACCTCGAGTGCCGGCGCCGCCACGGGGACGAGCGGCGCGGGCAGTGGGCACTCCCCAACGGTCTGCTGTTGCCCGCCCCCGGCGGCGGCCGGCAGGACGGCAAGAGCTTCGTGCGCGACTTCCTCCGGCCGCGGCTGCTCGCGTTGCAACGGGCAGGAGACCACCCGCCCCTCTACCGCGCTGACCTCTCGGCCGGCCGAATCAACATGTGGTCCATCCGAATCGGCGCGGAGTCATGGGCGCTGGCCGACGACCCACGCGCGCCGGCGCTCAGCGAGACGGACGTGGACGCCCACGTCGGCTGGCTCTCCGGCCGAAACGGCAACAAGAATGCAAGGACGATGGCCCGGAGATACAACACCCCGCCCATCGAGCAGAGGATCCGCGCAACTGCCCGACACATGTGACGACACGTCGCAACCGCAGTGGCAGCACCCGTCCAAACCCTCACCAACGTCAACGCTCGCCGGAGTCACGCGCCGGCCGAGCACTCCATGCCCGGCCGGCGCGAGAAGGTTACAATGGCGCCCGGATACGAGCATCGCGCTTGTCTCACGGTTCATTAGTGTTTTAATACACGTAACTTCTCCCAGAGCAAGGATTCGGGCGTCGGACGGGGGCTGCCGCACCGGGTGCGGTAGGAAGGGGCCAGGGGCACTCGAGCTGTAGGCACGCGAGCCCCTAGTCGGCTCAGCCGTTGCGGCTGCCACCGGCCACCGAGAGGACGGCGTCCAGAGCGGCCTGCACAAGATACCGCCTACGTCACGGCGGCAACTTCAACTGCAACTTCAACCTCTCCGCCTTTATCTGCACCCACCCCCGCGGGTGGTGCGGTGTGGGGGGAGGCGAGTGGCATCAAGCGGGGCGCACGTAGTTGCGGTCTCGTACGCCACTGAGAGCAAGAAGTGGCAGAGTTGGGAACACTCCCAAATCTGCCAAGTCCGTACCCTCAGCACTCTGCGCCTGCGCAACGGGAGCCACTAGCTGGGGCACCCGCGTGCAAAAGAAACACCGCGTGGGCGCGTGCGCCCCTCCCTGCGGCTACTCACTTTTCGGACAACTCGACAACGGGGGCTACTCACTTTCCACGAGACTGCCGTTGCCCCTCGCACCGAGGCGCCGTTGACCGGAGAAACACAAAGCGCGGCGATGCCACACAACGCACCGCGCGGCGACGCACGCATTGTGTCCGATTACGAGGCCCCCAAAACTTCGAGAACACAAGGGGGGTCTCTTCTCGCTCGTTACTTCTTCGATTACCCTTTCGCTTGCAAGTCCACTGCTGGACCTTGCTCGCACAGGCCCGCTTCGCATGGAGTCTCCCCCCGACACCGCGCGTGCCGTCACGCCTAGCTCGTCGGGCAGTTCGATTGCCCGCGCCGCCGCCGCGGCTCACGCCCCCGGCCCGTTCTCTCCTGCCATCGCTACCGACGCCAACGAGTCCGTGCTGGACGGCACCGGCACCCGCATGCCGCTCACGCGCCGCCGCGCCGCGGAGATGAAGGGCCACGCCCACGCCCTCGCCCTCGACTACGCCGACCACAGGAACTCCATCGACGCCTCGCAGGAGGAGGACGAGGCCAACGGTGAAACCGACGTCGACGGCTGCCGGTGCTACCCCGGCAACGGCCCTGGCTACTTCCTGACCCTCGGCGCCTGCCGCGGCCTGGTTGCTGATTCTATGGGTGGAGTCGGCAACCCCAAGTTCCTCGTGTGTTCCCAACAGGCAACCAGGCCGGCACCCGCCGCCAAGGACCGCCGCGAGGACGGACGTCCCGACCTCTGCACCGACTGCATCGCGAACGCCGACCAGGACCTCCGGCTCCTGCCCGTCGCGGGCCTCGGCCTCCTCTACAACCTCGGCGACTCAGACGACGTCATGGCCGGCGGCTCCACGGACTTCACCGAGATCTTCCGCGCCAACCTCAACGCCTTCTGTGCTTCGAGCGACGCATGCACGCAGGCCGCCAAGGCCCTCTCGGAGCCCGCCCTCGACGGCGTGGTGACCGAGCTGACCAAGGCCTGGCGACTAGGCCAACCCTTCGACGAAGACGTCCTCCTGGACGCCATGACGCAGGCCGCGTCCGCCGATGAGCCCGCCGCCACCGGCGCCACCCTCTCACCGCATCCGCCCGCGACGGACCGCGAGGACACCGTCGGCAGCGGCCCTCGCACTGGGCTCGCTCAGGCGCTTGCCCCGACGCCTTCGCCGGCCGTCGCGCAGGACCGCGCCGCCGTGCGCAGCGGCGCGTCAGGGCACTTCGGCAACGTACCCGCAGCGCCCCTCGACCTGAACGTCAGCTCCGGCACCGCCACCGCCGACCAAGGAGAGCATCTTGCACCTGACCAGGCCGCTGCCTTCGCCGGTGGCCTCGGCGCCACCGGCCTCGCTCCCGCCAGCGCTCCCGGAGCTGCCTCCTCGCCTCTCAAGGCCGCGCCGACGCCGCCGGGCGACCACCACCTTGACGGCACCCGAGTCGCAGAGGCCGTGCCTTCCTCCTGCGCCGGTGCCCCTGGGTGCGACGTGTCGCTTGCACAGGCGCCACGGCCGCACGAGGCCCTCGCGCCCGACGGCCATGACAGCGTCCCGACCGCCGAAGGAGGCACCGCGCCGCGCGTCTCCGTCCTCGACCACCTCGGCGGCATGTGCACTTCCAGAGCCTTCACCAACTTCGACCTCGGCGACGCTCAGGGCCTCACGCTCATCACCGGTGAAGACGCCAGGCTCGT
>Ga0308021_10000848_pt1 | contig 14102 bp, 14 predicted proteins | sample Neamet351_FD_201296 | JGI IMG/M metagenome (GOLD analysis project Ga0308021, IMG submission 201296) | Marine microbial communities from water near the shore, Antarctic Ocean - #351 | ecosystem: Environmental > Aquatic > Marine > Unclassified | place: Southern Ocean | collected 2014-10-02
TACGCACCGAGATCATGGCCAGAAAAACGGTATAGCCCTGGTGCTCAAGCTGTAGTTTCGCGGCGGTCTCTTGCCGCGCCTTGGACTGCACTGCATACCACTGGGTGCTCATCAGGAGTTAGTGGTTGGCGAGTAATAAGCGATTGGCATAAGCTGCATCCGTACTGACTACACTAAAAGTTCTCTCGTGATCGTCTGTGTTGTTAATTGATCGATTGAATAACATTAGGCGCTGCGCCAACCTAGCTCGGACACTATTGTAGACGATTTTTAGCTTGCTAAGCTCTGTTTATCATGACGATATAGAATGGTAGATTCATGCGGCCCGCAATTTAAGAAACGGGTTCATCCAACGAAACTTCCAATTAGTGAACTTCAGCGGTGCATCGACTACTGCGATACAAATGCAGTCTTCGGACTGAAATGCTGTCGGCGCGTGAATATCGCCCTCGCTGCGGTAAACAAAGTCGCCCTTATGATAGCTGCCCTTAGCATCGGAAAAACCACCGTCTAACACTAGCGTCATTTCGCTGCCGCGATGCCCGTGCTCGGGTATACGCCCACCAGCCTTTATGTGATAAAGAGCCAGTTCAAACTTCGGGTCACCGGTTTTTAGATAGCTAATACGCAGGGTCCGCCCTATAGACTTCCAGACGAGATCACTGAAGTCGCCTTTCATAAGACGCTGCAATATGGCCGGAGCACTACCGCTTTCAACAGGTGCGGCTGCCGCGTATTGCAGCGGAGGCTCATCATCCAGCCTTGCCAGTACGCCTTGCAACAGGACGTCGCTCACAGGTACCGGCTCCCACTGTTCAAACAAGCTTGCCCCAACATCGGATAGCTGACATACGACGCGTTGGCAGCGCCCACAAAAACCAATATGGACGGACAGACAAGTTGACTGTGCTAGCGACAATGAGCCGGCGCAGTACTCTGTCATAAGATCGAGATCTGGGTGAAATTTAATCATAGTATTCATCTTTCTATTTGAACCTGTAGTTTTTGCAGTGCCAAGCGAACTCTAGATTTAACTGTACCCAATGGAAGGTCTAGTTCGCCTGCCGTCTCAGAATGAGTTTTTCCTTCCATGTAGACCTTGGCTAAAATTTGCGCCTGGTCGGCAGGTAGCGTTTTCATCAGCTCGCGGATTTTTCCCCTGCTACGCTTATTGTGCAGCACCAAGAAAGCTTCCTCTGTTTGATGCTCGGGCGATATGTCGTCGGCCGATACCGCTGTGTCAAATTTTTTCAAGCGCCTGAACATATCTGTGCGGCAGTTTCTTGCAATGGTGTAGACCCAGGTACTAGCAGCTGCCTTGTCGGGGTTGAAAGCACCCGCTTTTTGCCACACTTTAAGCATAACCTCCTGCACCAACTCGTCGGCATTATTGGCGGACAGAGTAGACCCGGATAAGGCAAAAGCCTTCATCAGCGGGGCGAAGTGCCTGAAAAGTCTACTAAAAGCAGCTCTGTCTTCATTGCGGGATATAAGAGTAAGGCATTCGCTCCACTCATCCGTGCGCCCTTGTGGCGATTGGACTCCCTTTAACTCCGAATTGTCTGTCACCAGCAACATTCTCTGTTCCACTTTGGTTTGGTAAGTATACGCACCCAAGAGCATTTGGATCACTCCCCGGGTAAAAACTTTGCATGCTCATATAGATACCCGTGATCAGCGAAATGGGCCCTATAAATTCATCCGAAAGAAAAATGATCCGCCATGAAGTCTGCGACGTAAGATAGGTACTACAGCATGGTGTGCTCAGTAGCATAGGACATTGAAGCAGGAAATATTGCATATGAAAATTGCAGTTATAGGGTCTGGTATATCGGGTTTATCCTGCGCGCACTACCTCAGTGGCGAGCATGAGGTATCGGTATTTGAGGCCAACAAGTTGTTGGGCGGCCACACGGCTACGGTAGACGTGCAGCTGGGGACCCGCCGATATGCCATCGATACCGGCTTCATTGTTTTTAACGATTGGACCTACCCCAATTTTATAGCGCTTATGGATAAGCTGGGCGTGAGCAGTAAATCCACGGGTATGGGTTTTAGTGTGCGTGACCCCAAGTCAGGCCTAGAATACTCGGGGGGCAGCCTTGACACGCTATTTGCGCAGAGAAAAAATCTGCTTTCGTGGCCCTTTATTACCATGATCAGAGATATTCTGCGTTTTAATAAGGATGCAGTCGCTGACTTGGACGCCGGAGCAATAGCAAGCGGTGAGACCCTGGGCCAGTACTTAGAGGAAAACGGCTATGGAAGGAAGTTTATCGACCAATATCTAGCGGCGATGGGCTCTGCGATCTGGTCAGCAGATTGTGACACCGTGCTTGATTTTCCTGTTGAATTCTTCTTGCGGTTTTTTAAAAATCACGGCCTATTGTCAGTTACCAATAGGCCGCAGTGGCGCGTTATAGAAGGTGGCTCCAGAGAATATTTACAGCCGCTTTGCGCGAGTTTTTCCGAGCGTATCTATACTGGAAATTCGGTGCAAATGGTGCGGCGAGAACCAGGAGCGGGTGTTACCCTTTTTATGGCTGACGGCCAGCAGCTGCAGTTCGACCAGGTAGTGTTCGCCTGCCACTCAGACCAGGCGCTGAAAATATTGGAGCGCCCCTCTATCGCCGAGAAAGACGTGTTAAGCGCTATCCCCTACCAAACCAATGACGTGGTTTTGCACACCGATACTCGCATGTTACCCCGAAGTAAAAAGACCTGGTCGAGCTGGAACTATACCTTGGGGCAGCCCTGCGAGAGGTCGGTTGTGACCTACAACATGAATATCCTGCAGGGCATAACAGCACCCGAAACCTTTTGCGTTACGCTCAATAATAATGACGCCATAAATCCACACAAGGTACTGGGAACGTTCCAATATGATCATCCTGTGTTTTCGCTTCAAGCCTCCGCCGCTCAAGGGCGCTGGAATGAAATCAACGGTGCTGAAGACACCTGGTATTGCGGCGCCTATTGGAAAAATGGCTTTCATGAGGACGGTGTTGTCAGTGCGCTGAGGGTCGCCAACGCCATAAGCTCGCTCGCTAGGATTGCCGCGTGAAGTCACGTCTATACAAAGGCATTGTGAGGCATAGGCGTGTAACGCCGCGCAATCACCAATTCCAATACCGGGTTTTTATGCCTTACCTATGCTTGGATGAATTGCCCGACTTATTTGCAGACAAATCCTTTTGGTCGGCAACTGGGCGAGCCCTAGGCGAGTTTAGGCGTAGTGACTTTTTAGGAGACCCTAAGATTCCTCTGGCAGATGAAGTGCGTAGGCGCATCCGCGAAGAAACAGGTAAGAACCATACAGGCCCAATCTACCTACTGGCCAATCTGCGTTATTTTGGGCACATTATGAATCCTATTGCCTGCTATTACTGCTTCGACGACGACGAGAGCCAGTTACAGTTTCTGGTAACAGAAGTCAACAACACGCCCTGGAACGAGCGTCACAGCTATGTGTTGCCAGGCGCGGTGGAGGGTGAATGGCTGAAAACTCAATTTGATAAAGCGTTGCATGTTTCCCCGTTTAACCCAATGACCATGCGCTACCTTTGGCGCAGCAACACACCCAAGCAACGACTGTTCCTGCACATGGAAAATATCAACGGTGGCGAAAAGGTGTTCGACGCAACTCTATCCCTGTCTGCACAGCCCATAACAGCTGCCAATCTCAATAGAAACTTAGTCAAATACCCCTTTATGACGGTAAAAATAGCCTTTGCCATTTATTGGCAAGCGCTGCGTCTATTCCTCAAAGGTGTGCCGCTGCACGCTCACCCGAACAAACGACTACAAGGAGCAAGTAATGAGTGAAATATCCGTCGGTTCCGTGCGGCTTCCCCAAAGCAGATCCGCTCGAGTTGGTGTGAAAGTGTCCCGTGAAGCGATGTTTAAAGTGTTCTCGAGTCTAGAGATTGGCTCTCTTACGCTGCACGAGGGCCAAATGTCTCACCACTTTGGCATACCCGGTTTGCCCCAAGAGCCCCAGGCTGAATTGCACATACACAATCCGGCAGTTTATGCACAACTGCTGACCGACGGATCAATCGCTGCCGGAGAAGCCTATATACAAGGGCACTGGTCGTCTCCCGCGCCCACAGAGGTTACGCGTTTGTTTAGCGCCAACTTACCCGCCTTACAACGCCTTGATGCCCGCCAGTCGTGGGCAATGAAGTTGGCGCTGAAGCTTGCGCACCGCCTCAATCGAAATACTCACCAGGGTTCCAAAGAAAACATTTCAGCTCACTATGATCTGGGCAACGATTTCTTCCAGCTGTTCCTAGACCCTACAATGATGTACTCCTCTGCCGTTTTCGATAACGCTGACGATTCGCTTGAAGTCGCCTCAGAGGCAAAGCTGGACGAAATTTGTGCCCAACTGGAATTATGCGCCCAAGACCATCTGTTGGAGATAGGCACTGGCTGGGGCGGCATGGCGATACATGCAGCCAAGTACTATGGCTGTCGGGTAACAACCACAACCATTTCACGTGAGCAGTATGACTACGCCTGTAACAAAGTAGCGCAGGAGGGGCTGGAGGACAAAATTACTTTACTGTGTGAAGATTATCGCTCCCTCACGGGCGAATATGACAAGCTGGTATCGATTGAAATGATAGAAGCCGTGGGACATGAGTTCTACAAAAATTATTTTCAGTCTTGTGCCAATTTGCTCAAACCACAGGGCAAAATGGTGATACAAGCAATCACCATATCAGAACAGCGCTATGAAGAGGCACGCGACTCGGTGGACTTTATCAAACGCTATATATTCCCCGGTGGCTGCCTACCCTCAGTCGGTGTAATAGCAGACCACATAGCTAAGGATACTGACCTGCAAATTGTGCATTTGCGCGATATAACCCGTGACTACGCGCAAACACTGGCACATTGGCGCGCCCGATTCTTGGCCAGGCTCGATGAAGTAAAGGCGATGGGGTTTGACGACAATTTTATCCGTATGTGGGACTACTACCTCTGTTACTGCGAGGGCGGGTTCAAAGAACGTGTTATCGGTACGGTGCAGATGGCATTTGCCAAGCCAGGTTATAGAGTAGAAACCAATGAAAACTGACAGCCCTACAGTTGGTGTCGGTGCATGTCTTGTCGGTAAGCCCGTTCGCTACAATGGTGAAAGCAAGCGCAAAAATCCGCACATTGAGGGGCTGTCCCAGCACGTAACATTGCGCTCATTCTGCCCGGAAGTGGGTGTTGGCATGACAGTACCCAGAGAGACTGTGCGCTTGGTGGGCGACCTGGGCATGGAGCGGATTATGGACAGCGCTACGCAAACTATTGACTACACGCGGCCCATGCAGACATATGCAGCCAATGTTCTCAATAGCGCGCCGGAGCTGTCAGGGTACATACTGGTAAAGGCTTCCCCAAGCTGCGGCCTTGAGCGCGTCAAGCGCTACAACACGAAAGGCAAAGCGATGCTCAATGACTCAGTTGGTGTTTTTACCGCAGAACTGAAAAAACGTGACCCGCTACTGCCCATGGAAGACGATGGGCGCCTGCACGATGCGGGGCTTCGAGAAAACTTCGTAACCCGAGTCTTTACCTATCATGACTGGAAGGCATTTATACAACAGCCCATTACTCACTTTCGCCTGACGGAATTCTGGTCGAAATACAAGTATTTGCTTATGTCGCATCATGTACCGACCTACAAAGAGATTGGTCGCCTGCTTTCAAATGCGAAGAGCGCTCCGGTCGATGAAACGGCAAACCTCTTTATCGAGCTTCTGATGTCGGGTTTGTCTCGAATGGCGACACGTAACACGCGTACCAATGTTTTGCAGCATATTCGCGGCTATCTAAAAAAGCACATTGAGACCGATGACAAACAAGAGATGGACGCATTAATTACCCAGTACCGCTGCGGTGAGGTGCCTTTGGTAGTGCCTGTAACATTATTACGCCACCACTTCAGGCGCCATGCCAGCGATTACATTGGTAAGCAGATATTTATGCAGCCTTATCCGGAACAACTTAGCTTGAGAAACCTGATCTAAACACTATCTTTTCACCTGGTTCGGCGAGAAAAGTCGAAAACCTCGTTTGAAGTAAGCGCAGAAAAAATTGCACAAAGGAATAACTAGTATGGAAACAATTTTAAGCGGAAAAATTGCAAGCACACTGCCAGTCATCTCTAATGATGCGCAGCGGGTTAGAGACGCCTTGATAGAACGGGGGTTGGAAACACCATTGGTGCACAACGGGTTAAGCCGTAATCAAAAATACGATCGCATTAAAGAATCGTTTACCGACATAGCGCATACGCTGGGACTGGACCTCACCGATGACAGCCTGTGCGAGACCCCGCAGAGAATAGCCCGTATGTACGTGGACGAACTTTTCTCAGGTTTGGACTATGCGAAATTCCCTAAGGCTACGGCTATTGAAAACAAAATGGGCGTTGAGGAAGCTGTCAAGATTAAAAATATTTCCGTAGTCAGCACCTGCGAACATCATTTTATTACTATTGATGGGCTCGCAACCATTGCCTATATTCCCGCGGGAAAAATCATTGGTTTATCCAAGGTAAATAGAATCGTTAGATTCTTCGCTCAGCGCCCACAGGTACAAGAGCGAATGACACAGCAAATCCTTGCAGCGTTACAAACGCTGCTTGAAACCAAGGATGTAGCCGTATACATAGACGCTTCGCACTACTGTGTGAAAGCCCGCGGCGTAATGGATGCAAACTCGACCACACAAACAATGGCATTAGGTGGGCAGTTTAAGTCTGATACCAATATACGTGCTGAATTTTTTTCCTAATCCAATTTTCACTGACTAATAGAGACAAAGGCTATGATCGAAAGAAATCTGGGTAACATAGAACGCATAATCCGATTTACCACGGGTAGCAGCCTTATCTTTTGGCTGGCACTCCAGCCAGCAGTAACGGGTATTGATTGGTTTATCGCAATTGTTTCCTTGTCCTTAATGTTCAACGGGATTTTTTCTCGCTGCTATCTCTGGTTTATTCTGGACATTGATACAAAGAAATCCTCTGACACCACATGCGCAAACGACCAAGCACGTGGTTATTAATCACGAACTTACAATCTGTCGTGAATAACCCTGGCATTGAAACCAGCTTTATACCTGCGCTGACTAACGGCATTATGTTTAATGTCAGCTGGTTTGCGATCGTTTATATGCACTCACCTTACTGGGCTCCTGCGATAGCGGCACTTCACCTCGCGTGCCATTTTTTGACTATTGGCCGTGGACTGATGGAAGCCAAATTTGTGCTGGGCGTCTCGCTGTTCGGTCTGGTTCTTGACCAAGTTCTATTTTCCGCCGGTGTGTTCTTGTCACCACAAAGCGTTGCATTCGCGCCGCTATGGATCAGCTGTCTTTGGCCGGTTCTGGCAACAACTATGATGCATGCATTCAGCGCATTACAGCGCCGTTATATTCTCGCCACTATCGCAGGAGCAATAGGAGGTGGAGCGTCGTATATGGCTGGAGTTAGATTATCCGACGTAGATTTTGGCTCGCCACTATGGGGGCCACTTTTTATCGCCCTCTTGTGGGCCGGCTTATTCCCGCTACTGCTAAACCTAGCAAGATTAAACATGCCAACCGAGGCACGCAACGATGCCTGCAGTTAGTCTAGGCCCTGTATTTTTACTCGCTATTATTTTCTCGTCTGGCTTGGCGAGCGCCCAGTCATCGAGTACAAATTTGGTGCTGGGAAAAGCCTATGAAAAAGATAAAGGCAAGTTTTTGTATAGCGAGCAATATTCTTGCAGTGAACAGGGGCTATTATGTACCGTTGAATACAGCAATGGGGCGGGTGAACTGTTTGCGATAAAACGTCTCGATTTTCGTCTCAGCGCAGTGGGGCCGTCACTTGTTATGAGTGACTATCGAAACCAGAAGGAATTGTCTATCGCGGCTAGCGAGAACGACAAATTGGTAATAGACGCGGGTTTTGATAATTTTGTTCGCAGCATCTGGGAAGAACTGAGCGATGGAGCGAAATTCAGCTTTCCGTTTCTGCCAGCGGGCTTTAGCAAGCCCGTTAATATGAAGGTATTGCGCAGTAAGAAAAAGGATTGTGACGCTGAGCAGCTGTGCCTCGTTATTAAGATGGACTCATGGATACTCGCTATGGTCGTAGCTCCAATTGAGTTGTCCTACTTACGCTCTAACAGGAGACTGCTGCACTTCAGCGGCATGGGTAACATAAAAGACAATAACGGTAAGACCCAGAGTGTTGATATCCACTATGAATACCTAGAGGACGTGTTACCAATCGAGCCTGCATGGAAGGCGCAGCCTCTGCTACTTATTTCTAATGGTGTTAAGTAAATGAGCGAACCCATACAAAACCCAGTCATATACTGGTTTCGCAACGATTTAAGACTGTCTGACCTACCCGGGCTAGCGCGAGCCGCAGCTACTGGCAGGCCTATACTGCCATGCTATATTCTAGATGATTTGTCCCCCGAAAAGTGGAAGCGGGGCGGTGCTAGCCGATGGTGGCTGCACCACAGCCTGGCATCATTAACGGTCCAAATACACCAACAAGGTGGACAACTTCACTTGGCCAGTGGCGACCCTGTTACTGTACTGGCAGATCTGGCAGAAAAAACCGGCGCTACCGATATCTACTGCTCGCGCCAATACGAACCATGGGCTGGGCAGCTAGAGCAGCGATTACACAGCCAGCTCGATGCGAATGGCGTTAATCTCAAGCGTTACCCTGGAAACCTACTGTGGGAGCCCGAGCGGGTTAGAAACAAAGCCGGCTTGCCATACAAGGTATTTACACCATTTTGGCGTAACTGCCTCACTCTCGAGCCGCCGCCGTCAGCGCCAAGAGACATTGATAAGTGCATCTGGCATACGGAAGTAGCAATTGGTGAGTCGCTGCAGGATTGGCAACTAACACCCTCTAGCCCAGACTGGGCATCGGGCTGGTCAAAAATATGGAAGCCCGGAGAGCCAAGAGCCAAAAGCCAGCTGGAAGCATTTCTCCAACATAAACTGGGCGGCTATGGACACGGTCGGGATTACCCCTCGCAATCCAATACGTCAATGTTATCGGCGCATTTACACTTTGGAGAAATTGCGCCTTGCAGAGTCTTCCAACGCACGAAAGACATTGTCGCAGCAGAACCTTCGCTTAGCTCTGATGGGGACAAATTTCTCAGTGAATTGGGCTGGAGAGAATTCTCCCATCACTTAATGTTCCATTTTCCACACATACCTCACAGCGCATTCAAAACTAAATTTGACCGCTTCCCCTGGGTTGGGTCCCAAGAAAATCTGCAACGCTGGCAACAAGGCCAGACAGGCTACCCTATTGTGGACGCGGGCATGCGCGAACTGTGGGCGACAGGATATATGCAAAACCGGGCTCGTATGCTGGCGGCGTCATTTTTATGTAAGCACCTTCTTATCGATTGGCGTGCGGGTCAATCATGGTTTTGGGATACACTGGTGGACGCTGATATCGCTAATAACGCTTCTGGGTGGCAGTGGGTGGCAGGTAGTGGTGCAGACGCCTCCCCCTACTTCCGGATTTTTAATCCTGTCACTCAAGCACAAAAATTTGATGAGGCTGGTGAATATATTAAAAAGTGGGTGCCAGAGCTGTCGAAGCTGTCAAATAAGTATGTGCACGATCCCTCGAAAGCGCCTACAGAAATTCTGGAACAACACGGCGTGCAGCTCGGCAAAACATACCCGCTGCCTATGGTGGACCACCGCTATGCACGACAGGGAGCAATGGCAGCATTAGGCCATATTAACGCCATTAAGTGAGCCAGTCACCCAAGCTGCGCGTATTCATTACCTCTCAACAGCAGGATATTAACGATGACCGTATTACAAGAAACAGCAGACGTAGCTAGGCCTGTAGAGGAGGTTTTTGCCTACGTGAGCGACTTCACCACGACCCAGGAATGGGATGCTACGGCGATAACAGCTCGCAAAGTAACACCGGGAAAGATCAGCGAAGGAACCGAGTTCGACGTTGTTTGTGCACTCCCCGTAGGCAGTATTAATCTGCGTTACAAAATAGAACAACTAGAACACAACAAGCGTATTGTTTTGAGCGGGCGAGGGCGCTTTTTCGACATACGTGACACTATTTCTTTCTCTAGCTCAAAGCGCGGTACTAAAATTGAATATTGCGCCGAGTTTTTCTTCAAACCTATGATTAATTCTCTTGGGTCTATATCCAGCAGCGGGCTTGAGCGCATGGGTAGAAAATCTGTAGCGGGGTTAGCCTTGGCGCTAGAGGACAATTTTCCCCTTACTCTGGACAAAAAAAGTCAGGGTGAAAAACTATTGCCCGAGCTGTCCTTGTTTACCCGTTTGGGCTATCGGTTGGGTCAAAAACGTTTTCACCCAATGTCGGCCTCCGTCAAAGGCAAACACATGGTCATTACCGGAGCCAGTGCCGGCCTTGGATATGTGACGGCAAGAGAGCTGGCTAGGCGTGGAGCTGAACTGACACTGGTGATGAGGGATAAAATCAAGGCAGAAAAAACGCTAGAGGAATTACAGGCTGAGACGGGTAACAACAAAATTCGCTATGAATTGGCCGATCTCAGCCTGATGGGCGATGTCGATAGTCTGATCGCCCGCATAAAAGAGAGCGGCCGAGCAATTGATGTTCTGATCAATAATGCCGGGGCCCTGTTTAATCCCTGGGGTGAAACGGGCGAGGGCCGTGAACAAACTTACGCTCTGTTGTTACTCAGCCCCTACCGCCTCACCGAGGGACTAAAGCCACTATTGCTCAAAGCCGAGGCTGCGCGAGTTATAAATATTGTGTCTGGCGGAATGTACAGTCAGAAACTGGATGTAGATACACTGCTCAATGAAGACGATAAAAACTACTCGGGCAGCACAGCCTATGCCAAAGCAAAGCGTGCATTGATGGTACTGACTCAAGAGTGGGCACGCGATTGGGCAGACCAAGGAATTATTCTTAATGCAATGCACCCGGGCTGGGCAGACACACCAGGTGTGCAACAGGCTCTACCTTTGTTTCGCAAAATGACGCGTAGAGCTCTGCGCACTCCTGAACAGGGGGCAGATACGATTGTCTGGATGGCGGTTGCCAGTGAGGCGGCACAGGCAACTGGCAAACTATTTCTGGACCGGCAGGAGCGACCCAGCCACCTGTTGCACCGCACTCGTGAAACAGCGGATGAGCGCAGCAGGCTAGTTAGCTTTATGGCTAAAGCGTCCGCCGCTTCGGTATGAAGCGCGAAGATAGCTGCATGTTAATCGTTGGCTGTGGTTACATCGGACAACGCGTTGCGACAAAATTGTTGTCACAAGGAGAGGCTGTTAGTGCGATTGTTCGCTCTGCTGAGAGAGCCGAGATTTTGCGTACTATGGGGGTCTTTGTACTGCAGCTAGACCTAGACACATCGTCTGCGCCCTTGGCGAGCACGCTGAACCAGACCATCTTTTATTTTGCCCCTCCCCCACCACACGATACTTTGGACACTCGAATGCAGTCTTTTTTACAAGGATTTGTAGTGAGTGGCCAGCCAACGCGTATTGTTTATATAAGCACCACAGGTGTTTACGGTGATTGTTCAGGAAATTGGATAGACGAAACCCATCCGGAAAACCCCCAAGTTGATCGCGCGAAGCGCCGCTGGCATGCCGAACAATTATTGCAAGGCTGGCACACAAGCACTGGTGGGGAATTAGTTATCCTCCGCGTAGCAGGTATTTATGGGCCCGGTAAATTACCCCTGGCAAGACTACACAAAGGTTTGCCCATGATTGTGGAAAAACATGCTCCGTGGACAAACCGAATTCATGCAGACGATTTGGTCCAGGTTTGTTTAGCTGCCATGGCGCGAGAAATAGATGGTGAGGTTTATAATGTCTGCGATGGAACACCGAGCAATATGACCAACTACTTTAATCGTGTTGCAGATTTAGCCGCTCTACAGCGCCCGCCGCTCATTGGAGCAGAGCAGGCATTGGACGCCCTTTCACCCAGCCTATTATCGTATATATCAGAATCACGGCGCGTAAATAATCAAAAGATGCTGGATCAACTGGGCGTAAAATTACGTTACCCCTCATTGGAAGATGGCCTGCCCTCTTGTTTTTTGAGCGCTTAGCTCAATCGTATAATCAGGCCTGTGTAACTAAGAAAAACGCTCTTATTGATGCAAACATGCAGGCTCCAGTAATCCAAATAAACGTGCATTCAACTCTCGGCAAGCGCGCCGCAAGCCGCATTGCCCGCCGTCGGTGCGCTCAGGAAGGTAATGCTTGCCGGTTCAAGTTCAATGCTATCCGTTTCAACGCTTTTACCTGCGAGTTCAGGTAGCCCGGCGCCATCGTCTAGCATCAGAGGCTCGCCGTTAAGCAAAATAGTTTGGGTCTCTAGCGAGCCCTCCGCGCTTAGGGTGTAACGTTGCGCAATGTCGGCTACAACCAGTTGGCTTGTGGCCTCTCGATGGGTATTCAAAGCGACCACCGCGACACCACCTGGCGTGCCACGCAGGCAATGTGCGTAGACATACGTATAGGGATTTGACGGCTCGCCAGCATCCAGGACCACGGGGGCCATTAGCCTGCGCCACAGCAGTGCCGCCCAGTAATTGGGTCGCGGCTCAAGTGTATCTTCGTCTATCATCGCGTAATCGCTTGCCACTAGAGTATTGTGCATTACGGTTTGAACCGAGCGCACAGCCAGTCGCCCCAATTGATCCACATAGCGGAATGAGTCAACAAAGGTCGATGCCCAGGGGTTACCGCCACAGGCAGTCTCTGCCGTCTCGGTCAGCCACAAGGGTTTGTCAGGCTCAAGGCGGTCGCGTAATTCTCCGTAAAAATCGGCCGCATCGCTGGTTCCCGCCAACCATTTTGGAGCCAGCGCTTGGGAGACTTGTGGCAGTGGCAAACCGACACTACGCGCACAGCGCAGGGACAGGCCACCATAGTAGTGATAGGACATGGCATCGACAGTAGGCCCTGTGAATTTATAAATATCTTCGGTCGTGATCGGATTGTCTAAAAATTTACTTCCAAATGATGAATTTTCGCCAACGGCACTAGGCCCGGCAATTATTGTGTCTGGAGAGATTTCACCAACCAGTGTCTTGAATCGCTGGAAGTCGCGCGCATAGTCTTCAGCACTATAGTCGGCAGGCAGCCCCTGCATTCTCCCCATTGTAGTTTCGTTCATAAATTCTACGGCTGCAATTTTACCCCCTGCCGCCGCGGTGGCGTCAAACAGTGCCCTGGCTTGTTCCGGCCTCCACACACCGTGCACATCCCGCGTGCCATCACTGATGGCAAAGGACAACAGAATGTCAAGGTCTAGGCTTTTTGAGAAATTTAGCACCTCTTGCCATTGCGCCAGAGTGAGAATACCAGCATAGCCTGCTGGCGGCTCCGTCGGGGCAGGCTCATCAGATGCGTGGAAGTAGGTGGAATTCGCCCAGGAGCCGCTCACCCGCATATAGGCTGGCGCTAATGCACCTGCCAGCTCGCGCAGCCGGGGGTTGGTGAGGTCTAACGGGGCCCGATAGCGAAACACCTTCTTTGCATCCAGGCCAAGGACGGTGCCGTCCCCTGCCACACCCACGTCGGGCGCCTTTGCGTCGGATATTTCAGGCTGTTGCGCTTCGGCGTCATAGGGCGCCCAGAAGCGACCACCCGTTATCTCGACCATCTCAATGTTGAACGACTGATAGCGCTGGTCGACAGACGTAATTTTTGCCAGACCTGACAGAGCCTTTAACGTGGTGGCAGGCACTTCAGTGGAAGGCAGCTGCTTATCGGCTGGTAGGTCTCCGTTTCCGTCAGAGCATGCAGTCAGTCCGGTTGCCAGTACTGCCACCATTGCCAACGCGGTTGTGGCAGTGGGCGAGAAACGATTGGCAAACATCTTGTTCGCCCCCCGGCTTTGGTATCGTCTAACTTGCGCGCGCCAATGAGGTTTTGTCTGGCTAGGCATTTTTACTTCTCCAAATAATGGAACATTATTAAATGCTGATAACGCCGTCCCATTTGATTGTAAATTTGAGCGGCTCTTTAACCCCTAGACTATTTATTAATAGTGATGGTGCTACTCAGGT
>Ga0308021_10000850_pt1 | contig 14093 bp, 9 predicted proteins | sample Neamet351_FD_201296 | JGI IMG/M metagenome (GOLD analysis project Ga0308021, IMG submission 201296) | Marine microbial communities from water near the shore, Antarctic Ocean - #351 | ecosystem: Environmental > Aquatic > Marine > Unclassified | place: Southern Ocean | collected 2014-10-02
AGCGCCACGCGTTCTTTGTCACTAAACAGTTCACTTTTTTGCCACTGCCCAACCTGCTCAGCCTTTGCCAATGAACCAGCCCGCTTAGCTAGAGTGGACGCTTTGATATCAACGCAAAAGTGACGCCGTTGATCTGTGATACTCGCACTGTGATTAGTGAGCCCAATACAGGATCCAATGGCGAACTTTTCCGGCCTAGTGCACCATACAGCATGGCAACTGACACAAATAATGTGGGTACTCTGGCCCACACTAAACCTGGCAGAAGCACTACGCTATATTTCTTTTTTTGGTTCCAAAAGAAAGACCATATAAACCAAGGGTATTCATTTGTATTTTTTACCGTAACTCGCATCACTTGCTCCTTACTATTGTCTAAGCTTTCAAATGTACAGGTGTATGGTTAATGCACAACTGATTCAACAAGGCTTTACGGTGGGTTTACAAATAGATGCGACAAGGTATGGAGTGGCTCCTATACTTAGGTGTACAAGGGCCGTTAGTTAGCTGCAAATAAAAGGTAAAACGATAGGTGAATAACAACATGAACCCACTAAAGTATATAACTCACATATCCCTAGCCTGTTTGTACGCCTTAGCATTGCTTGGCGCTCCCAATGGGTATGCTCAATGCTCAGCGTTGTCTCAGGGTCAAATGGCACAAGCACTTAGTTGGTCAGGTAAGCCTGTGGTTGGCGACACTTACAAAGTGAAAAGTTGGTATGTGCAAGATGGCGACAGCCTAAGTTTGGCTAATGGTCATCGCTTGCGCTTGGGGCAAGTCAACACCACAGAAATGGCTAGTAAGGGGCGTTCAGAGCAGGCGTACGCGCAGCAGGGTAAAGATCAACTTAAGCAAAAATTACACATGCAGGAAGTTATTTACCTACAATTACTGCCCGAAATTAAAGACCACTACGGTCGCTGGCTAGTGAAGCTTTATGATGGTGCGGGAGTGAGTGCCGACGCGTTTTTGGTGTCCCAAGGCTTAGCGTATGTGATTAGTATGAATGGGAAAGGCGCAGAGCATTGTTTGTGGCAGCAAGAAGAAGTGGCACGCAGGCAAGGCTTAGGCATATGGCAAGCGCCTATATCGCGTGTTCATGACGCTGCTATGCTAGGCTCTAACCAAGGTGGGTTTATGCGCATGGGGGGTGCAGTGACAGACATTAGTGAAAGCCAGCGCCACTGGTACATAGGCCTAGGGGGCCAAGTTGCAATGAAAATTCCCAAGGACGTGCTTGCAGCATCCCGCTTCAATATCAATACGCCTAAGCAATTGCAGCGCTGGATTGGACAAACCATTACCGTTAGAGGGTGGCTTGCGTGGCGAAAACTCAGTAAAAAGCAGCGCGAAAAAGGCTTTAAAGCGGGTGTTATGAGTATTTATCACTTACATATGCTTGAGCAAGGCCCGGCAGTGAGCAATAACTAAAATACTTGTTCTGGGCCAGTATCTTGATCGTTGGTACCATTATTAGAACCGCCGCCGTGGGGCAACGCCATTTGCTGAGGCGTGCGCTCTGCGCGGAAAATCTCTTCTACTGCAGAGGGATCCCCAGGCCTTGCTAATTCGCCCGTGGCCTCGTCGATTTTAATGGTGACCATCTTGTCTGGTTGCTGCCGTTGTGTTTGCGGCACATCTTTTAGGGCTATTTCCATAAAGTCGATCCAAATAGGCAGGGCAGCGGTGCTACCAAATTCATTTTTACCTAAGGTTTTGGGCTGGTCGAAGCCTACCCAAGTAGTGGCCACCATAGAGTCTACATAGCCAGAAAACCAGGCGTCTTTTTGATCGTTGGTAGTGCCTGTTTTGCCTGCTAAATCATTACGTTTTAACTTTTGAGCCCTGCGCGCTGTGCCTTTTTTCACTACATCTTGGAGAATAGTATGCATAATATAATTAACCCGCTCATCCATAATGCGTGGAGCGATAGGTAAATTTGTGATGGGGCGTGCCGGCTCCAGTGCGGTGCTGTTTTGTTGGGCATCTTCTTGATCGAGGGCCTCATTTAGGGCAACGATGGCACCTGTGGTGATGACCGTTGTTGCCACAGCATCAGCCTGGGTTAGGTCGACTTCATCGCTGGGCCTTACATAGTCGCAATTAGGGCACACGGTGGTGGGCTGGGCTTGAAACAGTACCCTGCCAAAGCTGTCTTCAATCCTCTCTATGAAATAAGGCTGAACCTTATAGCCTTGATTAGCGAAGGTTGCGTAGGCTGCAGCTACATCGATGGGAGGCACGCTTGCGCTGCCTAAAGCGAGGGATAAATTGCGCGGCAATTGCTCCGGCTTAAAACCGAAGCGGGTGGCATAGTTGATAGCCGATGTGATGCCGATTTCCCGTAAAATCCGTATAGAGACTAAATTTCGAGATTTATACAGCGCTTTGCGCAATCGTGTGGGGCCAAAGAACTTCCCGCTGTAGTTTTCTGGGCGCCATGAGTCTTCTAAGCTTGCATCATTAAACACCACAGGCGCATCGTTGATTAAGGTGGCAGCGGTATATTTTTCTTCTAAGGCTGCTGAATAAATAATCGGTTTGAAGTTAGAGCCTGGCTGACGGAGGGCTTGGGTGGCTCGATTAAATTTGCTGTGCAAGTACTCAAAACCACCCACTAAAGCGATCATGGCACCGTCTTTTGGGTCTAATGCGATTAGGGCGCCTTGTGCGTCGGGAACTTGGGACAAATACCACACATTTTCCTCAGCATAGGCTTGTCGCACTCTAACTTGGTCGCCAGGGCTTAGAATGTCACTAATGATCTTGGGGGCACTGCCCAGTTGATCTATTGAAATTCGTGGTCTAATCCAGCTCATGTCACTAAAATTAATGTTGATAGTTTGGCCGTAACGCAGCAGTAATTCTGCAGAATCCTCGTTAACCTGGCGCACTATCGCAGGGTGCAGCGGACCAAGCACTGGGGTTCTATTAAGTAATCGTTCGGCTTCTTCTGCAGTGACGTTAGGGCCATGGTTCTTTTCTACACCGCGATAACCGTGGCGTCTATCGTAGGCTAATAAGCCTTTTTGTACTGCCAGTTGTGCAGCGTCTTGAAGCCGGCTGTCGATGGTAGTGTAGACGCGATAACCACCAGTATAGACGTCCTCAATTGGGAAGGCGTCAAACAGCTCACTGCGAACCATTTCGGCTACATAAGAGGCTGACGTTTCTGGTTTTAAACTGTGAAAACGGGCTGTAATAGGTGTAGCAATGGCCGTTTGGTATTGTTCTTCATGGATATAATCTAGCTGCAACATGCGACCTAATATCCAGTTTCTACGTATTTTAGAGCGTTCTGGGTTGGAAATTGGGTTATATCGAGAGGGCGCTTTATATAGTCCGGCTAACATGGCTAGCTGGGGTAGTTCTAACTCGCTAATCGAACGGCCATAATAAACGTGCGATGCCGCTTCTATGCCATAAGATCGGTGGCCCATGAACATTTTGTTAAAATACATCTCCAGTATTTGTTCTTTACTGAGCTGTTGCTCAATTTGAAACGATAACAATATTTCACTAAATTTGCGGGTAAACGTTTGGTCAAGAGTTAACAAGTAGTTACGTGCTACCTGCATGGTAATGGTGCTGCCGCCGCCTTGGATTTTTCCGCCGGCCTGCACCATTCTCACAGCCGCTCTTAAAAGCCCTTTAGGGTCAACGCCGTAATGACTGTAGAAGTTCTCATCTTCGGCAGACAGTAAAGCATCGATGTAATGTTGAGGCACCTGGTCTATGCGCAGGGGAATGCGGCGCTGCTCACCAAATTCTGAAATGAGTTTACCATCACGGCTCATCACTCTTAGGGGCGTTTGTAGGTGGTAATCCCTCAGGCTATTCACATCGGGTAACCTAGGTAAAAGGTAAAACCAGGTCACCGCTGCAATGGTAAGCGTACCAAAGATTCCTAGTATAAAAGCCCATTTAAACAGGCGGCGTATTAATGACATGCTATGCTTTAACTCTAGGCAGCGATGGGAATAAACTAAACGGCAGAAGCGGAAGTATATAAGATCTATTAAGTTTCGCCACCCAAGGATGGGTTTTATGTTACAGCACTTTGTTAGGCGCAGGGTAAAACCCCTTGTTTTGGGTATTGATTGGCAGGTTGATGAACTGCGAATAGTGCTATTAGGCTGCGCTAATCATACTAACGAGATAGGGCGACAACGAGTATTAGGGCAGTGGCACTTGTCATTGCCTTTAGCTTCGATCAGTACCTCCTTGCCAGCCCACAAGGAGTGGCAAGATTTTCTTGCACAGATTGCACCCTTTCTTGGTAGTGCACCCCTTCGCGTTAATGTGGGTATTCCTAATCGCTTGTGCACTTGGCTGCACTGCCCTGCAGATCTTTTTGAAGCTCGCACTAATCTAGTCACCTTGCAACTCTACCACCAGCGAATGGCCGCCGCAGCACTGAGTATAGAGCCAGTAAATTTGCGCGTCTGCCATTTGCAGCTTTCTTCCAGGCTTAGTTTTTTAGTGGTGACTAAGCGTCATTATGATGATCGCATAGGGCAGCTGATCAATAGCCTGCATGAGGTTGCTGAAGGGTGTGTTATAGGCTGCATTGAACCGCAAGGATTGACTAGAGTGCGTGCGCCGACATTGCTAGATGATCTAGGTGATGAATACACTATGGCTTGGTTTATGGCCAACAAAGTAGGGGTATTAAGATGTTAGTCTGGTATCAGCCGAAGCCTAACGAAGTAAATTTTTTACCTTGGCTTGAGCACCATCTAGCAAGGAGAAGGCGTAAGAGGTTATTTTTGTATGGCTCTGCGGTGATCGTTGTCATACTTGGTTTGGTTGCCTTTGGGGTGTTGTATGCCAACCTGATTCAAGCGCAGACAGACGCACAGGGGCAGGTTTCTCAGGGGGTGAAGCAGATACACGCAAAGCAGCAGGGGGTGTGGGCTGGTTCGCTAGAACAGCGGCACATAGAGCTGGGCCAGGTCATTAAGGCCCAAGAACAATTTCAGGCTTGGCAGCCAGGGCAAGAGTTGTCCCGGTTGTTAATGATCCTGCAACCCAACCAGCAGCTTAATAGTTGGCACTGGCAACCCATGGATGCAGGCCATCAAGTGGTGCTCGCGATCACGGGGCAAGACCAGTGGCAGGCTTGGTGGCAAGAGGCTCTTAAAATGTGGCCATCTATACAGATGGAGGCACTTGGAGCAGAGGGTGATGGCTGGGCGATTGAGGCGCGTTACCTTCTGCCACCAACATCTTCACCCTTGGGTAACGCTGTTAGGGTGCCAGCATCGCAATCTTTTGCCCTGCAATTAACGCCCTACCCATTGAGTGCAGGTGTTGAAGCTGACCCTATCTCATCTCTGACCCGTCAGGTTGAAAAATACGGGCACGGCTTAGAGATTGTGCGGGGCCAAGGGTTGCAAGTGAAGGTGCAGTTAAATTCCACACAGTGGGCCGATTTGGCTCCCTTGCCCAGTGCAGCAGGCTGGAGGCTTAATGACCTTTCTATTCAGCAGATAGCATCTGGGAATTGGCGAGTGTCTATGCAATGGCTGCCCAATAATGACGGTGTACCTTCTTACCTTCGTAGGCCGGCGCATAGCGCTGTGGCGCAAGCGCTCACCCATGAGCGCATCCAACATTACGCTCAAGCGCGACATGCCAAAACCCTACCCACCCAAACTACAGCTATACATCTAGAGCTCGCTGACATTGCTCCGCTCTATAACGAGCTGCAGCGCGAAGATAGTTTCCAATTCACAGGCTACAGTAAGCAGCAAGGGCAAATAGCAGCGGCTTGGGTTAAGTCGTTAGTTAATGGCAGCCTGGTGCGGGTGGAAGTTGGCGATGTACTTGAAGGGTGGCGCGTGTCTGCTATTGGTCCGCTAGGGGTTAACCTAACCATGGGGCAGACGTTATTAATACTAGAGCGCCATTGCCTTACAGGAGCTTGCCAAAAATGAATCAAATCAAATCAATGCTGTTGGTGGCGCTAATGCTATCGCCTTACCTATCTGCCCAAAAAATCACCATGGACGTACATAGGGTGGCCCTTGTCGATGTATTGTATGAGCTTGCCAACGCCGCAAAAATAAACTTGGTCCTGACCCATGCGCTAGATGTTGAAATCAGTATTGTACTGCAAGACGTGGACCCTAAAACAGGGCTGGAGCTAGTCTGTAATACCATTGAGGTGAACTGCCAATATACTCAAAATGGATTGGTAGTAGGTGCTGCAACTGAACAATCAAATACAACAGTATTACCACTACACACCGTAAAATTGAGTTATGGCGAGGCAGACGCCATATTGCTTACGCTGCAGGGCGCCCAACCCATGTTGTCACCCAAAGGGCAGTTGCTGGCAGATAGCCGCAGCCAACAGATTATTGTTTATGATGACGCTGCCCATGCCGCGGCGTTAATGGAGGTCATCACTCAATTGGATCAGCCACTTCAACAACTGTTGATAGAGGGCCGTATAGTGATTGCTAAATCAAGCCTAAGTGAATCCAGTGGGTTAGATTTTATCGGCGGTCTGGGGCCATCAGTGGCTGTAGGTGCGGCAAACGGAGGGCAGGTTGGGGCCGCATTTAATCAGCTAGGGGGTGGGCTACAATTAGGTTTAGTGGGCCCCCATGTCATGTTGAACTTGGAGTTGGCGGCTCTGGAGGCCAGTGGCCAAGTGCTCACATTGGCGCAACCACAAATATTAGTACAAGAAGGCTATGCAGGCAGCATCCAAACAGGCCAAGAAGTGCCTTATCTAGTGGCTACGAACAATGGCCAGCAACAAGAATGGAAGCGAGCGGTACTTGGGCTAACGGTAACGCCCAGAGTGTTGCCCGGGGACCAGGTGCAGCTAGACCTATTGGTAGTGCAGGACGCTATTGGTGATTTATTACCTAATGGTCAGCTGGCCCTAAATACCCATAAGTTAAAAACTAGGGCAGTGGTTGGTGTGGGTCAGACACTAGTTTTGGGAGGTGCTCTATATCAACAACAATTGGACCGATTGTTGTCTAGCCCAGCATTATCGGGGTTACCCTTTGTAGGTCAATGGTTTGAGCAGCAAAAGCAAGAGTCTGAGAGGTTCGAGCTCTTGGTTTTTGTCACCCCTCGCATAGTTAACCCTTGATTATGTTAATGTTAGTCCCCATAATTTAACTGATCCTACCCGGCAGTGAGCATTTAGTGCTAGATGACCGGGTTTTGTTGTTGCTGTTCCTAAAAGGAATTTCATTGTGAATATATTTTTGATTGGCCCAATGGGCGCTGGCAAAAGCACCATCGGGCGCCAGCTCGCACGCGAGCTAAAGCTAGAATTCCTTGATACTGATAGGGAAATTGAGGAAAGATCCGGCGCGGATATTCCTTGGATTTTCGATGTTGAAGGCGAAGCTGGTTTCCGTAAACGCGAAGCCAACATGGTTGCCGAGTTAACCGAACACAGAGATTTGGTAATGGCTACAGGTGGTGGCACGGTGGAATTAGCCGAAAATCGCCAGCATTTGTCTGCCCGTGGTACCGTAGTGTATTTGTTTGCAACGGTTGAGCAGCAGCTTGAGCGTACATCAAAAGATAAAAATCGCCCATTGCTACAGAACGAAGATCCAGAGCAAGTGTTGCGAGACTTGTTTGCGCACCGCCATGCGTTATATGAAGAAACGGCCGATATTCAGGTGGCTACAGGTGCACAGAATCCACGTTTGTTAGTGGCAGAAATTATTAAACAAATTGAAGCCATCCGCTCCCTATAAACCATACCAACTAACATAAAACTGTCACGGGGCAGAGCCAGAGCCATCATCATGACCAGCGTACAACACACATTAACTGTTGAACTCGGTAATCGGAGTTATCCGATTTATATCGGTAGTGGGCTGTTACAGCAAGCCCAGTTGCTGGGCCAGCATATTACCGGCAAGCAAGTCATGGTAGTGACTAACAGCACTGTAGCGCCGCTATACTTAAAAACTGTATTAGACGGTTTGCAAAGCCTACAAGTTAGTGGCTTACAAGTGGATAGTTTAGTGCTTGAAGATGGCGAGCAGCATAAGCATCTTGACACTGTGAGTTTGATTTTTGATCATCTGCTCCAACAGCGCCACAACCGCACGACTACCCTAATTGCCTTAGGCGGGGGAGTCATTGGCGATATGACGGGTTACGCTGCGGCCGCCTACCAGCGTGGGGTGAATTTTATACAAATCCCCACTACCTTGTTATCTCAAGTAGATTCATCCGTAGGTGGGAAAACTGGCGTTAACCACCCCCTTGGTAAAAACATGATTGGCGCGTTTCATCAGCCTCAATGTGTGATTATTGATACTCACAGCCTACAAACTTTGCCAGCCAGGGAGCTCTCTGCAGGCCTAGCAGAAGTCATAAAGTATGGCCTGATTGCGGAGCCCGATTTCTTTACATGGTTAGAGCAAAATATAGACCAATTGCGCCAATTGGCCCCTCACCTAATCAGCCAAGCCATTTATCAATCATGCGAGTGTAAAGCCACTATTGTTGCTGCCGACGAGCGAGAGCATGGGCAGCGTGCCTTGCTTAATTTTGGTCACACCTTTGGCCACGCTATAGAAACTGAAATGGGTTATGGAAACTGGCTACACGGCGAAGCCGTAGGCGCGGGTATGGCTATGGCAGCGGATTTATCTTGCCGTTTGGGATGGATATCACGTCAACAAGTGCAGCGTATTAAAAACCTGTTGCAAGCATCTGGATTGCCTTTATGGGGCCCAGACCAGATGGATGTAGGGACCTACCTAACACATATGCAGGTGGATAAAAAAGTCACCGATGGCACCATTCGCTTAATACTGCTTCAGCAGCTAGGTGAAGCGATAGTTACTTCAGATTTTGGTAGCGATTTGTTGCAACAGACCCTTGATCAACCATTGGCAGGCTAGGGGGTTAGAACTGTGAGCCAGCCTCTACTAAAACCGGACACTGGCGCCAGCCTTAATGCTGCCTATGCGGCTTATGTGCGCCAATTAAATCAACAAGAAGTGAGCCATCAAAGCGTCAACTTAATGGCTTTTGAATATCAAGCTAAAGCCCGTGGCCGTCAATTAGATACATTACTGCATTTAAGTCACTTCTCTGATCACTTAGTGCTGATTAGTGCGCCTTCTGGTGCCGGCAAAACAACATTTATTGAACAATTTCTGCGGGTTCAGCCTACGCAGGCTTGTATTGTTCACTTGGCATTACAAGAACCGGTCACTGCGCCATGGATCGTGCGTCAATTGGCTCAACAATTACCGCTACAGTTACCTAGCGACGCAAGCCTTAAAGCCAGTATTGTGGCGATACAGGCATTGGCTCAAGAGCTGAAATTACAAAAAGAAGTGCTGTTGATTGTAGTGGATGATGCTCAATGGCTGGACGAAGATGCGCTGGACCTGCTGGCTAACTTATTGCCTCGTAGCGCAAAGGTAGATTCTCGCCCACACGTTATTCTGTGTGCAGATCACAGCGTGGTAGAGCGAATTGAAACGCCTCAGTTCGCTGAGCTCAGGCAAGATCGGTTTTATCATTTAGTCCTTGCGCCTTTTAGTCAGGAAGAAAGCGCCGACTATTTACGCCAACGGTTGCAGCGGATTGGCATCAATCATGGCCTTGCTCCTATACAATTATTACAGTTACATCAGCTAGCTAAAGGTAATCCCGGTTACCTGAACATGCTGGCCAATAAAGCCCTTAATAAGGGAGGCTTTGTTCAACAAGCGGGTTTGCCCTTGCTGCACATAGCCGCCACTATTGTTGTGGTGTGTATATTAGCCGGCATTTGGTTGATAAATTATGTCTCTGCCAGTGCGGATGGGCAGCGTAGGGTGGAGCCCGCCCCTGTGGTAATCCAGCCCATTTTAGTGGCGCCTATGGCACAGGCTTTGCCACCTTTGGAGCCCATTGAGCTGTCGCCAGCGCCCAGAAATGTGACTCTAGAGCCTAAACCGGAACTAAAGCCTCTATCTATACCACTATCTAAACCAGTACCGCAGGTGGTGCAAGCACCAGAAACACAAGCAGCTGCATTAATAACTCTACCGGTACTAGAAGCCTGGCCCAAAGCCACGTCCAAAACAAGGCAGCCATACAGCTATGGGGCGGTGTTAAACTTACCGAGTGACCATTATAGTTTGCAGATTCTTGGGGCCCGGTTGGAAACAACGCTAGAGGCGTTTGTTGCAGACAAAAATATCATGCAGCCCCATTATGCTATTAAATTAGTGCGTGGTGGTGAGCCTTGGTATATGTTGCTGGTAGGGGACTACGCAAGCTCCAGTGAGGCCAAAGATGCAATCTCATCGCTCCCCATCGCCTTGCAGAATCAACAGCCTTGGGCGCGCCCCGTGTTAAAAATCCAGCAGCAGATTCGCAATAAATTCAACACAAGTGGTGAATAACTTTTACAAATGCGGCGAACGTCGCTTATTGTGTAGGTATTTGTCCGACTTATAGCCAAAATAATTTGTTTGCGGTGGTGTTCTCAGGTAGGATGTTTGTCCATTTGTTGATTCAATATATCTATAAGCTCTTATAAGAGTTTGTAATTACAGCAAGTGTCCTCCTGATACTTGTTTCATTTTACAACGTTTCTTGTGGCACTTGTTAACACCACGGTGGCCTTATGCCACCCAGATTAGCGAGAGAGATTTCGATGAGCGCTGGCTTTTTTAATCCCAAAGAATTCAAAGATAACTGTGGTTTCGGGCTTATTGCCCATATGCATGGTGATCCTAGTCATGATTTATTGCAGAAGGCGATAGAATCCCTAACCTGTATGACTCACCGTGGCGGTATAGCTGCCGACGGCAAGACCGGTGACGGCTGTGGCTTGTTGCTGCAAATGCCAGATGATTTTATGCGCAAGATTGCGTTGGATAACTTTTCTGAAGAGCTGACAGAATCTTACGGCGTAGGCATGGTGTTTTTGTCTCAAGATGAAGACAAAGCTGCGCATTCTCGCAATGTTTTAAACCAAGCCATAGAAGACAACGGCCTAGAAGTTGTGGGTTGGCGTGAAGTGCCCGTAGACCCCTCTTGCCTTGGCCCTATTGGTGCAGATTGCCAGCCGCATATTGAACAGGTGTTTGTAAACAGCCCAGGCCTGCGTGGAGAAGTGCTAGAAGCGCGTTTACTAGTAGCTCGTAAAACCACCATGTATGCCTTGGTTTCAGACGAAGAATTTTACGTATGTAGCTTGTCCCATCGTGTGGTCTCTTATAAAGGACTTATGATGCCGGTAGATTTGCCGGTATTCTATAAAGACTTAGGCGACCCTACATTGGCCACCGCCATTTGTACTTTCCATCAGCGTTTCTCTACTAACACCTTACCGCGCTGGCCTTTGGCTCAGCCATTTCGTTTTTTAGCTCACAATGGTGAAATTAACACCATTGAAGGCAACCGTAACTGGGCTAAAGCCCGCCAGAATGTTTTATCCACTCCGCTAATTCCAGAGCTTCAAGAGCTTGAAGGCGTGGTAAATACTACCGGTTCCGATTCCTCCAGTATGGACAACATGCTAGAGCTTATGGTGTTGGGCGGAATGGATGTATTCCGTGCCCTACGTTTGATCATGCCGCCAGCTTGGCAAAATGATGAGTTGATGGATCCAGAATTGCGCGCCTTCTACGAATACAACTCCATGCACATGGAAGCGTGGGACGGCCCTGCGGGCATGGTATTAAACACCGGCCGTTATGCCGTATGTTTGCTAGACCGCAATGGCTTGCGCCCTTCACGTTGGGTGATGACTAAAGATAATTACTTAGTTACAGCCTCTGAAGTAGGCACTTTCAAATATGATCCTCTGGATGTAGTGGCTAAAGGCCGTGTAGGTCCGGGACAAATTTTGGCGGTAGACACCCATACCGGCGAAGTCATGCACACTAAAGACATTGATGACCGCCTAAAAGCATCTCAGCCTTATAAAAGGTGGTTGCGTAAGTCTGCCATTCGCCTTGAAGGCACCTTGGATGAAGAGCAGTGTTTTGACGACTTCACCGAGCGTGAGCTTAAGCAGCACATGAAGATGTATCAGGTGACCTATGAAGAACGTGACCAGGTTATTCGTCCTTTAGCTGAAAGTGGCCAAGAGGCCGTAGGGTCTATGGGCGATGATACGCCTATGGCTGTACTCTCTAGCCGTGTGCGTTCTGTGTACGACTACTTCCGCCAGCAGTTTGCTCAGGTTACTAACCCGCCTATAGATCCATTGCGCGAAGCTATAGTGATGTCTTTGGAAACTTGCTTAGGTAAAGAACGTAACATATTCCAAGAAGGCCCAGAACTTGCTAAGCGAATCGTTCTAGGTTCGCCGGTATTATCGGCCAGTAAATACACCGACTTGTTACACATGAATGTACCCGGGTTTAAGGTACAGGTTATTAGCCTAAATTATGATCCAGCCGTTGGGCTAGAGGCGTCTATTAAGGCTGTGTGTAAGCAAGCCGAAGAAGCCGTACGTAAGCGTATTGGTATTCTAGTACTAAGCGATCGTGAAATTGAAAAGGGCAAGCTACCTATTCCTGCAGCCATGGCAACAGGTGCGGTGCATCACCACCTAACCAATGCAGGTTTGCGTTGCGACGCTAACATCGTAGTTGATACGGGTAGTGCAAGAGATTCTCATCACTTTGCCGTGTTGATTGGTTTTGGCGCTACTGCGGTTTATCCGTACTTAAGTTACCGTGTAATTAACGACTTGATAGCGTCTGGCGAAATTATTGGTGATCCTACTGAATGCCATAAGGCTTATCGTAAGGGTATTAACAAAGGCCTGCTCAAGATCATGTCTAAAATGGGCATATCTACTATTGCATCGTACCGTGGAGCGCAGCTTTTTGAAGCCATTGGTGTGAGCAGTAAAATTGTAGACCTATGTTTCCATGGTGTGGCCAGCCGCATTGAAGGCGCACAATTCTCTGATTTTGAACTAGACCAGCAAACCTTAGCCGCCGAAGCGTGGATTGACCGTAAGCCAATTCAGATAGGCGGTTTACTGAAATACATTCACGGTGGTGAATACCACGCCTATAACCCAGACGTAGTGACTACAGCACAGGCTGCCGTACAAACGGGTGATTATGAGGTGTATAAAAAGTACGCCAAGTTAGTAAACCAACGCGGTGTTGCGTCTTTACGTGACTTGCTTCAGCTTAAGCCATCCACTGCCATCGACATTAGCGAAGTAGAGCCTGTAAGCGAAATATTCAAACGCTTCGACAGTGCTGCGATGTCTTTGGGTGCTTTGTCACCAGAGGCCCACGAAGCTCTAGCTATGGCTATGAACGAACTAGGTGGCCGCTCTAACTCCGGTGAAGGTGGTGAAGACCCTGTGCGTTACGGCACTAACAAGCGCTCTAAAATTAAGCAAATCGCCTCTGGTCGCTTTGGCGTAACCCCTGCCTATTTAATGAGCGCAGACGTGTTGCAAATAAAAGTGGCCCAAGGTGCTAAGCCAGGTGAAGGCGGACAGCTGCCAGGGGGTAAGGTTAATGACCTTATTGCTACTTTGCGCTTCTCTGTACCTGGCGTCACACTAATTTCTCCGCCACCACATCACGATATTTATTCTATCGAAGATTTGGCGCAGCTTATTTTCGACTTGAAGCAAGTTAACCCAGACGCATTAGTGTCGGTGAAGCTGGTTTCTCGCCCTGGCGTTGGCACCATTGCTGCTGGTGTAGCAAAAGCCTATGCCGATCTGATTACTATTTCTGGTCACGACGGTGGTACTGCGGCTAGCCCTCTTACTTCCATTCGTTATGCCGGTTCCCCATGGGAGCTAGGCCTTGCCGATGCTCATCAATCCTTACGGGGTAATGGTGTACGTGGCCGAGTTAGGGTACAAACAGACGGTGGCCTTAAAACGGGCTTAGACGTAGTGAAAGCGGCGCTATTAGGTGCAGAAAGCTTTGGCTTTGGTACGTTGCCTATGGTGGCCTTAGGGTGTAAATACCTGCGCATTTGCCACCTTAACAACTGTGCCACGGGTGTAGCCACACAGAATCAACAACTACGCGACCATCATTTCCGCGGTACCGTAGAAATGGTGAAGCATTTGTTCACCTTTATTGCCCAAGAAACCCGT
>Ga0308021_10000853_pt1 | contig 14056 bp, 3 predicted proteins | sample Neamet351_FD_201296 | JGI IMG/M metagenome (GOLD analysis project Ga0308021, IMG submission 201296) | Marine microbial communities from water near the shore, Antarctic Ocean - #351 | ecosystem: Environmental > Aquatic > Marine > Unclassified | place: Southern Ocean | collected 2014-10-02
CGTGTGCCGCGACTGCTACACGCTGCTGCAGGTCTGCCGCGAACGGAATAACGAAGAATTTGGGAGCTGACCGCCTCCCGACGTGGGTACGCACATACGGGTACCTACGCATAATGCGTAGTACTACGCAAGATTAGATTGATTGGGAACAACAACAAAATAAAAATATACCCTATATGCCTGTACAATGCCGCATGCCCCTTGTTCTCAACCCTTCCATCCTCTTGTCTGTCTGTGGTAATACTTATAAGTCACAGCTCTCCGCTATGTCGGCTGCTATGCGTAGCTTCTCGGTTCTCGGGCTCTCCGCCGTGCGTCTGCGGAGTATGCGTAAGATTCAGCACACGCGCGCGCGCACGCACACACACACACGCACGCACACAACCACACACACATGAATGACGAGGTTGGAGTAAAAGTGTATATTGGTTGCGGCAAGTGGCGAGGCTCTACTGCTACTGCTACCACATTGCTGTGAGTGCAATCACGCAATCACTTTCATCACATGCCGGAGTTCTCACAGCGCGTATGTTAGACCCCAAATACTACATGGGGAAACACCATCAGCGCCTCCTACATGTGCTCCTCAATAAATAAATCGTCATTCTTGGTGTGTAGTGTGTGTGTGTGTGTGCGTGTGTGTGCGTCTGACATTGGGGCCGGTGACGTACGTAGGAACGAGCCTCGGGAGGGGGCACGCCACACTTGTTGGATCATCAGCCAAACTTGAAGTCGACACCGCACAGCACGTTCTTGCACGTCTTCCACTGCTGACAACTGCCGCAAGCGGGCCACGCCTTGCATTCAGAGTAGCCGCACAAGGTCCGGCTCTTGTGGCAGCTGCGGCGACGGCTGGTGAACGGGATATGGTACTTGCAGCACTTGCCAGCGCAGCCGGCCAGGATACGCTTGGCGGTGCTCGTGCACGTGGGAGATTTGTTGCAGCCGCACACCTCCCTGGCGCATGACTTGGTGGTGATCTTGAACTTGGACTTGACGTCGTTGATCCAGTTGGAGATGACCTCCTTGACCTTCTTGGCGAACCCCGATAACGCCTTGAAGGCCTTGATGAGGAACGTCTTCACCGCGCCCAGCATCGCGCCGAGGTCGATGTTGATCGAGATCTTGACCTTCATGATGGAGAACGACAGACCCATCTTGGGGAAGCTCCCGGTGAGGCACTTCTTGAGGTCGGGGATGTCCACCATGAAGTGGTGGAACTGGAACATGTTGAAGAGGATGTCGACGAGGAAGAAGAGCATCCGCTTGACGAGCGCGACGCCCAACTTGCACAGGACCTTCAGGACGCCCGGGCACACAGAGATGAGGACGTCCGCGGCGTTGTTGAAGCGATCTTTGATGCCGTACTGGAGGTCGTTGATGAAGCCGTTATTCACGATCGAGAGGTAGTAGGAGAAGGAGGGCCAGCCGTTCTTCACGAAGAACGACATGGCGGTGGCAATCGAGAAGCCGAGGAACTCGGCCGAGAAGTCGTACATCATGGACATGGGCTTGAGCGCCGGGCCGACGTCCATGCACTTCCGGTTGCCCGACGTGTGCGAGGTGAAGCCCACCATGGCCGTCTTGATGACGAGGTCCAGTGCCTTCGGCCAGCCGCTCAGGTCCCGGCCCATGACGTAACCGATAATCTTGGACATGCGGAACTCGGCGAGGATTTCGAAGTAGAAGCAGTTGTTGGTGGCGTCCTCCACGTCCAGCCGGCCGGCCAGGGTCGCGCCCAGCACGATCTTCGACGCCGGCAGGTTGCCATTGACCGTGTCGACCTTGGAGGGGTTGCCCTTGTACAGCGCCATCGTGGAGCCGAGGCCGAACATGGTGACCATGCCCGCGGCGTTGACGGCCAGCGTCAGCGAGATGGTTTTGACGCCAAAGTTCGGGATCTTCATGAAGTCCTCAAGCCAGCCCTGCGCCATCATGCTCGCGCTGATGATGAGGCGCGGGATGCTGGAGGTGTAGTCCGAGCGAATTTGGATGCGGAAGTCGACGGGCGGGTTGGCCGCGGCCGTGCAGCAGTTGCCCTGGCGATCGTCGAAGCGCTTGGTGAAGCCCCAGGCCACCGCATACTGGGGGGAGCTGGAGCCCAGCTCCACCAGCCCGACCTTCAGCGCGTGCCAGGCCGTCTTGGCCATCGACGGCACATTCTTCTTCTTCGGGAACTCAGTCATGATGGCGATGTTCTTCAAGTCGTTGAGCGGCGCGGAGAACGCGATGGCAGCGCCGCCCCCGCCCTCCGAGCTCGCGCTCGGCATTTGCGTGGATTGATCGGAGTTTAGCGCCGCGAAGCGCAGCTTGATGTGGTCGCCCACCATGTCCACAGCACCCAGGAGGCCGGCCTCGCCCAGGCGGCGGCCCTGGGGCTGGCCACCCGCGCCGTTGTTCCTGACGAGCGAGAGCGTCACGGAGAACTTCTTGTTGCCGCGCTTGGAGCCGAGGAACTTCTTGGCGGCTGCCTTGACCTTGGGAAGGAAGGGCTTGTCGCCGACGATCTTCTTGATGCCGTTGACGAGGCAGTCGACGACCTGGTTCTGCGTGATGGACGTGGTGGCCTCGAAGCGGAACTCCATGTCCTTGCCCTTCTGGAAAAGCATCTGCGCCTGAACGTTGGTGAACTGGGTGTTGAAGAGCTTCAGGTCGGTCACCAACATGGACGCCTTCAGCTTCTTGCTGCCCACGTACGAGATGCTCACGGCGATCTCCGGGGTCCACGACGCCTTGATCAGCATGCTGAAGGCCCACTCGGCCTTGCCCCACGAAGCGGTGTCGGTCGTGCGCGTGCGCGACCAGCGGAGCGTCGGGTTCGAGACCGTGAGGCCCTTCATCACTTTGTTCGTGCTTGCGACCTGGCAGTCGATGCTCTGCTGCCGGGGCAGGCGCCGGATCGTGATGACGACGGACTTGTTGTTCGCCTTGACCGTCAGGTCGTTCGTGGTGCTCTTGAACGAGCCCATGATCTTGAACTCCTTGGTGCCCTTGTTCCAGTAGATGGACGAGCTGATCGCCGCCGTCTTTGAGATGGGCTTGGCGAGCACGGTCTTGGTGTCGATGTAGCCGGAGAGCGTCGGGCTGCCGCCCGCGCCGCCGAACTCGGCGCCGCAGCCCACAATGGTGGTAGCCGGCGACATCACGACGTTCTTGACGTGGAAGCCAAACACGGATTCCTTCAGCACAGCGCCCTTGTAGCCCATCTGGATGCGCGCGTACAGGCGGCCATTGACGTTGTTGAGGAAGTCGACGCTCTTCATGCTGCCCACGGCGTCCGACGGCATCTTGGTGGCGGACATGTGCAGGCTGAGGCCGCGCGGGATCTTCTGGCTCCCGCCGCAGTTCGCGCATGGGGTCCACGACAGCTTCTCGTGGACGGTGCTGAACGCGAGGCCCGCCCGCACCTGCGTGGAGGCGGACTTGAGGTTCTTCATGTACTCGGGGCCCTGGCCGCCGGAGCCCGCGCTCTTGATCAGGCTGACGACCTGGTTGGCGTTGATGTCGGGGATCACGAAGGTGATCTCGCTGAGCTTGGCGCTCGCCGGCCAGGGCTTGTTGGTTGCCAGCCGGCCGTTGAACGGCTGGATGTAGCGCGAGATCTTCAGCTCGCCGGCGAAGTTGATCTCGTCCAGGCGCAGCTTGTTGGCCTGCACCGTCATGTCGACGTGCATCTTGTTCATGTCCAGGGCCTCGATGCCGAACAGCCTCTGCTTGCACGCTTCGCCGCTGTAGCCGCACTTGCCCTCGAGGATCACCTGCCCCGGGTTCGCGCTCTTGTACAGCGCCCCAAGCGTCAGGTCGATGCCGCTCTTAAGGCACACCTTGCCCGCAATCTGGACCTCGAAGCCCCACGTTGCCTTGCACTTGACCGAGCCGTTGCCGCCGAGCGTGCCCGGCGGCGTCGGCGGCGGCGTGCGGAGCGGCGCCGGCGTGGGATTCGGCGGCGTCGGCGGCGGCGTCACCGGGCTGGAATTCACCCCCGTCATCTTCTGCTGCAGCGTCGCCTGGAAGTCGTCCGGCCGCTCCGCGCGGCGCTCCGCGCGCCGCACGAGCTCCGCGCGCCGCAGGAGGCCGTGCAGGCGGCGGCCGCCGCCAACCGCGGCGATCGCGGGCATGCCGTTGCTGCTCGTGCAGACGACGCCGGGGGCGTCGCAGCTCTGAAACTGGCTTGGGCAGCCGGCGCACTCGTAGGGATCGTACCACCACACGAACGGCTGCCGCGCCAGGTTGCCGTGCCGCCACCCGTATTTCCACGCCTGCGCCTTCATCCACACGTAGTTCGGCTGCTCGTCGGGCTTGGAGGAGAGGATGTTGAAGTTGACCTGGTACCCGCGCTCGCTGCGGCTCGTGCCGGGCTTGGCGGCGGTGTGGCCCTGGTTGCACGCCTGCGTGCGGTCCTTGCCCTCGGCCTCGAGCCGGTTGCCCGCCAGGAAGCAGTTGTACAGGTAGTCCTGCTGCTGACCCTGCATGCGGAAGCCGCTGTTCACGAGGAGGCCGAAGGCGCCGGCCTTGCTCTGGACGCCCGCCGCACGCGCCGCGTCCTGCAGCCGGAGGAGCGGGCACACGAGCACCTCCGCGACGGGGCTGCCGCCGCTGCCGCCGCTGGGGCGGCCGCCCATGCCGTCCTGGGCCGCAAAACGGAAGCACATGCCCGGGTTCCACGACTTGCCGTTCTTCCAGGCGCAGTTGCCGTCTGACGCTTCGCAGCACTTGAACGGGCCCGTGACGTCGCCGCGGCCCTGCGCCGCCGCGAGGAGGTCCTGGCACGGCAGGCTGGCCGCCGCCTGCGGGGTGGGCGCGGGCGCCGCCGTGGTGGGCGCCGTGGTGGTGGGCACCATGGTGGTGGGCGCCGTGGTGGTGGGCACCGTGGTGGTGGGCGCGACGGTCGGCGCGGCGGTCGTCTGCGGGCAGACCTCGCCCGTCTTGATCAGCTTGACGCGCACGTTGAGCGGGCCGCCGCAGGTGGCAACGTTCCCGAAAATGGCCTTGCCGCCGTTGCTGGGCTCAGTCTGACCGTCGTCGCTGCCCTTGCGGCCGCCATTGGGGAGGCTGCCCACCTCGAAGGTGAACTCGAGCGACTTCAGCTTCTTGGGCCCCGCCTTCGGCGTGGGACTCGGCGCGGTCTTCGCCGCGAGCGCCTCGTCGAAGTTGTTCTGCAGTATGCCTTGGCGCCCGGCGCGGTTCTGCGCGCGGTGCTTAAGGTGCTCCTCCTCGAGGCGGCGGCGGCGGCGCGCGTCATCGAAGATGATCTTGGCGCTCTTCAGCCCCGTCTTCTTCATGAAGTTGCAGAGCCAGCCGGGGCAACCCTCCATCTTGCAGATTTGGTCCACGTTCATGTCCGCGGCGAAGTCGCGGAGCGCGTCCGCGAAAGAGGTGCCCTCGCCGCCGGAGCAGTAGCCCATCGGGTTGGGGGTGGCGATGGCGCCGTTGTCGCACGGCTGGCAGTCGTTAATGCTGGTCTGGCCGCCCTCGCCGGAGAAGGAGACCTTGCCGACCGGGCACAGCGTGCACTGATCGTAGCCCGCCTTCTCCACGCCGTTCTCGTCGATCAGCGCGAAGCCGTACTTGCCGCCCTTCCCGGCCTCGCTCTTGTACGTGCCCAGCGGGCACGGGCTGCACGCGCAGTCCACTGCCTGGGTGGCCTTGATGCTCTCGTACCGGCCAGGCGCGCACTTGGTGATGGCGGTGCACTCGCGATCGCTCGTCTTGGTGGGGGCCTTGCTCTGGTACTGCACCGCAAAGTCGCAGACGGCGACGGACGCACACACAGTGTTGGTGGTCGCCGTGGCCGGCGCCACCTCGTACTCGTGCGCAGCGCACTTTTTGGCGACGGGCTTGCTCTTGCAGGTGCGGTCCTTGACGGTCGTGCCAGCCGCGTCCTCGACGGTGCCCTCGCCGCAGTCGGTCCAGGCGTCGCACTCCATCGCGCCTGCGTCGGGCATGAAGTGCCCCGAGCTGCAGGCCTCGCACGCCTTCGCGCCGGGGTTGTCGGAAAAACGCCCCTTCGCGCAGTCGATGCACGTCCGCGCGCCGACCGCGTCGGACGACCGGCCAGGCGGGCACTCGATGCAGAAGGCGAGCTCCTTCGACGGGGCCTTGGTGCCCGTGGGGCACTGGGTGCACGCCACGACGGGGCTCGCTGCCGTGCTCGTTTCGGGCTGGGCCGAGCCCTTCTCGCACGACTTGCAGCTCTGGGCCTCGTTGTCGTCCTGGTAGAAGCCCGGCCCGCACGGGGTGCACGCGGGCACGTTCGCGCTGTCGGAGAAGAAGCCCTTCGTGCACGTGCCGCACACGCGGTCGGCGGTGGCCGTGGCGGCCTGCGCAAGGAAGCTGCCCGGCTGGCAGGCGGGGCTGATCGGCTTGCAGACGCGGTCGCTCGACGCCGTGGGCGCGGCGAACTCGAACTCCTTGTCGGTGCACGTGGCGCCCGTGGCCAGGCACACGCGATCGGAGTTGGCCGTCGGCGGCGTTTCCTCGTACTCGTTCGACAAGCACACGGTGAGCATGTAGCAGGAGCGGTCCTTGATCGGCCACTGGAGTGACGTAGCTTCGTACTCGTTGCCGTCGACGCACGTGGTGACGTCGTTGCAGTAGGCCTTGCCCGTCTGCGGCTGCACCCTGTCGTGCGCGCGGCATTCGATGCAGGCCGACATGCCGTTGTCGCCGCGCGTGGACTGGCCCGCGGCGCAGGCATGGCAGAAGGCCTCGTTCTGAACGCCGTCGGCGGCACCCTGGAAGCGCCCGGAGGGGCACTTCTCGCACTGGCGGTCGCTGGACGGGCTGCCGGTCACGCTCATCAGGTAACCGTCGGCGCAGTTGGTGTACGCGGTGCAGACGCGGTCGGAGGTGGGCGTCGGGGCCTTGGACTCGAACTGGCCCTCCGGGCACGTGGCCTCACCCGTCTCGCACTGGCGATCCAAGGTCAGCGTGGGCGCCACGGACTCGTACTCGCCCGGCTGGCAGACGGTCAGCGGCTGGCACTGGCGGTTCGAACTCGTGGTGGGCTCTGTGGTCTGGTACTGATCGGCGGTGCAGGACGTGGTGGCATCACACGTGTGCATGCCGGCCGTGGCCACGAACTCGGTGGGCACCAGGCAGGCGGTGCACTTGAGTGCCTTCTCGGCGGCGGCGACGCTGCCCGCGGCGCAGTCCTTGCAGTACGACATCAGCGTCTGGTCGCCGTGGCCGAACCTGCCCCGGGCGCAGGCGACGCAGGTGGTCGTGCCCGTGAAGCTCTGGTACGTGCCCTTTTCGCACTTCTTGCAGTAGTTGGCGCTGGTTTGCTCGCCTTCGCCAAAACGGCCCTCCAGGCACGCGATGCACACGTCCTGACCGAACGCGGGCTGGTACTCGCCGCTCGGGCAGTCCGAGCAGTAGTTGGCGTTGTGCTGCTGGCCAAAGCCGAAGCGGCCGGGCGCGCACGCGGTGCAGGTGGTGGCGCCGACCTGCTTGTTCGTCTGGGACCCCGAAGTGCACGGCTTGCAGTGACAGGTCTCGCAGCTGTGGTCGTTGCCGTAGCCGTACTTGCCCGCTGCGCAGCCCGTGCATGCGCCCGCCGTCGCCTGCGCGCTCCACCAGCCCTGGGCACAGTCCTGGCAGTACAAGTCGGTCGCCTGGTCGCCGGAGCCGAAGCGCCCAGCGGCGCACGCGAGACACTGGCTCATCATGGCGGAGCCCAGGGTGTGCGTGCCCGCAGGGCAGGCGGTGCAGTAGGTGGCGCTGGTCTGGTCCGCGCCCGCCGCGAAAGAGCTCGCCGCAGGGCAGGCGGTGCAGACCTCGGCGCCCTCCGTGGCGGAGAAGAAGCCGGCATCGCAGGGCTTGCAGATGGCGCGGCTGTTGTCGGCGTGCGTGCCCTTCACGCACGTGGTGCATGCCGAAGAGGCGCCCTGGGAGACGCTGCCCGCCGCGCAGGCGGTGCAGGCCTCGGAACCCTCCGCGGCGGAGAAGAAACCGGCGTCGCAGGGCTTGCAGACGGTGCCGGACGTGGCGAAGTGGTTCTGGAACGACGAGTGGTAGCCCGCGGGGCACTTAGCGCAGCTTGCGTCGCCGGTGGCGCTGCCGGTGCCGGCGGGGCACGGCTCGCAGGTGCCCGTCACGGGCCCTGGACCCCAACCACGCGGGCACGGCGTGCACATGTGCGCGCCCACGCCGGAGCGGAAGCCCGGCGCGCAGTCCACGCAGCCCGCGGAGCTGCCCGCAAGGCGCGAGGTGCCCGCGGGACACTTGGTGCACGTGGAACCGCCCTGCGACTGCCGACCACCCGGACAGAGCTCGCAGTCCTTGCTGCCGACGACCATCGTCCAGTGGTTGTCGGCGCAGGGCGCGCACGCGTCCTTGCCCGGGACGCTGGTGTGGTGCACCGCGCACGGGATGCACTTGGTGCGCGCGTCGTTGCTGCGCGTGCCCGCGGCGCAGCGGGTGCACTGCCCGGCCGCAGCGCCGCTGATGTGGCCCGCGTCGCAGAGCGCGCAGACCTTGGCGCCATCCGCGCTCCACGTGCCCGCGGCGCAGTCCGGGCAGCTGTCGCCCACCCGGTAGGTGCCGGCCTCGCACATGTTGCAGCTGGCCGTGACGGCGCCGCTGGCGGCGATGGCGTACTGGACGGTGCCCTCGCAGGCGATGCACTCGCCTTCCACCGAGGCCGGGTTCGGGTAGAAGCCGGGGTCGCAGTTGTTGCACTTGGCCGCGCCGACGCCGGAGTACTCGCCGTTGGCGCACGGGAGGCACGCGCCCGACGCCTTGGGCGCGAAGGTGTTCAACGGGCACAACTGGCACGAGAGGCGGTCGGCTGAGGAGGCCTGACCGGCCGCGCAGACGGCACAGGCCGCGGTGCCGTGCCCCGGCGCGATGTAGCCGGCCTGGCAGGCCTGGCAGCCGTTGCTGGCGCCGAGCGGGCGCTCGGTGCCCGGCGCGCAGTCGTCGCAGATGTTGGCCTCGGCCGGGGACCACGTCCCCGCCACGCACGCGTCGCACACCTCGGCCTCGGCGTTGCTGTACGTGCCCACCGCGCACGCCTCGCAGGAGGTGCGGTCGTCCACGCTCTTCTTGCCCATGGGGCACTGGTCGCACGGGTAGTCCTCGCCGGCGGTGGCGGCGAAGCGGCCGGGGAGGCACTTGTTGCAGGCGGACGCCTCCTCGGCGCTCGCGAAGCCGGCGCTGCACGTCGTGCAGGCGGCGCTGCCCATGGCGGCGGCGAACGTGCCGGCGGGGCACGGGTGGCACTGGTTGTCGCAGGGACCGAACGTGCCGGGGTCGCACTTGGCGCACGCCCCCGCGAGCTCGTTCTGGAGGTACGTGCCGCAGGGGCACTGCACAGGCGTCGGCGCGGGCGTGGGCGGCACCGGCGTCGGCGGGTTGGTGGGCGCGGGCGTGGGGAACGCGGTGGGCGCAACCGTCGGCGCGTCGGTGTACGGGGTGGGCGCCGGCGTCGGCGCGTCGGTGGGCGCGGGCGTGGGGAACGCGGTAGGCGCAACCGTCGGCGCGTCGGTGTACGGGGTGGGCGCCGGCGTCGGCGGGTCGGTGGGCGCGGGCGTGGGGAACGCGGTGGGCGCAACCGTCGGTGCGGCGGTGGTCTGGCCCGGCGGGCAGCTGCCGCCGACGTGGAAGAGCTTGTTGTTGGTGTGGGAGAACTGCTTGCACCCGCCGACGTGGTGCGTGGGGTGCGCCGTGCACTTGCAGTTGAGCTTCGCACCCCACGTGCAGCGGTGGTCCGTGACGAACAACCCGCACTCCTGTGCGCCGTTGGCGAGGGCGCACACCTCATCGTGGTCGCCGGCGTCCGGGTTGCAGGCCTTGGCGACCGGATCCGGGACGTGCGAGCACTTGAACGACGTGTGCACGTTACGGTCGTACTGGACGACCGTGCGGCCGTCCTTGGTGAAGAAGCACTTGGGCGCAGTCGGCGCGTCGGGCGAGAAGAAGACGTCGCCGTACTCGGCGGCAGACGCCGCGGCGGAGAGCCCGAGAAGCCAGCAGCAGATGCGCGACATTGCTACATGTACCACATGCGACATGGGGATGGGAGAGGTGAGTACAAGGGGCACGCGGCAGTGGGCAGAGGCGCAGCGCGAGCGCGCAGGCGCCGAGGCAGCCGCGCGGAGCTCACCTGAAAAGGGCTTCGCAATAAGTAATCTCGCCTGTGTTGAAGTACATGTCCTACAGTACGGCACGCTGGAGCAAAAACGAGTCTACGTTCGTACGGTTCCTCCCGCACGTGGGCCAGGGTGGGGGCTGCCGCGTGCGTGGTCAGCAACCACCAAGTGCGCTTTGTGCCATTAGATGTCGCCCACGTGCGGAGAACCGCTCGGCGGGAGAACCGCTCGGGAAAAGTGCAGGAAAGCACGATCATAAAAAAAGCGCAGGAGAAACTAAAGTAATCTGGCCGTTTTCCAGGTTTGTGGATGCTCGGAGCGAACGGTTGCACTGACCACCTTGAAGGCCTCCAATGCAAAGGGAAAGCATATGGGGCGATCCGCCATGGCCCAAGGATCCATCGCAGCCTCTCAACTGCAAAAAGCAAGATGCCGGTCCAAACGAATCCTGACCGACTTGTACGCATACTTGCGTACTCGGGGTTTGCTGGGGCGAGCGCGCGGTCGAACAACGCCACGATGCACACGATGTGATGGTGAACTTATTTATAATGCTCCCGCCTCCCGCCTTCATGGTTCAAGGTTTGCGAGGACGAACGCAGCTGCGAAGTGATGAACACGCGGAGACGCGCGGAGTTGGATCTCAATCTAACGCGTAACGCGTAACCCGATACCTAACTGAAGAAGTCGCGATCCACCTCGGCGGCGTCCACCTCCGCGTTTGCACCGCCCTGCATCGCCGCCGCGTCGCTGAACTCCTCGCGCGTGTACATGGGCAGCGACGCCACCTTGCGCTTGAGGTTGCACTTGTGCCAGTCCGAGCTGAAGTGCTTGCGCAGCTCGTCGCGGCTGGCGAAGGAGTGCCCCGGCGCGGTGGAGGCGGTGAGCGCGCCCACGGCCGCGCCCACCACGGCGCGCGGCGGCGCCGCCGGCGGAGCGCCCGCCGCTCCACCTCCACCGCCCCTCTCGCCTTCTTCGTCCCCGTCGCTCGCGTCCAGGAGGCCGCCGCCGCCGCCGTCGCCGCCGCCGCCGCCGCCGCCGCGCTTCCCGCCGCGCTGCTTCTTGCTGCCGCCGCCCGCTTGCTTGGGCGGCTTCTTGGCCTTGCGCGCCTCCCGCGCCTCCTTGCGCAGCGCCGTCTTGCTCTTCGCCTTGCCGCCCGCCTGCTCCGACTTGGGCGCGGCCGCCTTGCCCTTCGTCTTGGCCGCGGCCGCCGCCCTGCCCGCCCGCCGCCCCGCCGGCGCCATCAGCATGGCGTCAGCGTCCTCCTCCTCCTCCTCCTCCTCCTCCTCCTCCTGCTCGTCGTCGTCGTCGTCGTCCTGCTCCTCGTCCTCGTCCTCGTCCTCCTCCTGGCGTGAAACCGGCGTCCCCGCGCCGCCCCCCTCGCCCTCCGCGCGCGCCCCTGCCGCAGCCGTCGCCTCCGCCTTCGCAGAGGCCCGCTGCGCGCTGGCGGCGCTGGCGGCGCTGGCGGAGGCGCGCGCCACCGATGCCGTCCGTAGCACTTCCGCGCTCACATCCGTCTCCCCCTCCTGCTGCACCGCCAGCCGCAGCACCTCCAGCGTCGCCGCCGCCGCCTTGCGCCCCGACCCCGCGCCCCCCCCGCCCCCCCCGTCCCCCTCACCCCCGCCGACCTCGCCGCAACACTCCCGCAGTAGCTCGTCCAGCCGCCGGAAGCACGAGGGCAACACGAGGCACTCGCACTCGAAGAGCTCCGCGCCGCGCCGCGCCACGAGCACGTCGCAGTCCTCCATGCCGCGCACGCCCGCCTCGATGGCGTCGCCGTGCTCCGGCGGCGCCGTCAGACGGAGGTGCATGCGGGCGCGCTCGATCGGCATGTCGGTCTCGCACTGCAGCCGGCCGATGAGCTCGAGCGCCTGCTGCTTGCCGCCGCGGTTCGGGTTCGGCGCGAAGCCCAGGCCCTTCATGGCGCGCTCGATGACGGTGACGGGGTACGGGCGCAGGGAGTCGGGGTTGACGCACTTCTCCGCCACGATCTTGGCGATGTCGCGGAACGAGCTGTCCGCCGCGGCCCTGCGCTCGAGCCCACCCACCTGCAGCTCGCCCTTCGCCAGCACCACGCGGCAGCACGCCGCGCGGTCGTCCGTGCCGAAGGCGGCGACGAGGTCCTTGGCCTTGGCGACCACGCCTCGGCTGGTGTTTGTGAAGACTTCCTCGATCTGCAGCACCTCATCGATGTCGGTCTCCACGCCGTTGCGCCAGTTCACCACCTTGTTGCAGTACGCGGCCACCTCGAACTTCTTGCCCGCCTTCTTGAGCTTCACGAGCGCCACGTTCGTGAAGCGCTTCTGGTTAATTGGCAACGATAGCCGCGACATTTGTTCCTCGTGGTCGGGGGGGGTCGTGAGAAAAATGCTCGATCCACAAAACAGGGCCAGACACCAGTTTTTGCTGCCTGCCATGCCCGCGTGATATGTCCACCGCGAGGAAAGAGCTGCTCAGGCGCCGTGCTGCCAAGCAGGAGCAGGCGGATGCCGGTGCCTCTGGCGCCGGCGCCGCGGACGCGGTGCGGTCGCAGCAGCAGCAGCAGCGCGACGTGGCGGACTCACTACGACGCACCACCACCGCGGTGCAGCAGGAGCTCAAGCGCTCCGGCGAGATCGGGCAGGTGCTCGACGCGGACAAGACCTCGCTGGACCGGACGAACACGCTGCAGGAGGGCGTGGGCGGCGCGGCGGGCGAGTCCGCGCGCCGCCTCAGCTCCATCCAGCGCAAGCGCCGCATGGAGGTGCTGGGCGCCTTCTCCGGCCTGTGCTGGTTCTGCGCGTGCGCCACGTACGTGCTGCTCACGCGCTTCTTCAAGGTGCACCTGCGCGATTTGGGCTACTGGCTGCTCGTGCTGCTCGTGCTGGCCGGCGCGGCGGGGTGGCAGCTCAAGCTCAAGTTCCTGGGCTGACGAGCCTGCGGGAGAAGGAAAGAGGAGAGAGGAGAGGGCGACTAAGATCTAAGATCTAAGATCTTATATACCTAGGTACGTACAATTTGTACGAACAATAAACGACGACCCGGCTCGACAATTTTGATTTTCGCCTCACGCCTCACCCCTCACAATCTGATAAGTCCTGCAACGTTGCACAGCGGGCCGCATCACTGCGACGCCAGCTTCTTTCTGAACACGCGCTGCTGCAGCGGCGTCATGCCCAAGCCGGAAAGCTCTTCGTCCTCCACGAATCCCAACAGCGTCAGGTTGTCGGCGCCTAGCTCAAACAGCCCGCCGAAGAAGCGACCGAGGCCGCAGTCCTCCAACAGCAGCCGCACTGGCTCAGCCTCTGCGCCGCCAGCCGCCGCTCCCGCTACCGCCGGCGACGGCGGCTGTGCCAGCACCACCACCGCCGACTCGACGCCACCACTCCCACTGCCACCGCCGCCACCACCGCCGTCGCTGCCCACACCGTCATCCGTGCCGAGTGTGGCCGCGTCATCGTCATTGGCATTGTCGTCATTGTCGTCATTGTCGTCGTCGTCGGAAACGTAGGCGTGCCGCATGCCGTGGGCAGCCAGCGTCACGGCCGAAGTGGCTGCCTCCTGCCAAGGGGAGCGCAGCGACACCGAGAGATCCTCCCAGCGCTGACCCGCGAGCGCGTGCTTGGGGCAGCGCCCACCCGGGCGCGTGCTGAAACGCTGGCACACTGCCAGCGGCGCCTCGGCGAGCAGTTCCGACGCGCTGCAGCACAGGTCGTGGGCGCGCGACAGCTTAGCGCTGCCGAAGATATCAGCGGCGGTGGGCAGCGGCTGGCTGGAAGCGCGGCGGCCGGGGGCAGCGCGGCTCTCGTCATCATTGCTCTCTGTCTCCTCCCCGCTGCCGTCACCGTCACCGTCGTCGCCGCCGCCGCCGCCGCCGCCGCCGCTGCCCGGCGACGCACGCGCGCGCTTGGCACCCGCGGCCGGCAGCGCCGGTTCTCGTTGCCGGTCGCGCTTCTTCCGCGAGCTCGGATTTGCTGCTGCTG
>Ga0308021_10000860_pt1 | contig 14021 bp, 1 predicted proteins | sample Neamet351_FD_201296 | JGI IMG/M metagenome (GOLD analysis project Ga0308021, IMG submission 201296) | Marine microbial communities from water near the shore, Antarctic Ocean - #351 | ecosystem: Environmental > Aquatic > Marine > Unclassified | place: Southern Ocean | collected 2014-10-02
TACAGGAGGTACTAATTATGCTATGATTGGAACCACTCAAATGATGTCTGTTCCTTATGCTCTATATGCTAAGAGTGCAGGAATAGATTCTACTATGCTTGCTAATATGATTGGTTCAAGTGGAGGAGGAATGGGAGGAGGTTGTAATTTCAAATACCCTGATGGATTAGATGGAGAATTTATAACAACATCTATAAATCCAAATAGTAGTAGTCAAAATAATTATACTGTTCCTACAGGAAAGATATTATACATAAGTACTGTACATAAAACAGCCGCATCTAATACTATGCCATTTGAAGCTAATGGCATTGAACTTTTAACAGGGTCTATGAATAATGGAAATGGAGGGTCTATTACTAATCCATTTATTTTTGAAGGGGGTGATATTTTGGAGGGGCATATTTCTTTTAATGGAATTTTAATTACTAATTCAAATATAACTTCAATAACTTATTCACTTACTGCTTATGGTCAAGCTCAAACCAACTATGTTGTTCCAAGTGGAAAATCTTTACATATAACTCAAGTAAAAGGTTCTGTGGCAGTTAATGGTACCGGATTAATGGAGTCATCTAATGATGGTGGTTATGATTACAATTTAAGTTTAGCTAATGTTATTAATGCTTCATCTGGAGATGTTATTTCGGGATTTGGATATGATGATGCCTTCAACGGCTACTTAGCAGATGAGAATTACTTTGCAGGTTGTGGTGGTGGAGGTTCTTCAAGTTCTGCTTCAGCTGTTGATTCTGCAATGGTTGCTGGTATGATAGCTAATAGTGGAGGCGGGGGTTCTTTTGGAGAATGGGAATTAATTTTTGAAGATTTGATTCTTCCAGGTAATATAAATACTCAAAATGTGAAGTGGGGTCAAGTATCTAAAGATGGATTTCTGTATTTAATGGATAAATCTCCTGCTAACTTGGGAACAATTTATACCTATACTGATGAGAATATTTTGGATACATTAAATCTCCTTAACATGAGTAAAAGACATGATTTTAGAGTAACAAATACAAACTATTATGAAACAAAATTAATACCAATTAAAGCAAATTCTTTTTGGTCTATGAGTATACCAGGAAGTCATGCTTTAGACCTTTATTTTCTTCCATTAGAAAGTGGAGGAGGTGGTTCTTCAAGTGCTAGTGCAGTTTCTAATGCTACTATTGATTCTTTATCTCAAGTAGTTTCAAATCTTGATTCATCTCTTACAGTATTAACTTCTCAATTTAATTTTGGATGTACAGATGCTACAGCATGTAATTATGACGCTACTGCAAATTTTAATGATGGTAGCTGTTTGTCTTCTGGATGTACAAGTCCTACTGCCATTAACTATGATGCAACAGTTACTTGTGATGATGGTTCATGTGCTTACGGAATAGGAGATTATTTACAAGGTGGTATCATTGCTTATATTGACGCTACAGGATTACACGGACTAATAGTTTCTCAAACTGATCTTAGTGCAACCGCTTCATGGGGTTGTTATGGAACTGCTATTTCCGGTGCTGATGGCACAGCTATTGGAACAGGTAACCAAAATACTATTGATATTATGAATGGATGTTCTGAGAATTTTATGGCAGCAAGATTATGTAGTTTTTTGACATTAAACGGCTACAGTGATTGGTTTTTACCAAGTATGGATGAACTATTAGAAATACATTATAATCTAGGAAATCCAGCTGGAAATCTTGGATTCTTTTCTGGTTCTTACTATTGGAGTTCTACAGAATATAATCCCAATCAAAGTATTAATGCACAATCACTTAATTTAATGACTGGACAATCAAGTACGAAAAACAAGAATGATCTAATAGAAATTAGAGCAGTTCGAACTTTTTAATTATTTAAATGAAAAAAATATTACTTTTTATATTCTCCTTACTTACTCTTAGCCTATCGGCTCAAGATATTAAGTTTGATGTACTTTCAAACGCAGGAGGGCGTATAAGTAATGTTAATTCCGCTTCTTTTACTTTTGGACAAACATTTGTAGGAACTAAAACCAACGGTACAAATAGTATCCGCCAAGGATTTCAACAACCTTCTTTTATGATGAGTGTCCCTGGATGTATGGATACCTTAGCACTTAATTATGATTCACTAGCTACAATTAACGATAGCTCTTGTACTTACCAAATGACTTATGTGCCTGATGATAATTTTGAACAGGCGCTTATTAATCTTGGATATGATAATATTTTGGATGATTCTGTAATTACTGCACATATTAATATAGTAACTCATTTGGATGTACATAATAATTCTATTTCAGACCTAACAGGAATAGAAGATTTTACTGCTTTAACTAATTTGGAGTGTCATACTAATCAACTCACAAGTCTTGATGTCAGTCAAAATACTGCTTTAACTTCTTTAGGATGTGGTTATAATAGCCAACTGACAAGCCTTGATGTAAGTTATAATACTGCTTTAACTCATTTGTATTGTCATGATGCTCAACTTACAAGCTTGGATTTAAGTGCGAATACTGCTTTGACTTATTTAGCATGCTATTCTAATCAACTTACAAGCCTTGATGTAAGAAATGGGAATAATACAAATATGACTTGGTTTACTGCTCAGAATAATCCTAATCTAAATTGCATTGATGTAGATGATCCTGGATATTCAACTGCCAACTGGACAAGTATTGATCCTTTGACTAATTTCAGTTCTAATTGCGCAATGGTGTTTGGCTGTACTGATCCAAATGCTTGTAATTATGATTCCTTAGCAAACACAGATGATGGTAATTGTAATTATGCAACAACAAGTACAACAACTGAAACAGCTTGTGATAGTTACACTTGGAATGGGACTACTTATAATAGTAGTGGAACTTATTCTTATAGTGGTATTAGTGGAGGAAGTAATAATTACTCTATGAGTTTTGATGGAATGGATGATTATATAATTATACCTGATGACCCTACTTTATCAATTGAGGGAGACATAACAATGTGTGCTTGGGTTTATACAAAAGGATATAATAGTGTAAGTAATTATCAGACTATTTTAAATAAAAGAACAGGAGGATATTGGCCATATAATATGTCTGTTGATTTCCATTTAAATTCAAGCAAAATTCTTAGTGGAAGAAGAAATCCTCCAGGAACAGCTGATTATAAATTTTCAAATAATACTATATCTACAAATCAGTGGGAATATTGGGCTGTCACAGTAACTTCTGATACTTTAAGGTTTTATAGAAATGGTATTTTTGATTCAGAAGATTATTTTATCATTCCTTCAATTAATCAAGTATGTGATTTGTTAATTGGTAGAAGTGGATTAAATGAAGGACCAGAATTTTTCAATGGAGAATTAGATGATATACATATATGGAATAAACCACTCTCACAACAAGAAATCCAAAACTATATGAACTGTCCTCCTACAGGAAATGAAAATGGATTAGCAGGGTATTGGAACTTTGAAGAAGGTAGTGGTAATACGGCTTTAGATGTTTCTGGAAATGGTAATAATGGAACAATAAACGGAGCTACATATACTGCAAATGTTCCTTCCCAATCTTGTGCTTTAACAAATACAAATGGATGTGATAGTACTGCTATACTTAATTTAACGATTAACCCTTCTACAACTAGTACAAGTTCAGAAACTTCTTGTGATTCCTATACTTGGAATGGATCGACTTATGCATCAAGTGGATCCTATACATATTTAACTACAAATTCAAATGGTTGTGATAGTATAGCAACACTGAATTTTACATTAGATATTTGTGCTTGTACAGATAGTACGGCATTTAACTATAATCCACTTGCTACAATAGATGATGGCTCGTGTATTGCAGCTATTTATGGTTGCATGGATTCTCTTGCTCTTAATTATAACACTAGCGCAAATGCAGATGATAGTACATGTTATTATTGTAGTATTACAACAAGTATTTTCTCTAATTTATCTACTTCCTTGCAGGCGTGTAATGGTTTTATATTTGTTACCCCAACGGGTACAGCACCATTTACTTACATATGGAGTAATGGTATAACAACAAATGTTAACCAGAACCTTTGTGATGGAGTTTATACTTATACTGTAATAGATGCCAATAGTTGTGGACTTACAGAAACAATTATTTTAACAACTTATTTAGGTTGCATGGATTCCACAGCTATGAATTATGATCCTACAGCTATAGTAGATGATGGAAGTTGTATTCCTATTATTTATGGCTGTTTAGATTCCCTTGCAAATAATTATTCTGCAATAGCTACAGTTGATGATGGAAGTTGTGATTTTTGTATTGCATTAGCAGACATAGGAGCTGATACCATAACCGCTTGTGATAGTGCACTTATTAGTACTAATTCAATTACTAATGGAACTTATATTTGGAATACATCTAATGTTTCAACTTCAGCTATTGGAAGTAGTTATCAAGGCGGTATTGTCTTTTACTTAAATGGAAATGGAGGAGGATTAATTGCTGCACCTTGGGATCAATCTACTAGTGCAGAATGGGGTTGTCAAGGGACTGTAATAGGAAGCGATACAGCTATTGGAACAGGCGCTCAAAACACAATTAATATTAAAAATGGATGTACAACACCAGGCACAGCTGCAGATATTTGTGCTAATCTAACTCTTGGAGGTTACAGTGATTGGTTTTTGCCTTCTAAAGATGAATTATATGAAATGTATTTAAATAAGACTGCAATTGGGAATTGGAACACTGTTGGTGAACACTATTGGAGTTCTTCGGAGGTAGGTACCTACCACGGAAACAAATCGTGGGGAATCAGAATCGATAGTGGACACAAGCACCACGGGCTAAAATCTTATTTCTACTACGTGCGTGCTATTAGAGCTTTCTCATCCTCAAATACAGACACAACAAATTCAATAACAGTTTCAACTTCCGGCTGGAATTATGTAACGGTAATCGATTCTTTAGGATGCACTGCTACGGATTCAGTATATGTTCAAATAGATATTTGTGGTTGTACTGATCCAACGGCACTTAATTATAATCCATCTGCAACTTCTGATGATGGTTCTTGTGTACCAATTGTATATGGATGTATGGATTCATCAGCTATCAATTATGCTCCTACAAGTAATTTAGATGATGGTAGTTGTTTGTATTGTGATATTTCAGTTTCACTTGTTTCTGCAACATCTAATACACCAAACAATTGTGATGGTTGGGTATTTGTAAGTGCTAATTCTTCTTATGCACCTATTACATATAGTTGGAGTAATGGTATAAGTGGACAGTATAATGTTGGACTTTGTTTGGGTGCGTATACCCTTACAATTACTGATAATTATGGATGTACTTTGGATACTACTATTAGTATTGGAAGTTTAGTGTTTGGCTGTACGGATTCTACGGCATTTAATTATAATGCAAATGCTACAGTAGATGATGGAAGCTGTATTTCAACTGTTTTAGGATGTACAGATTCTTTGGCGCTTAATTTTGATCCTCTTGCAAATACAGATGATAGTACATGTTGTGGGGCTTCACTGCCTATTCCATTTGGAACACAAATAGGACTAGATATAGATGGAGAAACGGCTAATGATCGAAGTGGCTATTCAGTATCAATGAGTGCTGATGGAAATATTGTTGCTGTTGGAGCTAGATACAATAATGATAATGGAACACATGCTGGACACGTACGTATTTTTGAAAATATTAACGGAATATGGACTCAATTAGGACAAGATATTGATGGGGAAGGACTTGGTCATTATAGCGGAAGCTCTGTATCAATGAGTGCTGATGGAAATACAGTTGCTATTGGCGCACCATATAATGATGGTACAACTGGTGATGGTAATGATAATAGAGGCCATGTAAGAATCTACAATTACAATGGTACTTCTTGGATTCAGATAGGTAGTGATATAGATGGAGAGGATGGCTCGAATGGTGCTGGGGAGTTTGAAGGTGATTTAAGTGGTTATTCAGTATCTTTAAGTTCTGATGGAGATATAGTGGCAATTGGAGCTCCATGGAATAATGGAAATGGTACCAACTCAGGTCATGTTCGTGTTTATGAAAATAGTAATGGCGTATGGACACAATTAGGACAAGATATAGATGGGGAGGCAGGTGATGATTGGAGTGGTGCTTCAGTATCATTAAGTTCTAATGGCAATATAGTTGCTATTGGAGCTCGCTATAATGATGGAAACGGAACTTCTTCTGGTCATGTAAGAATCTATAATTGGAGTGGAGGTTCATGGTCTAAAATAGGACAAGATATAAATGGTGAGGCAGTACAGGATAATAGTGGATGGTCTGTATCCCTTTCTAGTGATGGAAATACTGTAGCTATTGGAGCTCAACATGCTAATGGAGCATCCAATTCTGGTCATGTGAGAATTTATAAATTCAATGGAACTTCTTGGAATCAATTAGGAACTGATATTGATGGAGAATCAGGTGCGGATTACCTTGGAGGTTCTGTATCTCTATCTAGTAATGGGAATACTGTGGCAATTGGTGCTCATGGAAATGATGATGCAGGTTTTAATGCTGGTCATGTAAGAATCTATCATTGGAATGGTGCTTCTTGGGCTCAGTTAGGGTATGATATAGATGGAGAAGCAGCAGAGGATGAGAATGGTTGGTCAGTATCCTTAAGTAGTGATGGAAATACAGTAGCTATTGGAGCTAAATTCAATGATGGAAATGGCACTAATTCTGGGCGTGTACGTGTCTTTAGCGTTGGAACAGGAACTCAATACACAAGTCCTCCATGTTCTGGCTGCATGGATTCACTGGCAGTTAATTACGATCCTTATTCCTTAATTGATGATGGAACATGTGATTATTTAGGATGTACAGATTCCTTATCCTTTAATTATGATCCACTAGCAACAATAGATGATACTTCCTGTATAGCAACTGTTTTTGGATGCATGGATTCAACAATGCTTAATTACTATGCTGGAGCAAATACAGATGATGGCTCTTGTGTACCTTATATTTATGGATGTACAGATTCTATAGCATGTAATTATGATTCAACAGCTAACACTGATGATGGATTTTGTATTTACCCTACATCAAATACAACAACAGTTACAGCTTGTGATTCTTATACTTGGAATGGAACTACTTACTATAGTAATGGAGCCTATTCTTATGTAGGAAGTTCTGTAAATAATAATTATTCTTTAGATTTTGATGGTGTAGATGATTATGTTGGTCCAATTACAAATCCGGGTGGATATTCAAATAGTTTTACTGTAAATGCATGGATTAATAAGACTAGTAGTACAGGATCTTATGATCTAATATTTTCAGGAGGATGCCAAGATCTCTACTTTGGAGTTACTTCTAATGTCCTGCAATTTGGGAAACAGTGTACTGGTGGAGCTATGATAAGTGGATCTGTAAATGTAAGTGATGGTAATTGGCATTTTGTTTCTGCAACTTATGATGGTAATAATCTAATTATTTATGTAGATGGGCAAATAGATGTGATTGCTAGTCCAAGTTGGATTTCTTCTATAACTCCAGGAAATGAATTAAATATTGGGAAAGCTACACAAAATAATGTAGAGATGTTTACTGGAAATATTGATGGGATAGAATTTTGGGATACTGCTTTAATGCAACAGGAGATACAAGATTACATGAACTGTCCTCCTACAGGTGCTGAAATAGGCTTAATTGGTTATTGGAATTTTGAACAAGGAGGAACAGATGCTTACGATCAAACAGTTAATGGTAATAACGGACAAATAAATGGATCTACATATAATACTAATGTTCCTGCACAATCTTGCGGATTAACAAATGTAAATGGTTGTGATTCTACGGCAATACTTAATTTAACGATTAATAATTCTGTTACAACTACAGACACAATCACTATTTGTGATGGAGTAAGTGTAACAGTTGGCACAAGTATTTATGATATAGCAGGTAATTATATTGATACTCTTGCTACAATCAATGGTTGTGATTCTATTGTAAATACAACTATTGAAATTATAGATGTAAACATATCTCAAAATGATACAACAATTTGCTCTGGAGATAGTTTGGTTTTAAGCGCTACTTCATTGTTTTCATCATCTATTGTAATTACTCTTAATGCATCTATTCCTGGATGTGCATGGATTGCCTTAAATACAAGTTTTGCAGATTATTCAAATAATCTATATGGCTTTGAGTACTATTGTAGTTGCTGGCCTTCTGGTTGTCCAAATATTCCTACTGGTACTTTTATATCACCACCAGGAAATATTTTCTCATTAGGAACTAGTTTGGTAAGTGCAATAAATCAAAACTCTAACTATTTCTTTGCTACATTTAATTCTTCAACTTATGAAGTTACAATTTATTCTACTGTTAATGATATATCTACACTTGAAATAGATGGGTCATCTTGGTATATTAATGGAGCTAACTCAAATTGTCCTGGACCATGTTCTGCTTTATTCCAGCCAATTCCTTATACAAATCCTTATTTATGGTCAACAGGAGATACTGTAGAAAACATAACAATAAGCCCAACACAAACTACAACTTATTATCTTACACAAAATGGTTGTAGTGATAGTGTGACAATTACTGTTGCAGATACTTCTTCCTCAGTAACTAATGTTACTACATGTGATAGTTCGTACACTTGGAATGGAATAAATTATGATAGTAGCGGAACTTATTCCTATAGTGGATCAAGTAACAATTCCTCAATGAGTTTTGATGGAAACGATTATGTAGATCTTGGTACTAAACCTGAGTTTGATATTCAAGATGCTTTAACAGTTAGTGTTTGGGTAAAACCTAACTCAGATCAAACAACTTCTGTAATAGACAGATTCCCAGGAGTAGGTTCTGGATACAGAATATGTTTAAGATCAGCTGCTGCTAGCACACCTGGAGTAATATGGGCTCAATTTGGTAATGGAGGCAATGGAACTAGTGCACTTTCGCCACATAATACATACTCTGCAGGTCAATGGATTCATATTGCTGCAGTTTTTAAAAATAATAATTACGTAAAACTATACTTAAACGGTTCTTTAATAGATGAGCAAGCTACATCTTTTACATTTAATAGTTATAATGAACCTCTTGAATTTGGTAGACTTGAATCTCCTGGGGGTTGGAGTTCTACAGAATTTTTTGATGGATTAATGGATGAGGTAAGCATGTGGAATATTGAACTAGATTCTGTAGAAATCCAAAACTATATGAACTGTCGACCAACAGGTAATGAAACCGGTTTAGTTGGTTTGTGGAATTTTGAAGATAATTCTAATCCTAATATTGTTTTAGATCAAACATCTAATGGAAATAATGGCACAATAAATGGAGCTACATATAACACTAATGTTCCTACACAATCTTGCGCATTAACCAATATAAATGGTTGTGATAGCACAGCAGTACTAAATCTTACAATTAATAATTCAGTTTCTACTTCTAGTAACCAGTCTATTTGTGCTGGTGATAGTATTACAGTTGGCACAAGTACTTATAGTTCAAGTGGAACTTATACAGATACTTTAACAACAATTAATGGTTGTGATAGTACAGTAACAACAACTCTTACTGTTAATCCTATTGGCTGTACAGATCCTTCAGCCTGTAATTATGATGCAAATGCAATTTGTGATGATAGTAGTTGTTTAACGGCTTATGGCTGTACAGATTTACTTGCATGTAATTACGATTCAACAGCTAGTTGTGATGATAGTAGTTGTGTTTATCCTACATCAAGTACATCAACAATTACTGCTTGTGATTCCTATACATGGAATGCGCAAATTTACACTGCTTCTGTTATAGATTCTGCAGTGTTTACTCATGCTAATGGATGTGATAGCACAACAGTACTTAATTTAACAATTAACCATTCGGATACTTCTTATACTAACATTACAGCTTGTGATAGTTTAATTTGGAATGGAACAACTTATACCCAAAGTGGCACTTATTTTAGGCAAACCCCTTCTCAATTTTTACAATTAGGAAATGATATAGATGGAGAAGCAGTTGGTGATAGGAGTGGTCGTTCTGTAGCAACAAGTGCTGATGGTAATATAGTAGCTATTGGCGCTTATTTGAATGATGGAAATTCTTCAAATGCTGGTCATGTACGTGTATATGAGAATAATAATGGATTTTGGAATCAAATAGGACAAGATATTGATGGAGAAGCAAGTTCAGATGAGAGTGGTTTTTCAGTTTCACTTAGTAGTGATGGAAATATAGTAGCTATTGGAGCTCGTTTTAATTATGGAAACATTGGTCATGATGCAGGTCATGTAAGAATTTATAACTGGAATGGTACTTCCTGGAATCAATTAGGAAATGATATAGATGGAGAAGCTTCTGGTAATTCCAGTGGCTCCTCTGTATCTCTTTCTTCTGATGGCAATACTGTAGCTATTGGAGCTCCTAATAATGATGAAAATGGTTCAAATTCTGGTCATGTAAGAATCTATAACTGGAGTGGATCTTCTTGGATTCAATTAGGAAATGATATTGATGGAGAAGCAACTGGTGATCACAGTGGCTATTCTGTATCTCTTGCTTCTGATGGAAATACCGTAGCTATTGGAGCTTATGAGAATGATGGAAATGGACAAGATGCAGGTCATGTAAGGATTTATGAGAATGTAAATGGTAGTTGGACTCAAATTGGAAATGATATAGATGGAGAAGCTTCTGGTGATCATAGTGGATGGTCTGTATCTTTAAGTAGTGATGGAAATACCGTAGCTATTGGAGCTCGATACAATGATGGTAACGGAACTAACTCAGGTCATGTAAGAATTTACAAATACAATGGGACTTCTTGGACACAAATAGGTGGGAATATAGATGGAGAAGCAGCTAGTGATTGGAGTGGCAATTCAGTATCATTAAGTGATAATGGAGATGTTGTAGCTATTGGAGCAAGACTGAATTATGGAAATAATGGTCATAATTCTGGTCATGTAAGAATTTACAACTACAATGGGACTTCTTGGAATCAATTAGGTCAAGATATAGATGGAGAAGCAGTGCAGGATTATAGCGGCTGTTCTGTATCCCTAAGTAGTGATGGTAATACTGTTGCTATTGGAGCTTATGACAATGATGGAAATGGTACAGATGCTGGTCATGTAAGAGTATACAATTTACCAACATTAACTAATGTTAATGGCTGTGATAGTATAGTAGGATTAAATTTAATCATTAACAATTCAACGGAGTCTCACACTTACTTTAGTACTTGTGCTAATTCCTATGTTTGGAATGGAAACAACTATGGCTTTAGTGGAGATTATCAACTAGTATTCACTTCATCCAATGGCTGTGATAGTATAGCCTATCTTCATTTAACATTTCTAAATAGCACATCCTCTATACATACTATTAGTAGTTGTGATAGTTTATCTTGGAATGGAAATACCTATTATTTTACAGGAACCTATCTAGATACATTGGTTAATTCAAATGGATGTGATAGTATCATCACGCTTAATCTTACCATCACCACTTCAGGTTGTACTGATAGTTTAGCTTATAACTATAATCCTATGGCAGTATGTGATGATGGAAGCTGTAATTATTGCGCAATTTCAAGTATTAGCTTATATCAAAACCCTGTTACATGTTCTAATTGGAATGATGGTTCTACTTATGTAACTGTTACTGGGATAGCAACTTCATATACTTACAGTTGGAGTACTGGTGATACAATAGCCCAGATAGACAATCTTTTAGAAGGCATGTATAATCTTACAGTAAGTGATGGTATTTGTAGTCTTACTGATTCTATTTTAGTCCAATTAAATACAGCTCCAGCTGATAGTATGCATCCAGAAATTTGTTATGTATCGGTTGATAATTCCGGATTTAACAGAGTAGTTTTAAAACCACTTGCCAATCCATTAACTTCAAGTTATGTAATTTATAGTCAATACTCAGCTAATCTCTATTCACCATTGGATACGATTGATGCAAATACTTTATCTTATATTGACTCAACATCCAATCCTGCTGCACAAGCAGAAAGGTATAAGGTGTCGGCAATAGATGCTTGTGGAAATGGAACAGATATATCTGCTTATCATAAAACAGTACATCTTACTATGAGTTTAGGAGTGAATGGTGAAGTTAATCTTATTTGGAATTCTTATGAGGGTTATCAAGTAACAGATTATCTTATTTATAGAGGGAATAGTACTTCTAATATGAATATGATTGCTACGACACCTGGAAACAATACTTCCTTTACTGATCTTACTCCTCCTACTGGTTTCTTACAATATCAGATACGTGCTTTCTCACAGAATTGTGATCCTATACCAAATGGATTTACACTGCCTGATACTTTAGAATCTAATGTTATTGATCATAATAATCAGCCAGTAACAATGAATGTAGTAATACAATCTACTAATCCAACAACATCTACTAGTTTAGATGGTAATGCAATTGCAAATGCTTCTGGAGGATTAACTCCATACAATTACGTTTGGTCAAATGGAGTATTTACTTCATTCAATCCTAACTTAGGTGTGGGTACGTATACAGTTTATGTATTTGATGCTAATAATAATACAGCAACAGCCTCTGTAACCCTTAGTCCTTCTACTACTATTTCAGGATGTACAGATCCAACAGCAGATAATTATGACCCTACTGCTACTGTTGATGATGGTTCTTGTAATTATACAACATGTGGAGGCGTTACAGGCGTTAACTTAACAGATGTAATACAAGATAGAGCTGCCTTCAATTGGGATAATATGAACTCTTCCTCTTGTCAGGTAGATCAGATTAGATTCCGATATAGAGAAGTTGGTACTAACTCTTGGTCTACCAAAACTATGGGAGTTCCTGTTGGTAGCGGATGTAATACATCCAATACTTCCAAGTTAGTACTTGGATTAACTCCAAATACAACCTATGAATATGACTTTAAACTATGGTATTGTAATGCATCAACAGTAAACTGGCATGCAAATGGCGCATTCACTACAGCTGATGTTTGTATAAATGCAACTAATATGACCACAACACTACTTAGTACTACTAAGACAGAGTTCTGTTGGGATGCTCCAGCAAATCCATGGTCGTTCGTAAGATTACAATTCAGAGAAAATATTCCTGGATCTTCATTTAGTAACATTGGAGGATTCGGAGTTATATCTCCTGCTCTTTGTAAGAATAAGAATGGTTTAACTCCAGGAACAGAGTACAGAGTAATGTGGAGAACATGGTGTAGTCTAACAGGTGGTCCTTACAGATCTCCAGTTTGGGATGGTCCAGTAATTTGGACTCAACCAACTTCTGTTAGACTTGAGGGAGGAAGCTCAATTGCTAACTTATCTATTTACCCTAACCCAAGTAGAGATCTATTCAATATCAGCTTTACTTCTGAATCAATTCAAGATTTAAGAGTTAGAGTACTAAATATTGTTGGAGAAGAATTAATAGTAGAAGACTTGCAACAGTTCATTGGTGAATACACTAAACAGATTGACTTAACTAAAAATGCAAAAGGAATCTATTTCTTAGAAATAGAAACTAATGATGGTGTGATTAATAAGAAATTGATACTTCAATAAATTATAAAATAGCAGGTTTTAAGTCTGCTCTTTTAATTATATTTGCTGTGTAATTCTGACGTGTAAAATAGCGAGGGACCTATTCGGTTACCTTTTGAGCTGTCAATTCTAGTAGAATGTAGTACTGCTACCCCGACTTTTAAAATAAAAACCCACTCAATTGAGTGGGTTTCTTTTTGATGGGCTTCTCGGTCCTTATTTCCAACTTTTTTAAATATTTAAAATGAACCTCTTAAATTATATACTGTTATAAGATTATTTAATTAAACTGACACTTCTAGAAATAAATTCAGTAAGATCTTTTCCTTTTAGCATGCCCTGAGATAATAGGGCTAAATCTAGTAGTTGGTTAATTAAATTAGTTCTTTTCTTCTTTTTTTCCTCTTCAAGAATTTTACTAATTAAATTGTGATTTGAATTAATGGCTAAATTATATGATTCAG
>Ga0308021_10000861_pt1 | contig 14018 bp, 10 predicted proteins | sample Neamet351_FD_201296 | JGI IMG/M metagenome (GOLD analysis project Ga0308021, IMG submission 201296) | Marine microbial communities from water near the shore, Antarctic Ocean - #351 | ecosystem: Environmental > Aquatic > Marine > Unclassified | place: Southern Ocean | collected 2014-10-02
ACAATTTTGTAGGCTTCCAAAAAGTCTATGAAAATACTTTGCTTCCGAATCATGTAGGTGGATCCGACGATGGAACTGCCGACTACCTTGTTAACGCAGGTACGTTGACTGGTGGAACCGCAACCGTTGATACTGGGACTGGGACTTGGAAAGCGGGCGACATATTCTATGTCAACACCGTGACAAGGGTTCATCCTGAAACGAAAGCTGACACGACATATCATCAGCCTTTCGTGTGTACCAATGATGAGGGTGGAAGCACAACCAGCATTGAATTCACTCCAGAGATCGTTACAACTGGTGGTGGGCAAAATGTTGCGGCGGCTATGGCTAATAACGATCCTCTGCACAAGGTGGAATCCAATGGACGTGTCACTCTTTCGGGTGCGACTGACATTGCGGCTTCTCAAACCTACGGGATCGACCTTGGGTTTCACAAGAATGCTTTCGCGTTTGCGACGGCAGATCTTGAGGTTCCAAAGGGAGTTCACTTCGCAGGTCGTAGAGTTCAAGATGGAATTTCTTTAAGAATCATTAGAGATTATTCTATCAGTGCAGACACCATGCCTTGTCGGCTTGATGTTTTATATGGATACAAAGCGGTTCGCCCACAGTTGGCGTGTCGTGGTGGATTCATAGCTTAAGAACTAGTCCAATAGGAGCGGGGGCTTCGGCCCCTTAACCTTTTAAATACTGGAGAAAAAGTAATATGTCTTTCTTAACCATAGCCCAAGACGTTGCCATCGCAGTTGACTTCCCGTCTCCAGCAACCGCATTCGCAAACGGTGACCCAGCCGTAAAGAAAATGCAAAGATCTATTGAGGCGACATGTTATTCGCTTGGGAAAATTCATGCGTGGAAGACAATGAGGGCTGAAGCAACATTCACGTCTGTAGCGACTGAGGTACAAACTGGTATGCTACCGACTGGGTTCGACAGATTTATAGCAGAGACAATATGGGATCGCACCGACAAGACTTTACTAACTGGCCCAGTCACAGAGGTCGAGTGGGCAAGCCTTAAAGCATCTGCTTACTCAGACTCGACACAACGCAAATTTATTCAGCGCGGTAATACTGCTTCAACATCCATCCTGATGATACCTATTCCATCCGCTGGGAAAACTTTCGGGTTTTCTTATGTAAATACTTATTTCTGTCAGTCGTCTAGTGGAACTGCACAGTCCGCATGGGCGGCAGACACTGACGTGTCAAGGCTCGACGCAGAGCTAGTAACACTGGGCGCAATCTCAGATTTTCTGTGGATGGAAGGGATGAACCACGAAAAAGCGGACAGTGACTTTGAAGATTTATTTAACCAGTTAGTAAAGAACGACAATCCAAAAACGAGGGTTATGTCAGTCGCTGATATTTTTGGACAGCGAAGGCATTTCAATGGTGTGCCAGCAGTGACAGCAACCTACACGGTATAACACATGACCAATAAAATAGGAGCAAGATAATGCCATACAATGATATGCAAGGCGGCATGCAAGGCGGCATGCAAGGCGGTCTGTTTGGGCCGATGGGTGGGGCACAAAACTTTAGGGGAGGTGGACAATTCACCGATGAAGAATTACAGATGATGCTGGGACAAATGCAGTCGCAGTCACCGACAGGAGGGTCTTTGCCTATGTACAATCCCCCTCCAGCAGGTGGCCCACCATCACCACAGGGAGTCCCCGGTCTTGGAACCACTGGAATAGATCCTAGTATGATGGCTAGTGGATCAGGCGGTGGTTTAGAAGGAATGGACTTTGGTACACAAGCGGGTGACCAGATGGGCGGTATGCAAGATGCAATAATGAGCATGGGTAGGCAAAAAGCAGAAGAAGAAAGAATCAGGAAATTGCTTGCAGAAGCTAGTATGGGTGGTGGCTCGGTTTCAGGTGGAGGTTTTAATAGTCTGCGTGGACAGGGGATGGGTGGTAACCCAGCAACAACAATACCATCAGGGTTTAATTCAGGGGTTTAGATAATAAATGATAGTCGCTAAACAAAGAAGAGCAGGGAGAAAGTACAGACAGAAGAGGGCGATCATCCAGACTGTGCCTAGCCCAACTGGTGGATGGGATACACGACAAGCGGTGAGTGCGATGCCTCCTATGAATGCTGTGCTTCTGGATAACTGGTTCCCTGAGACTGAAAAGGTGACACTCCGTGGTGGTTCAGAGGCTCATGCGACAGGGCTTGGAACCTCATCTGAAGCTGTAGAAACTTTGATGGAGTACAACAAACTTGATGGCACGAATGAATTGTTTGGAGCCTGTGGCGCAGAGGTTTACGACGTTACTTCAGCAGGGGCAGTAGGGGCGGCAGTGGCATCTGGCATGAACAATGCACGGTGGCAGTATACAAATATGGGGACTAGCGGTGGACAATTTTTATTGGCTTTCAACGGGGCAGACACCCCATTGAGTTATAACGGTTCGACTTGGGGAACTGCGTCAATGGCTGGGCCAACAATCGCAAACTGTATCTGGTGCAACACGCACCATCGAAGGCTATGGATAGGGGAAGAGAATTCCTTGTCAGGCTGGTACGGTGCGGCAAACGCAATCACTGGAACATTTGTGGAATTTCCTTTGCATGGAGTATTTTCCAAGGGTGGATTTATAGCTGGGATGGGGACATGGACAAGAGACTCAGGTGAGGGGTCAGAGGATCTCGCTATTTTTGTAACGTCTGAGGGACAGGTCGCAGTTTACAATGGGATAGATCCAAACACGGCGGCAAGCTGGCAGTTAATCGGTGTGTTCCAGATTGGAAGACCGATAGGTCGTCGCTTTATGCTTCGAGCAGGGGCTGACCTTATACTAATTACGACAGATGGATTCGTTTCTTTGGGTGCGATTCTCGCGCTGGACAGGTCACAATCTGAGATGGCGGCGATCTCTGCACAGATTAACGACGCAGTAAATACGGCTGTGCGCTTGTACGGTGGGAACTTTGGATGGGAAGGTATTTTGTACTCCCAAGGCCAACAACTAATTTTTAATATCCCGATATCTGGGACAGAAAAACATCAGTACGTTTTTAATACAATCACGCAGGCTCCTTGTAGGTTCAAAGGTCTTGAGGCCGTGACATGGGGGTTAATCGGTGACGATGTTTACCTTGGCATGGAAGACGGGACAGTCGACAAATACGACGGTGATAACGTGTACAGTGATACTGGGTCAGTGGCAATCAGTGGCGATGGAGTCGCGTCGTTTAATTATTTTGAGTCACCAAATACAGAAAAACAGTTTCAGGCAGTCGAGCCTATCTTTGAATCATTCGGCAACCCAGTAATCGCGACCGACATGAACGTGGACTTTCAGATCCGTGCCGCGACAGGAACAGCAGTGGCTGGGCCGACACACGTTGGTGTTTGGGGGGCCGCCAAGTGGAATATTAGCTTGTGGGGAAAATCTCCGCAAGTATTCAGAGGCTGGCGCGGTGCAATGAAAAAAGGATTCGCGGGATCATTGCGAGTCAGGGTAGAAACAACGACAACGAAGCCGTCATGGTTGGCGACACGGTATCGTTTTAATCCGAGTAGAAGCTCATGAACTTAGCCGAGTTATTTGGACTGACTAAAGACTGGGAACCAATCCAACGAGTGAGTGGAGCGCAACCGGGCTTTATTAATCCAGTGATTGACTGGCGCAACAAAATGACTCGCCCTATTAAAACGCCACAAGGTGGAGACTTTAGGGAAATGTTTCGTCCATCTGATGACGGCGACACTATGGAAGCGCGAAATCGGCATTACAGCCCAGAAGAAATACAAGCGATGAAAGATAATTTCCCTCGAATGGCTATTCCTCAGACAGGTGGAATTATCCAAAAAGCACTCAAACCGACAAGAAAAGTATTCAATGATATAAGGAGACTCACCAAGGAAGGGATTAAACAAAAAGATTGGTACAAGAAGTCTGGACAGGCAATGCTTAACGCAACGCAAGGGAATCTTCCGAGAACGAAAGACTTGGCTAATTTTACTTCCATCTCTTCTCCGTCAACGGCAGTAAGAGAAAACTTCGGGCATGGGGCAAGGTTCTATTACCAGAAATTGATGGGAGATAAACTAAAAGCGGGGATTTTCCCAAACGCGATGGGAAGATCGGCTGATGAATATATTAAAGGTGGAGAGAGATCTATCGGGCCGAAACGACAGCCGTTTGTCAACAATATGCTAAATACCATCGACCCTGTATCACCAAAAAATGAGGTCACCAACGATATATGGGGCGCACGGGCGTGGGACTTACCAACGGACGCACCATCAGCTAGACAGCATCAAATGATGACAAGTGGAACACAGCGCATTGCTAAAGAACTTGACCTAGACCCAGAGCAGGCTCAAGCCTCATATTGGTCAGCGATAAAAGCAAAAACAGAATCCCTACCTAGAGCCTTGAGAGAACAAGCAAAAACAAGCTGGCAAGAAAAACTATTACCACGCCAAATAAGAAAGCCAATGGAAGTGGAACGAAGAAGTAATTTACGACAGGCCGCTATAAACGCAGAGGTTCCAGAGGATTTGATAAACAAGGCGGGATATGATTTTGCGGATGCAATGGATGACCACACAGGGTTTGTTAGTTGGGAAGCGGTTCCTTCTAGAGAGAGTGGGTTGATGCCAGAAATACACGACGCACCTTTCAGCGTGAGAATGAACTTCACAGAGCAAATGGATTCGATTTTAGGCGACACAATCGAAAAGGAACTCGGCATTCTCACCAACAAACGGGTAGATGTCATGGGGACGGGGTTCTATCAAGAACTGACAGATATTTCTTATAACCCGTCTAAGCAGATCGGCATTATCATGCCACTTGGCCCCGGTGGTAGGGGAACAGGGGTAATAGACCCTTCAGCCAGAAAGGCCGTTGAACTTTACGCGGCTATTAAAGGAAAGCTCACATATCAGCATGGGATGGGCTATACAAGGCCGTTTCCATCCCCAACGGTCAAAGGGGCTGGTGGATTTGAGCTTGATTTTGGTCGCCCATTGACCCATGATGAATCTAGCGAGATCATGGTTGCGATAGAAAAACACCCAGATTTGCAAAAGGTCAACAAGGATGGTACGATAACACCAGCAGTATATTTTAATCCGTCGAAAAATGGTATCCACATTTATCATGATTTTGTCGGGGATCATACAAAATTTAACAAGGCGCTAGATTCACTACTTGCAGATGAAACTTTACTCCCCGGAGTAGAAGCGGCAGGGCATGGAATCGGTTCAGACGGTGCTTTGATTGGAGGTTCAGGTGAAAGTTACGAGAGCATCATTCGCAGAAACGGCGGAGAGATACAAGAACGCAAAATTTCTGGTCTTCTCTCCGAAAACATCAAAGGACTTTATCGGAAAACCGCCCAAGAACAAGGATACAAAGACCCCTTCCAAGCCACTCCCTCGGCTCCCACTGAAGTAGCACCTGCTTTACCTCGACTACCAAAAACAGATTTAGAGAGAATCCTTCGTGGCGGAGGTGTGTCATGATTAAAACACAGCGACCACTACCAAGAATTTTATGCGGAGCTAGCGAACAGGTTTGCCTGTGGGTTGCAGAAAGAATTAAAGATGTTCTCTACGAGTTCGACAAGGCGCAAGCCATTGGAGTTCTTGACGACACTGGGAAGTTAATGTGCGGCGTTGTTTACCATGACTACCGACCAGAGTGTGGAACGATGCAGTTATCGATAGCATCATCAAATCCAATGTGGGCTCGAAAAGAAACAATCACACGACTATTAGCATATCCATTTATTGAGTTAAATATTTACAAATGTTGGATCACCGTGGCATCTGACAATCCAAAATCACTAGCATCGACCAAGCATATCGGCTTCAAGCAAGAAGCAATATTGCACCATCAATATGGTAAAGACAGACACGCACACTTTATGAAGATGAGTCGCAAGGACTATAAAAGAATTTACGGGAGATAGACAATGTTCGAGATTATAAAAACATACGATCCATATGCACCGGAGTTGGTTGAGTGGCCCGTCAAGATATTAAAGGCGTGTCATCAAGGGAAGGGTGGGGGAAGTCCCCCCGCGCCACCGCCAGCCCCAACGCCGCCAGATCCTTACGCAGTGGCTGGAGCGCAGGGCGCACAAAATAGAGCCGCCGCTATCTCAGAAGCAGAAATCGCGATGGTAAATCAGCAGACTCCTTATGGGGGGTTAGAGTGGACACCGCGTGGGTTGTCAGATATTAAATATGTTGGTGGTATCGGGCCGGGTGATGCAGGGTACGATGCAGAAAAGAATATAGAATATGGAGGAACACCACAATACACAGCGACGCAAACATTATCACCTCAACAGCAACTTCTTTTAGACCTTAGTACAGAGGCTCAAGTCGGTTATGGAGGTATAGCAAATAGGCAACTCGAAGCCGTGGGAGACAGGTTGTCAGCTCCAGTTGACCTCGCTGATGTTCCAGCGGCCCCGTCAATCAATCTTGAGGACTTTGTTGGTGAGGCTCCAGTCGCTAGCTTTGCAGGTATCCAACAACCGGGGCAACTCGACTACTCTGGTCTGGGTGCGGCCCCACAATTCGATCAGGCATATCAAGACCAAATTGCACAGTCCATCAGGGATCGTGCAGACGTTTGGCAGACACGAGATCTCGACAGGCTTGAGAACAGGCTGACGAATCAGGGCATCAACATTGGCTCTGAAGCATGGAACGATGAAATGGGTAGACGACAGACAGGCATCAACGACTTCAACCTCGCGGCTGATCTGCAAGGGCTTCAACAAGCTTCGCAGAGGTTTGGTGTAGAACAAGCGGCACGGGGATTAGCGACAGGTGAGCTAGGTAATATTTATTCGGCTGGCGTATCAGACAGGGACAGGGGAATCGCAGAGGCTACAAAATTATTTGGCTTGCAAGGCAACCAGAGAGATCGCGCAGTTGCAGAGGCTTCCCAGTTATTCTCCCTACAGTCAGGAGCAAGAGACAGGGCTATCAACGAACTAATGATCCAACGCAACCAGCCCCTAAATGAATTGGCGGCAATGCTATCGGCACAACAAATAACACAACCTAGTTTCCTGACACCGCCACAACCGGGCGTATCAGCAGGGGATCTACAGGGCGCTACTTACGCTAATTATCAAGGGGCTTTAGGGCAACAGCAAATGCAAAACCAGAACAACCTGATCGGGTATCAAGCTGGACAGGCGGCAGATAACGCTATGACAGGGGGCATGTTCGGACTCGCAGGTGCGGGAATGATGGCTTACGCAATGTAATGATTATTCACTTCAGTGGTGGAAAAGACAGTCTTGCAGTTGTCCATATGTTCAAGGACGATCCAGATCTTGAGTGTGTTTACTTCGGTGATACTGGAGACATCTATCCGCACATGATGGAGTTCGTAATCCGCACATGTAAAAAGTTTCAGGTTCCTCTGGAAATAATTAAGGCAAAGATGAGCCAAGAGGAATACCACAAGCAGTTTGGTTATCCTTCTGACATGATACCAATCGTCAGGACACCAGAAGCGCAGGCAGTTCGCAAGGAAGAGAACGAGCAGAAAATTCAATCCTTCGTCCAATGTTGTGCAAATATGTTATGGCTCCCGATCTATGAAAAGTCGATGGGCAAGACGGTCTACCGTGGGATTAAAAAGAGCGACGAACACAAGACTATGGGTGGTGACAGGATCACAGACAAGAACGGCATAACTTGGGTCAACCCGATTTATGACTGGACTGACGACATGGTGTTCGATTATTTAAAAAGAAATAATGTCGAGGTGGCGCGACACTACAAACAAGTGAATGTCAGTCTAGACTGTGTCCGATGTACGGCGCACACGCACTCACCAAGTGCGGTGGACAGGTTGCGATGGACGAAAGAAAATTATCCGAGCTACTGGCCTGAAATAAAAAGAAGGTTTAGAGTAGTCAACGAGGCAATTAAAGAAGAAGCTAAACTAATAGACGAACCCTTTGAATTCGTTTTAAACGATAGAGGTTAATATGGCATCAAACTACTTACAGAGAATGGCAGGTAATCTGGGTTCAGGAATGGGCCGTCGGGGGATGGGGGTAGATCCTCAACGACGTATGGCACAGCAACTTATGGCGCAGGGGGTTGACACATCTCCTGCACGTTTAGGCACTGGGATTGGGCGACTAGGGAAGGCTCTAGCGGCGGCCTATATGATGCGGCAATCAGAAGATCAAGAAACGGATGCAATGAAATGGATGACTGCGAAAGACCCGCGAACTCGACCACCAACGGAAGCGGAGGCATACGCCACAAGTCCAGCCCTTAGAAACTTGCAAGCAGTGGAGCAAGAACCGGGAATTCAGGGGTTTGATCTTTTGCATGAACTACCGCCACAGACTCAACCTGATGGATTAGAAAAGGATCTTTTCAAGAGTGGGGAATTAAAGGAAGAAACTAATTGGTTAGATGGATTAAGACATGGAAAGAATACAGAATACAATGAAGATGGTTCCGTAAAGAAGATAGTCATGTGGAAGCGTGGGAAAGCAATATCTCGTACAGGAGATAAGGAGGGGACTCCCCGTCCCCCCACTTCAGATCCAATGTTTGAGAAAGACTTCCCATTAGAGGAGGATCTATCAGAAGATTCTTTATTCACAGCCGATCCAGAAATTCCAGAAACTCCTCAAGAAATTACTTCTCCATACGGGCAACGCGACTACGCGCAAGAGCTTGCCAGTGGCATGGGATCCTACCAGAGAGATCCAGCAAACCAAATCAGTGACCCTCGAACACGAATGGAATGGTTGCGAGAATCAGCAAGTGGCAAGGAAGGAAATCCACTTATAAGACGTATGCTTCAAAACATGATGTTTGCTGATATCGCACGAGGTGATGAAGAGAAATTATATCAGCGTGGCAGAAAAGACAAATTGGAAGATCGAAAGTTTGGAAAACGCCCAACACGCACGAAGAGGTCAGCAACGCAAGGCATGGTCTATGACGAAACATTTAACCCCCAGAAAGGAACGTGGGACAGGGGGGATGACTACGATCCGAATCTTAAATCAGCGGCGGCACAAGCACAGTTCGTTCAGGGCAAGGACGCAGGCAAAACCACATGGACGATTGGCGTTGACTCCGCAGGCAATCCAGTCCAAAGGTCAAGCCAAGGGAAAGAAATACCAGTGGCGAAGGCTCCAGTGTCCAAGGCAGTGGACGTTGTGGACAAGGAGTTCGGGAAATTCTACGCAAAACACTTTGCGACTGGTGGAGTCCATGACGCAATAAAAAGCCTTGACCAACTCGACAGCGTGATTCGTAGGTTAGACGCAGTAGCAGGTGGAACGTCTAAGGAGAATCTGACTGGGCCTGTCATTGGACTGCGTCCAAACTGGTTGAGTTCAATGGTAAATCCAGAGCAAGTGGACACTCAAAACATGATAGAAGAAGTTGTCCAGAGAAATCTTCGTGTGGTTCTCGGCGCACAGTTCACAGAAAAAGAAGGAGAGCGACTGATAGCCAGAGCATACAACCCCCAACTTGGAGAAGCTGAAAACGCAGTCAGGGTTCAGCGTCTTGTTGACGCAATGCGTAACACCTTAAGTTCTCAAATGAAAGCCGCTGACTATTACGAAAAAAATAACTCTCTCGCTGGATGGAAGGGAACCCATACGCTAAGCGTGGCAGACTTAGAAAAAATTATCGATGGTGACGAGAGTCAACTTACGACAGGCGAGTTTGGTAACGTGAAATTTCCTAACGTGAGAACGGATCGAACACGAAAAACAGATGGGTTAAGCCCAGAGAAGAAACAACGCCTAAAAGAATTGCGACGTAAAGCGAGGGGTCAATAATGGGACGCTTGACTGAAAGAGAAGAACTTGAGTTGTTGGAACTGGAAGAACTGGAGACTAAAGGTGGCCTACCTAACGAACCTCAAGAAATGGGGGCTATGGATAAGTTGTCAGGGGCAAGGAACACAATGCTAAACACTGCGACCTTTGGCGGTTGGGACAAGGTGAGCGAGCCTGCAATGGGACTTTATGACTACATGACTGACGATACTCAAAATACTTTAGCGCAGTCTGTGCAAGCACGACGAGGTTCAGGTGCGAGAGAACGGGCGGCGTATGCAGAAGATTCCCCTATACCTTCGTCTATCGCAAGCCTGAGTGGTGCGACAGTTAATCCTCCGATGTTAAAACTCTCGCCAAAGGTAATGGGGCCAGCAAGGACGATGCCACAGAAGATGGGGCGAGGGGCTGTTCTTGGGGCGGTGCAAGGATCTGCACAGGCGGCGGGAGAAGGTAGAGATGTCAAAGAGGTCGGCAAGCAGGGTCTGTATGGAGGTGTAGGAGGCGCACTAGCACCCCCAGCTTTCTTGGCGTTAGAAAAAGCATGGCAATCTACAGGTGGGAATATTATTTCAAGAGTAAGGAGTGGCTCACAGCAGTCCTATGCAGTGCGAACAATAGTCAAGGCAATCACAGACGACGCAAGAGCGATGAACCCAGACATATCAGAAGAGCAAGCTGTCCAGATGGCTGTGCAAAGGATAGAGGAACTCGGCCCACGAGGCGCGCTAATTGACTTTGGCCCTAATACTCGCGCAGTCGCAAGATCTGTTTACGATATACCGGGAGAAGGTAAGGCAAAAATAGAATCATTCGTAAGACCACGACATGAAGGAGAAGGCTTGTTTGAGGGTGGAGGTCAGGCAGATGCGTTAGGCCAACGTCTTGACGAAATAATTCCAGAAGACTATATGGAAACAAGGGAAGCCACGAAAGGATCTCAAATCGCAAGGCAACATTACAAGAACGCTTTTGCAGGGAACCCTGCGATGCAGTCAAAGGAGATCGACGGAATCCTTCGCCATAAGTACGGGAGGAGGGCTTTACTAAGAGCCGTGGACAACATGAGAGCAGAGGGGAAGACCGTCAGCGTGTACGATAAGGAAGCCACGGCGCAACATCTGGCGGGTGGTGGTCGTGAAAAAGTCGGCGTTGGTCTGAAGTTGGAAATATTAAACGAGGTTAAGAAGTCTTTAGGCAAGATGGAAGAGAAGTCATACATCCCAGCCGAGTTTGGTGGGTTGAAGCCGGGGCCAGATACGGAAGCGTTCAAACAATTACGCCAACGCCTGACCAATCAGTTAATTAAACTCGACACGACAGGGTCTTACAAGGTGGCTCTGGGTGAAGCACAGGATACGATCCTCAATAGGCAGGCTCTGCGAGCAGGTGGTAATCTTATGAGTGGGCAGGAAACAGCGGAGGAACTTGCGGAAGGCGTAAGAGGAATGAGGCCGGGAGAGCGTCATCATTATAAGGTCGGGGCAAAAAGATGGCTACAGAAAAAGTTGGACGACACTTCACGGGGTGGCGACGCAGTTAAGAATATAATGCGAAATCGAACTATGCACGATAAAACACGTCAGGCGTTGAGTGGTCAGTCAGGAGAATGGAACGACCCGACTAGCCCTGACTTTGCGAGGTGGAAAGAGGCAGTGCAGAGGGAAGCGGAACTCGCCAAAGCATACCATCAGGTTCTTGGTGGCCCAAGCACGTCAACGAATATCGCGGCAGGTCAGTCAGTCAAAACAGACCCAGAGCAAGCCGTAAGAGGTTTAGCGTCGATAGATGTCGCAAGGCCAGCGACATATTTCTCAGGCCCATACCAAGCGATCAAAGGCATGGGCGATAAATTTAATATGTTAAGGAACCCAAGTATAAACCAACGAATGGCAGACCTTTTAACTAGTCGGGACGTGGGTGGGCTTGCTAGTGCGCCACAACAAGCAATGAATCAGAAAATCATGGAAAGAAAATTAATGGAAGCCGTCATCCGCGCACAAGGCGGTTATCAATACTAGGGAGATAAGAACATGGCACGAAATGGATCGGGAACATATAGCCTACCAGAGGATGCGTTTGTATTTGACACCGTCATTTCTCATACAACCGTAAACTCAAATTTTTCTGACATCGCGTCTGAGATCACGAACAGCGTTGATCGGGACGGGCAAAGTAGTATAACTGGCATATTAAAACACAGTGTTACCGTAAATCAGACCGCTCATACTGGATCTGTCCAAGGAAATAATCCAATCACAACGGAGTTCTATGAAATATCTGTTTGTGCGAATCCGGGGGACGCTTGCACTTTACCAGCGGCAGTCGCAGGCCAACTTGTGATTATTGTAAATAATGGCGCACAGTCCGCTGATGTATTCCCAGCGAGTGGGGATAAAGTAGACGGGGGATCCGCTAACGCGGCCTTTGCACTCGCGGCAGGATCAAACGCATTGTTTATTTGTCAGGATGGAACAGATTGGGATTCACTTGGGGGTGGCTTTTTTACACCAAGCTCGACCACCACGATGACAAACAAGACATTAACCGCACCAGTTTTAAATGATCCTACTTTTGATGTAGCAGTAGGTGTAACGGCGCACACAGGTTCAGCGCAAGGGAACGGGGCTATAACCAGTACGTTTGTCGAGATCGCAACGTGCGCTAATCCGGGCGACGCTGTCACACTACCAAATTCTGCCGCTGGAAAATTGGTTATCATCGCCAACAACGGGGCCAATTCGGCAGATATCTTCCCGGCCTCTGGGGATAAAATCGATGGTGGATCTGCCAATGCGGCACAAGCTCTGGCGGCTGGATCTAATAGGATATATATCTGTCAGGACGCAACAGACTGGGATACCATAGGTGGGGCAGGGACTGAACTCAGTTCGGATACTTCGCCACAACTTGGCGGTTTTTTAGATGCCAACGGGAATTATATTCAGATGCAGAAGGGTGGGGACATATCCAGTGCATCACCGACTGTCATTGACACTGACGGCGATTACTTTATCTGCACAGGCACGACCAGCTTTTCTGCTTTTACGGTAGCGGCTGACAGGCATTTCTTTTTAGAATTCTCAGGGGCTTTAACAATAACACACGGTTCAGGAACTATTGATTTACCGGGAGGGGCTAACATAACGACCGTGGCCTCAGATGTTGGTGAATTCGTTTCGACAGCGTCCAATGTTGTCACTTGCGTAAACTATACCAGAGCAGATGGCGGGCCTGTCTTAATTGTTAATAATTCTGTCGATGAAACTAAAATCAAGGATGCCTTTGTTGGAGATTTCACAGAGGTTGTCGCCGCTACTGGGGACAGTCTCCTTTTTGGAGATGCGTCAGACTCTGGAGCTACCAAGAGAGACACGTTACAAGGGGTAGTCGATCTAGTCTATAAACTTGATGCTACTCCAGATACAGACCACACAGCGAATGGGCCACAGACGAATACTTTAAACGCAGGATACGGTACAGCCGCAATGGATCTAGTTTATCTCAATGCTAATGGGAAATGGCTTGAAGCTGATGCAGATGCGGCAGGCACTTCTATAAATTTACTTGGAATTGCCTTAGAAGCAAAAACAGATGGACAGGCGATGCTTGTGGCACTTTCGGGTAGTTTTGTGAGGGATGATACTTGGAACTGGACGATTGGTGTTCCTCTTTATGTGAGTGGAGATTTAGGGGCCATAACCGCAACCAAGCCATCTGGAAGTGCAGATATAGTCAGAACGGTAGGGTACGCCCTGACTGCTGATGTCATCTATTTTAATCCATCCTCTGATTATGTCACTCTAGCTTAAGGAACAAGTATGGGAACTATAGCAACGATTAATGGAATAGCGGAAGACAACATCTCACATCACAATGGTGGAACTGCCGCCTTATATGGATCCAAGAACGGTGACACTTGGGGTCACTTTGTTGGGGATGCTCATTATCTAGTTGTCGCTGGCGGCGGTGGTGGCGGGGCTAAATATGGCACTGGTGGCGGTGCGGGCGGGTATCGGACAAATTATGGTGGCACAGCGATCACGCTAACTTCGGGAGCGACTTACACAATTACAGTTGGAACGGGGGGAGTTGGTAGTGCAGGGGGTTCGTCTGGAACAAATGGGACAGGAAATAGTGCAGGATCTAACGGAGGAACTTCTACTCTTTCAGGAACTGGGATTACTACAATTA
>Ga0308021_10000862_pt1 | contig 14007 bp, 15 predicted proteins | sample Neamet351_FD_201296 | JGI IMG/M metagenome (GOLD analysis project Ga0308021, IMG submission 201296) | Marine microbial communities from water near the shore, Antarctic Ocean - #351 | ecosystem: Environmental > Aquatic > Marine > Unclassified | place: Southern Ocean | collected 2014-10-02
TTGGCTTGCTCTCCTTTTTTAAGCACTCTAGGGAAATTAATAAATACCGCATCAAACTCACGACTAAATTCAAGTTCCTTTTGTTCAAACTCAATCCGAGAAACCTCCATATTCTTAGCTAAATCAATTTGCATTTTATCAAAATCAGAAACGACAGTGAAATGAATAATATTATATGATTTTTCCAAGGATTGCTCCTGCTCATCAACCATTACAAATAAATCGTAAAAAGTTACATCATAGCAAGTTCTCAGTTCTGTAAGATTACCTCTTAAACTATCCTTACGCGTAAATTCTTGCGCCTGACCAGCAAACACAAGAGTTAAAAAGAAAAGTAGAATTTTATTTTTTTTCATAAAAAAAGCCCTTTCTCAAGGGCTATTTTAAAGTTTAAAAAATTTTATTTTGTAAATGCAATTTCACAAGATGAAGTTTGAGTACCTGCTAAAGGAATTTCAAAAGCAAGATTCAAAATCAAATCACCATTAGAAGCAGATTCAATCGTTCCTGAACCTGTAATAACAACATCAACTTCTCCAATCACTCCAGTATCAAAAGAGACTTTTTGCCCCTCTTGAATGGTAACTTTACCATCACTATCTATATCAGCTAACACATCACTTCCATTTATATCCATAGCCACAACTCCATCTCCATTACCAGTAATCTCAATTGTATCAGGAAACATATCATTCAATGGTACTGGGAAATCGCCTAATAAAGGAATGCTAATCGTTAATTCCTGGCAATCAGAAGTAATATTCCAAACTCCTTGAGCAATATCATAAGCATATTCACAACTACCATCATCATTAGTTGCTAAGGATTGGAAATTCATTGCCATAGTATCTACACATCCTTCAATAATTTGTTCATCTTTTTTACAAGAAGAAACTACAAGAGATAATCCTACAAACAATAGTGCTGACGCTTTAAAAATGTTTTTCATTTTGATTTTGGTTTAGTTATTAAATAAAAAAAGTTGCCATCAAAGATAGCAACTTTTATATAATTCAATATAATTTATTGATTAAACAAGAATATTCCCGTTTGCTTTAGCATCAGCCAAAACAGCAGCAATTCCTTTTTTATCAATTGTTCTTAATGCATTAACTGAAACTTTTAAAATAATAGTTTCACCTGTTTCAGGAATGAAAAACTTTTTAGTTTGTAAATTCGGGTAGAATTTTCTTTTTGTTTTATTCTTAGCGTGAGAAACATTGTTTCCTACCATTACCTTCTTTCCTGTTATTTGACAAATTTTTGACATATTCTTCTTATTTTTGGGCTGCAAATATACAATCTAATATAAATAAATTGAAGTTTATTGTTGTTTTTTTATTGTTTCATAAAGCAACTCTAAAGATTTTTCAGAAGCCTGATTTACAATAGATTGCCTGTCTCCTAAAAAAACAAATCTTTCAACAACATTACTACCAAAACACGAAACAGCAATAAAAACAGTACCAATTGGATTGTTATTTGTCCCACCACTAGGTCCTGCATAACCACTTGTTGCTACTGAATAATTAGCAGAAAAACTTTTCCTCACCCCTTCAGCCATTTGAATAACCACCTCAGCACTTACTTCTGTTTTCTCATCAATTAATTCTTGAGAAACACCCAATATTTTTATTTTAATTTCATTCTGATAAGCAACAATACCTCCTTTAAAAAAAGAGGAACTTCCTGATTTTGAGGTCAATTTTGACGCAATTAATCCTGAAGTACAGCTTTCAGCTACCGCAATAGTTACCTCACTACTTAAACATAAATCATGCAAACTATCAAGCACTGACATTCTTAAAAAGCAGTAGTAGGCCCTGTTAAATGTTTATTTTCTCTAGGGCGAATACTCATAACTGGAATAGCCGAATTATTGATAATACAACGAGCCGTCACACTGATATTGGTAGAAAGTGATAACTCCTCTTTCTTAGTCATAATCATGATCAAATCAGCATCAAACTTCTTTTCATAAGTAAAAACAAAATCACCTAATGTTAGTTTTTTATCTCCTTCAACAAGTTCAGAAGTACACTTCACCCCTGCATCAATAATGAATTGTTCTACTTGCTTTATGTTCTTAGTTAACCTGTCTCTTACCTCAGAATTATCACGCAATACTACCGAAACGATACGAATTGTAGCATTCCAATATCTTGCATATTCCAAAGCATAAGTAACTTTTTCTTTTGTTTCCTTTTCTAAATCCAATGGCAAAATAATATTTTCACAACCATCTCTATGGTTTTTTCCTTTTATAGTAATCACAGGACAATGCGCCAACCTCACTACTCTTTCAGCATTGGAACCAATTATTTTTCTCATTCCACCAGGAGTACCATTAGTTCCCATCACAATTAAATCAGCCGAAATCATTTCAGCAACCTCATTAATTTGCTCATAAACCTTACCCTTTGCGACCATAGTATCCACATCAATAGCATGTTTTTTAGCATACTTAGCCGCTATATCATCTAGTTTTTCCTTCACTTTTATCCGCAAGTCATGACTATTATCATCCATAAATAAAGACTCCATAATACTTTGCTCTTCAATTACAGATAGTAATACTACATCTGAATTTTTAATTTTTGCTAGGTTAAACGCTTGTCCTAAAGCAACCATTGATTGCTCAGAAAAACCGATAGGAACTAAAATTTTACTTGCTGACATATTGATATTATTTATTATGTTTGACATTACAAAATTACATATTTTATGCGCAAACTACAAGACACAGAATTAATACTTACTCCTGAAAATAAAATTTATCATCTAAATCTATCTAAAGAAGAAATTTCGGATGACATTATTTTGGTTGGCGACCCTGATAGAGTTGCTGTAATTTCTGGTAAATTTGACACTATCGAACATAAAATACAAAACCGAGAGTTTGTAACCCACACAGGGATCTTAAACGGAAAAAGAATTACAGCTATTGCTACCGGAATTGGACCTGACAATATTGATATTGTAATTAATGAATTAGATGCCTTAGTTAATATTGATTTTGACACCAGAACAATTAACAAAAACAAGAAAACACTTAACTTAATTCGCCTAGGAACTTCAGGTGCTTTACAGAAAGAGATAGAAGTAGATGCTTTTATTGCTGCATCTTATGGATTAGGATTTGATGGGCTTGCTCATTTCTACCAAAACCAAGAAATACTTGAACAAAAAATGGCCAATTCTTATATCAATCATGCCACTTTACCAAATAAATTAGCAGCCCCTTATTTTGTAAAAGCATCAGTAAATCTACTTTCACTTTTCCCGGATATAGATCAAGGAATAACAGCAACTGCCCCTGGTTTTTATGGTCCGCAAGGAAGAACCCTAAGACTTAAACCCTCTATTACTGATTTGCACGAAAATATGGAGAGCTTTAGGTACCAAAATAATAGAATCACTAATTTTGAAATGGAAACTTCTGCCCTGTATTACTTAGGGCAATCACTTGGACACAATACCTTAACAATATGCGCTATAATAGCCAACCGACTTACAAAAAGATACAGTTCGGATTATAAAAAAACAGTAGAGGAAATGATAGATTTAGTGCTAAAGAGAATCTGCTAGCAATTATCGCAACAGTCTTTACTTTGAATTAACCTGCAAGAGTAAACAGCTAAAACAGCTCCCAAAGTTGTTGCAACAACATACAACCATAAATGGGTTAAATCACCTGAGAAAAGTGCTGGAGCAATACTTCTTGCAGGATTCATAGAAGCCCCACAAATAGGCCCTGCAAAAGTAGCCTCAAAAGCAACTACCCCGCCAATTGCTAATGCTGCAGTAATCCCTTTTTCTTTCGCACCAGTGGACACATTTAAAACCACAAACATCAAAATAAAAGTAAGCACTAATTCCAACATAAAGGATTGCAACCAATTTCCTTTTAAAGGTAAAGTCTGACCCATAGTATTGGCTTCAGGAAACATAAAATACAAACTTGCTGATGCTAAAATTGCACCTACTAACTGAAAAGAAATATAAGGTAGAATCTGATTTTTAGGGAATCGTTTAGCCACTGCAAAAGCAAGCGTTACAGCAGGATTAATATGGGCCCCAGAAATATCACCAATTGTATATATCATTGCCATAACGACTAATCCGAATGAAAGCCCAACACCCAAATGACTTACTGTCCCACCCGTAATTTCATTAATCATAATTGCTCCTGTTCCTACAAATACTAAAATGTATGTCCCAAATAATTCTGCCCAATACTTTTTCATCATCATAATTTATCTTTTAATTTATTCATTATTACTTCAGGAGCAAAACAAGGTTTACCCGTTTCTTTATTTACAAAAACCAAAACTACCTCTCCAACATTCAACAACTCCCCTTTTTTATTTAAGGTTTCATAATGAAAAATAATTTTTGCTGTGGGCATTTCTTTTACAATTGTTCTTATGGTAAGCTCATCATCATAAAAAGCAGGTTTTTTATAAGTAATATTCATATTTACAACAGGAAGTGCGAATCCCATTGCTTCAATTTCCTTATAAGAAATTCCTAAAGAACGCAAAAGTTCAACCCTACCCACTTCATAATACTGGGCATACACACCATAGTAGACAAAACTCATCTGATCAGTTTCGCCATACCTAACTCTTATTTTTGTTTCAAAAGAATACATGCTGCAATAATACATACAATATTTTTATTTACTAATATTGTAGCCGTATGAAGTTAAAAAACTACACTATATATATAGGGATGCTCTTTCTTTTGGCATGCTCCCCCACCTACACTTTACAATCATATGATAATAAGGTGGTTGCAATTAAATCCACAGCCGACAGCACTGCTTTAGCCATTATTGCTCCTTATCAAAATGCAATTGAAGAAGAAATGAATGAGGTACTTAGTTACACAAAAATAGAATTAAACAAAAAAGGAAGCGAGTCAACTCTTGGGAATTTTGTAACTGATTTGTGCCTAAACTATGCTGATGCACATATGTGCGTAATGAATAACGGAGGACTAAGAACCACTATCAATAAAGGACCAGTAACAAGAGGAAAACTTTACCAACTAATGCCTTTTGAAAATGAATTAGTTGTACTAGAATTAAATAAAGAAGATTATTTAGGGCTTTTAGAATACATCTGTAAAAGAGGTGGAGAACCCTTTTCAGGAATTAGCATTACTATGACAGAAGATGGAGAAATACTTAATCATTCAGAATCAGTTGATTTTAGCAAAGGAGAAAAAATAAGAGTTCTTACTTCAGATTATTTGGCAAACGGTGGAGATAAAATGAATTTCTTTCAAAATAAAGAGCAGTTAAAAGTGGGTATGAAACTCAGAGATGCAATTATCGACTACTGCAGCAAAACCGATACGCTTCATGTAAAATTAGATGGTAGACTAAAAATAATAGAAAATGGCAAGTAGAAGACTCTTTATAAAACAAAGCGGACTTAGCGCCATTGGCCTTTCACTAGTTCCACAATTATCATTCGGAAACAGTAAGTACATAAAACTTACTATTTTACACACAAACGATATGCACAGCCATATTCACCCCTTTACTAGCGGAAGAAACAAAGGACATGGGGGAATGGCAGAAAGAGCAGCACTCATTAAGCAAATAAGAAAACAAGAAGAACATGTGTTATTATTAGATGCTGGAGATATTTTCCAAGGCACTCCATATTTTAATTTTTATGGAGGTGAATTGGAATTCAAACTCATGAGTGAAATGAAATATGATGCTGTAACTTTAGGAAATCATGATTTTGATAATGGATTGGACGGATTACAAAAACAACTCCCACACGCTAACTTTCCGTTTTTAATTGCAAATTATGATTTTTCGGACACTATATTAAAGGATACTTTTAAGCCTTATAAAATTTTCAAAAAGGGAGATTTGAAAATTGGAGTATTTGGAATTGGGATAGAATTAGACGGCTTAGTTCCAAAAAAATTACACCAAAACACTGTATATCAGGACCCTATTAAAAAAGCAAACTACTACGCATCACTGTTGAAGAAAAAAGAAAGGTGCGATTTAGTAATCTGCCTCTCCCATTTGGGCTTTAAATATAAGAATGATAAGGTTTCAGATATGATATTTTCAAGCCAAACTCGTGATATTGATTTGATTATAGGAGGACACACCCATACATTCTTAAAAAAGCCAGTTAGCCAACTAAATTTAGACGGCAAAGAAGTGCTAATAAACCAAGTTGGTTGGGCAGGAATTAACATTGGCAAGATTGATTTTCATTTTAGTCAATTTGGTGGTGTAAAAAAAGTTTTCGGAAGATCTATATTTGTAGAAAATAGTACAAAAAACGCATAAAAAACGAGTTTTAAAAAGTTACGAACAACTTATCTTCTCTGATAATTTATGACTGTAAAAAAAACACTGAAGTCAAGTACTATTTTTCTTTTTTATTAACGATAAGTTATTCATATTTGCTCAAACCAAAACGAAAGGAGAAAACTTAAACCGAATTACTAAAAGACAAACCAAGACCACAAAATGCCAGAAAAAAGTTATCAAGAAGTGTGGAGCAATTGCCTTACGATCATTAGAGACAATGTAACTGCTCAAAACTTCAAGACATGGTTCAAGCCTATTAAGGCGGTAGCCTTAGAAGAAAAAACGCTTACTATACAAGTACCCAGCCAGTTCTTTCATGAATGGCTAGAAGATAACTATATTACTTTAATTAAAAAAACAATTAAAAGAGAGATTGGTAAAGATGCTAAATTGGAATACAATATCATTCTTGAAAATTCATCTGAAAAAAAACCTTATATTTCTAAAATTCCTAGTAGCGGACAAACTGATGTAAAGAATAACCCGATAAGCATGCCAATTAGTATGAATACTTCTTCCATCAGAAATCCGTTTATCATTCCTGGTTTACAAAAAATTAACATCAACCCTCAACTAAACGAGTCCTATACTTTTGATGCATACATTGAGGGAGAATGCAATCGTTTAGCACGATCCGCAGGATTTGCAGTCTCACAAAACCCTGGAGGAACATCTTTTAATCCACTATTTATTTATGGCTCAGGAGGACTTGGAAAAACTCACTTAGCTAATGCTATTGGTATTGAGGTGAAAAATAATCACCCAGAGAAAACAGTACTTTATGTTTCAGCTGATAAATTCCAAACACAATTTGTTGATGCAATTATGGACAACAAAAAGAATGACTTTGTCCATTTCTACCAATCTATTGATGTATTAATTATTGATGATGTACAATTCCTTTGCGGAAAAGAAAAAACACAAGATGTTTTCTTCCATATTTTCAATCACTTACACCAAAACAAAAAACAAGTAATCTTAACTTCCGATAAAGCACCTGTTGATATTATTGGAATGGAACAAAGATTATTATCTCGTTTCAAATGGGGACTTTCGGCTGATTTACAATCGCCTGACCTAGAAACAAGATTAGCAATTCTGAAAAAGAAAATCAAAAAAGACGGAATTGAAATTCCTTATGAAGTAGTAGAATATATTGCTTACTCTATCACTACAAATGTAAGAGAATTGGAAGGTGCATTAATTTCATTATTAGCACAATCGTCTTTGAATAGAAAAGAAATCACAATTGATTTGGCTAAAAACATGCTAGACAAATTCGTGAAGAATACTGTTCGTGAAGTATCTATCGACTATATCCAAAAAGTTGTTTGTGATTATTTTGATATTCCTATTGAGATTATGAAGTCAAAAACTAGGAAAAGAGAAATCGTACAATGCCGACAGTTGGCTATGTATTTCTCCAAACAAATGACTAAAAACTCATTGGCTATGATCGGAAAACATTGTGGAAATAAAGACCATGCCACTGTACTTCATGCTTGCAAAACGGTAAATAACTTAGCCGATACTGACAAGCGTTTCAAAGGGTATATTTCTGATATTGAGAAAAAGCTAACGCTTTCATAAACTATGAAAATCCTAATGGTTTGTTTAGGAAACATCTGTCGGTCACCACTAGCAGAAGGAATACTTGCGCACAAAACTAAGCACCTTAACCTAGAAGTAGATTCGGCAGGAACAGCTGCTTACCATATTGGTAAATCACCTGACAACCGCTCAATTGAGGTTGCTGAAAAGTATGGTATTGACTTAACACAACAAATAGCAAGACAGTTCAGTAGAGCCGATTTTGATGAATTTGATATTATCTATGCAATGGACACTAATAATTACGCTCACCTTATTAGTCTAGCTTCCAATGAAACGGAACTCAAGCAAATAAGATTGATACTCAATGAAATTAATCCTAATACCTGTGATTCAGTTCCTGACCCCTACTATCGTGGCGGAGATGGATTCAAAAACATATACGACATACTTGACAAAGCATGTGATAAAATAGTCCAAAACATTGAATAAAGGAAAATTATATCTTATCCCCACAGTTTTAAGTGACGACTCTCAAGAAGCCGTATTACCTACTATCATCACTAATCACATTAAGGAAATTAATGTTTTTATTGTAGAAAATTTAAGAACTGCCAGAAGGCATATTAAAAAAATTTACAGAGAAAAAGATATTGATAATACTACTTTTTACGCTTACGGAAAACACGATACACTAAGCCTAGAAGAAGATTTTTTACCGCACATCTTAAATGGCGAAAATGTAGGAATACTTTCGGAAGCAGGATTACCTTGTGTAGCCGACCCTGGATCAAAAATTGTAGCCTATGCTCATGATTTTCAAATTGAGGTAGTACCATTAACGGGTCCTTCCTCCATCCTACTTGCGCTAATGAGTTCAGGAATGAGTGGGCAAAATTTTGCATTTACAGGATACTTGCCCATTGATAAAAACGAACGAAACAAAGCCATTCGCAACCTAGAAAGTTTGGCTAAAAAAACTGGTCAAACCCAAATTTTTATGGAAACACCTTACAGAAACCATCAACTGCTTGACACCTTAAAAGCACAATGCAATAACAAAACTAGGCTATGTATTGCAGCAAACATCACTTCAAAAACTGAATTCATTCAGACCAAAACCATTGAAGAATGGAAACAAACCAAAGTAGATATACACAAGCAACCCACAATATTCTTGCTCTCTTAAACAAGAATTTTTATTCCAACAATTTAGCGTAAGTAATTTTCTATCTTTGCCAAATGGATAGAATACAGGATATTATTAAAAAGCTTCCAAAACCTTTAAGAAATAAATACCTTATCTTACTCTTATTTTTCATTTTATGGATTGTTTTTTTAGATGATTACAACCTAATTAATCAAAGTAAAATGAAGAATAAAGTTGATGAATTAAAGGGGCAAAAAGAATTCTACATTACCGAAATTAAAGCAGACAGTACAGAATTATATCAACTGAAAAACAATCCTTCTGAACAAGAAAAATTTGCTAGAGAAAAGTTCTTAATGAAAAAAGAAAATGAAGATGTCTTCATTATAAGAGAAAAAGAAAATGAGTAGATTATTTTCAGCATTCAATGCTGTGTCAAAAAAAGAATGGATAGAGAAAATTATCACTGACCTAAAAGGGGCTGACTATACCGAAAAATTAGTTTCCAGTTCAGCAGAAATAGAGATTGCTCCAATTTATCATTCTGACGATAATACCAAAACATACCACAGCTCATTTCCTAAAGATTGGGAAAGCTATCAGCTTATTGATGGAAGTAATCCGAAAGAAGGGAACAAAAGAGCTTTGGAGGCTTTACAGAATGACATAAGTGGATTATGTTTTACTAATCCAAACAATATAACCGTTTTACTGAAAGAAATTGAAATAGAACACATAAGGATTGATTTTAAAAATTATGATGCTGAATTCGTAAATCAATGGGGAAGCTACACTAAAAACAAGAAAGTAACAGGTGCTTTTCACGGAATAGAAAACACAAATCTATTCAGCACAATTTTTGCAAGTGGAGAAACTGCTAAACAAGAAATAGCATCTGCTTTTAAGCAAGGAATGGAAAAGAAAGAAAACATCCAATTTCATTTTGAAATAGGGAGTAATTACTTCATGGAAATGGCAAAATTAAAAGCATTCAGAATTCTTTGGGAAAACAAAACAGGGACAACTCCTTATATATTTGCAAGCACTACTTTAGCTAACAAAGAAGAGGAATTCGCATACAACAACATCCTAAGGAGTACTACCGAATGTATGTCGGTAATTTTTGGAGGAGCAAATGCAATTATGATTAATTCTTACAATCATAGTTTTGAAATGCCAACTGAATTTTCAGAACGAATTGCCAGAAATCAGCAAACAATACTTAGGAAAGAAAGTTATTTGGACAAGGTAATTGACCCTTCAAAAGGGTCATATTATGTTGATTATCTTATTAACCAACTGCTTAAGGATTTTAACTTTGAAAATAGCCAAACTGAAGTAAATACAGAAAAAATAACATGGTTAAGCCCTGAACAAATTGAAATTAAAAGTCAATACAACAAAGAAGATATAAGTAAAGTAGAACACCTAAATTTTGTTGCTGGACTAGCACCAAATTTAAGAGGACCCTATTCCACTATGTATGTGATACGTCCTTGGACAATCAGACAATATGCAGGATTTTCAACTGCTGAAGCATCCAATGAATTTTACAGAAAAAACTTAGCCGCAGGACAAAAAGGACTTTCAGTTGCCTTTGATTTAGCTACCCACAGAGGCTATGATTCCGACCATGAAAGAGTAGTTGGTGATGTTGGTATGGCAGGGGTTGCTATTGATTCTGTTGAGGATATGAAAATTTTATTCAATCAGATTCCTTTGGATAAAATGTCAGTTTCTATGACTATGAATGGTGCTGTTTTACCAATTTTAGCATTTTATATTGTTACAGCACAGGAACAAGGCGTAAGCTTAAAACAACTTTCAGGAACGATACAAAATGACATACTAAAAGAGTTCATGGTGCGCAACACTTACATCTATCCACCACAACATTCTATGCGTATTATCTCTGATATTTTTGAATATACATCAGAAAATATGCCAAAGTATAATAGCATTTCTATTTCAGGATATCATATGCAAGAAGCAGGAGCTACAGCCGATATTGAATTAGCATACACTTTAGCAGATGGATTGGAATACATAAAAACTGGAATTGCAGCAGGAATGGATATTGACACCTTTGCTCCAAGGTTATCTTTCTTTTGGGGAATAGGGATGAATCATTTTATGGAAATTGCAAAAATGCGAGCAGCCAGAATGCTATGGGCAAAAATGGTGCAAGAATTTAATCCTAAAAACCCAAAATCATTAGCCTTGCGTACGCATTGTCAAACAAGTGGATGGAGCTTAACAGAACAAGATCCTTTCAATAATATTACCCGAACTTGTGTTGAAGCAATGGCAGCCGTAATGGGAGGAACACAAAGTTTACACACCAATGCATTGGATGAAGCAATTGCATTACCAACTGATTTTTCAGCAAAAATTGCTAGAGACACACAAATCTATTTACAAAAAGAAACAGGGATTTGCAATACAGTTGACCCATGGGGAGGCTCGTACTATGTTGAAAAACTAACACAAGAAATAGCCGAAAAAGCTTGGCAACACATTAAAGAAATTGAAGAATTAGGAGGAATGGCAAAAGCCATAGAAACAGGTATTCCTAAAATGAGAATTGAACAAGCTGCAGCAAGGAAACAAGCTAGGGTTGATAACGGAAAAGACACGATTGTTGGGGTAAATACGAACCGATTAGCAAAAGAAGATACCGAACTTGACATATTAGAGGTTGATAATACTGCCGTTAGGAAATCACAAATTGGAAGACTGAATAGCATAAAACAAAACAGAGATACCAAAAAGGTTGAACAAGCCTTAGGTGCACTAATTTCAGCTTGCAAAAATAAAACTGGAAACTTACTGGAACTAGCTGTAACTGCAGCAAAAGAACGCGCTACTTTAGGAGAAATATCGGATGCTATGGAAACAGTATATGGAAGATATACAGCCAAAAATCAAACAATCTCAGGAGTTTATAAAATGGAAATACAAAACAATGAAACCTTTAAAAAGGCACTTGCTCTTTCGGATGAGTTTGCTGTAAAAAAAGGAAGACGCCCAAGAATCATGATTGCAAAAATGGGACAAGACGGGCATGATAGAGGAGCAAAAGTAGTAGCAACATCCTTTGCCGACTTAGGCTTTGATGTTGATGTTGGCCCACTGTTCCAAACCCCAGCTGAAGCAGCCAAACAAGCAGTGGAAAATGATGTGCATATCCTAGGAATATCATCATTAGCTGCAGGTCACAAAACTTTAGTACCCCAAGTAATTGCCGCCTTAAAAGAATATGACCGAGAAGATATCCTAGTAATTGCAGGAGGAGTGATTCCTAAGCAAGATTATGACTACTTATACAAAGAAGGCGTAAGTGGTATTTTTGGCCCCGGTACAGTAATTGCAGAATCGGCAATAGACATTATAAATAAAATGATGTAAAAAAAATAGGGGCTAATTACTAGCCCCTATTTTATTAATTTTAAAAATTAATCAGGCTTTTTCAATTGAAATTTTTTAATTTTTGGCTTTGTAAAATCAAGACTTTGACAACAATGAGGCAAAGCATTATGAGCACTCTCATTTGCCATTACATCATCAGCATTATAACCAAGATTTGATATAATTGTTCTAATATTTTCAACTGAGTTCTTTTTTGTTTTAAAAGTAACCGTTAAAACTTGACTTTCTACATCTAAATTTACTGCAGTAACTCCTTTTGTAAACTGCATTTCTTCTTCAATCCTATCTTTACAACAATTAGCAACACATTCTGCTGAAGTTTTAATTTGTACTGTTTCTTTTTGTGCCCAAGCATTTATAGTTAAAATGCTGAATAAGGCAATGAATATTTTTTTCATGTTTTTATTTTTTTAATTATTATTTAATTTTAAATCGAAACCCTGCATATATCATTCTACCATTAATTGGTGCATAAATTAATGAAGCATCAAAAGCTGATGAAGTTGGATTTCCGGCATCCAATATCGGGTTATCCTGAGTATAACCTAATAAATTCTCTCCCCCAACATACACATCAAATTTCCTGAACTTCTTAGTTATCTGAGCATTGTAAAGATAAAAAGATTCTGAATACTTATTTACAATAAGTTGATGGTCAGGAATTCTACTCTCACCTATATAGTTAGCCGTAACATCAAATATCCATTTATCAAAATTAGTAGCATAAGCAAAATTTAATAATGCTCTGTCTTTTGGAGTAAGCGGAGTTTCTTTAATTTTCCCATCATAGGTACTTTTCACATCATTAATCTTATAGGCCATCTTTACATCAAAACGATCAAACAACTCATAAGCAAAATCCAACTGCATACTAGTTGCGTATGACACCCCTTCTAAATTATAGAACGATAACTTACCCTGTTTTTCAATATCTACCACAATTTGATTTTCAAAATCAGTACGGTAAGCATCTGCATTAATTGTACCTTCTCTACCAAACAGATAAAAACAATACGTAATATTCGCTCCATAATTCCAAGCAATTTCAGGATTTAAATTGCCAACTGAAATCTCTCTGTTAGATGCTAAAAAAGAAGCATTTTCAACAAATACATTAGCTACACGAAAAGCTTTTCCTGCTGAAAAACGAATTGCCATTTTTTCTGTTGGATTGTATTTCATATTCAACCTTGGTAGATAATTTATTTCTTCAGAATTATTGTAATAATCTGCACGCATTCCAGCTGTCAGATTAAAACTTTCACCCCATTTGTAAGAATATTCTGAAAACAAACCACTCATCAAATCTAGTCTTACTTCATCCAAAGGAGTATCGATATATCCTGAAAAACTTTCGGTATATCTATCCGCATAATAACTTGTTCCATATTTCAATTTATGGTTAGTACTGCCAATATAAGTTTGTCTGATAAGGTTAAAATAAGCACTTTCCTGTAAACCTTTATATTCATTCTCTCCAAAAATAGCTGTTTGATTATGCCTTCTGAATGAGGTTTGCAAACCC
>Ga0308021_10000865_pt1 | contig 13966 bp, 2 predicted proteins | sample Neamet351_FD_201296 | JGI IMG/M metagenome (GOLD analysis project Ga0308021, IMG submission 201296) | Marine microbial communities from water near the shore, Antarctic Ocean - #351 | ecosystem: Environmental > Aquatic > Marine > Unclassified | place: Southern Ocean | collected 2014-10-02
GGAGGTCGGCGGCAGCGAGGCAGCAGCCGAGGCAGCAGCGGGCGCTTTGCCGCCGCCCGCCGATCGCGCGTGCTGGCGCTGCATGGGCGCGGCGCCCTCCGCAAAATGGGAGGGTCTGTCCGCGGGGAACACCAACTGGCTGCGGCTGGACGGCGGCGACGGCGGCGGCGGCGGCGGCGGCGGCTCGGCCGCCGCGGGGCGGCGGGTGCTGACGATCTTCGTGCGCCAGAGCGAGGAGCAGCGAGAGAAGCAGCTGCCCATTGGCGCGTGGGTGCTGCTGGTGCCCCCAGAGGGGGAGGGGGGCGCGCCCACGGTGCTGAACAGCCTGGCGAAGGGCGGTGGCAAAGGCTTCGTCAAGGCGACGCAGATGTCGCTGCGCGTGACGGTGCCCGAGGGGCGCAGCCTCGGCGAGGTGGCGGTCGTGCCGTGCACGTTCGAGGCCGCTTCCAGTGTGCAGCTTGCTGTGACGCTCGTGGCCGATGGCGGGGCGGTGGCCGCCGGCGCCACACTGACGGTGCGCGCGACGGCGGGCTCGGACCCCGCGAAGCTGGGCGTCGGTGCTGCCAGCGCAAAGAAGGGCGGCAGGAGCGGTAAGGGCGGTGGCAGCGGCGGGAGGAAGTCCGCGCCGAAAAAGCAGCCCAAGCCCAGCTTCGGCAAGGCCAAAGCTAACATCACTGCGATGGGCGACATGTTCGCAGGCCTGGAATAAAATCAGATGTATATGGCTTGCTGAGATGGAGTGTCAAGTCGGCGGGCTTGGCGGGAACGGGAACCCATGGAAGATGAGATATGAGATGGAAGGATGACCTACCAATAAAAGTTTGTTTTTGAGGGACGAAGACGAAGGACCGATGACGATGACGATGACGATGACGAACGAATGACGATGACGAAGACGAAGCACGAAGCTCTTGTGCTTTAATTATTTTATTGGGAGCTGGGCAGCGGGCAGGGGAGTAAGCGTAAGCTTTAAGCCCGGTGGAATTCCCTAACTTACTCGCTGCCCTTGCCCGGGCCCGGCGTCGCTGCCAGCGCAAGCCAGGCGCCCACCAGCGTCAGGCCCCCGATGGGTGTGATGGGCCCCCACGGCAGCGACTTGCCGGTGAGCACGAGCATGTACAGAGAGCCCGAGAACAGCGTGATGCCGGTCATAAACATCCATCCCGTGCGCTCAGTCAGGCGGTTGGTGGCGCCTGCGGCGAATAGCGCGACGGCGTGGACAAGGTGGTAGTGGGCGGCAGTCTCCCACGTCTTCAAGCTGGCCGGCGTGACATTAAACTTCTTCAGGCCGTCTGGGGGGGAGGCAAGAACGCGGGGAGCGCGTGAGCATGGTGGTTTTGCGCGGGCGGGCGCGCGGGCGGGCGGGCGAGCGCGCAGCGAGCTCGTGCTTACGTGCACCAAAGGCGCCGGTCACTATGGCAAGCGCCCCATTTAGTGCGCCCACCCGAGCCCAATCCATCTCGAACACTTCCTTGGCGTCGATCGAAATGCACTCTCTCGAGTTGAGGTGAAGCATGCTGATGAGTCATTGATCGAGGCCCAGAGTGCAAGCTGCGAAGCGGAATTGGCAGGCCGTCGTCTCCGTCGTGAACTGAGGGTGTGGATTGGCAGAGGATGATCGCACAGCTTTTGCTCTCACCAGGGGCACCGGTGGGTGGCAAATGCAAAGCCTTGTCTCCGTGCGCACGACCTTCGCGAGGAGAGCCTCCGATCTTCTCGTGCAGAGAGAGAAGAACGGAGAGAACCCAGAGCTGTTCGGCGCGGGTCTTCATCATGGACGAGGACGGGGACGAGATCGCCTGGCAGTCCACCGGGCACAAGTGGATCGGGCAGCGTGTGCGCCGGCTGTTTCCGGGCTCAGGTTTCGCCGACGGGACGATCACCATGGTACGCATGCACTGCGCTGCTTCTCTCCCTCTCCGCGTTGCCCGCCCGTGCTCACCACCCCGCCCGTATGCTTTGCCTCCTCCCGCAGTGGGTTCCGGCCGATGGCGAGGACGTGGCGCTGTGGCGCATCTCCCACGACGACGGCGACACGGAGGACCTCGAGGAGCACGAGGTGACCGCGGGGTTCGCGGCGCTGCGCAATCCCTCCGCCGCCTCGCCCATCGCGCGGCCGGCGGCGCGCAGCCCGCTGGCGCGCACCGCCGTCGCCGCGCTCCTCCCCGCGGCGATGCGCCCGGAGCAGGCGGGCTTGCGCGCGCTGCAGCCCGGGCTGCGCGTGATCGCCAAATTCAAGCAGAGCCGCGGCTGGTTCCACGGAAGCATCTCCGAGGCGCGCGCGGATGGCACGTGCGCCGTGCGCTTCGACGACGGCGACTACGACACGAACGTGCAGCCGCATCACGTGCGGCTCATCTCCGCCGTGTCCGTGCACAGGGGCGGGCTGCCCGTGCGTCCGCCGCCTGAATGGCTCGACTCGAACGCGCCCGGCTACGCTGCTCAAGCCGTGGCGGCGGCAGAGAAGCACCTGGCGCATGCGAGGGCGGCGGAGGCCACAGATGACGACGAGGACAAAGTAGGATCTCCCGCTCCGAGCAAACGTGGCGCGGGCGCGGGTGCGCCGCGGCGGCGACGGCAGCAGCAGCAGCCGCCGCCGCCGAAGGCGCCAACACGGAAAGTGGATAAGTTCGGGCAGCATTGGGACCAGCTGCAGAAGCAGAAGCATGGCCGCGACCCAGCTCCTGCGCCCAAGCGCCAGACAGCGCGGCAGAAGGCCAAATCGAGGGCATCGCCGAAGTCCGCTGCCGCCGCGCGCCGTGCGGCGCAGGGGGGCGAGGAGGAGGACGAGGCAGATGAAGAGGAGGACGATGAGGAGCAGCAGCAGCAGCAGCAGCAGGAGGAGGAGGACGACGAGGACGAGGACGAGGACGAGGATGAGGAGGGCCTCGAGGGAAATGGCGGTGCAGATCAAGAGGACGAGGAGGACGAAGATGCGCTGCTGGCGCGCATGTTTGATGAGCAGGAGGCAAAGGCGCGCGGCGCGGCGGCGGCGGCGGATTCCGCCGCGGATGCAACGGACGCGACGGCGGATGACGGGATCGGCTGGCTCGACGAAGGCCACGAGTGGCTCGGGCGTCGCGTGCGCCGGCTCTTTCCGGGCCACGGCTTTGCCGATGGCACGATCGTGCTGTTCGTGCCATCCGCTGGGGAGGATCCGGGGCTCTGGCACGTCAGCCACGACGATGGCGACGAGGAGGACCTCGAGGCGCACGAGGTGGAAGAGGCCTTCAGCGCATTCGCCGAGTCGGGCCAGCAGCAGCCGACGAAGCGCTGGCGCGGCAGCGGCGGCAAGTCGCGCAAGGGCAGCCGCACGACGTCGCATGCGCTGAGCAGCTTGCCGGCGGAGCTCTACGCCGCCGCTCTCACGAGTAAGATGCGTCGCGGCACGGTTGTTCGCGCGCCTCTGCGCGGCAGCGCTGCCAACAGCTTTACTGCCAGCCAACGCGAGCAGCGGGGGCGCGGCTGGATGCCGACGGGGCACGAGCTGCTGGGCAAGAGCGTGCGCCGCATTTACGAGGGCTGCGGTGTGGTCGATGGCTTCATCACTGCCTGGCGGCCGCAGATGGCGCCAAGCGTGCGACGAAAGGGGGGCAAGCCGGCACCGCTGCTTCTTCACGCGTGCCTCTTCGATGGCACAGAAGAAGATCTGGAGGTCCATGAGGCAGTAGCGGCAGTGCAACTTTCGCACGGTGATGGGCTTCCGACGACGCTCGAGAATTGCAAGTGCCAGGTATGCTTCAGCGACGAGAGCGCAGAAGTGGACCCTCTCGTGCGCTGCGCCCACTGCCGCATCCCCGTGCACGGGCAGTGCTACGGTATCAACAGCAGCAAGTCCAGCAAGCCATTCGTTTGCAATCGCTGCACCACGCTGCGCAAGAAGTCTTCCAAGCCTACCAACTTTGCGTGCGTTCTCTGCGGGTTTGATGACGGCGGCGCTATCAAGATGGCTGAAGATGGCAGATGGGCGCATATCTCGTGCGCACTTCTCGCCAAGGGCGTGTTTTTTGCGGATTTGCGCCTCGCTGACTCTATTAAGGGTACAGCTGATGTCCCGTCCGAACAATTTGGCCGACAGTGCCAGCTGTGTGGCCTTGGCGGCGTTTCTACCGAAATTGGGCCACTCGTTGACGTCGATGCCGATGCTGTGGGGCCTTGCCACACACGGGGGTCGTTATGCGTTGCGTGCTGCAACGAGAGCTGCGTGGCATCATTCCACCCTCAGTGTGCGCTTCGAGCAGGCATGAAGATGCACCATATCGGCTCTGAGCTTGCGATTGAGTGCAGCCATTGCGAACAGATGCGCACGGCAGTTGAGGCGCTGAGCGAGCTTGCGCAGGAGTACGAGAATATGGATGCGAATAGTTTCATGGTTGCTCCGGAGCAGCGGCGTGGCCCATCTTGGCACGAGGGAGCCGATGTGGACGTTACACCATGGCAAGGCTCCATCAAGCTTGCGCCGGGGCGCCTGCCAAACCAAGTGATGCTTGGTAGCCGTAAATTCCAAGCGGATGTGCCACCGGCGCGGGCGTCATTGGCAGGCGTGTCACTGAACGATACGACGGCTGGCATCTCCAGCGAAGAGGATGCCCTCGAACGCGAAAGAATCGATCGCAAGCCTCTCAGCGTGGGAGATCTAGAGGTGCTCTGCTTTGGACCGGGTGGCAAGCCGGAGGATTGGGGGAGCAGGCAAACTACTCTGCGAAAACACGCTATTGCAGCGTCGCGCGAACGCCAGAAAGAATTGGATTCGGCGGCCAAGGGCGGTGTTGCCGGGCCTTCGTCTGTGGTAGCGTCGCAGAGCGACAGTACAATGGCTTCGGATGAGTCGCAGCGCGCACGAGCAGAGGCCATTGCCCGCCGCGATTTGATTGCAGGTGAGCAAGAGAAGGACCAGCAAGACATCGAAGAGTCGCAACTAAGGGCGACGCGGGCTGCAGAAGCCACGAAGTGGAAGCAGCGCGCTTGCAGCGCTCTAGCTGAAGGCCGCGATGTGAAATCGATGGAGTGGCTTGTTTCGCGGCTGCAGCCACAATGGCTTGAGCCCGAAGGCACGTCACACCGACCTTTGATTTCTCAATCCCTTGCGACCATCGTGAAATCGCGGTGCCTGGCTCTCCGGATTTTGCTGCACCAAGAGCGCGAGCTGTATGCTGCGCTGGATTTGCAGAATCGCTGCGTGGAGACCGAGCTGGCTGCCGCTGCTTCGGCTGTCCAGGATAGTCCTGTGTCGAACAGCGACTCCAAATCTGGTTCAGAGTCCAGCGGGGGTTCGAGTGAAGAAGATGAAGCGCAGACTCCTGTCAAACCGAGTGCCCCGCTTTCGTCAGAGAGCGTTTCAATTGTATTCCCTCAGGGGCGTTCCTTCGGCCTGCGGTACCTTCACAATGGACTGACCTTGTCGGGCGGCCAGCCGTCGCCGTTTCCTCGTGCCGAAAATTGCGCGGATGCTGCAATTAAGGCGAATAGTGCCGTGGCGCTAAAGAATGCCAAGCCGCAAAATAGTCGCCGTGCTCATGTGCTCCCCTACGGGCGAGCCATGTATTTGTTTTCGCTGCCGCTTGCACGGCTGGAGGCACTAGTGGAGACTTCCAAAAAAGCAAAGGCATCAGAAGAGACTGTTAAGAAGCTGGAGCGCGACGTCGATGCTGTGAAGCAATGGATCGAGCAGGTCGGCAAGCTTCATGCACCAAAAGGCACGCCAGCTGCGGCTGACGATGCTGCCGATGTGCCGACGCTGGCGGATTTGGAAAGTCTGCTGCGGCAAGGCGGCAAGCTTCCTGCGGTCAACGAGATTGCTACGCAACGCGCTGCACTGCAGAACACTGTGTCACGTGCACGAAGGTGGACGGAGCATATCGGCAAGTACCAGCACTACAAGCGTGGCCCACTACGTGCCCTTGCACAGCCACAGTCGCCTCTGGCATCGTCATCAGCCAGCGCGGGAGGAATCTTGCGCGTGGTGGATACTGGCTTTGATGCCGGCTTTGACGTCGACGAGGACGATAGCGTTTGGAACATTCTGATCGGGCTGAGGAAGCATCGCGCACAATGGTCTGCACTGTCTCCGCGTCGACTGCTATCACTCGAGAAAGAAGGATCCGAGCTCAGCACCTCTGAAATTTGCCGTGTGCTAGATGTAGGCATTATGTCACGCGAGCTGCAGCGTCGCATTTCTGAGGTGGGGGCATGGCTGAAAAGGGCGCGGGCTGTGGTACGCTGCCAGCCCCCCTCCCTGTCAGCAACAGTGCAAAACGGCAGCGAAAGTGATCATGTCGCATCAGATTCTGTCACATCGGAGGATGACGAGGAGATGCCGCCGCCGCCTGCTTTGGAGGTCATCCCTGCATCGCCACCTGTGGCTGCAGAGGGGGAAAGTGCAGTTGCAGCAAGATCTGCTGACAGCATTTCGAAACGGCAGCGCCGGGCACCACGCACGCCTGCTGAGCCAGGCTCTCGCACCCGAAGGCTGCGTCGTCGGCACATCACGCGCGCCATTAAGCTTAGCATTGCGCGTGTGAGCAACAAAATTCGAGAGGAAAGCTCCGAGGCAGGTTCGCAAAGCGAAGATGCAGCTGCTGCTTCTTCCGATGGGTGCCCAAGTGCCCATGTGCTCGCTCGCATGCTCCACGAAGCTGTTGCCCTGCACACAATTTTGGGCTCGCGCGAAGTTAAGATGCGAGCGTGGTTGTGGGAAATGGGCGCCGTTGAACTCCTTGCAGAGGATACAGAGGCCCAAAATGATGCCGATTCTGGTGACAGCAAGGGCGACGAACGCCGCATGCGTAGCCGTTTTGAGCAGTGGGTTGAGTATGTGCGCAGCGATAATGATCTGCTGAGCTACATCCGCCCCTCGTTGCTGCGGCACATGGACGCAGCTGCCGAGGAAAAGCGCGCCGCGCGTGGTGCCCTTGAGCGCGCACGTCTGAGCGCGCTCGCGGTGTCGTGGAATGACCGCGCTCGCAAAGCGCTCGAGCGACTTGATCCATCGACCCACGACGTCGGCACGAGCAACAACAGCGAAGACGAGCTTGAGAAGCTTCGCGAGGAGGTTGATGCCGAGAGTGACACGGAAGAGTCGTCGTCAAAGAGCACGAAGGCGAAGCAAGGAAAGCGCGGGAGAATGCGAGCCCAGCGTCATAAGCGTCAGATGAAAAAGCAGCTTGCTGCTGGCGGCGATTCATCAGAGACTGTACGCAACACTTCGCTGCGGTACTATCTGGACGCGGGTGTGATCAGTTCGCTGGACCAGAAGCTTCTTGAGCGGCGCGAATGGTACCAGAACTGCAGCGAACTGCTGGATCAGTCTCCCGATGAAAAGTGCAGCCTGCACGATCTGGAAGAGATCGTTCGTACTGGCACAGAGCTCCGCCTCGTATCCGATGATTTCGAACAAGTGTCATCTTGTCTCGTGGCAGTCCGGCAGTGGCTGGAGGACGCGAACAGGTCGAAAAGTGGGTCATCGACCCTTGATGCCTTGCAGGCGCTTCTTGGCCGGGCGAGTGAGCTTTCAGTGGGCATTGAGAATGTGAATGCAGAGGTGGCCTTGCTTCAGTCAAGGATAGACGGTGCACGCTCTTGGATTGCAAAGGCCTACGATAAGCTGCCCCGACGGGCCGACTTTGTTCTTGCAACACAAAGCAAGGATCCTGCGATTACCATCGCGCAGCTCGAGAATCTCATGGACGAGGGCTCATCGCTGTTCGCTTCGGACACCGCGCAGATCATAGATGCCCAAAGCTGCTTGGAAGAGGTTCGACGGCACGTAACATCTTTCCGCGACTGGGCTGGACAGCTCAAAACCATTACTGCCAACCCGCTCGCAGCACATCTACAGATCAATAGCAGCAGCATCAGCAGCAGCAGCAGCAGCAGCAGCAGCAGCAGCAGCAGCAGCATTGACACGCCTTCACTGGCTATCGGCACTGAATCAGCGCCTGCATCTTCGTCGATTGATGCCACCGAGGCGACGTCAAACGCGATGGTGGTCGTTGGCAAGCCCATTCAGCCACCACAATTGCATTCGCCATTCTACTGGTCTTCTTCCGATGCGCTATTTATGAAGCGTCTGTGGCCGTCTGTGGTATCTGTTGTTGATGCCACGAAGAATCTTTGTGGCAGTCTTGCACCCCCACCCAATTACGCTTGGCACACGGCGCCACCGAATACCAGCACTCTTGCTATGACTGATACGGCAAGCAGCTCCATCGTCATGCGCTGTGACAGCGAAGCTCATTTCATTGCTGCCCGAAGCCGTCTGCAAGCTTTCGTGGCTCGGACCCTCGAGTTTGGCATGCAAGACGAGCGACTTGAAGCTCATGTAGCTGCGGCGTTATGGGCTATCGAAGCTGGCAAGCTGTTGGCCGGTATTTACGATCTGAGTGGTGATGAAGTCGCTGCTCTAGCGGGTGGTGCCTCCAACTTTGCTAGCAGCGAAGAGCGTGCAGGCAAAGGCAGCAGTGCTACGTCGTGCCTCGAAGCGCTGCTAGCAAAGCTGGACTCAACGGAGGAACACGTGCCCGCAGGAGGGCGGCCAGCGCGCGAGTACCAGAAGTTGAAGACCGGCCCCGTTAAGGCGCCTCTGCGTCAGTCTCTGCGAGGATCCCATCCTCGCTCACCGTCGAACTTAGGCCACGAAACACCTAAATCTCGCTCGAGCTATAAGCAATTCATGGTTGCATGCCCATATTGCAAGCAGAAGATGATCCACTCCAGCATTGGCGTTCATAAGGGCAGGTACTGCGAGCAGCGCCCTGCGATGGCTGGCGGCCCGACCATTAATGGCTACATTTTGGTGGATGAAGAATCAGACGAAGAAGAGGGAGAAGAGCAGCAGGAGCAGAAGGAGGACACGCAAATGGAAGAGCAGCCGGATACTTCGAATGCTGGCGAGGGCAACACAGCCGAGACTTCAACAGAGGAAGGTGCTGCATCAAGCAGGAGTGGTCCGGTGGAGGATGCGGCGGCGGATGGTGCACCTGCTAAGGACAGCGGGACAGTAGCCGAGGATTCCACCGACAAACTGGCGGAAGCGGCTGCTCCGTCATCTTCTGAGCAGACTGTAGATAGCCAAATGTTGGACAAGACACCCGAGGTGGTGGCAGAGACAGCAATCGAAGATGTGGAAGAAGAGGCTGTGGATGCAGTTGCTTCTTTATTTGGAGCGCGTATTGTTGGGGGTCTCATGGATGAAGTTGCACCTGTTGCCGAGGCTGCGACTGCTGCTGCCGAGCCTGCTGAAGACTTGGCAGAGAGAATGCGAGCGTCAGAGGAGGCAGACCGCGATAGCCGATACCAATGGTTTGCCGAAGGCGACATTGTGGATGCCCTTGCAATTGGTGAGCACATCCAGCGAGACAAGGACCCCGTGACAGACATCGGACAGATGTGGCTTGCCGGGAAAGTACTGCGCTTGAGAGGACATGCCTCTGAACGCAGTAGCAAGCGGAGGCGCAGTGGCCGCGAGGGCGATGCACACCCCCAAGTGCTGGTGCACTTCAAGGGTCACAATTCGATCTACGACGAGTGGCTGACGCTGCCGCTAACTAATCATGCCGCAAACGCCCCTGTGCGGCTTGCTCGTGCGGGCGAGCGTACTGGTCCAGCACAAAAGGCCGAACCCTTGGCGGCGGCGGCCGATGCCTCTGGGGACACGGCTGGTGCTGGAAGCTCCAGCATGGATGTAGTTGACGAAATGGCCGTGCAAAGCTCCGAAACTGCTCTGCCACAGGTCGCCGGAAACGGTAGCAGCGCTGGACCGAACACACGCCCGAGCAACGTGCCTCCAACGAAGGAGCGCAAAATGTTTGGCGTTCGCAAATCTAAGGGTTCGGCGGGCCAAACATGGGTGGGCTACATTGCGATCCAGGGGTCGCAGAAGTCGCTGGGGCACCACTCCACTGCTGATGCTGCCGCCCGTGCTTTCGATGCGGCGGTGCTCATCCGTGATGGCGTGTCCGCCATTCGGCGCAAGCGCGTCAATTTCCTTGCCGAGGCCGAGGCGATCGTCGCTTCTGGTGCTGCAGGCTGGAAGGCCATGTGGGAACGCGTGCGGGGCACGGGTGCCGGGATTGCTCTTGGCAACGACGGCGAGAGTTCTCAGATTGTGACCGCGGAGGTGAATGAGGTGGTCAGCATTGTGAACCCGGTCGTCGTTGCCAAAAGTAAGGATGCTCCGTTGGATGCGCTGATCCGGAGCATTGAAGAAGGGGCGAAATCATCGGCCTTCCAAGAGCGCGAACGGCTTGTGCCGCTGCAGAAGTACCGACGCGGCATGGGCGAGAAGCGCGGTCGCGAGCGCGTCGGCCAGAGCTTGACGGGGCGCGGTGTGCTGAAGCGGTTCGCCGGTGTCGAGTACGCTGGCGTGGTGACGGGCCTCATTGCGCAGGGCATCCCCGACAGCACCGGCAGGTGCCGCAAGGAGCCGCTCTTTGAAATTCGTTTTGAGGACGGCGAGGTCGAAGAGGTGCCGTTCAGTGTTCTTCGCACCATCATGCTGCCCACGAATCGCCGCTGGCTGCTGGACACGACGTCCAGCGACCCCGTGTACCAGCACGTGGGCGTGTGGAACCCGACGAAGATGGCTCTGAGCAGCACCACGTTCATTGCGACACAAGCGCCGTCGATGCCGCTGTACCACTTGCCGGAGGACGAGGACGAGCAAAAGCGCACGCGCAAGAAGGCGCGCAAGGGGGGCAAGGTCACTTCCATGCCACCGATCCTGCCGCCGCTGCTCCAGGCGCACCACCGCATGGCGCAGTTGACGTGGGGTGCGGACCACGAGACATTTTGCAAGCAGCAGGCCAAGCTCAAGCAGCTGCGGTCCGAACTCTTTCGGCAGCAGCGGCGGGAGAACTTTGAAGCGAAAAAGGTACAGCAACACCTGGAAAGTGGCATGCATCGCCAGCGTTCCTTGCCAAAGGCGAAAGACATCACAGAGCAGTGGGAAAAGTTGCGGATCGGCGTCGCAAAATCCACGAAGGCGGCGCCACGCAGGAAACGGAGCGGGGGCGCTGCTGCTGCTGCTGCAGCTGCTGCCGCGGCGGCACCGGCGGCGGATACCCCAATTACCAGCCACTTTGGCCTGCCGCTTTGGTGCTTCTCTGGTGCTTCGGACCCGCGAACCGCCGAGCCCGATTCTGACTCCGACGCGGATGCCAGCGCGGGCAAGGACGCTGCGGAGGCCGCCCCCGAGCTCGGCACGGATATCGTCGGCGACGGCGACCCGAACGAGGCGGAGGAGGCGCTGCTGCGCCTCGGCCTCACCAAAGGAGCAAGGACGGCTGCCGATGGCGCGCTCGCGGCGGAGGAGGCACCGAACAAGCCCTCCGCCGCGGACGAGGACGCCTCGCTGGCGGAGAAGCCGCTGCCGCCGGGGTGGAAGGTCGAAGAGCGCGCCGTGCGCGGCCGGCGCTCCCGCGAGGCCGCGACGACCCGCTTCTTCGTGTCGCCGAAGGGCAAGTGCTACGCCTCGCTCGAAGAGGTGCGCAAGATGCTCGAGAGAGCAGCGCGTGACGAGCTCCGCGCAGCCAACAGCAGCAGCAGCAGCAGCAGCAGCAGCAGCAGCAACGGCGGTTGCAGCGTGGCGCCCGGCGAGAGCGCCGTGCTCGACGCGAGCGACGCCGCCGGCGAGGACGCTCCCGCGGAAGCCGCCATTCACGCCATCCTGCGCTGGGAGCTGGGCAGCGTGCCGCAGGGCGTCAAAGCGGCGATGCTGCCCGCCGGCTTGCTGACGGCGGTGAAGGCTCGGCTGCACGCGCTGGGCGTGTGGCTGACCAAGGCCGTGAGCTTGGTCCGCGGCGCCTCCGCCTTCCGCGCGCTGTACGGCAGCGGGCGCAAGAAGGGGCTGATTTCCGCCGCGCCGCTCAAGTGGGTGGGCGCATCCTTCCTGCGGCAGTTCGAGGCGGGCCGCGGCGCGGCGGAGGTGGGCCGCGTCGTGGCCTTCGACCACGACCTGAAGCTGTGGCGCGTCCGCTACAGCGACGGCGACGAGGAGGAGATCGACGCGTACAACCTGCTTCACGGCCTCAACTGGCACCGCAAGCACGCGGGCCGGGGCTGGTGCGCGCGCCACTGCTACCCGGTCCTGCGCGCGGCCGAGGACGTCGACGACTTGGACAGCGTGCAGGCCGACGAGGACGAGGACCGCCGGCTGCGCTCCAACTGGGCACACAGCGCCGAGGGATCCAAAAAGCACCCCGCCCGCTGGGCTTCCAACAGCCACAAGTCCGGCGGCGAGGATGCCATCGGCGCCATGGCGGTGCTGAAGGACTTGCGGGCGCTGTGCAACGAGGCGCACGAGATCAAGTGCGCCGGCGTCGCGAGCATCCGCGCCCCCCGTGCCCGCGCGCTGGACGGCGACAGCGACAGCAGCAGCAGCAGACGCGCGGAGGCGGAGGCGGAGCTGCGCGTCGCCCTCGCGGACGCGCACCGCTCCGCCCACAGCACCGGCGGGCTGCTCTGCATCCTCACGTACTTCGTGCTGGAGGCGGACACGTGGATCGAGAGGGCGCGCGCCGCGCTGGCGCGCGCCGAGGCCGCGGGCATCGCGCAGCTGGACCCCGCGGAGAAGAGCGACTCGGAGAAGGAGGAGGAGGAGGAGGACAGCGATGACGGCGGCGCGACGGTGGCGGCCATGGCGGAGGCTGTTCGGCTCGCCAAGGCCGCAGAGGCCGGCGAAGCGGGCGACAGCGCGGACAAAGCAACGGCGGCGGTGGTGGTGGCTGCCCCGCTCGTCGACAGCGCGACGGCGCTGCAGATTGCGGCGGAGCTGAACGCCGTGCTGCAGCAGTCGCGCGAGCTCTGCGTGGACGACGAGGGCATCCTGGAGCTCGAGCAGCAGCTGCGCGCAGGCGCCTGGATCGCCCGCACGCACAGCGTGCTCAACCACGCCACGAAGGTGTGCGACGCCGACGGCACTCAGTGCCGCGCGCTGCTGGACGAAGCGTGGCTCAAGCCGCCGAACGGCTTCGCGTGGCTCGCGGATCGCGTCGACAAGGCGCTGCTGGACAAGCTCACCACGCGGGCGGACACGCTCAAGTCCTGGTACAGCGAGTGCGTCGCCCTCTTCGACGCTGCCGCGGCCGCGACGCTGGCGCAGCTGCAGCAGCTCTCCGCGCGCGGCGCGGGGCTGGGCGTCGCCCGCGACGACTGGCAGCGCGTCGAGCTCGCGCGCCAGATCTCCAGCAGCTGGCTGGCGTCGGCCGAGGCGGCCGCGTCCGAGCGGTGGAAGTCGCTCAGCGACGTGGAGCAGCTGGTGGAGCGCGCCGCGTTCCTGCCCATGGCGGTGGCCGAGGTCGAGGAGAAGGCGTTGGAGATGAGTACGGAGCTGATCGTCGCGCGCGGCTGGATCGCGCGCGTGAGCTTGCTTCTGCCAGCCAAGACGCCCGAGGCGGCGGCGGCGGCGGCGACGGCAGAGGCGGCGGCGGCGGCGGCGGCGGAGAAGGCGGCGGCGGCGGCTGCCGCGAAGAGCAAGAGGGGCAGGAAGGGCAAGCACGCCAAGAGCGCCAAGAAGAGAGACAACCGCGCTAAGGCCAGCAAGATCATCGCGCTGCTGAAGGAAGGCGAGGCGCTGAGCGCCGAGCAGATGGGCACGGCCGCGGAAGTGCAGGTGTGCCTGTGCGACCTGCGCGACTACGAGGCCGTGGTGTCGACGTGGGTGCTCCGCGCGACGCAGCTGCTGGAGCACATGCCGGGCGCCACCGCCGCCGCGCACGGCGCCGAGGGAACCGAAGCTGCTGCGAGCGAAAGCGAAAGCAGCGCCGCCGCCGCGAGCGCGAAGCTGGCGGACTGCCAGCAGCAGCGCAATGGCGCCGAAGAGCTGCTGCAGCGCATGTCACAAGCACCGCTGAATGCTCTCGACTTTTCCGAATTCGAGCCGGTACAACCCTCGCGCGGCACAGCTTGCCCCCGAACAGGCTTTTTCCTCCTTTTCCCCTTCCTTTTCCCTCACCACCACCATCCGCCC
>Ga0308021_10000877_pt1 | contig 13854 bp, 2 predicted proteins | sample Neamet351_FD_201296 | JGI IMG/M metagenome (GOLD analysis project Ga0308021, IMG submission 201296) | Marine microbial communities from water near the shore, Antarctic Ocean - #351 | ecosystem: Environmental > Aquatic > Marine > Unclassified | place: Southern Ocean | collected 2014-10-02
CGTCGGCATCGAGCGGGGCGGCGGCGAGGCGGCGGCAGCAGACTGCGAAGCTGCCAGACCCGCGCCGCTTGCGGCGCTGCTGCTTGATCTAGGCAACGCGGGCGGCGCCGCGGCCGGCATCACGCCGGCCGCGCCGGCCGACGCCGACGCAGCGCTGGTGGCGGCGCTGCTGGGTGACCTGCGGGCACGCGCAGCGGTGCGCGCCGACCCCACCGCCGACCTCGCAGCGGCGGACGTGGAGGCGCGGTGTGTGCGTTCGCTCCGCGCGCTGCTGCGCCGGGCGCGCGGCGACGGCGGCGATGGCGGCGGTAGCGGGGCGGGGTGCGTACGGTGGCCGGCGCCCCCGGCAGCCACTGCCCCCAGCTGCGAGCTGGTGGCGGGGCTGGTGCAGCTACTGGGCGAGCTAGGCGCCGACGCCGAGGCCGAGCTGCGGGCGGCGGCGGGCTGGGCGCGCCAGCGGCCGACCGCTGCTGCGACGCTGGGCGGTGCGGCAGCCGTGGCACAGACCGCATGGACGGAGGACGCGGGGGCGGAGGCTGCCGGCGCCGCCGCGTTGGCCGCCGCGTGCCTGTTTGCGCTGGTCGGCGGGGAAGCGCGCAGCGAGCCGGCGGCGGCCATCGGCGCCGGCTCGTTCGCCGCGGCGACGGTGGCGCTGCTGCTGGATGAAGGCTGCGATCGCGCGGGACTTAGCGCGCGTGGCGGATGCGTCAGTGCGGCACTGCTGACGCTACTGCGGCTGCTCACGTGCGACACTGCTGCCACGGCGGCAACACTGCTGCCGACGTTTGTCGCACGTGCAGGGTTCGCGCGCGTGGTGGCGCTGCTGGGGCGCTGGGCATCGGCGAACGTGCCACGGGACGCGACGGGAGCGACGCTGCTGGAGGACGCGGAGCTTGGCGGCGCCATGGACGAGAAGGCGGGGCAGGCGGAGCAGCAAGAGCAGGAACTGCTGCAGCAGCAGCTGCACCCGCAGGCACATGCTCTGGTGACGCCGTCGCCGCAGGCACAGCCATCGCCGCGGCAGTCGCCGCCGCTGCCGCAGCAGCAGCAGCAGCAGCAGCAGCAGCAGCAGCAGCAGCGGCAGCAGCGGCACATCGCGTTTTCGCCTGATTTGGAGCAGCAGCAGCAGCAGCAGCAGCAGCAGCAGCAGAAGTCCGCGGCACCCGCAACCGCGGACCCGCAGGGATGGCATCGCTCGCAGCTGCAGCAGCCCTCGCAGCAGGATGTCCAGCAACTGCTGCGCCAGCGTCAGATGTGGCAGTCGCAGGCGCAGGCGCAGCCAAGCGCAAATGACCAGGCAGCGCGCAAGACATCCGCTGCCGAGCGCCCGCGGCTGCTCGCGCCCATCAGCGCACAGCAGCGCCCACCGGCAGTGCAGCTCACGCCGCTGCAGATCCCAGCAGCGCTGCGTTCGAGGCCGCCGCTGCCATGGGCGACAGCGGACAACGCTCCGACGAGCCCGACTCTGTCCACGCGCTGCCCCGTCGTGATGCCCAGGCTGCGCCTCGGCCGCCTCGGCCTGGCGCCGCCTAGCACGCTCTCGCCCTCCACATCGCTCGGCGCGGCGCTGGACGAGGAGGCGGATGACGGTAGCAGTCGTCTCGCCAGCGCGCAGAGCAGTGCGCGGCGCACGTTCTCGACGCGCTCCAGCCGCCGCCACCTGGTGCTGGAGCTGCGGTCAGGGCGCACGCAGTCGAGCAGTGGGCTGGCACTGCTCACGCCGACGACCAACCCAACGCCGCCGCCGGGCGTGGCGGGCGGCCTCTCGGATGCGGATCGCACTCACTCGTTCGGATCGTTCGGGTCGGCATCGTCGACGGCGCGGCAGGCTGTCTCGGATCGCCGGCTGCAGAGCACCGACAGCAATTTGCACTCTTCCTCGTCGGGCAATCTGCTGCACTCGGCCAGCGCCGCGCTGCTGGCGCCACGCAACCGGTCGAATCAGCTCGCAACTCCGCCTTCCAGCTCGCACCGCTCGCGCCATTCCTCAGCCGCCAGATCGCTGGGTGGCATCTGGGGTTCGACGCCGCCCGGAACCGGGCCTCTTAGATCGGCGCTTACGGCGGGGAGCGCTGACGGTGGCAGTGGCCGCGGCAGTGGCCGCGGAAGCGAAATCCTCAGCTATCGCGAGACGCCGCCAGCGGCGGAGACGCGCGTGCTCAGCAGCGCTGGCGGCGTGGCGGCGCGCCAGCTACAGCAGCAGCAGCATCAGCAGCAGCAACAGCAGCAGCAATCTGATGCCAGCGTGCTGCCGGCCGCGGTCGCAGCGATGCTGAGCACGGGCGCGCCAGGCACCGCCGCCAGGGCGAGGAGCATCGCCGCGCTGGAGCCGGGCGACGGCGGGCCCGTGGGTGCGGTGTCGGCCACGGAAGAACTCGCTGCGCTGGCGCGGCGCGTTGGGCAGATGAGCGTGGCGGTGGACACATGGGCGATCATGACGTCATCGGGCGCGGCACGGCAGCCCACGCCGACGCTGACGCAGTGCGGCGATGGGTGCGCTGCCTTGGAAGAGGGGGCGGCAGCGGCAGCGGCGGCGGCGGAGGTGGCACCGGCGCCGGGCGGCATTGCGCCATCTGTGCTGCTGCCGGGAGGCGCCACCGTGATGCGCGCTGCCCTGCAGCTGCTGGCGAAGCTGCCGGCGGCGGCGAAGGAGACCGGCGCCCCCAGCGCACGCGCTCAGCACAAGTTGCTGAGCCACAGCTACGCATTGATGAGCGAGGCCGGTGCGGCGGTGGAGCCCCCCGACGCAGGCAGCGATGTGGCCGGCGCAATCTGCAAGTTTGTGCTCGACAGCAGCAATGAGCAGCAGTGGCGGTGGCGGCAGAGCAGCGGCAGGGATACCCTCATCGCGTGTGCGAGCCGCTCGCTGTCCAACGCCGCGCGCGCGACCGTTGCACTGCGCGCGCGCCGGCAGCACTGGAAGGCGCTCGGTGCCAGCGAGGAGCAGCGCGGGCGGTGGGCCGCGCACGCCGCGCAGGCGCAGCGCGTCGTTGGCCTGCAGCTGCGCCTGCTGTGCGATCTGGTGGGCCGCGATGGCGAGCCGGGCGCAGAGGCAGGGGGCAGCAGAGGCGGCGAGGGCGGGGGGCTGGAGGCCCGTGTGCACGAATGCGCGCAGCTGCTCGAGGCCATCGCGCGCTGCAGCGTGTGGTGGTCGCCCTCCGAGGCCGAGGCGCTGCTTACCGGTGTGTTCGATCCGAGCGATGGGCAGCCGGCGTCTGCCTCAGCCATCAAGGCGGCCGTGGCGGCGGCGGCGAAGCCACGCGCCATGGCACAACCCTACCCCACGCCGCCGCGGCCGCCCAGCATCGGCGGCGCGGCCGGCGGCGTGGCCGGCGGCGCGACCGGCGGCGCGGCCGCTGCTGCAGACAGCGCCCCCAGCAGCGTCAGCGGCAATGTGTGGGAGCTGCACTGGCTGCTGCTGGCGCTGTCGCGGCTCGGGGAGCGCATCGCAGAGCTGCACCGCACGGCAAGGCGACGCGCGGCGGCACGCGGCGCAAAGGCGGAGCAGCGCGCCGCGGCGAAGCGCTGCGCGGGGCGCATCGACGCGCTGCGCCGGCGCTGGCTGTGGCTGGCCACGGAGCAGGCAGACGCACTGCCCTTCCTGCACGAGCGCGCGGCCCAGCTGCTGCACACCAACGCGACGGCAGCGGCGGCGGCCGCGGCGGCGCGCGTGGGCAGCGATGGCGCCGGCGTAATCGGCGAGATGCGTTTCGCGCTGCTGCGCTACATGCGGCTCTGCACTGTGCTGTGGGAGCAGCACCGCGACGCCGAGCAGGCGACGGAGCAGCGCCCCGGCCGCAGCGCCGCCCTCGCGTCCAAGCACGCATCGCTCCACGCGCTACGTCTCATGAGGCTGCTGGAGCCCGCGCTCATCCCAGCGCCCGGCTCATCGCACCACCTGTGGGCGGCTGGCGCGGACGCGCGCGTGGCGTCGGAGCTGGTGGTGCTGCTGCGCGCGGCGCTGGGCTCTGGCTTGGCACAGCCACACACGGCGTCGCTGCTGGCCGCCAGCCGCATCGAGCGCCGGCCCGTGGCCGAGGAGCTGGTCCCGCTGCATTACCTGAGCTTTCTCCGCCAATACCGCCGGCACCGGGCGGGGCAGGCGGGCGCGCTGCGCTGGTGCTGCTTCCACCTCCGCGCGCTGATCGCGCTGGCCTCGGTGCGCGACGACATCAGCGCAAGGCGCTTCTGCCAGCTGCACGTGGTGCGGTTCCTGATGCACGCGCTGGCGCACGCGGACAGCGTCGCGGTGGTAGCGCGGGCGACCCCTCCGCAGGCGCAGAGCAGCGGCGGCGAGGGAGGCGCCGGCGCCTCCGCCCCCACCGCCACGGCGCTGTCCACGCCGCCGAAGGGTTCGGGTGGCGTGTCGCTTTTGCAGCTGCAACTGCCGCTCTCGGCGCTGAAGGCGCCGCCCGCTGCTGATATGACAGCCACGGGTGGCATGCGAGGCAGCGACAGCGACAGCGGCAGCGGCAGCGACAGCGACAGTGGCAGCGACAGCGACGTGTTTCTATCGCTGCCACCCGCCCTCATTATGGCCGCCAAGCGCCCGCAGCTGCCGTCCCTGGGCGGCGCTGCCACTGCGGTGCCCTCGCTGACGACGCTCGCCGGGCACGGCCCCACCCTAACTGCTGCTGCTGCTGCTGCTGCTGCTGCTGCTGCTGCTGCTAACGACGACGACGACGACGACGATGACGAAGAAGACGACGACAGCGACGATGACGACGACGTATTCCTATCGCTGCCAGCGGCCGTGAGCATGACGAGCAAACGACCGCTGTTGCCATCGCTGAGTGGCACTGCGGCGATACCCGCGCTAGCGATGCCATCGCTGACGGCGAATCTGGGAACCGCAGTTCACACTGGCTCGCCTGGCAACCGTGGCCCCGGCAGCTGCGGCGGCGAGGACAGCGACAGCTGCGAGGATAGCGATGACGATGACGGTGTGTTCATGTCGCTGCCAGCTGCTATTAGCATGGCGAGCAAGCGCCCGCAGCTGCCAACCTTAAATGGCGCAGGGTCGGTGCCGACGCTGGCTACAGCTACCACGCCGTCGCTAGCCATTCTTCAGACGCCCAGCCGCGTCGTAGACCCACAGGCGCCCACGCCCGCCCCAGCGCCCACCAACGACTCCGAGGTGGCAGGCACCACAGGCACCGCAGGTACCACAGCTGCGCAGTTGCGCAGCGAGCGAGCCTTGTCGGAGGCGCGCGACGAGCACGAGCTGCACGTGCTAGCGCTGACGCTGCTGCTGCGCCTGGCGGTGCGCCCCGACGGCGCCGGCCTCGACCGTCTCTACTCGGACGACTACCCGCTGCAGTCGCCCTCCGTGGGCTTCAACCTGCTGTTCCGTCTGCAGCGGTTCCTCTCGAGCCGGACTGCCGCGCGGCGCGCTGTGGTGCGCGAGACGGCGCAGCGCCTCGACGCGTGCATCGCGCGGCTGCCGCCGTCCGCGGACGGCGTGACGCGCAGCTGCGTGGGCGCGCCGCGGCGGCTGCTGCAGCTGCTGGCGGGCGCGCTGTTCGACCAGCGGGCCGCCGAGGCGGTGCCAGCCAGCGCGCTGGCCAAGGCAGAGAAGGCGGCGAAGGCCGCGGGGCACGGGCGCTCCCCAGCCGCCGCCAAGGCCAAGGATGGCGCGCCGCGGCCTGTCTCGACGCTCAGCCTCATCGCGCGCGGCGCCTTCGCCAGCGTGTACAGCTGCACCAACGCGAAGGGCGCCAGCGTGGCGGCCAAGCTGCTGGACACACCACGCGGAGAGGGCGACCGCTGTGTGCTGCACGCGCTGTTCGAGGAGGTGACAATCCTCGAAGCGCTGGACGGCTCGGCGCAAGCCTCGCGGCTGCTCTGCTACGGCCTGGCCGACGACGCGTACTGGGTGGTCCTGGAGCACGCGGCGACGAGCCTCAAGCAGTGGCGCCGCCAGTGCGCGCTCTTCGGCAGCGGCCCGGGCGGCGCCCTCAGCGCGCTGCCGCTGTGCCTCTGCGTGTTCCTGCAGGTGCTGCGGGCGACGAAGGCCGTGCACGAGCGCGGCGTCGCACACTACGACCTCAAGTGCGACAACGTGCTGCTGCGCAGCGAGCCGGCCGACGCCACGGCGCAGCTGCCCGAGGACACCGTGTGCCTCGCAGACTTCGGCGTGGCCCTGCTGGGCGCGGGCACCCATGCGCTCGAGACGTTCAACCGCCAGAGCCGCGGCACGGAGGTGATCAAGTCACCCGAGATGCTGATGGTGGCGGAGGGCGAGCACTCCATGCACGACCGCCGCCGCAAGGCGGGAACCAACTGCGCCTCGGACGTGTGGTCGCTCGGCTGCCTGCTGTACGAGCTGCTGACGGGCGAGTTCCTCTTCAGCGACCAGGACTACGTCGGCTTCTTCCTGCACGTGACGGGCAAGCACAAGGGCGGTGCGGAGCAGGGCGGCGGCGTCGGCTCCGGCAGCCGCGGGCCCTCCGAGGTGGTGGGCGGGCCGAAGCTCGCGCGCCTGGCGGAGCTGCTCGACGGCGAAGGGGGCAAGGCGACGTCCGTGGTGGCAGAGCTGCTGCAGTTTGTGCTCGTACGCGACGCGCTGCGCCGCCCGGGCGTGGATGAAGTCATCGCCAAGGCGAGCGCGGCGGCCAAGGCGGCTAACTACGTGGTGCACGACCGTTAGAAGGCCGCGCTGCAGTGGGAGGTTGTATTGCGAGAGCTCCTCCTGAAATGGTGCGTGGAGGCGTGTTGCACGACCGTTAGATGGTGCACGACCGTTAGATGGTTGCCGGTGGGCTCTGGTGAATTGATAATATATGTGCGCCGACACAGTCTCACAGTGCTCACAGCTCGCTCAGTGGCTAAACCACGTCCCTCTACATAACTTAAGCTTCACACAGCCTCCTCTCATATCTCACTCCTCACCCAGCTTCTTGCGCAGCGCCATCTTGGCCAGTACCATCGACTGCCAGTCCTGCCTGTCGACGCTCACATCGCCCGCCGGGGCTTCGAGGTTCAGCAGCGGCATACTGTGCTCGATGCCACCCGCTTCGTCGTCGCCCTTCCCGAAGAAGGAAGTGGAGAGGCTGGAGGCGTCCGCGCCCACGACGTTGATCTTGCCCGAGTGCGCGTTGGTCTTGCGCGACTTCTCCTCCGAGCTGCGCCACTCGCCCTCGACGCGCAGCAGCGCACCTTCCTGCTCGCGCCGCGCCTCCGTGAGCCACTTCCCCGCCGCCACCGCGCCGCCAGCACCCACGCGCAGCCGCGCTGCCACGGCGGGCGCCATCGTCAGCGCCACGCCGCCGCCCACCGAGCGCAGCGCCAGCGCCGCCGCGCCAGCGCCATCAGCACCGCCACCTTCGGTACCGCTGTCGCCCATGCTAGCGGCGTTCAGCTTGTCCACGTGCACCGCCACGTCGCCGGCCGCCTCCACGCTGGCGCCGCCGGACAGGCCCGAGATGGTCACGCCGCCGCCCGCCGACGCCGCCACCACGACGCCGTGCGCCGAGCCCAAGTCGACCTCGCCGGCGGCGCGCAGCTCGGCCCGCGCAGCGTACAGCGAGCCCACGCTGAGCCCTGCCGCCTTGGCGCGCATCGCCACGGCGCCCGCCATGGCGCGCTTGACGCTCACGGCGCCGCCCGCGACCACCTCCACGCGCTCGCCCTCCACCACGGCGCGGACCTCGACGTCGCCGCCCGCCAGCAGCACGATGTCGCTGCCGCGCAGCTTGTCCACCACGACGTCCGCCGCCGCGCCCGCCTCCAGCGTCACGTCGCCCTCCAGGCGGCCGGCCACGTCCACGCCCAGGCAGGCCGCGGCGAACACCGACGTGGACTGCGGCACGCGGCACTCGACCACCACGGCAGCCGCCGGCACCGCGCCGGTCAGCACCACCGTGGCGCTGTTCGCGCCCTCGCCCTCGCCCACCACGAGATCCGCGCCCGACGGCAGGCCCACTGCGCGCACCGAAGCCTCGTCCGACCAGTCGCTCACGAGGCGCAGCGACGCGCCCGGCAGCCGCAGCGAGAGCCTGCCGTTCGCGCGCAGCGGCACGGGCACCCAGCCCTCGTCCGCGCCGGCGCAGAGCAGGCGGCAGTGGCGGCCAGCGAGCAGTCGCGAGGCAGTCCGAGCCGCGAGCATGCTGCGAGTACGTGTTGAAAATGAGAATAATCGCGCGCTGCGTCAGCAAGCTGAGACTGCGGCATTTCTTGCTGTACGGTTGCCGAACGACAGCGGTCGAATACGATATAGGCGGGAGCCCTCCGGTGCAGATCACGTCCGAAGCACCACAGCAGCTAGCCGTTTACGTGACAGGCCAGAGCCGCACACACACCAGGCAGGTCATTTGCTGGAGATCTGAGTGATTTGATCAGCGTCCTCGGGCTGTCGGGGAAGAACCCGCCCCCTCTGCTTCGCATGGTGCGCACCGACCGCTACGCGGTGGTGACGTACGCCGTGATCGCGCTGTACTGCGCGATCCCGCTCGTGGTGGCGGGGCTGGTGCAGCGCTCCAAGTTTCACGTGCACCGGCTCGGCGTGAACCAGGGTTTCTGCCTCCTGCTGCTTACGACCTGCGCGCTCTCCGTGGCTCAGTGGGCCTTCTCGCTCGGCTGCAGCGAGATGCGCCCGGTGCGGGGGGGCGCCGGCATGGACAGCTGCGGCCGCGCCTTCCAGATCTCGCGCGCCGCGGCCGATTGCTCCTTCTTCGCCTGCTGCATGCTGGTGATCGTGCGCTGGCTGGCGGCGATCCACCGACGGCAGGCGCTGCGCCGGCTCGCGCTGCTCGCCACGGCGCTCTACGTGCTCCTCGACCTGTCGCTGCTCGTGATGTGGGAGCTGCGCGTGGGCTGGCTGTCGCAGCAGGCGGGCCACGTGGTGGGCAGCGTGCAGCAGGCGGTGCAGGCGGCGGCCAGCATCGTCACGCAGCTGGCGGTCGTCGGGCTCGGCGGCGGCTTCCGCGCGGCGGTGCAGCTGTGGCAACAGCGCCAGCAGAACGCGCAGCGGCGGCGGCAGCAGCGGCGGCAGCAGCAGCAGCAGCAGCAGCAGCAGCAGCAGCAGCAGGGCAGTTTCGGCAGCGGTGGTTTCGGCAGCGGCGGCGCGTCCGCATCCTCGTCCTCCCCCCTCCGACCGCACACGTCCATCGATGGCGATGGCGGTGGCAATGGCGATGGCGGTAGCGGCAGCGGCTGCTGCAGCCGCCGCCGCGATGGCCGTCGCCGCTGCTGCTGCGGCGGCAGCGCGCGCGCGGTGCTGCCTTTCGTCTTCGCGCTCTGGCTGCTGCTGCTGAGCGTGCGCGCCGCGGTGCTCGTGTGGGCGGCGTGCACGGACGCGGTGCCCAGCGGCGAGGGGCAGCTGTGGCTGTGGCTGCTGTGCGGCGACGTGGTGCCGCAGCTCTTCAGCATGTACTGCTTGCTGTACCTCATGTGGACGCCGGACGGCGCGCGCAAGCGGCTGCTGGCGGCCAAGTTCCCGCTGCTGCACAACGGGGAGGACTTCCGCTCGTTCGCGCACCGGCGCGGCCACAGCAGCGGCGCCAGCTGGGGCGACGGCGTTGCCGGCATTGGCGGCGGCGGCGCCCTGGGCGCGCGCCACGACCGCTTGCCCAGCTCGCTGGGAGGCCTGGCAGGCGGCGGCGGCGTGCTGACACCGCCGCGACTGGGGCTGCCGTCGCCCGCGGGCATCGCGCCCAACTGGAGCGACAACCCGCTTGCGAGCACGCCAACGCAGTCGCTGTGGCGCGCGCCCTCGTTCGGCTCGCCGGCGCGCTCGCCCAGCCGCGACCGGCGCGGCGCGGACAGCAGCTTCGGCAGCACGCTGCGCCCCGGCGAGCGCGCCGCGTCCGCCTCAGACAGCCGCCGCCACCCGCTGCTGCTGCGCGCGGAGGAGTCGTTCGTGGAGGACGAGCGCGCCGTGCAGGCGGCGGGCGAGGCGCTGTACGAGCGCGCGAACAGCGCCGAGGCGGGTGCCCCGGCGGGTGGCCCCGCGGGCGACGGAGCGTGCGACGGCGCGGGCGACGGCGCGGGCGCCGCGCTCACGCTGGATGCCGAGCGCGAGCGCGAGGGCGTGACAACGGCAAGCTTTGCCGCGCCGACGCCGAGCGAGCGAAGGCGCGTGGGGCTCACCGAGCGCTATGCACCACCGCTGCCCCCCGTCCACGCCGCGGGCCCCGCGGGGGCGACGGCGGCGACGGCGGCAAGGGCGTCGGCGGCGGCGGCGGCGGCGCCGGACGCGGAAGCGTTATCGGCGGTGCAGGAGCTTCACGTGGTGCTTTCGCTGACGTTTGACGGCGAACGAACCAACCGGAGCGCGATGGGTGGCGAGCGGCCACGCATCGCCCCACACGTCTGCCCGATGGTGGTATCCATGCACGAGGCAGGTCAGGTGGGGGGCGTTGCGAGCGCGGACGTGGGAGAGGAGGAGGAGGAGGAGGGGGAGGAAGGCGGCGGCGCAGCGTTCTCGGCCAAAGTAGAGCGCGGCCGCACGGAGAGCAGCGTGCCCCCCCCTTACTGCAACCGCCCGCGCCACTGGCAGTGGAGCGTGGCGCTGAGCGTCTCGACGGCGCAGGTGGCGGAGGGAGGCGGCGCCTTCGCGGACAAGGCGCTGCTGTTCGAGCTGCGCGTCGTGGACGGCGACGACGAGGGCGAGCTGCTCGGGCGCGCGCGCTGCTCCCTGGGCGCGCTGCTGGGCGCGGCGCCGCTGGTGCAGCGGCCGGGCGCCTTCGCGCTGGACGACGCGCGGCCGCCTGCGGGCGCGGCCGTGGCGATGGAAGTGCTGGAGGCGAGCGAGGCGGACGTCGACGACGGCGCGAGCTGCGACGCGGTGCTGGGGCGGCTGGGGCAGCTGCACGCGGTGGCGCAGGCGGTGCGCGTGGCGGGCGGCGGCGTCGGCGGCGTCGGCGCCAGCGACGGCTTTGCGCAGCACACGTTGCGAAGCTTCCTGCTGCCGCAGCTGCAGGCGGTGGCGCACGACGAGCGCCCGGGCTCGCGCGCGTACTCGCCCACGCCGTCGCTCGGGCTGCGCAGCGACTCCGAGAGCCAGAGCAGCTTCGCGAGCGAGGCGGGCGCGCGCGATCTGAGCTACGAGGCGGGCAGCCGCGCGGCGTCCGACGGCGGCAGCCTGGTGGGCTCGCTGGCGCAGGCGGAGCAGCCGCTGTCGCTCTTGGTGGAGGAGGAGATGCACGAGCCGGCGCTCGCCTTCCGCGCGGCCGAGCTCATGCTGGAGCAGGTCGCCGCGGGCGCGCGCGCGGCGACGCGCGCGGCGCTGGCCGACCTGTCGCTGTACGAGGCGCAGCTGGTGACGCAGCGCTGGGGCGAGGCCAGCCTGCGCGACATGTACGACAGCGGCGAGTCGGCGCGCAGCCACCGCAGCAGCACGCGCGCCAGCGAGCACGCAAGCGAGCACGAGCTGGGCATCTCGGCGCTGGGCGAGGTGATGTGCCTGCTGGACTGCTCGCACGAGGAGCAGCTGTCGGTGCAGTGGCTGCGGAGGCGGGTGTTCGACAACCAGGTGCGGCTGGAGGCCGTGGCGGAGAGCCTCGCCGCGTGCCGCGCCGGCGGGGTGCAGGACGAGCACTCGGGGCGCTTCAAGAGCTTCAAGCCGAGCACGGCCAAGAAGCAGCCCGAGTGCCAGTACCTGCCGCTCAACATGCACATGCAGCAGATGTGGGCGAGCGAGGACAAGAAGGGAGGTGGCACGTGCGGCGTGCGCGTTGGCGCGGCGGCAGCAGCGCGGCGGTTTGGTGGCGGCCCTGGCTGGCGCAGCGCACTCTTTGGGCGCGGGTGCGCCGTGTACGACACGGTCACCGTCGGCGCGCCGGCGGCGCACGCGCTGGGCTTTAGCGGCGGCGGGCTGCGGCAGCTGGGCTACGAGCTGGCGGCGCTGCAGCGCAAGGTCGACGGCGGGGCGGGGGCGGGCGCGTCGCGGCGGGCGCTCGCCGACCTCTCGTGGGCGCTGGCGGCGCGCGCGGAGGTGGTGTTCGTGCAGGCGTTCTGCGCGCAGGCGTGCGCCGTCGTGCAGCGGCTGGAGCTGCTGCTGCTTTCTTCCTCTTCTTCTTCTTCTTCGTCTTCTTCGTCGTCTTCTTCTTCATCTTCTTCTTCATCGTCTTCTTCTGCGAAGGAGGCGCTTCGAAGCGCGGATGATGCGGAGTTGGGATCGCGAGCCCATGCATCCGAGACTGAGAGGGGGGAGGAGGCGGGCGGCGGGCGCGCGGCGCGGCTGCAAGAGCTGCTGGACGGCGGGCTCCTGCTGCACTGGGAGAGCCTGCTCTCGACGGTGGGCGGCGAGGAGGGCATGCTCGGCGACTGCGACGCCGCGGTTCGCGAGGTGCGCGAGAAGGTCGTATACCGGCTGCTGCCAAGAACGACGACCAGCGCGCCGTCTGGGGGGGGTCTGCGGCCGCCTCTGACCGCGGGCGGCGCGGGCGCCGTGGAGCTGCGCGCCGTCCGCCGGCGCAAGGAGCTCGAGGAGGAGGGGGGGGCGGGGGCGGCGGCGGTGGCGGGGTTGGCAGCGGCGGTCGAGTACGTCGCGGAGCTGGCGGTGGAGGTGGAGGAGGGCGCGGGGCCGGCGGGCGTGCTGGCCGTGCTGCGCGCCGCGCCCGTGCTGCGCGTCACCAGCGTGCTCTTCACGCAGGGCATCAACGAGATGCAGTCGCTGGCGAACCGCCTGCCCGCGCGTCGCACGGCGATCCAGCGCGACATCAACCGGGAGAGTCTCGCGGTGCTGCGCGAGCACTTCCAGCGCCCTGCGACGCAGCGGCGCGTGGCGGCGGGCGGGCACGAGGCGCGCCACGACCTCGAGGATCTGATGCGACAGGTCGAGGACAGCGTGGCGGCCACGGGCGGCGGCAAGAACGTCAACGTGCTGCAGCTGACGGCGCAGCTGTGCCGCGCGCTGGGCGGCGGGCGTGTCGTCATGTGCAAGAGCGCCAAGGACCGCACGGGCATGGCCGTCACGCTCGAGCAGGCGCAGCTGCTTAGGCAGCACCACGGGCTGGACTTTGTGGAGGTGCCCCGCGTCGCGAGCTTGCTGCGATTGCACGGCACGAGGCCCGAGAATGCGCTGAAGAACATCGGCGAGCGCATGTTCGCGTTCAACGCGTTGCAGAGGCGGCTGCTGCCGGTGCAGTACCGGCCGCCAAGCCACGTTGCGGGGCGGCGTGCGAGTTAAGTTAGGTAGTTCGTTAGGTACGCATAGCGCTGAGGAGGGGGGCGGGCGGTGGTGGCGCAAAGGTGCGAATGTAATTTGAAGCCAAGCTTAGCCTTTTTATTATCTCGGCTTGGCAGCAGCAGCTATGTCTGATGTCTCATGGTTATATTATGCGTACGCATAGGGTTCGGGTTGGGAGCACTCAAGTAACGGTGCGTCTTGCGTAACGCATCGCTGACACACAGCGAACATGCCGCCGCCGCCGCCGCCGCCGCCGCCGAGGCCTGCAGAGCTTGTTGCAAACGCTTGCCCCTGGGCACGTAGCACTCGCTGTCCGGGTGCAGCTGGTCCAGCACCTGGTGGCGGCTACGTCCTGCGCGTCGGAGAGCTCCTTCCCGCACAGGCGGATGTGGTCGTCGCCGCACGCGTGCAGCAGCTCGACCATGCTCTCAGAACCAGAACCTCAGCCGAAGTAGTCGTTGACGTCGAACGCGCCCTGGTAGAGCACCTCCTGCGGCACGGGCGGCGGCTGCTCGCCGCCCTCCAGCGCGATGGCCTCGAGCTGCGGGTCCACGCCGCTGCCCACGCCGCGCCAGAAGCGCCGCAGCCGGTCAAGCAGCCACGCCCAGTACGCCGCGCTGCGCCGCACGCGCACGATCAGCAGCCGCCCCTGCCGCCAGCTCACGAAGTCGCACCACGCGCGCCCCAGCACCTCCAGCTGCCCCTGCACCTGCGCCATGTAC
>Ga0308021_10000892_pt1 | contig 13721 bp, 10 predicted proteins | sample Neamet351_FD_201296 | JGI IMG/M metagenome (GOLD analysis project Ga0308021, IMG submission 201296) | Marine microbial communities from water near the shore, Antarctic Ocean - #351 | ecosystem: Environmental > Aquatic > Marine > Unclassified | place: Southern Ocean | collected 2014-10-02
CAAGTTGATACCGTTTGAGGCGCTTCGGTCGGTCGACCAGAGCCCTATTGCCGACCCCAACACACCCTCGGATGTTTCGGTTTTCGTCTACACTTCAGGTACGACGGGTCAATCGAAGGGCTGTATTCTTAGTCATAACAACATGGTCGATTTGGCTAAGCGAGTTATCCTTAGCGACGATCGTCGGGAGGGCGATGTTGTTTGGACATGCCTCCCGTTCTTTCACTTTAATGCGCAGTCAACGACGGTGGTCTCCAGCACGCTGCTAAACGGAACCGCCTGGATTGCACCGAGGTTTTCTGTATCTCGCTTCTGGCGAGATATAGAGCAGAGTGAGGCCGTAGTTGCCAGTCTCCTCGGGGCGATGATCCCCCTTGTAGGTCAGGCCCCCGATAGCGAGGAAATGACGCGTTGTCGCGGACAGCTACGCACCGTCGCCGGAGCCCCCTTTCCCTCGGAGATGCAGGAAGTGTTTAAGCAACGCTTCGGCGTGCAACGGGCTGGCAGTAATATCTATGGTTTGACCGAAGCCTCAACACTGACATTTTTGCCGCCAGGTGTTGAGTCGAAGCCGGGCTCAGCCGGCATGCCCAATCCGGATTTCGATGTACGAATTTTTGACGATGCTGGCAATGAGCTTCCAGCTGGGCAGTCGGGTGAAGTGGTGTGTCGGCCACTGAAGCCCAATATTATGTTCCAGGGGTATCACAATCGTCCCGAGGCCACCATGGCGATGATACGCGATCTATGGTTTCACTCCGGCGATATTGGAAAGATTGACGAGGATGGGTATTTCTACTTTGTCGATCGTAAAAAGGACTATCTCCGTCGCCGAGGAGAAAATATTTCCTCCTATGAAGTTGAGACATTATTTCAAAATCACCCTGATATCTCTGAAATCGCAGCACATGCTGTGCCCTCGGAACTGGGTGAGGACGACCTAAAAATCACCGTGGTATTGGAAGCGGGCGCGCGAATTTCTGAGGAGGAGCTGTGTCGCTGGTGTGTAGAGAAAATGCCGTATTTCGCTGTCCCGCGCTATGTCGAGTTTCGCGAGGAACTGCCCAAAAACCCCCTGGGTAAAGTTGAAAAGTACAAGTTGCGCGATCAAGGCTGTACAGCAACGACATGGGACATAGAAAAATCAACCATTACCCTACATAAACGGTAATCGGACATGTTCAAAGCAAACCACAGCACAGAGCACCCTACATTACTTCGCCCTCTCGTTTTGCCAGGCGGATTGGAGTTGCCCAACAGGGTAGTAATGGCGCCGATGACACGAGTTCGTGCCCACAGTGACGGCACACCTTCCGACCTGATGGCAGAATATTATGCCCAGCGTGCGAGCGCCGGCCTGATTATCGCGGAGTCTACCGCGATAAGCGCCTACGGCGTCGGCTATTTTGGCGCACCTGGCATGTATGCTGATAGCCATGTGAGTGGGTGGCGAAAAGTGACTGAAGCGGTCCATCGCAAAGGTGGCCGAATATTTTTACAGTTAAATCATTATGGGCGCTGTAGTAGCCATTTTATGCTGCCAGGCGGTGCTCAGCCTGTGTCGGCCTCGAACGTGATGATCAGCCGAAAATCTCGCCTTGTTACTGTGGCCTGCCCAAGGGTCACACCCTACGACGCACCGAGAGCCTTGGACACTGCAGAGGTCGAATTGGTTGTCGAGGATTTCCGTCAGGCCACTCGACGAGCTGCGCTCGCCGGTTTCGATGGGGTGGAGATACACGCGGATTCTGGTTATCTCATACATCAGTTTTTGTCTAGTAACGTCAACCAGCGGCAGGATAAGTACGGTGGATCGATTCCAAACCGGGCTCAATTCCTACTCGAAATACTTGACGCAGCTGCAACTGTCAGAGGCCCAGAGTATGTTGGGGTAAAACTGACGCCGGGCTTCGCTTTTCATGAAATCGAGGAAGATGGCGCCGAAGAGCTGTATGCCTATATCGCGCAGCAGTTGAACCAGCGCGAACTTTGCTTCGTTCATATGTTTGATGGTGAGGGACTGGACACGGAGCTTTTTTCTCTTTTTAGATCGCGTTACCAAGGCGTTGTTATTGCTGAGGCGAGTCTCGATATGGATCAGGCATCCCAGGCCTGTGAGGCGGAGACAGCTGAAATGATGGCGTTTGGACGGTTGTATATTTCCAACCCTGACCTGGTAAGACGTATCGCCATGGGTGCTGAGTTGGCACCCTATGACCCGGAGACCTTTTACACGCAGGGTGCCCAGGGATACACAGACTATCCAGCAGCACAAGCGAGCCAGTTATCTGGGGAATATGACAACAGCGATATTCTGATGAAGTGCTGATGAACCGATCAATGTTGAGGCAATTGTAGATGGATTTGAGTTATTCGAAGGAAGATGAGCTGTTTCGCGAGGAAGCACGCAGCTGGCTGCACGCTAATATACCGAGCGAAGAGCGGCCCGAAGACGGTATTGAGATGCGTCACTTCGACCTCGCCTGGCAGTCTACTCAATATAAAGGCGGATGGGCGGGTATTGCATGGCCCGAAGAGTATGGCGGCCGAGGATTATCCCTGATGCAACAAATGATCTGGCAGGAAGAGTACGCGCTCGCTGGTGCACCGCGTATCGGAAGCGGCTTTGTCGGAATAAATCATGCAGGTCCAACCCTGATTCTTGAGGGCAGGGATGAACACAACGCCTACCACCTACCAAAAATATTGTCTGGAGAGGTGGTCTGGTGCCAGGGTTTCTCCGAACCTAATTCCGGCTCCGATCTAGCCAGTATCAAATGCAGTGCGGTTGTTGAAGGCGATGAGCTTGTTGTAAATGGACAAAAGACCTGGACGAGCTATGCCCAGTTCGCGGACTGGCAAGAGTTACTGGTACGAACTTCAAAAGGTGAGAAGAAACACCAGGGTATCTCATGGGTTATTTGTGACATGAAGTCACCGGGCATCGAAATTCGGCCCATTAAGACTATGAATGGTGCCTGGCACTTTTGTGAGGTCTTTTACGATGATGTGCGTATCCCACTGAAAAATGTGGTGGGTGAGGTTGACGATGGATGGCGGGTGGCAATGTCCACCCTGTCTTTTGAACGCGGCACGGCATTTATTGGAGATCAGGTTGAGTTGGCACAAAACTTAGAGCAACTGGTAAAGCTTGCCCACAACATTCCCCGTTGTGACGGCCCCGGTAAGGCGATAGATGATGAGGCAATATCGCAGCGCCTTGCAAAAGCCCGTAGCGAGGTGCTGGCCCTGAAGTCCATGACCTACGTAACTCTATCTCATACGCAGCGAAACGGGAAACCCGGCGCGGAAGGTTCAATGATACGGCTGTACCTCTCTCGGCTGCAGCAAGATGTGTTCGGGATGGCAATGGATATTCTTGGGCCTGAGGCTCTGCACAGCTCAGGCGAGCACCGTCGCTGGATTGAACGCTATCTGTGGTTTTACTCAGTAACAATCTCTGGCGGCTCATCGGAGATTCAGCAAGACATTATCGGTGAGCGTCTGCTCGGTTTACCACGGTCGAGATAACTCTGAAAGGTTTCCCAAATGGATCTAATACCCAATAGCGAACAGCAACAAATTATAGTCTCGTCGGCGAGATTTCTCGCCGATCACTTGCCTGTCGCACGCTTACGTACCGAGGATGAGGAGGCTTTCAGGGTCGATGACCAGACCTGGCAGGGTATGGCCGATCTGGGCTGGTTTGCCCTTGGCTTGGAAGAGCACCTGAGTGGTATTGGCTACACCCTTTCGGAGGAAGTGTTGCTTTTGCGAGAGCTGGGTAGACAGATTGGCCCCTTATCTATAATGGCGACCATGCTTGCCGCTCGTGTCGCGGCCTTGGCTGGCAGAGATGAAATTGTTCAGGAACTGCTCAGCGGTGCTGCCAGAGCAGGTATCGCTAATAGCGTTGGAGCTTGTGAGAATTCGGGAAGTACCCTAACGGGGGATTTCCAGTTAATTGACAGTGAGGGTGCGAGGTATCTTATCTGTCTCAGCCAGACAAGGGCTATGCTGATCGATGCCAGGGCGCTGCCAGAGATTGAACTGTCCGACTGCCTTGATACGAGCGCTTCGCTGCGAAGGGTTAATCTGGAGAAGGTAGAGGCCGCTTGTCGCATCGAAGGTGAAGAGGCGCTATCCGTTTTTAGAAGGGGGCTGATCTTGACCGCCGCGATGCAGACTGGCCAGGCGATGGCCTGTCGCGATATGGCTGTGGAATACAGTAAGACCCGGGTTCAGTTTGATAGGCCCATTGGATTTTTTCAAGCAGTTAAGCATCGTTGCTCGAATATGGCGGTGCGGTGTGAGGCAGCAGATTCTCTGACTATCTATGCATCAGTGGCGGATGTGGGTCTGCGCAGTGATGCACCGTTGGCAGCGATCTCGGCGAAATTGATCGCTGGAGATGCGGCAAAAAATAATGCCGCAGATAACGTGCAGATTCACGGAGCAATTGGCTTTACCGCGGAATACGATGCGCACTTTTTCGTTAAGCGATCCCATGTAATGGATTTGCTATTTAGCCCGCCTGCAGTAACGCGACAACTGATACTTCGATGATAGGGCATAACACGAAAAGGGGTATCTGGGGTTAACTGTTATAACCACAGGGCTGGGAGGAGGGGCAATTCAAATATGCACTTGCGCTTCCTCCAGTGCGGCTCGATAATGCTTGAGGCCAACTCCGGCCCAAATGGCTGCAAGAGGGCAGGCTATCGCAGCCAACAGTGACAGAGAATAACGAAGATCGGCTTCGTTTCCGAAAACGAAATCTGTAAAGAATCCCACAATTACCGGTCCCAGTCCCAGACCAACCAGATTAGTCGTCAGCACCAGGACCGCTGAGAGCTGGGAGCGCATCTGGTTGGGTGTCACTAACTGTAATCCTGCGATCGCTACGCCTATATAGCTACTGAGCAAAAAAAGCACAGGGGAAATAGCCCACAGGCCGATCTCTGCGTTGGGCGCCAACGGTGCCAGAACACCCGGTATAATCCACAGGATCGCGGCAATGACAATGATGCGCATGTTGGCGTCACGGTAACCTTTATTCTGCAGATAGCTGGCGAACCACCCGCCACTTAGCGCTCCTGCTATTCCGGCAATGATGAACATCTGGCCCATCTGGGGCCCGAGTACTTCACGTTCTGCACCAAAGCTTCGAATCATGGACTCCAAGTACCACGTCATGGTGGCATAGCCCAGAATAGTCAGCAACGATATACTTCCAAAAATGGCGCCATATAATTGCTTTCGGCTCTTAACATAAGCAAGCACTTCGGGAATACTCAGTTGTGGAGGATCAACTTCGCCAGCTGATTGTAACTTACCCATTCGAATGGGCTCCCTGATAGGTAACAGTAGTAGTACTACTAAAAATCCTGGAATACCCACCGCGATAAAAGTCAATTGCCAGGCGCCCAGTTGCCCGACAATTGGAAGAATGACGGGGTCGGCGGCGATAAAATATCCGTAGACCCATCCACCTACAATGAAAGCCATGCCCGCGCCTATGGGCACGCCCATGGTGAGCAGAGACATGGCTATAGGAAGGCGCTTGGGGCTGAATAAATCAGCAATCATTGACCAAGCCGGCGGAGACAGCGCCGCCTCACCCAGGCCGACGCCCATACGAGCAAAGAAAAGTCCGGTAAAACTTTTCGCTACACCACACCAGCAGGTCATCAAGCTCCAAAAAAAGACACCGAGGGTAATAATGTTGCGACGGCTCTTTGTGTCCGCCAGCCTGGCAATCGGTAGACCCACAGTCGTATAGAGAAGGGCAAAGGCCAGGCCGTGCAGCAGGCCAAACTGCGTATCGTTGATAGCAAAATCCTCGCGTATAGGTCCGATCAGGACGGCCATTACATTGCGATCAATAAATGACAATATGTAGGCAAGCAACAGGACAAACAGTGCGTAGGTGGAGTGGACTGAGTCTTGGGAGTGTCCGTTCTCTGACATAATGGTGTGCGATCTCAGGAGATCGTCCTCTGAATGTTTTTTTGAATCCCAGCTTCTCACGCTACAGGCGCATAGTGTAAGTAAATCAGGAGGCTGTGCCTATCCAGGCCTGTTTATGGTTTTTTTAATCTGATACGAATATAGTATATCTTTACACAGATGAAAAGAAATATTGATATCTCTCGTATTTTCTGGTTTACTTTACACGTCAGTAAAAAAACAACAGTTTCAACGGCTCGAAAAGATTAAGATACTTTGTACTATGAAGGTTGGATCGTTAGGCTTAGATGCCATAAACACCCATAAAATTATAGATGAGGAACGGACTATGAAGATTAAGCAAAATAAAATGTTGTCAATACTTACCGGGTTGTCAATGGCGTCTGCGCCAGTCTTTGCAGCCCAGGCTGTTTTGGAAGAGACGTTCGTAACTGCCCAGAAACGGGAGCAGACCTTGCAGGAGGTTCCGATCTCTGTGAATGTCCTGTCAGAGTCTGAACTAAAGCTTGCTCAAGTTCTCGACGGTCGTTCGCTGGTTCAATTGACCCCATCGATGACATTCACCGAGGGTTATTCTTCGATCGCCACCACGTACAATATCCGGGGTGTTGGATCCTATGTCTTCGAGGGTGGTATCCAGCCGGCAGTGTCGATGGTCGTTGATGGAACACCGCTGGCGCGCCCTGGAGAGTTCGTTGCAGATTTGGCCGACATCGAAAGAATCGAGGTCCTCAATGGTCCACAAGGTACCCTTTTCGGTCGCAATTCAACCGGCGGTGCTATTAATATCGTGCGCAAGCGTCCTACCGAAGAATTCGAGGGGTATGTAGAGGTCGGATACTCCCAGGGGAAGCAGGATGATAATGGCTCGCTCGTGCGATTTGGCGTTAGCGGCCCTTTAGCTGATGGAGTGAAGGGACGACTTGGCGGGTTTTACAGAGAAGAGGATGGCTATATCGAAAATCTCTTTCCTGGGGTGTCAGACAGTGGCGGGGTCGAGAACTGGGGTTTGCTAGGGAAGTTAGAGTTTGATCTGTCAGATTCCGTTAATTTGTTACTTACTGGAGAATACCGCGAAGCAGATGAAAATATGGGCGCGAGTCTCGTAACGGAGCCCCTGCAGCCTGTTCAGTTCCCTCAATTTCCGGACATCACCCAGCAGCATATCGACATTCTTGACGGTGGCAGTGGCAGCTTCACGATAAACCAAGATGATGAGTTTAAGACAATGGTCGAAGCTTGGGCTATGACCGCCGAGTTGCAGTGGGATATCAATGATGAGCTGAGTCTGGTCTCTATATCGAGCTACCATGACGTAGAAAGTAATAGCCAGCCGGATGTGGATGCCACACCTGCGTCGCCGGACAATCCCCTGAATTGGACCTTCGTGTCCATACCAGAGACGGCTCAGGGTGTCGGAGAAATTCCCAGGCGCGTGGTGGGGTGGGATTATTTCTCACAGGAACTGCGTCTGAATTACAGCAACGACAAGGTCGATCTCGTAGGCGGTGTTTTCTATCAAACCTATGATGAGAGCCTCGCAAACCAGGTGCCGCTGTTAATCCGCGCGGATGTCATTGGAATGGGTTTTCTGGTTGGACCACTGCTGGATCCGGACTATCCCTATTTCTTTAATGATGCGGCCATCAGGACTGCAAATTCTCTGGATACCTATGCGGCTTTTGCCGACCTGACCTATCACGTTAGCGATACGTTTGAAGTATTTGCAGGTTATCGCCTCACCTATGAGGAAGTCGATTTTTCTTACGATCGCGAGTCCTGGTTTATTCCGGTCATTAGTGGGGTAACCTATGACCATGCAACCAGCTCTCCACTTGTTCCCGGTGTCTGCACGGGCGAACAGGCGACCAGTACCTGTGACCCGACCGCACCGACTACGAAATTTTCTGGGGGTGCAGATGAGACTAACTGGTCGGGTCGCGTAGGAGCATCCTGGGATATTTCCGATACAACGACTGCGTACGTTAGCGCCAGCCGTGGATTTATCGGACCGGCGGTTGATCTCTCGCGGGCTACTGCAGGAAATCCGGAGGACCCGGGAGCCGCGTTGCTTGACCCGACGACGGCCATCAACTATGAGATAGGACTCAAGGCAACCTTGTGGGACGACAGATTAGAAATCAATGGTGCAGTGTTTCAGCTAGAGGTGGAAGACCTGCAGTCCTCAGCGCTGATCCCCGGGACGGTCAGTACGAGAACACAGAATGCCGGTGACATTGAAACGCTGGGGCTCGAACTGAGCTTTGTTGCCGCTGCAACCAACAATTTGACCCTGTCAGGCGGTCTTTCATTCTTGGATTCAGAGTTTCAGAACCTGAATCAGCCATGTTATCCGGGTCAGAGCGAGGTGCAGGGCTGCATCGGCGGTGTGCAGAGTGTTGATGGAAAGGACGCGCTGAATACACCTGAGCTAAAATATAATCTTGCCGCGAACCTCAATATGCCCTTCGAGAGTATGCCGTTTGATGGTTATGGTCGTTTGGGTTACGTCTGGCAGGACGATGTTGGTTTTACACTAGATCATGATCCCATGACGGTACAGGACAGCTACGGCTTGCTTGACCTTACACTCGGTATTGCAGCGCGCGATGGAAGATACAATGTGTCCCTGTGGGGCAAGAACCTGACTGATGAGCAGTTTTGTGAAAACAAACAGGCGTCAAGGGTTATTGCTAGGGTGTTTTGTTACTCATCCAGATCCAATGAACGTACTATTGGAATCAAAGCAACCTTCAACTTCTAGACGTATACTCGGTAAAGAGTAATCGACAAATGAATGTTGCGTGCAGTAATAAGGGTAGTGTTGTGAGTGAAATAGCCAGACCTGAGCTAGCCCCCCTGTTCGAGCCAATCGAACTACCGGGGGGATTGCGACTTAAGAACAGGATCTGCATGCCCGGTCTTACCCGGTGTCGGGCTCATATTGACGGCACTCCCACAGACCTCATGGCAGATTATTATAGTCAGCGGGCAGATGCTGGGCTCATTATCACCGAGTCATGCCCTGTCAGTGCGCAGGGGCGCTGTTTTATGTTCTCACCGGGTATGTATACCACCGAGCATGCTATCGCCTGGCGCAAGGTCACTGATGCGGTGCACGGTAACGGTGGCAAAGTTGTTTTGCAGATGAATCATACCGGGCGCGCCAGCAATTTGCAGTTCTTGTCCCGGCCGATATCACCACTGGCCCCATCTGCAATTCAGATACCGCGCAACTCGCGTAAAATCACCCTCAACGCGCCGCGTGTAACGCCCTATGATGTCCCGCGGGCCATCGAGACTGAGGAGATTGCACTGATTGTCGATGAGTTTCGCAGAGCGACTATGATGGCCGATTTCGCCGGTTTTGATGGGGTACAGATACACGCCGATTCCGGCTATTTGATTCACCAGTTTCTGTCTACCAATGTCAACAAGCGAGAAGATCGTTATGGCGGTTCGGTGGAGAATCGCGCGCGCTTTCTGTTGGAAATCCTCGATGCCTGTGTCGGCGTCAAGGGACCGGAGTATGTCTCGGTCAAGCTGACTCCCGGATACGACGTGCACGAGATTGAAGAAGACGACTCCAGGGCGTTGTACAGCTACATTATTGGGGAGTTGAATAAGCGTGAGGGTTTGTCCTTTCTGCAATTGTACATGCAGGATTTGGCTGAGTCTGACGTCTATAGCATGATCAGGAAGAGCTTTAACGGGGTTATTCTGTCAGAGGGTAGCCTTAAGGCTACCGCTTACGCGAAAATGATAGATGAAGGGCTGTGCGGAATGATTTCCTTCGGTCGGGCCTATATCGCGAACCCGGATCTTGCTACCCGCCTCAAAGTTGGTGCACCTCTGTCGCAACCGGACTATATGTCTTTCTACAGTCAGGATGCAACGGGCTATACGGATTACCCCTTCTGGGATCCTGATAATCCGGACGAGTCGGTGGTCTCGTTCTACGACGAATACGATGATGGTAACAAGATGCAGAAACCGCTTAATATTTTGTAAGTTTCCATTCCTGCGACTGGTATTCACTGAGAAACGAGAACGATAATGACCCTCCCCAGACACTGGCCAGTTCTTTGCATATTAATGACTTTACCACTGCTATTGAGTTGTGCGCCAGAGGACAACACCTCTTCATCAGTAGACGTACCTGGAACGGCGTCGCCCGCCGAGCCAGCACGCATGCCGGCGGCGGACATAAACCTGAGGCTTTACGTAATCGATTGTGGCTATATGGATATGCGTGAGTGGACGGACTTTGAGACATTCTATGGGATGCGTAAAGATCAGGTGGAGCTAGCCGCACAGGCGAACCCCTGCTTTCTGGTGGTCCATGACAAGGGAACCCTGGTATGGGACGCCGGATTTTCGGATTCCACTTCGGCAACCCCAACGATTGATGAGCACGGTGTCACAGTCAAGATGCCTCACAAGCTCAAAGCTCAACTTCAGGATGCGGGACACCCAGTAGAGACTATTGATGTATTTGCCATCTCCCATTTACATTTTGATCACTTAGGGAATCTGCCGTACTTTAGCAATGCGAAAATACTCATTCAACAGAGCGAAATTGACGCCGCGTTTAGTGAGAGAAACCGCAACAACCCGGGTTACAAACGCGAGTATATTACCCCACTACTTGAGTTCCCCGGCCTGCTTCCGCTGCAAGGCGACTACGATGTATTTGGTGATGGATCTGTATTACTGATTCCCGCCCCGGGCCACACTCCGGGCTCGCAGATTATGTTGATCAGCTTAAAGGAATATGGCCCTGTCCTAATTTCCGGGGATGCCCTGCATTTTTCAGAGGAATTGAAACTGCGGATTACGCCTCTGTTTCATGAATCTCCCGAACAGGCCAACAAGACGATTGATACTATTCAGTCATATGCCAGTGAGCTGGGCGCGGAACTGTGGATACAGCACGATCCAATTCAAGATCTGCAGCGCAGGAAGTCGCCTGAGTACTATGACTAAGCGATATTGTGATACTCGATATCGGATTGTATGAACGGAGGTCAGAAATGAGCACGCAGACAACCAAGGTAGGATTTGTGGGCCTGGGAGATATGGGGGGTGCTATTGCACAGCGAATAATCCACGCTGGTTTTCCCACCACTCTTTGGGCACGAAAAAGTACTTCACTGGAACCCTACGCAGACAGCGGAGCCGATTTTGCTGAAAACCTGTTGGACATGGGAAAAGAGTGCGACGTGGTTGGCGTCTGTGTGTTCAGTGATAAGGACGTCAAACAGGTAGTGCTGGGGGAGGGCGATGGATTGCTCTACGGTATGGCCCCTGGAAGCGTTATTGCGCTGCATAGCACTATAACAATGGAGACCTGTCAGGAGTTAGAGAGTCTGGGTGCCGCGAGAGGTGTTTTTGTCATAGATGCGCCCGTCAGCGGTGCGCGGCAAGGCGCCGAACAGGGCACTTTATGCATTATGGTAGGTGGCTCGCGGGAGGGGTTTGATAAAGCCCAGCCCGTGTTCTCCAGCTATGGGAAAACGATTGAACGATTGGGGGCCATCGGCAGCGGGCAGCGCACCAAAGTACTGAATAACGTTTTGTGTTTTGTTCACCTTGCGACCGCCAGTATCGCGTTTGAAGTCGCCAAGAAGTTGGATCTCAATCCAGATGAGTTGAAGAAGGTGCTGCTGAACGGGTCTGGCAGTAGTAGCGCCATGGGCTACCTGGTACATCAACTGGAAGTCGACCCGAAATTTGCCGCACATGCCATAACTATGATTGAAAAAGACACCGAACTATATCAGGAACTGTGCAAACAGCGGGGAATTCCCTCCACCGCATTGGACGAGCTGGCTGAAGCGTCTTATGAAATGATAGGAAAGCTGGCGAAAAACAAAAGGTAGTATTATGAAGTTTTGGCAATTTTTACGATTCACTGATCCTGTCCAACTAACGCCTCTGGCGCAAGTCGTTGAGGACGCCGGGTTTCACGGTCTGATGCTAGGCGATCATGTAGTGTTTCCCGAAGAAGTCAATTCTGACTATCCCTACCACACCACAGGAAAACCCTTTTGGGACCCGGAAACACCCTGGCCGGATCCCTTTAGCGCAATCGGCGCGATGGCCGCGGTTACCAAACGCATTCACTTTTCAACGAATGTCTATGTACTGCCTATGCATAATCCCTTTGATGTCGCCAGAGCACTGGCAACGCTTTCGTTAATGTCCAATGGCAGGATCGAGCTGGGTTGTGGGGCGGGTTGGAACAAAGAAGAGTTTGATGCCATGGGGGTTGAATTCAGCAGCCGCGGTAAGCGCTATAACGAAATGATCGAAATTATGCGTTTGCTCTGGTCAGGTGAAATGACCGAGTACCATGGTGAAATATTTGATTTTCCGCGTCTACAAATGAGCCCGAAGCCAAAAATTGCTCCCCGTCTTCTGATGGCCGGTGATGCCAAGGTCGCGATGCGCCGGGCGGCGACTCTAGGTGATGGCTGGGTTACAGGGAACTTCTCTCTCAAAAACTTGCCGGACAAGATCGCCGCTGTACGTGCCTTGCGCGAGGAGGCGGGTCTTGCCGATAAACCGTTTAGGATTGTGGCCTCGGTTAATGAAGTCAAGGTTGATATCTATAAGCGGCTTGAGGATATGGGGGTCACCGATATATTGAATCTGCCGAAAATTGAAGAAATAGGCCCCAAAGCATCGCAGGACGACAAGGCGGACTACATCCGTCGATTTGCAGATTCATACCTTAGAGATTTCGAGTAAGTAGCGGGTCGCAAACTTGACGTGCACTTACGAATTTTAACCCAGTCATATCAGAGAGTTTAGACCTATGAATACGGAAAATTCCACACCAAAAGTTGCCATCGTAACGGGTGCTTCGGCGGGTATTGGCAAGGCGACGGCAAAGTCACTGCTCAAGGCTGGCTACACAGTTTACTGCGGAGCCCGGCGTGTAGCCGAAATGAAAGATCTGGAACAGCTGGGAGCGAAAATTGGCCATCTAGATCTGGTAGAGCAAAGCAGCATCGATAAGTTTGTAGGTGATATTCTCGCCGCGCAGAGCAGTATCGATGTATTGGTCAATAACGCCGGATACGGTTCCTACGGGGCTGTTGAGGACGTTGCTATGGAGGAAGCGCGTCGACAGTTTGAGGTCAACTTATTTGGCCTGGCTGCAATGACCAATGCCGTGCTGCCCACCATGCGCGGCCAGCGTTCAGGGAAAGTAATCCATATTGGTTCTACCGGAGGAAAGCTCTGGTCCATTCTCGGTGGCTGGTATCAGGCGAGCAAATTTGCCTTGGAAGGTCTTTCCGATTGCACCAGAAATGAGCTCAAGCCTTTTGGCATCGATGTCATCCTTATTGAACCGGGTGCGGTGACCTCAGAGTGGGTTGGTATTGCGCAGGATCATTTGATTAAAACCTCTGGTAGTGGGCCGTATAAAGCCATTGCGGACAGTGCAGTTAAGTTTTATGCCGGCGTTGAGGACATGGGGGTTGACGCGCAGATTATAGCTGACGTCATTATGAAAGCGCTACGCGCGAAAAAACCAAAAGCAAGGTATGTAGCTCCTTCCACAATGAAGCCGCTTCTGTTTCTGCGGCGGATTCTGAGCGACAGTTTGTTTGACAAGTTGTGGAACAAGATGCAGGGCGTACCTAAATCCGTATAGCGTAAAGCCCGAATGTGGGGAATTAACGAGGACTCAGTAAATGGTAGATTTTAGTCAATATAGAGATAAGGCGGTGTTGGTAACC
>Ga0308021_10000894_pt1 | contig 13704 bp, 12 predicted proteins | sample Neamet351_FD_201296 | JGI IMG/M metagenome (GOLD analysis project Ga0308021, IMG submission 201296) | Marine microbial communities from water near the shore, Antarctic Ocean - #351 | ecosystem: Environmental > Aquatic > Marine > Unclassified | place: Southern Ocean | collected 2014-10-02
TAATTCTACAGTCAGTTGTCCATCTGAGGCCGAAACAACTTTCATTCCTAGTTTCTTACAATGAGGCAGAATTTGTAAAAAATTATTAGCTTGAGCGAGGCGTGCGTTGTTATCCATAAACCGTCTCTAAGTACCGGTAGAGCTAAATGAGATGGTAGTCTACCAAGGTTTTTCGATTCTTAGAGTCATTAGAACCCTTGAGTTCTGCAAGTGAACTTGAGTTAAATTCTCGACTGTAGAGGATGTAAACGACCACACATGTAGTGATCATGAACGCCACTGGGTGTATGGACCAGGTTAAAACAGCAAGGCTGTAATAGTAAGCCCGTAGGCCAAAGTTAAAGTTGTTGGCTGCCATGGACAGCACCTTGGCTGAGCGATTCACATGATCCATTAGGTCTTTGTTTTCGGAAATATCACCATGTACAACAGGGGCACTGGAGATCATCACCGTAGCAAAACCATACTGCCTAAGGCTCCATGTGAACTTAAAAAAAGCATACACGAACATCAACGTCAAAAAGAATAACTTAAACTGCCACTCTAGAGGCGACTGAGCCGGTAAAAATGGAATACCTCGACCAATATGAACCACATCTTCAGTGTAACCCACCAACGTAACTAGACCAGCCAAAATCAATAAGCTAGATGATGCAAATAAAGTTACATAACGTTCTAAATTGGCAACCGCACCGATATCTGCCATACGCATATCGCGGTCAATCATGCGCACCATCCACCGCTGCCGATACGCGTGTAACACCCCTGCTAAAGAATCTTTGTGCCTTGAGGCTTTTATTGCATAGGCTTGATAGCCTCTCACGGCAATCACAAACCACACTAAAGCCAATAAGTTCCAGCCTTGATCCGGCAGTACAGTGGCAATGTAGGTGGTTATATGCTCCATCTAATTAGGTCTCGTCTTGGTGTTGTTGAAACACAGACTTTTGTTTCTTTTTGATGGCTAAACCTTTTTGTTTACGCATTGCGTAACTCGAAGGCGAAAAAGATTTAGCGACAACCTTTTTCTTCTTGTTGGGGTTGAAAGTTACACCAGCTACGGCGGGCATTTTCTTTTTAGCACGGGTCATGGTTTGTTCAGCTCAATGGCGATTATTCAATAGGTCTACTGAGTGCATTTTACCACGCTTCAGTATTAGAGTGTGCACCCTGTGTTTATTTGTTTTAGTGCTATGCGATGGTCTCTACCCCCCTATTTCTAAATTGGTTTTGGCAGCCTCAAAACGATCATTTATTAGACGTCTATTTGTTCCTGTTTATAACCCTTTGTTTATACAATTTATTAATTGAGATATACGCTCCAATAAAACGCTCATACTACCGTTCTAAAGTCCCAAAAACTTTTCATAACGTACCGCCATAGCTGGCCATTCAAAGGTTTTTATCACAGGTACGGCTTGGATGCTTTTATCAATTAACTCCACGTGATGTTGAATCAAATCTACAGCTGAATCTGCTTCTTGTAATATGTCATTTAAGGCAGATTTGTAGAGATATGCGGACCCAAATAATTCTGGATAAACAAGCCGGCGTGGCAATATAGGAATACAGTCAAGCTGCACGGCCTCTAGTACAGCAAGGCCTTGAAACTCATGTAATGCAGTAGACAATATCATATCTGCTCCTGCCAACCAGCTTAGGTAATGTTGCCGAGATTGAGCATAACCAAATTGAACGATATTAGTGGTGAACTCAGCTTCTATTTGCTCGAACTCTATAGGTTGTTTACGAAACTGTTGACCCAAAATACACAACTGGAAATGCACGCCTCTTTTACGTAATTCTCGTAAAATGGCTTGAAGTTGTTGCGGGCCTTTATCGTATTCCCAACGCCCAGCCCAAACCAATCGCAAGGGTGATTCTCCCTCTCGTTTAGGCCACACAGATGGGTAGTCCTGGTTGATCTTGTCAGCTAGAGGTTTAAGAGGCACTGGTAACACGGAACTTTTTTTGTCTAATAACTGAGCAACGTCTAACGGCATCTTTTCTGGTAATTGGTTGAGTAACTCTTTAACCCCAGCGATAAAACTTTGTTGGTTATAGCGGCTATTAAATATCAACTTATCGGCAGCCAAGGCACCGTATAAGGTCACCATTTTAGGATCTAAATGGTGTTTGTTATTAGCTTGGCTAGGCGGGTAAATAAACTGATTTTCATGAAAATATAGCATCGACGGTATATTAGCCAAATTAGGCACAAACCCTTTAAGGGACGCCAAATCTACCATAGAGGTAGCAATAACCAGATCATAGGGTTGGTTTAAAGTCGGCCTTTCGCCCAAAGCCCACTGCATGCTGTTGCCACGAATACGCCAACTAAAATAACGCCCAGGCAATACTAACTGGGTCCAATCATGATTCGGAAACTGAGCCACCAGTCCTTCACGCCAGTATTGATGGCTTTGAGCATCGTAAGCTGATAGCAATAAAATACGCATAAGCTAAACTAGGTTATCTAAAAAACGGGTCACTAAACGGCAAAATAGCTCTGGTTTTTCGGCATGCAGCCAGTGACCACAATCGGCCATTATTTTGAGCTGGGAATTAGGTAATAAAGTATCAAAAGCAGACTTATGTTGTGGCAGTATGTAGGGAGAGGTTTCGCCTTTTAATATCAGTGTTGGGCCAGTATAGGCAGGAACTCCTGCGTGTGCGTCTGCTTTAGGTGCTGCACTTATGGCTTGGTAATTCTCATTTATAGCGGTGAGATTGTAGCGAAAAGAAAACTCCCCTACTTCGTTTTTATAAAGACTTTTTAGTAAAAACTGACACACTCTAGCATCTGGTTCGTACTCCATAAGTAGATCTAACGCCTGTTTACGGGACTTTAACCTTGTTAGATCAATACTATTGAGGCCAGCTAGTATGCTGTGGTGACGGGGTTCATAAACCACAGGGGCGATATCGGCTACCAGCAAGCTTCGAAGTCGTTGCGGGTGAGTCAGGGCCAATTGCATCGCAACCTTGCCGCCCATGGAATGTCCTAACAGGTCGACCTGTTCTAAACCTAATAGGTCTAAACTCTCGATCACATCCTCACACATAGACGCATAGTCTATCAATGAATCATGGGCCGACATGCCATGATTACGCAAATCCATCGTAATAACATGGCGGTCTAGCGCCCAAACTACAGCTTGGCTGCGCCAGTTGTCTTGGGCACCAAATAAGCCATGTAAAACCACAAGTGGATGGCTACCGCCGGGGTTGAATTGAAGCGTATTGAGCAGCATTAGCTCACTTCAACATCAACTTCTTCCACGGGGATTTCAAAATCGTGAACTTGTTGCCATGGTTGTTCAGGAGGTCTCTCCCACACAGTGCCTGCGTTGTGGTCTAACAAAGCGTTTAAGCTTGAGTCAGTTTCACACATTGGTTCCAATGGGAAAGGTTCTAGGTTTGAGAACTCTTTTAAGAATTCAGCCGTTTCATAACCTGTAAACAAGCGCCAACCCGTGTCATTACTATGTTCTGGTATAGTTTTGTACATAAAACGTACAGGTAATGCATCATCACCCAAGGCTAGTTTGGAGACTCTTGCCATGTGGCCGTGCCTTGTTTGGCGAGGAGTTTGACGCTGTTGTTCTGTCATTAGTTATGCCGTTAAACCAAGGTGCGCTGCATGATAACGAAGGTGCTCTTCAATAAAGCTACTAATGTAGTAATAACTATGGTCGTAACCTTCACGTTCACGGTAGTCTATTGGGTATTGCAAGCGCTCACAGGTGGCATTAAATAACCCGGGCATAAGCTGATCAGCATAAAATGGATCACTGGTACCTTGGTCAATTAACACGCTTTGTGGAGCAATGCCTGCAGCATGGTTGCTTTGTACCAATTGATTAGCATCCCATTGAGCCCAATTAGACTCATCACTACCCAAATAGGCTGTAAGGCCTTTTTGGCCCCACGGACACTGTGAGGGTGAGGTGATCGGCGCAAAAGCAGAAACAGAGGCATATTTACCTGGGTTCTTTAAGGCACAAATTAACGCCCCATGTCCTCCCATAGAGTGGCCACTTACAGACGCTTGGTCACTCACTGCAAAGTTGCTTTGAATAAGGTTTGGCAACTCTTCGGTAACATAGCTGTACATATTGTAAGCGGTAGACCAAGGTGCTTGAGTGGCGTTGACATAAAAGCCTGCGCCTGTGCCTAGGTCATAGGACTCGTCTTCGCCTTCAATACCGGCGCGGCGCGGGCTGGTATCGGGCATGATGATAGCCATGCCTAACTCTACCGCTACGGCAAATGCACCAGCCTTTTGGCTGAAGTTCTCATCATTACAGGTGAGCCCAGATAACCAATAGAGCGCTGGTACCTTATTTACTTGAGAACCGGCCTGAGAGCTTGTATTTGAGCCTTGCTGCGCTTGAGGCGGCAAGAATATAGCAAAGGTCATGGTGCCATTACAGGCAGCGGATACATGCTCTACACGCAATAAGCGTCCGCCACTAACCTTTACTTCTGACAGTTGATTTAAAGACATTACAGAGGTTTCCTAAAAAATCACTACAGAGCGAATGCTTTCGCCGCTGTGCATTAAATCAAAAGCCTTGTTGATGTCTTCTAAGCCCATTGTGTGTGTCACCATTGGGTCAATCTGAATTTCACCAGCCATGTAACGCTCTACGTAATCAGGCAATTGTGTGCGGCCTTTAACACCACCAAAAGCGGTGCCACGCCAGACTCGTCCGGTCACTAACTGGAATGGTCTAGTAGTAATTTCTTGGCCAGCTCCGGCTACACCGATAATAACAGACTCGCCCCAGCCTTTATGACAACACTCTAAGGCCGAACGCATCACATTTACATTGCCAATACACTCAAAGGAGAAGTCCACACCGCCGTCTGTTAGGTCTACGATTACATCCTGAATAGGGTCTGAGTAGTTTTTAGGGTTAATACAATCTGTGGCACCTAACATCTTGGCCATTTCAAACTTGTCTTCGTTAATGTCTATAACGATGATACGGCCAGCACCAGCCATTACTGCGCCCTGCACAGCACTCAAACCAATACCGCCCATGCCAAATATGGCTACGGAATCACCTGGTTGTACTTTAGCTGTGTTCAGTACTGCTCCAATACCTGTGGTAATGCCACAGCCTAACAAACACACTTTATCTAACGGTGCAGCTTTGTTAATCTTTGCTAAAGCAATTTCTGGAACAACGGTGTACTCGGAAAAGGTAGAGGTACCCATGTAGTGGAACAAAGGTTGGCCATCTAATGAAAAACGGCTGCTGCCATCTGGCATTAAACCCTTACCTTGAGTGCCACGAATGGCTTGGCAAAGGTTGGTTTTACCCGACAAACAAAATTTACACTGGCCACACTCTGGGGTGTAAAGAGGAATAACGTGATCACCTACGGCAAGGCTAGTAACGCCAGCACCTATTTCCTCTACTACACCGCCGCCTTCATGGCCTAATACGGATGGAAAAATACCTTCTGGGTCGTCACCAGATAAGGTGAATGCATCCGTGTGACATACACCGGTAGCAACCATGCGTACCAGTACTTCACCGGATTTTGGGCCTTCTACGTCAATGTCTGCAATGGTTAGTGGTTGGCCTTTGGCTAAGGCAACAGCGGCTCTGGATTTCATGTTGTTGGGTGTCCTTACAGTCGATTAAGTAGGTGGAGTATTGTTAGTTTTATACCAAGTGACAAGCTCACTTGCGGTACCCTGCACAACCACACGGTCCTGCTTAAGGGAAAGCTGATAGTCGTACATGGGGTCGTAATAATGGATAAGCAAATAGGAAATCCAAGCCTTATGATCGATTAAATCATGTTGTTTAGACTGCAGGCTTAAAGCTTTTTCAAGTAGTTTAACAAGATGTATATGGGCTTCACTACCTAAACGTTTACGAATTCGATTAATGCTTTGTAATAGGCTATCGCCAAAGGCTAAAAACGCCTCATTGGGGTCTACAAATTCTTGCTCCCAAGCAGCAATAGCATTAACGACATACTCTCCAAAAATGCGCTCTACACGGGCATCAAAGTCATCATTTAACACCATTATAGGTGAAGATTTAAGTTTGGCTTGAAGGCTTATAGGCAGCAAGCGGCAGCCCACCAAACGACTTTCGTCTTCGTAGATAACTGGTTCATTAGAGGCCCGCTGAAGCTGCATTAGAGCGATAGCCAAATTGTTTTCAAAGTCAATTTGGCTGGGCTGTTCTTCAATATATTTACCAAAACTAGATCCACGGTGTTTGGCAATACCTTCTAAGTCTATGGGTCGATCAAACTGTGGCAATATTTCGGTCTTCCCCGTGCCTGTACGGCCGCTTAGTACAAACGCAGGAACATCTTGCACCAGTCGATCTAAACGCTCAATTAGATGAGTGCGAAGCGCCTTATAACCACCTTCCACGAAAGGAATCGCAATACCTGCCTCTGCCAGCCATTGCTGACTCACTTTAGACCTTAGTCCGCCGCGAAAACAATATAACACCGCATCGGGGTGTTCGCTGGCAAACGCGTGCCATTGTTCAACACGGTGGTTTTTAGTAGCACCATTAACGAGCTGATGACCTAAAGCAATAGCAGCCTCTTGCCCGTGCTCCTTATAACAAGTGCCTATTTGTTGGCGTTCGTCATCACTCATTAGGGGCAAGTTGACCACGGCAGGAAACGCACCCTTGTTAAATTCTATAGGCGCACGCACATCAAACATGGGGCGTTGATGTAATAACAAGTCGTCAAATTGAGCCGCCGTAATAGGCTGCGGTATGGGTAGCGCAATGGCTTTAAGAGGCATGTTATAGCACCGAAATCCAATGTTTTTGTGAGTCTTTTGGCGCAGATAAGTGTCCAATCCAGACGCAGTCATGTGCTTGGGCACGGCAAAGAGCTTCAGCTGCAGCAACTTGATCTGCGGCCACAGCAACTAATAAACCACCGCTTGTTTGTGGGTCGCAGAGGATATTTAATTGGTCTTCACTAAGTGGACCAAGTTTATGGCCATAGCTGTCAAAATTTCTGCTACTTCCTCCTGGTACACAGCCTTGGTTTAGGTAGTGCTGGAGGTCCGTTAATAAGGGGATTTTATCAAATTCAATTTCGGCCTGTAATTGGCTTCCCTCACACACCTCTACCAAATGGCCCATCAATCCAAAACCAGTGACGTCTGTCATGGCATGAACGCCTTCTAGAGGTGCCAACTTTGCCCCTAAGTCATTAAGTTTGACCATGTTATCACGTGCCAAATTAACGTCTTCTGGTCGCAATATACCGCGCTTTTCAGCAGTGGTTAAAATACCCACGCCTAAAGGTTTGGTTAGCATTAGGCGGTCTCCTGCCTGGGCTTGGTCATTACGTTGAAGATCCTCTAAAGCCACCCTTCCTGTCACAGCCAATCCAAATATAGGTTCTGGCGCGTCAATGCTGTGACCACCAGCAAGACAAATGTTTGCCTTTGCACATACATCTCTTGCGCCATCTATCACCATAGCAGCAATTTCAGGGGCCAGTTTATCTACAGGCCAGCCCAAGATAGCTATAGCCATTAGTGGTTGGCCACCCATGGCATACACGTCACTGATAGCGTTAGTTGCAGCGACCCGGCCAAAATCAAACGGGTCATCTACAATAGGCATAAAAAAGTCGGTGGTACTGATAATACCGGTACCATCGCCCAAATCAAACACTGCAGCATCGTCGCGGCTTTCGTTGCCTACGAGTAAGTTCGGGTGAGAGAACTTTGGCAATTGAGATTGCAACATTTTATCGAGAACTTTTGGCGAGATTTTACAGCCACAACCAGCGCCATGACTATATTGGGTAAGTTTAATCGTATTCATGAATAATCAGACAAATTGGCAAAGATTGGAGTATACCGAGTTTATACGTAATGTGCTGTGGATCATTGTTGAGAACATGGTTACAGTAGTGATAATGCCAAACGTCTAACGTCTTGTTGTAGACCTTTGTGGGTATTTTTGAGTGCTGACGCCATGACTATTTGCTTCGCCTTCTCATCATGCAGTTGTTGATGCAATAAGTACAATGGCCCGCTAAACCCTGCTTGTCCGTTTGCCAGCAAACTTAACAAGAGGTGCTGCTGGTCGGCATTAAGTGCTGTATCTGCAGCTTGTGAAAATGTAGGATAGATCCCTTGCCAAGTTTCAACGTCTACAGAGGCAAACCACATGCCCTTGCCAAAGTCTAAGTAACCTCGCAAGTGGCGCTTCAGCTGGTCTGTTAACTCTTTAGCCGCGTTGCTGATAGGCCGGACCACTTGCACGCTATTAAGCCCAGTAGCCGTGTCTGCGCGTAAACCCAACCATACAGGGATAAAGTTATTAGTCCGCCAAAAACGTAGAGTATCGTTGCTTGCTGAAAAACTTGCCCCAATAAAATCGATCTGTTGCTCTTTGGCACATGTATAAATGTGCTTTAGAAGCGCTGAACCAAATCCCTTTCCCTGTAACGATGGTAGAACCACAAGTCGTTGAATACGCCAACTGTGCATCTCACAAGCGCCAGAGAACCCAGCTTGTTGGGCTAAAATCTGCGCTAAAAGGTGGCCTTGAATACGGCGCCTACCCAATGCGATTTGATGCGCTAAAGCGGGATCTAAGTTACCCTCGTACGCTACCCAAGCTAAACCAACGAGGCAATCATTAACGTGGCATAAATGGATTTTGTTTTGCGGGTGATCCAGTAATAACCTTAAGTCTTGTGGTGTGGTCTGGTAGTGCGCCAGCATGAGTAAAGCGTAGACCTGCTGCAATAATGTATTATCCTGAGCCAGTGTTTGTCCCGTTAGCAGGGAATAGCTGACGAGTTGTTGCGCGTTGGGAGTTAAATCTAGATCTGTATCAGTGGTCTTCACATCACATAAGAAGCTACTACGAATAAACGTTTCTAATGGATCATTGGCCTGCCAGCGCATGGGGTCTGATAGTGTCATTGCTTTGCTGGTAAGTCCTAGGGTATTAATTATACGGGGCAATTTTAGTCTGTAGCCTTGGCCACTTCCCTCATAACCGTCTTGAGTTGATGATAAAACCACCAGGCTATAATGTTTAACTAGTTTTATAAGTTGTGACAAAGGTACCGCTGCCGCTTCATCAACGATTACTAGGCCTGCTTTGGGGCGTATATTTAACAGTGCGTCTAAGGCATGAAAATTGATCGATTGAGAAGCTGCCGTTTGGACCATGGAGCCAAGAGCTCGTTTACTGGGCGCAGTGACCAGTACTGGCCCGTGTATAGTCTCGTTACCAATGGCTTTAATCAGCCATCCTAAACATGCAGACTTACCCCTCCCCCTGTGGGCGTCAATGGTAAATACCATTGCTGATTGCTGGTTATACGCGGTGACTAAAGTTGTTATTACATGCTGTTGTTCCCTAGTCGCTTGTAACAGCTGCAAACCTTCAGGTCGCTTAGGTAAAGGCTGCCACAGAGCGATTTCTACTTCTTGTTCGTTGTTGTGTAACACATACACTGCACGGTGATGCTGCCATTGTTTCTGCCACCATTGAATGAAATAGGAATGAGCACTAGGTGCTAACTGGCCATAGGCTTGAAGTTGAGAATCAAAATTATTATGCCAATGGGATGTGGCTGGTGTTAACAAAACTAGCACGCCACCCCCAGTAATTGTACCGCTAAGGGCGCATAAAGCGCTGGCATTAAACCCTCTGTGAGCGTTATAAACTACATAATGGTTAGACGTGCCTAGGTACTGATTAGCTTGAGTTGAATTGATATAGTGGTGTTCAGCTGCCTGAGTTTGATCTTTGTCTGGCAAATCTACCCATAAGCACGACGAGTCTACCTCAGTAAGCTGCTGTGCCTGCTTTAAGCCACGTTCTTCTGCCATAGCCAATACCAGTATCAAACGATGACCTGCGTTTTGTGCGAGCGTTAGTGGCTTACGAAAATCAGCTAATTGGGTAATGGAATGCAAAGTTATCCAATCCTTGGTGGCTATAAGTGATAATTATTGTACACTCAGAAGCAACAATAAACGACGTTGAAAAACAACATGCAAAGAATAGCAGCCACCTGCCCCCATGATTGCCCAAGCGTTTGTGCCCTAGAAGTGGAGCGTATCGATAGCCATACTATTGGTGGTGTATATGGCAGCAAAACCCAAACCTATACAGATGGTGTGATATGCGCCAAGGTGGCTCGGTATAAAGATCGCATTCACCACCCCCATCGATTAACTAAACCGTTGCGCCGCATTGGAGCTAAAGGCCTCGGTATAGAAGCGTTTGAACCTATTAGCTGGGATCAGGCAATGGATATTATGGTTGATAAATTCACAGCTATCCACAGCAAATATGGCGCCGAGGCGATTTGGCCCTATCATTATGCGGGCACCATGGGATTAGTACAAAGAGATTCTATCGACCGTCTTAGCCACGCTTTGGGCTACTCTCGTCAGAATTCGACCATTTGCACCACCTTAGCCGACGCAGGGTACATTGCAGGCACTGGCCTTAAGCGAGGTATTGATCCGCGGGAGATGATACATTCATCGCTTATTGTTGTGTGGGGGGGTAATCCAGTTCACACCCAAATAAATGTAATGCACCATATTAATAAAGCCCGCAATAACAATAATGCTAAGTTAATCGTTGTGGATCCATATCGCACAGCAACAGCACAAAAAGCAGATTTACATCTGATGCTAAAGCCGGGAACCGATGGTGCTTTAGCCTGTGCAATCATGCATTGTATATTTAGAGACGGGCATGCCGATTGGGATTACCTAAATCAATTTACCGACGACCCAAAAGGCCTTGAGGCTCATCTGAAAAGCAGAACCCCAGCATGGGCATCAGACATCACCGGGTTAACTGAAGAAGAAATTGAAACCTTCGCCCATTGGTATGGCACTCATCCCCAAAGCTTTATGCGATTGGGGTATGGCTTCAGCCGTAGCCGAAATGGTGCTTTTAATATGCATGCGGTTACTTGTTTACCAGCAGTTACGGGGGCTTGGAAACACCTCGGTGGTGGTGCACTTTATAGTAATAAAGATATGTATTCTGTGGACTTAAACCTAATAAAAGGCTTGGACTGCATTGATGAAACCACTCGTATATTAGACCAGTCGCGCATCGGTCCAGTGCTCACCAATGACCCAAGAGACCTGCAAGGAAAATCTCCGGTTAAAGCGCTGTTTATTCAAAATACTAACCCTATGGCGGTAGCGCCCGAATCAAACTTGGTACGCCAAGGGTTTGAGCGTGATGATCTATTTGTGTGCGTGCATGAGCAGTTTATGACTGAAACTGCTGCAATGGCAGACTTAGTGCTTCCTGCCACCATGTTCTTAGAGCATGATGACATCTATTTAGGTGGTGGCCATACGCACTTGCAAATCAGTCGCAAGGTCATTGAACCCCCTGGCCAGTGTAGAAGTAATTTATGGGTTATTAATGAACTTGGCCGCCGCTTAGGTGGTCAGCACAAGGGTTTTGACATGTCTGCTGCCGAACTCATGCAGGACTGCGTGGTGAAAGGCGGTTCCGTTGACTGGCAAACCTTATGGCAAAACAATTGGGTGGACTGCGCGATATCCTTTGATGACGCTCACTACCTAAATGGTTTTTCACACACCGATGGCAAGTTCCATTTTCACCATGGATGGGATGAGCTCTTATTGGGTAAGATCAGCGTGTCATCACTGCCTGATCATGTTGCCATTACCGACCCCACTACGGCTAAACAACCTTGGCGTTTAGTGACTGCTCCCGCGCGTCATTTTTTGAATACTAGTTTTACAGAAGCACCATTCTCCCTAAGGTTGGAGAAACAGCCAGACCTCATGGTGCATCCTAAGGATTGCTTAGCTTTGGGTGTAAAAAACGGAGATCTTATTGAAATTGGCAATACTCGAGGACAACTTGTATTGCCCGTTAAAGAATATGATGGGCTGCAGCAAGGCGTTGTCGTGTGCGAGTCAATTTGGCCTAACAAAGCCTTTGCAGGGAATGTAGGCATCAACGCACTCACCAGTGCAGAACCAGGCTTACCTAGTGGAGGAGCTGTATTCCACGACACCAGTGTCTGGCTGCACCCCTACGCCAAGACTTAGTGCTAGACGCAGTACTAGAGGGAGCTCAGCAAGCGTCCGGCATTAGCCTTAGGTAAGGTGATATCAAGCTGGTGTAATACATGCCAAGCCATTACCTGATTGCTAGACATAAAATAGCAACCATAACGTTGCTCCAGCTCATCTAGTTTTGCTAACGCTTTAAAATTGGTACATGAAATGAATACCGCATCAGGCATAGATTCAACACCGTCCAATAGCTGATCGATCAGAACTGGTAAGTGGTCAGGTTGCATCGAACCAATCTCTCGATCAAGTGTTAAGTCTAGACTACCCCACCCCGAGATCGTATAGCCGGCGCCTGTTAGGGCCTGATAAAACGGTTCATTTACAGAAGCCAAGTAAGGCGACAATACCACCAGATTTTGGGCTTTAATGTGCGCCAACGCTGCCTTAATAGCACTGAATGGGTTACTGGTAATTTGTTGCGAATTACCTTGCTGAAGTAATTGGTGCACCCTATTTTCGCCGATTACTAAGCTTCCAGAGGTACATCCGTATGCAATGGCATCTAGAGACACATCTGGCAAAATCAGGCTAGCACACAGGCCTATCTGTTGCGCCATCGTTAATAGCGCCTCAGGTGTAACTTCAGCTGCGCAGGCTATACGAGCTACTAAAACTTCAATAGGTAACCCAGCAAACAAATCTCGCCATTCAATTTCTAGCACCATATCGGTTGCCAGCACCACTAATCCTATACGCACAGGCATGTCCTGTGGGGCTAAAAAACTGGGAGACAGAGGTTTACATAGGCTTGAAAAAGAGTGCATTGGGCAGATCCTCAACAGATTTAATGAGTAATAGAGTGACGTTGAGCTTTAGACAATATGCGATTAGTGAATAAAGATAGGCTTGTGGCGGCAGCAATACCAAATTTTTCCCCTATTGTCTTTTTAGCCACGTATTCTATTAATAGTACGTCGCTCTCCTTCACCGCTTCTTGTAACACTTCATCAGAGGTACCCACCGCATCTACAAGGCCCATTTCAATCGCTTGCTGACCGTACCATACGTCACCGTTAGCCACTTTATCTAAGTCTAGCTGTGGACGTTGCTGTTTAACCCAGCTTTTAAACAAACTGTGGGTTTGCTGCAAGTCTTCAACAAACTTGTCACGGCCTTTGCGGGTATTTTCGCCCATAACAGTTAAGCTACGCTTATGTTCGCCGGCTGTAAGTACCTCAACATCGATAGAGTGTTTTTTAAGCAGTCTGTGTACGTTAGGCACTTCTGCCACAACGCCTATGGAACCAACAAGGGCAAATGGTGCAGCAGTGATATGATTAGCCATACAAGCCATCATATAGCCACCACTAGCGGCTATTTGGTCAACACAAATGGTAAGTGGAATATTGGCAGTATTAATACGCCCTAGTTGCGACGCCGCCAAACCATAGGTATGCACCATACCGCCACTTGAGTCGAGTCGCATAATGATTTCATCGGTAACTTTGGCTACCGATATGATGGCGCTAATTTCATGCCGTAGAAACTCTACTGCACTGGCTTTAACGTCGCCGTCAAAGTTCAATACAAAGGTACGCTTTTTGGCGGAAGGCACTTCTTCTTCACTGGTAACTGCAGAA
>Ga0308021_10000895_pt1 | contig 13695 bp, 3 predicted proteins | sample Neamet351_FD_201296 | JGI IMG/M metagenome (GOLD analysis project Ga0308021, IMG submission 201296) | Marine microbial communities from water near the shore, Antarctic Ocean - #351 | ecosystem: Environmental > Aquatic > Marine > Unclassified | place: Southern Ocean | collected 2014-10-02
CAAGTAAGTACAAGATTATGCGCATATCAAGTTGCATGCGCATAACTTACATACGGGGGAACGGGGTGTGATCAGTCATTTTCCTGCATCATAATGGCCGTCCCGGAAAGTACCCACTTGGAGCAGTCCACGCCACTCCGCAACGACCCCATGAACACAAACGTCGGCCCACGCATCGTCGTGGTGTACACAGGCGTGTCGTAAATGGCCTCCTCATGCCGCATGAAGCCGACGGCCTGGGCCTCCCAGTGCGGCTGCACCTCGACTGCTTTGATGAACACCACAGGAAGCGCCGGCATCAGCTCCTTCAGCCGCGCGTCCATAAGCCAGCCACGCGTCGGCACATTCCCGATCATAGTGGGTTCCGGCTCCTTTTCCGCCGCCTCCTCGGGTGTCGACCAGCGAGCGCCTTCGATGAACAAGCCGTGCACGTAGGCTCCATCCTCGGGGTACACGGTAGCCTCCTCCGCCGCATACATGGTAGTGACGTGCGTCTCTACAGTCATGGAATCTAGTGGCATCTGATTCTTGCGCGCTGTGGCCTGCTTCACTGCGGTGAGGAACGCCTGAGGGTTGAACAGCCCAGACATCCACAGCGAGTGTGGCAGCTCGCACTCCGAAGCCCAGCCCTGGAAGCGCCTGCAGCGCTCGATCAGCTCCGTCGTCCAGCTCGCCAGCGACTTCTTCGACGGCCAAGCGAATCGCTCCCAGCTGCACGAGTGGTAAGGGTTGCGACCAGGCACCTGGTTGATGCTGAGCGCCGAAGACAGGTGCTCCATCGGCTCGGTCATGCTGAGCTGCCCATTCAGCCCCTTGCCGACTTCCTCCAGCGTCTTACGGATGTGCTTGAGCAACCTATTCGCACGGCCGCACTCCTGAAGCAGCACCACCACGTACGGGCCCTGTGGGTGCTTCGGATCTTCAAGGAACGGCTGCAAGGGAGCGAAGCGAACGCGGGTGAGCACAAGGCATAGCGAGGGCGGACGCGGCGCGGCGTGTGCGGCGCTCAGTAGGCACGGCGGCAGGAGGGTAGCGTAGCAGGGGCTCGCACCTTCGACCGATCCGCAATGTCATGCTCGTCAAAACCCTTCGGCAGCCTCGTGAGGATGTCATCCATGACTGCCCCAACGGTCCCAGTACCGCCACCGGCGTCACTGTCACCCGTGCCACCGGACAGGGACACAATGGTGCTGAAAAGCTCGTTGGCGGTTGACGTCAGGAAGCCAATCTCGGCGTTGGGGTGCAAACCAAACATGAGTGGGTTTTCAGCCGGCAGCTGCGAGACAAAAAGCGAGAAAACAGGCCAGCGCAAAGGTGCTGTGTGAGTGGCAAGTCATGCGGAAGCGTGGTGCCCAGCGCGATGGTCGTACCTGCTCTTCGATGTATGTCTGGTAGCTGTTCGGTCCCGAGAACGGCAATGACGGCTGGCCATCGACGAGCGGTGGCGACGCAAAGCCAGGGCCGAGCTCCATGCCATCGAAAATTTCCGGGCGGAAGAGAACCTATAGCGTAGGCGGGCGTGGCGCAGGCGGGTGGTGGCAAAGTGGTTGTGAGCAAGTTGTGCAGCGAAGGGAAAGCGCAGGCGCTTCCACGCGGACTCACGGAGAGGTATGTGTTGTTTGTTCTCCGGTCCCAGAAGTCGGTGATGTGGCCGCCGTACATGATCTCGCCGAAGATGTAGCGCAGGTCCGCCCACGGCACGGTTTCGTTGTTGTCGATGTAGTTGCGGAGCACGTTGGCGCAGATCTTCAGGTCGCCCACGTTGAACGAGTACGGTCGTGACCAGCCCTGCGCGCCGAAGCGTCGGCGGCCGAGCACAATGCCGTGGAAAAAGCACAGAGCGAACAGCGTCGAGAGGAACTCCTTCGGCTTGGAGCAGGCGGAGATATACTGCATGTCGAAGCCGGCCCACGCGCGGCGCAGGTTAGACTTGAGGTCCGTAGGCGCCTCATTTGCCACCTTGATGCACGACTGCAGCAGCGACTCGGGGATGAACTTCATGTACGGCAGTGGCGGTGCTTCCGCCGAGATGAAGCAGCGGAATCCGGCGTCCGCGTGCTCAGAGCAGAGCTCAAGCTTGCGCTCCAGCTTAGGCAGCCACGCCTGCATCAGATGCACGTTCTGCAGGAAGATCCAGGCACCACTCTCCGAGAAGCGCTCGAGCACGCCCTCGGCGAGCGCCTCCTGGCCTTGCCCCATCGAGATGTTCAGGAACGTGCCGCGCTCTGACGTGATGTCAAACTTTTTGCCCAGCGACTCCACCCACGGGGTAGGATCGACACCCGGGAAGAGCACGAAGAGGATGGGCGTCGAACACGACGATTCCTGGTATGTCTTCTGCATATCAAACGGCGGCTCGCCATCGGCGGTGAACTCTTTGCCCATGTAATCATTCACAAAGACCTGCAGCGCCGACGTGAGCCGGTCGGGGCGCATCGCGCGCAGGATCAGCAATACCGACACCGAAGACAGCGAGATCTCGCCGTACGCACCCGGCAGCACCTTGCGCTCCGGGTACTCGAGGTTGAACCATTCGCGCCATGCATCGCTGTCGGAGATCATGTCGTCGCCGAGCGTTTCGAACGGCTTCGCGCCACCCACGACCGCCACTACTACGGTCTCCAGAGACTTGATCTTCGGCCACAGTGCGGCGGGCAGCCACTCGGCGAGAGCAGGCCCCATGCCACCGGGAGATGGCGCTGGAACCATCAGCAGCACCTGCTGGAGCGCGTCCTTGCTCAGCTGACGATTGCGCTGCTGCACGAGGAACGTGAGTTGCGTCGCCACGATCAGCTTGTCTTTGCCAAAGAGCCCTCTGCGCAGGTAGTTGAACAGCACCCCCGTGATGCTGTTCTCCAGCTTCGTGCAGCGCTGCATCACCTGCTCGTCGTCGAGCTCTTCGGCAGGAGCCTTCGCCTTGGACGCCAGCCCCCCCAGGCTCTTGTGGTCTGACTCGCTGGGCATGCGCGCGTTCTGCAACACATCCTTGTTCCAGTGGAAGCGCTCTACATCGATGACCTTCTGCGCAGCCTTCTTGAACTTGCTCAGCAGCCCACTCTTCTTGCCACCAGCCAGAGGATTTGCCGCCGGTGCGGAGCCGCCGCCAGCCACATCAATGCCGCGCTGGAAAATGACAACGAAGGCGTTTAGGCTGTACACATAGTACGAATGGATCTTGTACAGATCGTTCATAAGGAAGAAGAGCAGAGCTCCTCTCGCCGCCACGGAACGGTATTTCTCCGACACGAGGTTAATCGTGATTTCAGTCTGCTTGGCGACTTCAACCTTCGACTTGACATCGTCAGAGACCTTCTTCGCCTTCTCAAGGTTCTCGACCAGCGCGACGTCATCGGTCACGTCGCCCTCGGCCGAATCGAGTTTCTCCAGGATGTCGGCCTCCATTTCGATCATCTGGATCTTAAAATGATTCTGCTGCTGAACCAGCGCTGCCTTCTGCGACGCAAGATCAGGGCGCTCCTTGCGAATCACCAGCGAGAGCAGCTGCTCCTCGAGCCCCAGCGGGGTAATCATGAAGTTGACCAGAGTGGTCTCGGCTTGAATCTCCGGCGGGTAGTGCGGGTTGCTGAGCTTGGTGTGCAGGAACAGCTTGAAGCCGCTAGACCACTCCATCTCCTTGTCGCCCATGCGCACGAAAATCTTGGTGCCCTTCTTGAAGGTGGCGCGGCTGATGATGGGCATCAACACCGCGTCGATGCGCTCGCCCATGTTCTCAACCAGCACCACGGTGCCGTTCTCGAGAGCAGCCTCGAGTTTCTGCTCGATCACCGGCGTCACAGGGAGGCGGATGATGTCTAGTTTCATCTTGTGCTTCTTGCCGTGATTGTCAACTCGCTCCTGTTTGCCGATCATGTTGCGAACCCAGTTGATGCCCTGCAGCTGAGGGTCGATCAGGAGCGGCCACCGCGATGAGTTCATGGCGATTGCTGCATTTTCGCCTGACACGGAGTCACTGGGCAGCCCCTGTGTGTGCCAAGCGGCCATCGTTGCCTCACCGACGAGCTGGGACACAGGGTCAGAGTCCTCAGACATCGGAATGCTCTCCCCAGCGTTAGCTTTCATGAGGTATGGGATCCACTGGGTCTCGATCAGCTCTTGGCGATACTGCTTTGTAAACGGGCCGATGTACGAAATGAATGCAGCAGAGATCAAGCAGTCACCCGCGATTTTCAGACGGTCTTCCTGGTATGTGCCCACAAGCTCAGTCCAGCGCTCGTTCTCCGACGACAGTGCAGCTGTCAGGCGACGGGCAAGTTCGAGCTTGTTCTTTGCGTTTTGCGAGGTCTCTTCGGCCTCACGCACCGTTGCCTTCGCCTGCTCGAACTGCGCGTTGAGCTGATCGAATGTGGCCTTTAGCAGATCCACCTTGTCCTGCACGATCTTAAGGCCTGTGTTCGCCGCCTCGAGCATCTCGTTTGCCTCCTTCAGCGCCTGGCGCTTGGGCTCCACCTCCACCACGATGTCGTAGTACATCACGATGTTGATCACCCACGAGCACAGCCCGGCCGCAGCAGAGTTCTTCTTCTCGATCGTCTCGAGGTTGAAGTGCTCGAGCTCCAAGTACGGGCGAACTTCGCGCCAGTTCACCGTGGGCACCTCGGCGTTGTCGACCTTAGCCTTGTAGGTCTTGAGGTCGTCGAGGAATGCGTTCACGTTGCCAAGCAGGAACTTTTTGGAGGAATCCCAAGAGCGATCCTTGTCCTTGACCTTGCCGTTCTTCGCGACAGGGATGTTGGGGTTCACAGCCGCAAGGAGCACCATGACCGCTGCGAAAACGTCGTCAACCCCCGAAGGGGGCTTGGACATCGTCTTGCAGTTGCCCAGGTCCTTTTTGTTCAGCGTGTCGAGAGCAGCCATCGCAGCAATAACAGCCGGCTCAGCCTTGGCCAGGTCCGCCTGCGCGTCCGCCGCCTTGACTGAAACATCCGCCGCAATAGCGTCGCACTTTTCGTGCTCGATGTCGGCCTTACGGCCTTCCTCCTCCACGACGGCACGCTCGCGCTCGACCTCCTCTTGCATCTCCTCAGCAGAGGCCTTCGACTCCTCGGCCAGCGCAAGCTTAACCCGGATATCCTCCTCGAGAGTGACAAGCATCTCCTCGGTGTCGGCCATCTTCTGGAGTCCGCCGGATAGCCTGTTGATGCCCCCCGAAACGGACTCAAGACGATCCGCGATGAGTTTGGCGTACAATTTCAGCACCTCCAGGTACGACTTGGGGGTGGAGTACACGAAGCGGTGCTCGGCGTCATGGTACCGCTTCGCGGCATCGTTGACCGAGGCGAAAGCGAAGGGCATAAAGCGTTCGACACCTTCGCGCACGGAGCCGTGCAAAATTTCCTGCGTGATTACGTTGCCCTCCGCGTCCTCGCCCAGGAAAGTCGCCGAGACCTTGTCGAGGAACTTCTTGCCCACGGAAAACAGCGCGTCCTCGGGCCAGGGCTGAAACCAATCAATGACGGTGCAGCTCACAAGTGCAGGGAAGCACTTTGCGCGCGTACGGAAGTCGTCGCCAACGGGAGAGAAGCAGAGCACGACGTGCAGGTTCTTGCGAATCAGCGAGTAGAAGTAGTCGAGACAAGACTCGCGGTCGACCGGGTAGCCAGCGGCCTTGCATTTGGGCAGCACCGCATTGATGACGGTGTCAATCTCGTCCGGCGAGTACAAATCTGGGATCATGCCGGAGGCCAGCAGGTCGTTAAGGTACACCAGGAAGCGCTCGTTGGTGATCTGGCCGTCGGTGAACAGGAACATCACGCCCTCATCCTTCAGGCCGGCGCGCGCGTACATGTGCTGCAGGTCGTTCTTCAGGTCAGCGACGCCGTACGTCTGGTGGATGACGATCTGCTCAACTGTGAAGTTGCAGATGAACGCCGCCAGCTTGGACAGCGACTGTTTGCCGGAGCCACCGACACCAACCAGCAGCGCGTGGCCCTGCCCATTTTTGACAATGCGCACGATGCGGCATACGTGCTGCATGGCATCGGCGAAAAGTACGAGATCCATCACGGGGTTCGTCTCGTTGTAGTCGAGGAGGCAGCGTTCGAGAATCTTCTTCAGGTTCTCCATGGACAGGACCTGATCGTACTTCTGCTCGTCCACTGACTCGGCAAAGTGGCAGAAAACGAGCGGCTCGGGATGCTCCGCCGAGAAGTGTCGGGCAACGTCGACGGTGGGAAACAACTTCTTGCTCTGCGCCGCTGCGATCGCGCGGAAATCGTTGAGATTCTCGAGCGACACCAAACGGTCGCCGTAAACACGCTCCGACTCGTGCAGCCACAACTTGACGAACTTGGCGGGGCCGACACCGCCATTCGAGCCTGGGAACTCATCTGGCCTCGCTGTCAGCAGTCCCTGGAACACGTTCGACAGATGGCGGATGTTGAACTCATAGTGGAAGTTCGCCGCAGTCTTGCGGAAGGTCTCTGAGACGGTTTTGTGCAGCGCCAGGGCGCCCTTGATGATGTTCGATGCCTGCATGGAGACCTCCGCATCAAAGGGGCCCAGGTGGCCAGACAAGAAGGCCTCATAAATGGTGACGAGAGATGCTGGCCCAGGCAGACCCAGTGCAAACGTGGCGAAGTGACGCTGCAAGCGTGGGTTGATGAAGAAGCAACCGGCCGTGGGATTGAGGCACGCAATGTACTGCGTGCCCTGGATCGTCTTTGTTGTGAGCTTGGTGAGGTCGTACCAGTGACCGTAGTCAAACTGCTGGCGCAGCAACGCAATGGCGGACTGCGTGTTGTACGGGTCCACCTCAGGCAGGTTCAGATCATCAACGAAGTAGCAGTTCGTGCCGTTGCCCGCGGGCCCAAAGGTCGTGCCGAACTTCTTAACGAGCGTCCCTTCAATGATGGACTGCAGCGTGGTGGCGCTGGTGAAGTAGTTGAAGTTGACCGTGGTGACTTTGAGCTCAACGTCGGGCATCGCGCAAAGTTTGCCTGTGACACCTTTGACCAGCTGCGTCTTGCCTGTGCCTGCCATGCCCGCCAGCATTACGGGGCGCTTGGCGGAAATGAGCAGCTCCATCCAGAACGAGATGGAGCACGTCTCCGGCGTCGGGATGCAGATCTCGTTCATGGGTTTGCCCATCATCGGGTCGTAGGTTACCTTCTCGAACTGCGGCGAGTTTTTCCACTCCTCGAACGTGCTCGTGTTCGGATCGTAGAAAAAGTCGAACACAAGACCGCGTGAACCCACCTTCACGGCCTGGAATTTGCCGACCTTCCACTCCTTGCGCCACCAGTCGGAAAACTTCTTGCGGAAGTCCGTGCCGTCGTCAGCGACGGTCAGCCCAGAGCCGAAGCCCCAGATGGTGCTGAAAACGAAGTACGTCTCCAGGAGGTTCTGGTCAGAGATGTCGGGCTTTGCGTGGTGCAGCACCCCCTCGAACATGTACAGCATCGTCTGCACGAGCGTGATATCGTTGATGGGGACCACAATGTCGAGCTCGCGCTCGATGAAGCGGAGGCTCTTAGGGAAGTAGTACTGGAAGAGCTGCGAGAGAGTATCTTTCTGGTCAGCAGTCCAGTGATCAGGCCGTGCCGCCACCCACGAGCAGACCAGCGAGTTCCACTGGCTGCCATCGGCGGTGGAGATGTACAGGATCCCAGCGCGCGAAACTGTGGCGGGCGTGGCGTAAGTGAGATCGCGGATCTCAAAGAGCATGCGCATGTGCGTCTTCAGTGGCACACGCTCGTTGGAGGCGAGCGTGAGCATGCGGTTGTCGTCCATCACGGAGTTCATGCTCTCGATCCAGTTGGCGTCGAGGTCGCCGTCCAGAATGATCCACTTTGGCTTCTCATCCTCAATGTGGCCCAGGTCACGCATGACCTTAGACAGCACGCCATCCTTCCACTCACGCGTGGCCAGGGCGATGCAACCATACAGCTCTTCCGTAGAGATGGCTTTGGGGTTGAGGTCGACGACCGTCGTCTTCCTCGCATCGAACTGCAGTACTCGCGCGCGCGCGAGGACCTTGTAGGCTTGCGTCTTGCCCGCACCCGGCGGGCCCATCAGGAACACGCAGTGACGAATGGCGAGAAGCTCCTCAAGCTGCACAATCTTGAGACGGAATGCGTTGTCCGGCCACTTGTACAGCTCCTCGCACGCCTTCTGCACGCACTCTTCGAGCTTCTGATCGATGACGCGAGGCGGCTCGAGACCGGGGAAAAGATCACCGAGCAGGCCGAAGAACACGACCTCGTCCTGCTTCACAATCTTTGGCGTGTTGAAATCGCGCAAAGCGCGCATCAGCACCTCGCCCTCGGGGAGTTCCGGCGACTGGCGCTTGAAGCCACCCGCCACCACCAGCACGGACTTGATCGCGCGCAGCCCCCAGTCGTAGTGCTCCTGCTTCGAGAGCAGCTGCGACAGCAGCGAGTACAGCGAGAAGAATTTCGAGGCGAGCGTCTTTGCCTCGTTGAAACCCTCGGCCATGAGCATGTTCTCGCAAATGAGGATGAGGTCGGGCACCATCACCGTCATGGGGCGGAAGAGCGCCTTCAGCCCCTCGGGCAGCTCGGAGCGCCCGAGGTAGCCGGGGTTCATGGTGATGAACGCCCCACACGTGGGGTTCAGCGAGACCTCGTCGCCTTCGATGACAATGCGGACGTTCTCGTCCGTGTCGTAGGCCTTGCAGCCGTCGCATACGGACTTGAACTGCACAGAGCACACGGACAGCACCTCAGGAACGAGACGGTTGAACTCGTCGAAGCAACCCCAAGAACCCGAGGAGGAGAGGCCCTTGAAGATGCTGCCCAGCGACATGTAATCCATCTCGGGGGAGCAGTTGAACACGTAGCACGCCTTGCCCACGGCACAGGCGAGATCCTTGGTGGACTCGGTCTTGCCCGTGCCGGCGGGGCCGGCGGGCGCGCAGCCCATCTTGAGGTTCAGCGCCTGCGTGGCCGTGACGTAGATGCGGTCCGTCAGCGGCGTGATCACAAGGCGCGCGCCGTTGCCAAGGTACTCCCACCCGTAGGCCAGCACGGCGTCACAAATGCAAGCTTCCACGTCATCATCCACATCGCCTGACCACTTCTGCTTGAGTTGCGCCTGCCACTGGAACGCGTCCTTCGAGTGCACCTCTTCACGGTGCAGCTTCGCCACAAGGTCGCGCGTGTGGGTGTCCATCGTGATGCTGCACATCACTCGCTGGCGCTCGGCCTTGGTGATCTCTGTGCGCGTGATCTTCACCAGATGGGTCAATTCTACGATCACGGAGTCGAGGCGCGCCTTCAGCGCACCGTCGTCGCCGGTCTCCACCATCTCGAAGGCCTCCTCGATATCGCGCGTCACCATCAAGATGTTCACGAGCAGCATGATCTGTGCCGGGTCCGTGGGACGCCCATCGGCCTTGTTCATCACCCACGCCGACCGCGCTTGCGTCGGATAGCGCTCCACTGAGCGCTTCAGGTTGACTTGCAGCGTCGAGGTCATCGCGTCAAGCAGCAGCTGCAGATACACCTCGGGCTTATCCTCGAGCGGCACATGCGGCTCAAAATCGACGTCCTCCGAGCCCACGCCAGCGATGAACTTGACCGCCACCGGGCGCTTGCCGTTGTTCGAGTCGCCGTCGAGCTCGAGAGTCTTTGTCGCGAGGAAAACCTTATCGACGTGGTGCATGATGCGCTCGGGCGCAGAGCCGTTCGAGAGGATATCAAGCAGGTCGGCCTCGGACACAAAGTAGAAGCGCGGGAAGATCTTGCGCTTGCCGTCGAGGAACTCCGTCAAGGACTTCTTGCACAGCTCCATGTTCTCGGTGATTGACGTGAGGCTGTCCAGCAGCCCCTTCTTGTTGCACGCTGTCTTTGCGTTCTTGGTCGCCCAGGCTGCGATAAGGATGGCGCGAACCTTCTCGTCGACGCTTTCGAAGCGCTCGGCCGTGTCGGGCAGCTCTTTCTTTACCTCGTCTGACCCGATGAAGAGCGGCTCGAGGTAGGACCACGCGCGCTGGATGTCGTTGAGCAGCAGCATAACTTCCGAGACGTTCGACAGCGCCGCCTGCCACACCTCAGCCCGCTTCTTGAAGTGCTGGTAGCGCGAGGCACAGATCCCATTCACAGCGAGCTGGTCCGCGTCCAGCTGATCGAAGTCCTCCTCGGCGAGGCGCAGCAGCGGGATGAGGGGCGGGTGCTCCTCGGTGTCCTTGTATGGGGTCATCATGAAGTTGCAGCCCGTCCAGAAGATGTCGAGCCCCTTGAGCACGGCCTCCTGCTTGAGCTCCTTCTGCGCCATGTCCGAGATGTCTTCGATGGCCACCTTGAACTGGTGCAGTCCGAGCTCGTAGATGTCTTTCATCAGCAGGTCCTCGTTCTCCATAGGCATGAGCTGTGCTGCCTGCTCCGGTGTCTTCTTCATCACATTCTTGAGCAGCTGAGTCCAGTGGCGCTTCTTCATCGCCTCGTGCTTCAGCGCGTTGAGGAGCGGGCACGTTACCACCAGGTCCACGGTCATCTTCTGCAGCCCCTTGAACGCGCTGGAGTTCTTGACGTCGCTGTGCAGCTTCTTGACCGTGAGCATCAGCTCCTTCGACTTCTCCTCCAAGCCCTCGCCGTCCAAGTCCTCCCACGGCAGCTGCATGGCCATGTCGATGTACTCGACCACCTCGTCGGCGCACTCCCACAGAGCGCGCGCGCGGGTCAGCAGCTTCGCGATTCCGCCCATCGCAGCGTTGGGTGCCTCCATCTTCTCGGTGCACTCGAACATCTGCGCGAGGTGTGCCATGGAGTCGCACTTCTTCATCTCCGAAAGGTGTGCCTCGTCGGCTTCATCCAGCAGTCGGAACGCTACCTGCGACCCGGTCTCCCACTTCCAGAAGCCCATGTCCAGCACTGCCTTGCGGTACTCTTCGACGGCCGCCGCGTACTCGGCCACCTGCGCCTTGGTGCGCGCCGCTTGTGCCTTGACGAGCGGCGCAATCTTGGCGATGATAAGCGGGATTTTCTTGAGCACCTCGGCCCACTGCAACACGGTGGCTTCCAGCTGGTGGTGAAGCTGTGAGAGCGACGCACCCTGCTTCTTGAGGAACTCAAGCGTGGCGTGGAGCCGGTCGATTGCGTAGTTCACCTCGTCCTGCCGAACCTCGACCTGCAGCAGGTGCTCCTTCACCGCGATCAGCGCGTTCAGCTTGCGCTCCTCCGACCAGCCGTCGCCATCCATAGGCTGGTCGAGCCCCGTGTTCGTCGACTTCGTGAAGTGCTTCACCTCCTTGAGGTCGGCACGCACGCCGTCGTTCACGAGGCGCCCGGCCATCATGTTGTTGTCGCGGCCAACGCCCTCGGAGAACGTGGGGTTGAACGGCGCACCGCGGATCCTGCCTGCCTCACCGCCGAAAGTGCCCTCGAAAGAAATGTCCACGCTGTACGCGCCTGCCTCAGGCGCCGTGTAGCTGACAACGTACGTGCCGTCCTCCTGGTCCTCGACCAGAGGCTCTATGTGCCGCTCCGCGCCCGACGTCGGCTTGATCGTGACCTTGAATACGTCACCACCCGTAGTGCGGGGGTTGTTTTGCATGTCGCGCGCTTGGATGACCAACATCGTCGTCTCGCCCGCTGCCTGACCCTCGAGCACGCCGGGGCCGAATGCCAGGCACTTGGCGCCGTCGGAGACAGCGAAGAAGTCGAACTTCTGGTATGTGGTTGTGAAGGAGTCGCCCTTCAGCGACACACGCACCTCCACCTCGCCGGGGCCCAGACGCCGGAAATCGGGCGTCTTGCACGTGAGCTTCGTCGGCGAGACGAACTCGCCCTTGACTTCGATAGCGCCCTTCTTGCCGTTGAAGCGGATAAGCACGCTGTCACACTTGGTGAAATCGATACCCTCGATCAGCATCTCCGTGCCACCGGTAACGGGGCCAAACTTCGGGTCGATGTGCATGATAGCATAAGGCGGCCCCACAACAGTGCCCACATTGAGCGTCGCGCACTCGCCATACCACTCGTTGGCCCAGCCGCCGAACATCACGATGCGGCTGCCGCGCGCGTCGTACGCGATCTCCGTGTCCGCGCGCGGCGAGGGCACGTCGCCCACGACCTCCGGCTTGACCCAGCGGCCGTGCCCCGTGTCATACACTGTGATGTCGTTGCGGTACTGCCCCTGCGAGTCCTCCTCCGTCAGCTTGCCACTGGTGCCGCCAAACACGAAAAACTTCCAATGCGGGATTGCCACCACCGCGCACGCGCTCATGTTCCAGCGCGGCTCGCCGTCCAAGCAGAGCCCCTCGCCCGGCACGCTGCTCCACTGCAGCGTGCGCGTATCGAGGATGTGCATGTCACTAAACTGCGTCATGCTGTTCCAGCCGCCGAAGACGAAGAGCTGCTTCAGGTGCTCCGTCACCACGGCGCAGGCGGTGTGCGCGGACCGCTTCTCCGGCGCCGTGCCCTTGGTCTTGACCTTGTCCCAGCTCATCTCCTCCGTGTCCCACGTGTACACGTCGTCGAAATCGCGCCGGCTGTACCCCAGCCCGCCGTAGCCGCCGAAGACCCACACCTTCTTGTCGATGAGCGTGGCGCTGTGCGCGCCGCGCGGCGAGGGCACGCCAGGCTGCATGGCGCGCGAGGGGAGGTGGTTGCCGCGCGGCGTGAACTCGCTCTGCGGCGGCGTGGGCTGCGTCCATTCCATCGCCACGACGTTGAAGTACCAGACGTCGTTGAAGCGGTTGGTGCCGGAGTGGAAGCCGCCGAAGATCATGAGGTTGAGGTCGTCCACCATGGTGGCGCTGTGCCTCCAGCGTGGCGCCGGCCCCTGCCCGTCATCTGGCGTCTCCACGCGCGCCCACTCCATCTCCGTGCCGCTCATCTTGAGCAGGAACATATCGTTCGTCGGACCGATGGGCTCGGAGTCGTCGCAGCCGCCGAACATGAAGCCGTTCGTGCCGGAGATGGTCAGCGTGTGCCCCGAGCGCTTGGACGGGATCTCGCCGATCACACCATACTGAGACGGGCCCGCCACCACCTTTGGTGTGGTCCACTCGAGCGTTGGGATGGGGTCCTCCAGCTCCTCGGACCGCGCCGTGTTTGGCGGCTCCTCCGTTGCCATCCCACCGAGCGCAGTCGACCTCGCTCAACAACGCAAAAACCGAACCGAAACGAATGAGTCAAAAAGCTCTCTGCTGCAGCGTCCCCCTTCGCAGCCGACGGTGCAAATGTTCGGCCGTTTGACGAGCGGTTTCAAGTTAGACCTGGACCTGGACGGGCTCCGCGACGGCGGCGACTCCGACCAGGAGGAAGAGCAGCAGCAGGAGGTCGCGCGGGAGCAGAGGGCGGTGCCCGCCAAGCGAGAAAAGCAGGACGCGCGCGTGGCTGTGACCCAAGCGAAAGGCAGCGGCGGCGGTGGTGGTGGCGGCAGCAGCAGCACGGGGAGCAGCCGCACCTCCGACAGCGCGAACCCTCGGGCAGCGGCGGGGGCAGCGTCTGCAGCGGCCGCGCCGGGAGCCGGTGAGTTGCGCGCGGCGGAGTCGGAGCGCGACGCTCTGCAGCAGCGGCTGGCGGCGCACGAGGAGCGGGCCAATGCGGATCTGGTTGCGCAGGCTCAGCGCTGCGGCGACCTGGAACACGAGCTCGTCACCGAGCGCGCCGCCGCCGCCGCGCTGCGCGAGGACCACGGCAAGGCCAACAAGGCCGCCGAGCTGTGGAAGGAGCGCGCGGGCAAGATGAAAGCTACGGCGCAGGAGCGCAA
>Ga0308021_10000896_pt1 | contig 13678 bp, 16 predicted proteins | sample Neamet351_FD_201296 | JGI IMG/M metagenome (GOLD analysis project Ga0308021, IMG submission 201296) | Marine microbial communities from water near the shore, Antarctic Ocean - #351 | ecosystem: Environmental > Aquatic > Marine > Unclassified | place: Southern Ocean | collected 2014-10-02
ATACAATCACGCACTTCATCAACGCTATGCAGAATGAAGAGCTCAAACTGGGTAATCGCATTCACGAGAATACCCCTATGAAGCTTAGCCCCGAGCAGGAGGCAGAGTTCAAGTGCGCGACGGATTGTATCTACTGCCAGAAACCGCTCGGCAGGGACAGAGTCAGAGACCACAATCACCAGACAGGAGACTACAGAGGCGCTGCTCACAACCGCTGCAATCTTCGGGAGGGTTTGAAGAACACGAAGAACTTTACGATTCCAGTCTTCTTCCACAACCTCAAGGGCTACGACGGGCATCATATCATGACTGAGGTGGGCAAGTTCACGCACAACTTCTCGGCTATCCCGCTCAACTTTGAGAAGATGATTTCCTTCTCCTTCGGTCACCTGCGCTTCTTGGACAGCGCCGCCTTTCTCAATGATTCGCTGGACAATCTATCTGCCAATCTCCATGAAAAGGGTAAAGGCAAGGACAAGTTCTTTCACACGGCTCGGCACTGCCCGAAGCCCGAGCATCTTGACCTGCTTCTCAGAAAGGGCATCTATCCTTATGAGTATATGAACTCATGGGAGCGCTTCCAGGAGACGCAGCTACCCGCTCAGGAGTTCTTCCACAGCAAACTCACAGACGGCAATGTCAGTGCTGAAGATTATCAACATGGGCAAGTAGTGTGGGACGCCTTTGACTGCAAGCATCTTGGAGACTACCATGACCTGTACATGAAGAGCGATGTGTTGTTACTGGCTGATGTCTTTGAAGCACACCGTCAGAACTGCTTACAGCACTACTCCCTTGACCCTGCGCATTACTTTACGACGCCCAATTTCGCATGGGACGCGATGCTAAAAAAGACAGACGTGAGGTTGGAACTGCTGACGGATTACGATATGTATCTCTTCATAGAGCAGGGTCTGCGTGGAGGCATCTCTATGATTACCCACAGGCACGCTCAAGCCAACAACCCGTCTATGGAGGACTACGACGCTGACGAGAAGCACCGCTACATAATGTATCTGGACGCTAATAACCTCTACGGCAAAGCCATGGTTCAGACGCTTCCTCATTCAGAGTTCAAGTGGTCGGGAGAGCGAGACATTGATGTCCTGATTGCGCGCTATGGCAACCCAGTTTATGACGAGGATGGCAGCAACGAATCTGAAGGTTGCTTTGTCAAGGTAGATATTCACTACCCTCCGCATCTGCATGACGCTCACAACGACTACCCGCTCGCGCCGGAGAAGATGCTGGTCACAAATGAGTTGCTGAGTCCCTACGCGGTAGAACTTCAGGAAAAGCTGGGTTTGCACGAGGACACTATACCGAAGCTGGTGCCGAACCTGATGGATAAGCAGGGCTACGTCTGCGACATCCGCGCGATCAAGTATTACCAAGAGCAGGGGTTGGTCGTCACCAGAGTCCATGCGGTGCTGACGTTCAAGCAGTCTACGTGGATGACGCCCTACATAGCTTTTAACACTAGCGAGCGGGCAAAGGCGAAAAACGATTTTGAAAAGGATTTTTTTAAACTGATGTCTAATGCCTGCTTCGGTAAGACGATGGAGAATGTGCGGGGGCATTTGGACTTGACCTTTATCTCCAGCAACGCAGCTTGGGGCAGCAACGCTACCAAGAACGACCGCACGATCATGCGAAAGCTGGCATCGCCTCTTTATCAAGGCCACATCATCTACAACGCTGATTTGGCAGCGATTAAGCGGAAGAAGAAGAAGATTACGCTGAACAAACCAATTTACGCGGGGCTCACAATCTTGGATCAGTCAAAGCTTCACATGTATGATTTTCACTACGACTTCATCAAGCCCAAGTATGGCGAGAAGGCCAAGCTGCTGTTCACCGACACGGATTCGCTGACGTACCTGATTGAGACTGACAACTTCTACGAGGATATGTGGGCGCACAAGGAGTTGTACGACCTCTCAGGCTATCCCAAAGACAGCAAGTACTACGATACAGCAAACAAGAAGGTGCTGGGGAAGTTTAAAGATGAGTGCGATGGCGCACCAGTCTCTGAGTTCATTGGGTTGCGGCCGAAGATGTACAGCCTGAAATACGGGGAGAGCAAAGAGAAGCAGACGGGCAAGGGCATCAAAACGGACTTCGTCAAGAAGCACATCTCGCATGAGGATTACAGCCGCTGCTTATTGAGCGCAGAGCGGGCAGACCAGCAACAGATTGCGACCTTCGTGAAGTTCAACACCAAGAAGCACATCGTGACCACCGATGAGGTCGCCAAAGTGGGGCTGTGCTGCTACGACAACAAGCGCTACCTTTTGGGTGACGGCATCACTTCCTACAGCTACGGCCACTACCGCATCACGCACCCAGAGGAGGTAGAGCCTGAACCTGAGGTGTAATGATGTGTGCGAATACACATGTGATTTTTTATCCATAGTACTACATAGGCGCAAATGTCCAAAAAGAAAGTAGAGGGGGACATTGAGCAATTGCGAGATTTTTACTACAACACCTTAGAGGGCGGCAAGCTAGATAAGGTGTGGTACAAAGTTCAGAAAGAGTTTCCAGGTGAATACACGAGAGCGCAGGTCAAGCGCTTCCTAGATGACCAAGCCTCGGTCCAGCAGACCAAGCAATTTCGCAGGACGCCTGGCATGTTCACCTCCATCCGAGGCAAAGAGCCTGGTAACATTTATCAGATTGACCTCATGTTCTTCGGCAATATCGTAGGCCCGCAGCGCTGGTCGGGGGTGCTCAATGTCATTGATATCTACTCACGCCATGCATGGTCAGAGCTCATCAAGCAGGATCCCAAACCCACAAATCACAAGCGAGGCACTCCGTGGAGGATGGCAAAGTCCGGAGGCAAAGGCCAGCAGTCTGTGCTTGCCGCTTTCCGGAAGATCATTGAGCGCAGCAAGGTGCCCAAGCAGGTGCAGATGGATCAGGGGAATGAGTTCACAAATACAGCGTTTCAAAACTACCTCGCAGAAAGCAACATCAAACCCCTGTACAGTAAGCCTCAAACCTTCATGAAGAATGCTATTGTAGAGCGCTTCAATCGCACGCTGCGAGACAACTTCCGAGACAAGCTGGCACAGGGAAAGACCATGTCGGAGGCCGTGCAGGGCTTACAGCAAATGGTGACGTCCTACAACACCGACTTACACAGCACGATCAAAGCGGAACCGCTGGAAGTGTGGGAGGGCGAGCGCAAGAACAAGCAAGAGTATAAGAATCCGACCTTTGACTTCAAAGAGCAGGAGCAAGTGCGGATCTTGGAGCGCCAACAGGACTATGCGAAGTCAGGCAAATACAAGTGGTCGGAGGAGATCTACACCATCTACGACGTCCAGCGCAGTTCGCCCACCGGCACCAGTAAGGTTGCTCGCTACTTTATAGCTGACGAGGATGGCAAGCGACTCACCTACGTAGACAGCGCGGACAAAGAGACGTATCCCGCCTACTTCATGGGCTACCAACTACAGCGTGCTGGCAAAGCACAGCGCTCGGCCACCTACGATGCGAAGAAGGTTGCGAGAGAGAAGAAGAGCCAAGCACAGAAGCAGGCGACGGCAAAGCAAGGGCGCAAGCTGGCGAAGGAGGGGCTAGACGATAGTAAAGATACCACAAAGCGAACCCAGCCTAAGCGACAGGCGCAGACAGATCCCCTGAAGCTGAAGGGCAAGCGCATCAAAGTGAAATGGTATGACGAAGGCCCGCTGACGGCCGAGGCGCAGAGACAAAGAGGTAAGCAAGGCAAGTTCTTCGCAGGTAAGGTCTTGTCTTGGAACGGAAAACGGAAAGTGTATAGGGTAGAGTACGACGATGATGTAGATGGAGTCTACGAGACCAATTTCATAGAGAAAGCTAGTGCGTCTTACATTCCACGGGAGAACTGGAGGCTGGCATGATCTTCCTGTCTAGCTGAATGTATGGTGGCGCTCCGTCAGTGCTGTGAAACAATCTCTTGCTGGCGAGGTGTGGACGGGTGAAATAGTTGAGAATGACATTCTTGCTGACCAGTGGCACACCCGTCGCATAGTTGATGAAGTCAGCTACTTGCTTTACTGTGTGGCAATCAGCGCGTTGTCCAGCGACGCAAATGTCGTATGTGTATCGCTTCATAAGGATTATTTACCCTCTATACTACGCTTTTGTTTAAGTATCTTACACATTAGCTGATTGGTGGGCAGGCACTGGATTTGCGACGGCTTCTTGCCCGTGTCCGCACGGAGCTCCCGAATGCTGTTGTAGGTCTTGGCAAACACATGCTCCTTCATAGTGAAGATGACGAGATAGCGCTGCGTACACTGCTTCACATCATTGTTGACCTGCTGCTTGCACTGCAACAGACCACGCCCATGAAAGTATGTCAGCAGACGCTGAGCGTAGTTGAAATTGCTGTCTGTCGTGTGATACAGCACGATCCACTTGTAGAAGCGAATGGACTGCTCCACAAGCTCGGACTCCTGCAAAGTATCAAGGTGAGCAATCACACGCTGCGCTCGCGCCTGCTGCTCCCGCTTACCTTCCTCGGGATTAAAATGTACTGTAAACGAAGTGTGCTCAAGAGGGTTGTATATATACGGACAGCATTTGAGTGACATGAGGATACTGTATTATAGATTAGAATCTGGGAACAATGACGCAAACGCTCGCTGCATCTGACGCTCATAACGCTCATCCTGCAATGTCTGGCTTGGCGACCTGCGCCACTCTTTTGTGGGTGTGACGTATTCCTCCTCATCAGACGAGGACGTCTCGTATGTAGGCTTTGATTTTTTAGCTTTGAACTTGACCTTCTTTTTCGTCTTCTTTGGCTTGTGCTGCTCTCGCACAGGCTCTGGCGCAGGCTCTGGCTCTTCCTCGGACGACTCAGGCTCAGACTCAGACACCGACTCTGCTGGCTTCGCTTTCTTCTTGGAATGACGAGTGCTGTGTAACTTGTTGAGCTGAATGTCCAACTCCGCCTCTTCCTGCTCGCGCCGCAACTGAGCAATCTGCTTCTCTTTCTGCTTCTGGCGTTGCCGTGACTCCGCATTTTTCTTGCGCACAGCGTTGGCTTTCTCGCGCGCCTTGGACAATTGATCCAGCTGTGCTTGTGTCAGCTTTCGCTTTGCCTTGGTCGTCTTACTCTTGCTGACAACTGGCTCATCATCATCATCGCTGTGTGGCATCGGCTCTGGCTCAAATCCATCATCTTGCATGTTAATACTCTAGGCAGGAAAATATTTCTGGAGATTTCTACGCATGACTGGAGCTGACTGAACGTGTCTGAAACACACCTTGATTTCTTTTCTTACATATATGTATAGATGTCATACAACTTACGCACGGGACTCACGGGCTCGGGCTCGCTAGATGTCAATGTCAACCTACAAAACCTGAGCGCAGCTAATATTACGAGCGGTGTCTTTACGCAAGCGGTGATACCGACACTAGACAAAGACAAAATCTCGCAAACAGCCACATGGACGCAAGCTGACATCCCGACACTAGACAAATCCAAGATCTCCACGCAAAACACATGGACGCAAGCTGACATCCCGACACTGGACAAATCCAAGATATCACAGACAGGCAGATGGGCGCAAGCTGACATCCCGACACTTGACAAAGCCAAAATCTCTACGCAAGGCACATGGACGCAAGCTGATCTACCGACCTTAGACAAATCTAAGATATCACAGACAGGTTCATGGACGCAATCTGACATCCCGACACTTGACAAATCTAAGATATCGCAGACAGGTTCATGGACGCAAACTGACATCCCGACACTGGACAAATCCAAGATATCGCAAACAGGCACATGGACTCAGACCGACATCCCGACACTGGACAAATCCAAGATGTCTACGCAAGGCACATGGACGCAAGCAGACATCCCGACACTGGACAAATCCAAGATCTCGCGAACAGGTACGTGGCTTCGGGCAGACATTCCGACCTTACCCTATCTCACCCGAGAGACATTGACACTCTCCACCTTTCAGAGTGTGGTTACAGGTAGTCGCGACTTTGCCGCCTTCAAAACTGCGGTGAGCAACATGAACCCGTAAAGCACTTAAAGGTTTGTGAATTGTAGCATACATATGAACCCGCAAAATACAGCCAGCGACAAGAAAGAGACACGCAAATGCCAGCACTGCGGTAAAACGCTGCGTGCCATCGGGCGTCAGCGTAAGAACGGCCGGCCGAGCTACACGGGTCAAAGCTTTGACGACTGGAGCCAGCGTAAATACCACAAGATGTGCTACAAGGAGGTGAAAGAGCTGGAGCAGTACGAATACCAGCTGAAACAACGGAAAAACTAAAGTCTAAGATAGTCTAATGATACACTCAACACGGATCAAGGCGATTGACAACTCACCCATCAAGGACGGCGCCGACGACAAGCGCACCATACCACCTGGTCTCTTCAAACCGCACACGACGACCTTGATTTCAGGCAAGACTGGCTCTGGCAAATCCACAGCGCTGATTCGCATGCTGAAGGCCTACTGCGACGCAGGTGTGTTTCAGAAATTGATTCTGATTTCCCCGACGGCGAGCTACGATGTCAAATACAAGATGCTGCCGCTCACCGACGTGCATGAAGAGTACTCCGACGATCTGCTGGACGAGATCATGGAGGAGCAGAAAGCAGACATGGAGGAGTATAAGCAGAACGAGGAGGACATCAAACTGTATACCAAATACATGAGCGGGAAGCGACTGTCCAACAAGGAGTTGCTACGCCTGTATACGATGCTCAACCCAATGACCGACGAGCTTGTCAAACCCGTCCAGACCTTTGACAAACTGCCGTACACGGCGGTGGTTCTAGATGACCTCGGCGGGACGCCCGCATTTCGCAACGGCAACAACTTTTTGAACTCCATTGTGTGTAAGTCGCGCCACTACCTCACCAACTTCTATGTATGCGTGCAGCACCCGTATCAGTGCCCACGAGCGTTGCGATCGCAGTGCTCGCATGTGATGCTGTTTGCCACGAAGGACAAGAAACTGCTGGAGGAGTTGGCGAAGGAGAACTGCTCGCACTTGGCCCCAGACCAGTTTGTGCAGTTGTTCCAGCATGCGACCGCCGACCCCCACAGTTTCATGCTGTGCGACTTCAAGACGAACGAGGTGCGCAAGAACTTTGATGAAGTGCTGAAGTTTTCCGAAAACAAATCTGTGCCTATGACAAATGGCAAAGAAAGGCAAGGACAGCAAACGCAAGAGCAAAAGCAAAAGCAAAAGCAGCACACGAACAGTGGGCAGAACCCCCATCAATATTAACGTCAACACCAATGTAAGTCAAGAGACTGCGCGGGAGCGTGTCAAGCGAATACGCAGTCGTAAGCGACCCAACCTACGACAGATGCGCAATGGGATGGGAGGGCTGACGGCCGCAAACTTGAGGCAGCCGAACTTCTTCGGTAACACGGCGATGCTCACCAATGCCGCCATGGCGGCCATGAACAACAAGAGTTATGCTTTAGAGCGGCAGATACGCGACAACCAGAGTCATATACAAGCGTCCCTCCAAGCGGGGCGCGGGGACAACGCTCAAGTGCGTCAACTCCAGCAACAGAACCAAGCGTTGCTACAGGATTTGGGGCAAACACGAAACACGGTGAGTCAGCGTGACCAAAAGTTATTACAGAAACAAAGAACAGTAGATAGTGTCTTCATCGGTTTCGCTGATATTGATGACAAGATGAAGCAACTGCGACAAGAGAATCAATCGCTCACACAACAGCTCTCTCGGTTTTCTCAAGTAGGGTCAACCATACGAAGCACCCTCACTCCTTCGCTCTCCCAGATGGATGTATCAAGCATTCAACAACAACCAAACACTCCATCCTCTGATTCATCTGCTCTATTTGCAGAGGCGGACAGAGCAGTACAATTCTCACAACAACGACGCCAAGCACACAGGGGTGGCTTGGATGTTCAACGTAACCTAGCAAGTCTTCAAGCAAATATAGATGGCGTGCGTCAAGCACGAGAAAACCAAGTCAATCAATACCTAAATCCTCAAGGTTCAGTGCCTCCTCGTGGCGACACCTATTGATAGTGCGTGCGGCCGCCTGTGATTATTTTCTACGCCCGATCTATAGTATGCCACTGACTGCGCTAGGTGCGACGTTGCTGACGCTGTGCGTTGTCGTCTCCATCCCATGGTTGACCAAGGTGTACGCGCAGAAGAAGGTGATTGAAGCGCTGGATCTGAGCGTCAAGCGCTACCACGACATTGCCAACACCTACACCGAGCATGGCACGCCCGAAGAGTTACAGTCCATGATTGAGGATCTGGAGGAGGTCATGGAGGAACTGCAATTTCTGGAAAAGACCGACTAATCTATGCGTTCTCACGCACTCACTTTTATTTTCTAACCTCTATCATATATATAATGGAGTTTGCGAGTCGTTACAAGTGCATTGAGCACTACCAATCACAATTCCCGAACTTACCTCGCTACATGATAGAGATGGCGCTGGACTACGACCTGCAGAACGGGGGCGCCAGCAACGAGAAGCCCAAGACCGGCAAGGAGAAGCGCAAGGAGAAGGCTTCCAAGAAGCAGAGTAGAGATCTATCCGTGCGCGATGCGATTGAGTCGGGTGACGTGGTGGAGCTGGACACAGCACGTGTGATCACCGACTACCAGTTGCCTCCGCTCATGCCTGGATACATTTGCGCAGACGGCGTCACCGAGCACGCGCGCCAAGAAGCAGCAGAGGCACCGGCCAGCAAAGCAATCACTGAAGGATTTGAGACGGTGACCGAAGACGATTGGTGAGCGAGAGAATATCTCGCGAATATTTTTCCACACCTATACTATTACCATGATGCAATCAGTCACCTCCAGCAATCGCGCTTTCAATTCTCGCCAGCAGAGTAAACACAGTTTATCAGGTGAGCACACCTACTACCGCGTGCATTTGTACTCTGAAGCAGGACGTTTAGAAGTTGAGTCTGTCGACGGACCGTGTCTGTTTGAGTTTGATGTCTCCAACGTCTTTCCACCGACTGCGAGGAATGATCAACTTGGTGGCACGTGGGAGGTGTTCGCGGAGGAATGGGTGCCTAACTTCACTTCCCTTGACCATTCCAATGCTAGTAAAACTGACGGGATGGTTCCACGACGCAGTGTACGACTCTGCTTACCAAATCTGGTGAGAGGCACGCAAGACTTTACCACAACTCAGGTACCCGATTTGAACAATCTACATCCTCCAGCACAGCGCAGTGACCAAGTCTGTGTCTTGCCTTTGCATTACGAATATGTACAGCGATCTGATGTGGTTGTGCCAGAGGATGTGGAATACCCCGACGTTGACTTTGCTCCACCACTATTCACCATTGACGTCGCATCCACAGCAGCATCCAGTGACGCATTCACCGCTACGACCGCCGCCGACGTACGCAAGTTACAAGTAGGTATGCCAGTGTATTTTGATGGCACTGCATTTGGTAACACGAACACTGATAGTTCAGAGATCTATGCCGTAGGGACGGCGTACTATGTCACTTCTATAGATACCAGCGCTGGAGAGTTTCAACTGAGTGGCAATGTTGCTGGTCAATCGTTCCGACTCGCTGATGGGAACAACTCAGGCACCGCGGGAACTCTTACGCTCAGATCCGTCGCTTATCAAAGCAGGGCGGGTTACACCATTCCAAAACCAGTGCTCACCTACGTGAATCGCTATCATCGCTTCCCTATCTCCGTAGACAGCGTGGGTGTTCAAATCAACCCGTCGCAGTTGATGCAGGGTAAGATTCAAGTGCTGTTGCGCGATGAACAGAATGAACCGATTATGAATCATCCAACTCAACAACAGCCTACCCGTGGATTCATGGGATTTCCGAATTATGATGATTTCCAACTGACGCTGGTGTTCGTGCACAAACCTTAAACTCTTTTTCTAAGGTATACCATACATACACACATTGATGAAGGTCGTGGACAAGCAACTTATTTTCATCTCATCGGACGAGCGGGACAGCGGGTCAAGCTCCGATTTCAAGATCTCCATTCCCTCGCACTTGCTTACATGTCAACCACACCAGCACATGCGTGTCATCCTGAACGATGTGGTGCTACCATACACGTGGTACAACGCGCAGGAGACCAACCGCCACTTTGAGGTGGTGGAAGAGGGTGGCACTCCGTTTCGGGTCAGTCTGAACATCGGTTCGTATCACGCAATGCAGCTGCGGGCTCACGTGGAAGAGCGCTTGACATACGCTTCGGCGCACTCGGGATTTGGCAAGAGTTACAATTACAGCGTGACCTTTGACGAAATCTCAGCGACCTACTCGTTTGAGATTGACGCGCCAGTCGGCATCAACCAGATCAACTTCACGTCGCAGACCACAGACCTGTTTGGATCCGCGTACAAGCTGCTGGGTTTCGCCAAGAACAGCACAAACAAGTTCAAGCAAAGCACGCTCAAGTCCACCAACGCGATCTCCATGATGCTGACGGATGCCTTGCTGTTCCACAGCGACCTGCTCAACAGCAATGTGGACAAAGCGACGGGCGATCACAGCTCCTATCACGTCTCCAACGTCTTCGGTAAAGTGATGGTGAACACCAGTCCCTTCAACAACCTCATCTTTCTCAACAACAATGACGACTACCTGATTAACGTGCCTGACAAGCGCATCACGGAGATTCACTTTTGGTTCACCACCGCCGAGCATGAACCGATCGCGCTGAATGATGACTTCTCGTTCACACTCAAGCTGGAGGTGCTGGAAGATGATGACAAGACTCTGATCTCGCAAAACACAGGCATCGGTGAGCTGCTGCGTCTCTTAGTGCTACAGCAACGTCAGCAGCATGTCAGTCAAGCGAAGGTCAAAAATACAGCGAAATAATATGTCCTCTAACAGCATAAGAGAATGGGATTACTTGGAGATATCAGGAACAAGGCGCAGTCGGCGGGTAAGTTTCTCAGCACTACAGGCAAAGGCGCGTTGCAGAAAGTCGGTGATACCGCACGCAGCATCAAGAAAATGGGTGGGCAGATCAATCAGGCGACGGGTGGCGCCGCAGGCGCTGCGTTTGAGGCATCCAAGTCCGTGCCAGGTCTCGGCGCTGTCACCACCAATATAGAGAAAGGGTTGAACATGGCGGATAAGTATTCCTCGCTCGGGGTGAAGGCGATAGAACTCGGGGAGAAGGCGTCCAAGACCCGCGACCTCAAGGGCGCCGCTGATGTCTTCAAGCAAGCCAAAGGGTTGGCAGGTCAAGTGCGAAAGCGATAAAAAAAAGTGCGCGAAAACATTATCTGACCACTAGTATAATCAATGTCTGTCTATCCGCGCAACCTCTCCAACTTTCTGAATCGCTTGTCTGGCTACAACAAGAACAATGTCAAGATGAATGTGCTCGGATCCGACAGCGCGAAGCATGGTCAGACCGTGCAAGTAGAACTTCCGACCAACTCCATCGTGGATCTCAGTTCGCTCGCGTGGGTCTTCAAGGTTGTCTACACGAACCCTGGAAATGGGTTGAAAATGCATCTGCCAATCCAAGCAGAAACGCTGATTGACCGCCTCGCGGTGGAAGTCAATGGTCAGACGCTGGTGAACCTGCAAAACTACAACGTGCTCTTCAACATGCTGTTGTATCAGAGCGCTACCGAGGACTATCAGAGGCAGCGCAACATAAGTCAAGCAAACATGGCAGGTGACGCGGCAAATGGGTCGTGCGAAGAAGTCACTGGAGGTGCCGACGCTACAGATGCTGCTGACATTGCATTGAGAACGCGCCATCATGTCATTGACTCGTGGCTCGGTTTCCTAGGCACGGCGAAACCACAGTTTATTGACACCAGTCTGCTGGGTAATGTCCGCATCACGATCACGCTCGGCAGTGAGGGTATCATCAATGGTGATGGCACAGATCCACCCACTTCACGTGGATTTGAACTCTCGGATCAGTTTTTCACCTGTGATGTCATCAGCATCTCTGACGGGATCTACGACGCGATGGTGGATCAGCGCTTGGCATCCGGTGCGCCGATAGAGATTCCCTTCAAGAACTACTTCTCCTACACACAGCAGAATAACGCTAGCATGGCTCAGGCCCTCAGTTTCAACGTAGCGAGTCAGAGCATTGACCGCTTGTGGGCAACGGCACGTAACCGCTCACATGCGAATGCAAACCATCCAAGAGCAGCGGTTGGTACACCTGCTCACGCTATTATGGCAAGCTCTCACCCCGCGATGCGACTTCGCAGTTGTGGTGGGAAGGACTTTCAGTTCCAGATCAATCAGACACTCTACCCCAACTACATTAGTGATAAAGCAGGTGTGTGGCAACAGCAACTGCGCAACGCGATGGGTGAGCAGGGTAATATGTTGTCAGGTTCGTTCTCCAACTCACTTACTCAGTATCAGGACTTCTTCTTCGCCTTTGCCGTCTCGCTGGAGCACAAGACAGACAGCGATGAGCGTTACATGAGTGGAATTGACACGCGGGGTGCGGCGGCATCATGTCAGTTCAAGGCGAGTGCTGGTGGCCCAGGCACCGCAGTAGCGAACCAAACTCTGGTCTTTGCGGAGTGTACGAGTTGCTTGAAAGTGATGGCGAACAAAGTGCTGGAAGTTGTGCAGTAAGGAGTGAAAAAAGATGCTGAGACTATTCTCTCCATCTACAGTATACAAGATAATGCAACCGATGACTTCTATGATGGCACAGCGATCTCAAGTGCGGACGGCGCAGAATGTACTGGACTACAAGAAAGTGATTGTGAACCGTGAAGTGGAACCTGACCTCTCTCGGAAACCGCGCGATCCGCGCATGGTGTATCCGCGGATGCGCCAGGTAGCCGCGTTCACGAATCGTTAGCGTATATCTACGCGGTAGTATTAAAATGGATCAAGTGAATCACCCTCCACACTACACACAAGGTTCTATTGAGTGTGTTGATGCTATGCTCTCCGCATTTGGGGAAGAGCACCTTCGTATCTATTGCCGCTTGAATGCGTTCAAGTATCTTTGGCGGAGTGCCGAGCACAAGGACGGTGAGCAAATCAACCTCAAGAAGGCAATTTGGTATTTACACCGATGTATTGGTGATGATCCACGTGAAAAACCCAAGTGAAATAATTTCCATGAGGTAGTATAACATAGATGGGTAAAGCGAAAGTGGTTCATGTGGGTGCTTACAAGCGTAGCAAGCCTGTGCGCAAGGGTGGCAAGAAGGGGAAGCCCAAAGGGATGGCTGGGCGTCTCCGCAAGCGTAAGAAAAAGTAACAATTATTGTCTAGTGTCAATGTATAGAGTATGGGGAAAGTCAAAGATGTGTCGGTGGTCGCTCACACGCGTGCTATACCAAAGCGTAAGGGTAAAGCTAAGGCAAAGCCCAAAGCGAAGCCCAAGCCCAAGCCCAAGCCCAAGCCACAAGCTCAAGCGAGGCAAAGTAGGCGTCTAGCGGGGAAGCAACCCGTGCGCGGGCCCGAGCCCCCACGGAAACCTCGTCGGCGAGCGGATAGTAGTCGGGCGCCCGTCAAGAGTAATTTCAAAGCGGAGCGTGCTATCACGGGGGATGAGAACTACGGAGCGCCTATCTATGGTAAGGGTGTGAGCATACTAGACGGCGCCATGCGGCAATTTAGGCAAGCGGGATACCATAGGGGGTTGTAGGTTGTAGGTTGGTTTTATATCTATATATTTTTCAAAGGTAG
>Ga0308021_10000901_pt1 | contig 13622 bp, 13 predicted proteins | sample Neamet351_FD_201296 | JGI IMG/M metagenome (GOLD analysis project Ga0308021, IMG submission 201296) | Marine microbial communities from water near the shore, Antarctic Ocean - #351 | ecosystem: Environmental > Aquatic > Marine > Unclassified | place: Southern Ocean | collected 2014-10-02
TTCCATTGAGATGACCGCGGGGATTGTCCTCATTGGCAAACTGGTCCAATACTGTCCCCTCACCCCTGGCCTGCATCGCTAGCGCGAGGTCGCGAGCGCCCTCCATTCCGACATCCTGACTCACTTCCACTAATTGAGCGCCATAGGCAGCCATTGCCAACTTGCGCTCCTGACTCATATGGGAAGGCATAATTAGAATTAACTTATAGCCTCGGATGGCTGATACCATCGCCAGAGCGATGCCTGTATTACCACTGGTTGCTTCAATGAGAGTGTCGCCAGGTTGAATGTCCCCGCGATGTTCGGCTTCAAGTATCATACTCAAGGCGGCTCTATCCTTGACCGAACCGGCCGGATTGTCTCCTTCCAGCTTAGCCAACAAAATATTACTGGTATCACCTGGCAGCCGTTGCAGGAGAACCATAGGTGTATTTCCAATACAGCTTTCAATAGTGGGATAATCAGACATAGGTCGGGACCGAATAAGACAGGGCAAAAGTATATAGCGTTTTCAGTGCGCTCGCAGTCCCCATCTCAATTAAGCTAGGCGAGCACGGCAAATGCCACTACGTATTCAGCTTCGTCAGAAATACTGATTTCAACTCGACTACCACCACGTGCCGAAGCCACTCGCTGCGCTCCAGCGCTCAACACAACAAACGGTGCGCCGGCGTCATTATGCTCAATTTGAATATCCTGCCAACTCACGCCGCGTCCTATACCTGTCCCCAGAGCCTTGGCTACGGCTTCTTTGGCGGCAAACCGTTTGGCCAGAAGTGCAATGGGAATACCGCTTTCACTATATTCCAGACGCTCTGTTTCGGTGAGGATACGTCTGACAAACTTATCCCCAAGACGCGTAACCACTGCCTCAATCCTCTCAATTTTGAGAATATCAGTACCGACGGATATCACAGAACACTCTCCTTTATTAAACCTATAGACAGCACAAAAATGTTTTTACCTGCGGCGAAACAAATCACGACTCTTTATCGGTTTGTCACCTAGATATTGGGCCAATACCAGACGCAAAAGCCGCTTCGCTGTGTTTTTGACTGTGTCACCAAACTCACCCGTCGCCATAATATTCAGGTCACTACCGGAAAAAACTGCGCGCTGTGCATTTGATGGTGATTCCAGGCGCACCAGGCCATAGTCCGGATCAAAGCCATACCAGCCGTCATCTGTCACAGCTGTGCCACTGCCCCCTTCCTGAGCCAGCTCAAAACCAAAACCAAGTTCACTCAACAAAGTGTATTCAAAACGTCTGAGCTGCGACTGAAGCTCGCAAGTCGGTTCATTCAAGGCGCGTAAAATATCGGCATACGCAAGAAATAAACCCGGATGGGGGTCGTGATGGTGTAATAGCCTGACCATGAGCTCATTCAGGTACATTGCACTGAACAGGCGTTCACCACCTAGAGAAACTGGACTGGAAGCCATTTCGGAAGCGACGAGATTTTTCATTTCGGAGCGACCCGAAAAGGATACTAGCAGAGGAATAAAGGGCTGCAAGATAGCGCCGGCACTTCCACCGCGGCGGGTTCGTCGAGAACCTTTTGCCACCAGGGCTATGCGGCCGTATTCTGCGGTCAAAACATCTAGGATCTGGCTGCTGTCCCGGTAGGGACGACTGTGTAATACGAAGGCGGGTTGCAATTTCACGCGCACTGGATTCCCCTACAGCTCAGCAGCCTGACCGCGGCTGCCTATCAATGGTCATCATAACCGAGGCTGCGCAGGGCACGCTCATCGTCTGACCAGCCAGATTTAACCTTTATCCACAGCCTGAGCATCACTTTGCAATCGAATAGTGATTCCATATCCACCCGTGCATCCGTGCCTATAGAGCGCAATTTCGACCCACCATCACCTATCAAAATTCTCTTTTGTCCATTGCGTTCGACAAAAATAAGCGCCGAGATATGAAGAATACCCGCGTCCATTGAAAACTCTTCAATTTCAACCGTAATAGCATAGGGCAGCTCATCACCCAGCTGTCTTGTAATTTTTTCTCGCACAATTTCCGCAGCCAGGAACCGCTGGCTTCTATCGGTAATCTGGTCCTCAGGAAAGAAATGCGCCGCCACTGGCAAGTATTTGACAACTTCATTCTCCAGCTCAGCTACGTTGTGTTTATTTAGGGCAGAGACCGGCATTATCGCGGAAAAATCCCCCTTACTTGCCAGCTTTTGTAAATGGGGCAGCAGGGTAGTTTTGTCTTCCAGCAAATCAATCTTGTTGATAGCGAGAATGGTGGGCACAGACGCGGCGCTTATCTGCTCAAGCACCATCTCATCCTCTTCAGTGAATGCGGTTCGATCCACCACGAATATAACCGCGTCTACATCTTTGATTGCCGAACTGGCCGCGGCGTTCATGAGGCGATTAATCGCCCTAGATTCCACCTTGTGTAGACCGGGTGTATCGACAAAAATAACTTGGTTATCGCCATCGGTTTTAATACCCAGCACTTGATGGCGCGTAGTTTGGGGCTTGCGCGACGTGATACTTATCTTCTGCCCAAGTATATGGTTAAGAAGCGTTGATTTGCCAACATTGGGTCGTCCAACGATAGCTACGTATCCGCAGCGACCCCCTTTACTTTCCATCCGTAACAATCCTTTTCAGGGCGAGGTATGCGGCGGCTTGTTCGGCTTTTTGCCTGCTTCCACCTTCACCAACTATCGTCAATGAGGGTTTTGCCAGCACACAATTAACCCGAAATGCTAGCTCGTGGTCAGCACCGTCTGTGGTTAAAATTTCATAAACTGGCAGCGGAAAATGGCGCGACTGGAGAAATTCCTGCAGCGCTGTTTTTGAGTCTTTTTGTGTAGGAGCCTGAGTCAAGTCATCCAGACGGGAGCTAAAAAGTTGCAACACTATCTCCCGACAGCGATCTACGTTGCTGTCCAGTAAAATTGCCCCAACGACCGCCTCCAGCGCATCAGCTAGAATTGAGCTACGACGATAGCCGCCGCTCTTTCGCTCACCCGGGCCTAATTTCAGGTATTCACCAAGCTCAATTTCTCCAGCGACCTCAGCCAGGGTGTCGCCCTTCACCAGAGCTGCCCGCATACGACTCATTTCCCCCTCATTGGCCAGAGGAAATTTACGGTAAAGCGCCTCCGCAATAATGTGATTTACGATAGAGTCCCCGAGAAATTCGAGACGTTCATTGTTTGCCTTCCCAACGCTGCGGTGAGCGAGCGCTAATGCAAGCAAAGCGGGGTTGGAGAATTCATAAGACAGTGCCTTTTGCAGGCGTACAGAGTCGCTCATATCTAGAGAGGAAGGGGCTCGCCCACAACATATTTTAGGTCATCAAAACTCATTATCGAATCAATTCGTCCAAAAACTGGGGTTCTCACTTCATAGTTAGCATCGATATCTGTATCCTCCAAGAGTCAGTGGGTTGCTTTATTGTATTGAGCCCACACGAGAGAAGCTTGGAATACTGGCCAGTGATTCCCAATGCATCCATACCGCAAACGCCTTGCCTACTATATCCTTTTCTGGCACCTGACCCCAAACCCGGCTGTCGCTACTATTATCCCGGTTGTCACCCATCATAAAATAGTGTCCGGGCTGCACAAGCACGCTGTAATCACGAGCCGGGCGCAAATCACTGGTTTGCATCAGATGACTGGAACCTCCCAGCTCCTCCAGACCCACGGTATACTTAGCTTTACCGTCAGGCAATGTCGCTAGATACTCCTGTGGCAGCGCCTCCCCGTTTATCGTTAGTTTCTTGTCACGGTAGGAAATGCGGTCCCCTGGCAGCCCAATAACCCGTTTTATGTAATACGTGTCATTCATATGTGGCGGGAAAAACACCATAACATCACCGCGTTTTGGTTCATTAATCGCAAATACTTTGTTACGAATAACGGGGAGACGTATGCCATAAGTAAATTTATTAACCAGAATATAATCGCCGACTTGCAATGTGGGCACCATGGACGACGACGGAATCTGAAAAGGCTCAACCAGGAATGAGCGCAGTACAAAAACGACGAATAAAACTGGAAAGAACGATTTAGCGTATTCCACGGCAATCGGTTCAGCACAGACCCTCTCTGCTCCAGCCTGGTATTTCTGAGCCTGGGAACCCTGGGCCTGTTCCCAATTGGGGAACTGTACGCGCAACTCATCTAGGGCTAGACGACGCCCCGGCGCTGAAAATACAGCGTCGAAAGCCCATACCAAACCAGTTCCGAAGACCAGAATCACAAGTATTAGAGGAAAATCTAATGTCATTTACACACCCCTGAACCGGCTTTCTTAGCCGTCTACTTTAAGTACCGCAAGAAAAGCCGATTGTGGGATCTCAACATTGCCCACCTGCTTCATACGCTTTTTCCCCGCTTTTTGTTTTTCCAGCAGCTTTCTCTTGCGCGATACATCGCCACCATAGCACTTGGCGGTAACATTTTTGCGCAGTGCTTTGACCGTCTGGCGCGCCACAACTTTACCACCCACGGCAGCCTGAATAGCCACATCAAACATCTGCCTGGGTATGAGTTCTTTCATCTTTTCTGTCAACACTCTACCGCGGTTTTGCACATGATCACGATGCACAATAACGGCAAGAGCATCTACCCGCTCGCCATTAATGAGTACATCCAGCCTGGCGAGGTTAGCGGCCTCAAAGCGGTCAAAACTGTAGTCCAGTGAGGCATATCCACGGCTCACTGACTTTAACCGATCGAAGAAATCCAGCACAACTTCCGACAGTGGAATATCGTAGGTGACAGATACCTGGGCACCCAAAAACTGCATGTCCTTCTGGGTTCCCCGTTTATCGACACAAAGCGTTATGACGTTACCCAGATACTCCTGCGGAACCAGAATATGTGCCCGGGCGATAGGTTCTCGCATTTCTTCGATTTCACCAGAATCGGGCAGGGACGAGGGGTTATCAACAGTAATAACATCGCCGTTCTTTTTAACGATTTCATAAACGACAGTAGGCGCCGTGGTAATCAGGTCCAGGTCATACTCGCGCTCCAGGCGCTCTTGGATGATTTCCATGTGCAGCATGCCCAAAAAACCGATGCGAAAGCCGAAACCCAAAGCATCTGATGTTTCCGGCTCATAAAACAGTGAGGCATCGTTTAGGGTCAGCTTGGCAAGCGCGTCCCTGAAATCCTCGTAGTCATCGGAGGATATGGTGAAAATACCAGCATAGACTTGAGGTTTGATTTTCTTGAAGCCGGGAAGTGCGTCTACATCGCTGCGATTGGAGTGCACCAGAGTATCGCCCACAGGGGCACCGTGAATCTCTTTGATACCCGCAACCACATAACCCACTTCTCCTGCACGCAGGCAATCTTTCTCTACTCGTTTGGGGGTAAAAATACCCACGCTGTCTACCTGATTTGCGCGACCGATTGTTTTTGAAATAATCTTATCGCGTTTGCGCAAAACGCCATTTTTGACTCTAACCAGCGACACTACACCCAGATAGTTATCGAACCAGGAGTCGATAATTAACGCCTGAAACGGCGCTTCAGTATCGCCCTCGGGGGGGGGGATATTGGTCACGATGTATTCCAGCGCATCCTCTATACCCATACCGGATTTGGCGCTCACCTGGCAGGCTTCAGTGGCATCGATTCCAATAATTTCTTCTATTTCACGCGAAACCTTGTCTGGATCAGCTTGGGGTAAATCCATTTTGTTGAGGATTGGCAGTACTTCGAGCCCCTGCTCTATGGCGGTATAGCAATTGGCCACTGATTGCGCTTCCACGCCCTGCCCTGCATCAACAACCAGCAGAGCCCCCTCACAGGCAGCGAGAGAGCGAGACACTTCATAGGAGAAATCCACATGCCCCGGAGTGTCAATAAAGTTTAACTGATAGGTCTCACCATCATGGGCATTGTAGTCCAGCGTAACGCTTTGGGCCTTAATGGTAATGCCTCGCTCACGCTCAATATCCATGGAATCGAGCACTTGCGCATTCATTTCACGATCGCTCAAGCCACCACAAAATTGGATAAACCGATCAGCCAAGGTCGACTTGCCGTGATCGATATGAGCGATAATTGAAAAGTTACGAATTTTACTGAGGTCGCTCAAGTGATATGGCTCGATTAGGGGAAACAACTGTTGCCACTACTGCCGGCAACAAAAAGACGCGCGATTGTACCCTATAGACCGTGACCTGTAACGTGCATTGCACACATCTTAGTCAGTCTTGGCCCAACAGTTGTTCCGCGGCCAACATAAAAGCCCGAAACATGGGCTCTTGTAGCTAATCTGTGCTACTCCTGAAGCTTAAGGCCTATAAATAGCGGGCTACCACGGCGAATTAGCCGCACGGGGACCGATCCGTTGGGCTTCAGCTTCTCCACTGCCCTATCGAAACTATCCTGTGAATAAATAGATGAAGAATTGATCAGGGTAATCAAGTCCCCTGAAACGATACCCGCCTCGGCCGCCGCGGAGCCCGATACAACCTTGCGTACAACCACGCCACCATTAATGCCCACACGTTCAAGAACCTCTCTGGGCACGTCCTCCACCACTAGGCCCAGGCGCCCTCCTACGCTGCGATCGCTGTTATGGTTGCTCAGCGCGTAGCTGTCATCCGCATCCAAGCCCCCTACTTCCACATTCAGTGCCTTCTCCTCACGGTTGCGAATAATATCTACAAGCACTTCAGTGCCCGGCTTTATAAGACCTACAATGTGAGGAAGATGCGAGGAGTCTTCCACCTGCTCGCCATTAAAAGCAAGGATGACATCACCAGCTTCAAGCCCGCCGTTAGCTGCAGGGCCATCGGGTGCAAGCTCGGAGATTAAGGCACCGCGCGGGCGATCCAGGCCAAATGATTCCGCCAGATTTTTATCTATATTCTGTATGCTCACTCCCAACCAGCCCCGAGTTACCCGCCCATCGTCTCGCAACTGCGCCACCACATTGCGCACAATACTCACTGGGATGGCAAATGAGAGGCCAATTGAACCGCCACTGCGTGTCAATATTTGGGAGTTGACCCCAACGACTTCACCGTCAAGATTAAACAGCGGCCCGCCGGAATTACCTGGATTAATTGCCACATCCGTTTGAATAAAGGGTACGTAGTTTTCATTGTTTTGCGTGGGGAGACTGCGTCCCTTGGCACTGACGATACCCGCTGATACTGAGTAATCGAGACCGAATGGGGAGCCGATTGCGAGAACCCATTCTCCCACATCCAGTTCTCCCGCTTCAGCGAGCGGCAAAATAGGCAATTTCTTTGCATCGATACGTAAAAGGGCAAGGTCTGAACGCGGATCAGTGCCTACAATTTCGGCATCGTATTCCATGCGGTCACTCAAACGTACCAATACACTGTCGGCGCCTTCAACTACGTGGTTGTTGGTCACAATGTAACCGTCGTGAGAAATAATAAAACCGGACCCCATAGACATTTTCACGCGCTGCGGTTGTTGCGGCGAATCCCGATACTGAAAAAACCGTCGCAGTGGCTCGGGGATCTCCCGTGAATCGTCTTGGGCTTGTTCTCCTCTAGCTCGCTTATGCTCTACAATGACTTTTACAACAGCCGGAGAACTGGACTCCACAATGCCCCTAAAATCGGGCAACTGCACAGTGGCCGCATTGGCAAGTGAGGTCATTGCTATCGCAACATATATGCAAAACGTTAAGAAACTAGAAGTCATTCGAGTCATAGTTTTAGCTCCAAAAGAAACAAGTATAAAAAGGCGTAAAGAGCGGCGTAGCGTACTTATTTAACGCTAACTACTTCAAGTGATGAACTCACTAGCCCCATAAGTCTGGGGTGAAATGACCTGTCGGATCGGTGGTGCCAGGCATGCACGCGTACAAGTGCCACGCCAAAAGAAAAGCCAAGCACCGCACCGGCTAAAGCCAGGATGTCCGCTCCAGTACGGGTCAAGTTACTGGCAAGTACTGCACCGGTGAGCATTAGAATTAGCGGAAGCATGTAAACAAGTAACGAGCCCCGGATAATCACTTGCTCGGGAATACTTATACGAACATGGTCGTCGAGCGAACAATCTGTAGCGGACAGAGGTCCGGAAAATGCGCGTATATAATTTCGCCGTCCGGCGGCGATTCTATTGAGCAGACTGTGGCCGCACCCCGCTTGCGCTGCACAACTGCCACAGGTACTACGCGAGATGGTTTCGACCCAAACACTATCGGCTTCAACGGCGACCACATGTGCAGTTTCTAGTAACACTATTATTGAACCCAGCGCACTGAGTCGGCTACCATTCTGGCGGTATTCACTGGAACTTCGCCAATGACAGTGATCAAGGCGGGTTTACTATCTATGCGTATTCCACGCGTATAAGAGGTGGTTCCACCGTGTCGAACAACTCCCTCTCCCGGCTGAATATCGCGGGGAAGAATCTCTAGGAAAACTGAAAACACTGCAAGGCCATCGGTGTAGGTTCGACGCTTAGCGCTATTCGATGCATCATCCGTAGACATAAACCCTTTGGGTAGCCAAAGGGGATTCCATAGGGCTGCAGGATAGTGATCGACTGAAGGCTCCACCCCAGTGTGAGCCTTCCGCTCAGGGTGGCTGGCATGATGCACCACATCAACGCTATCAGTTGGGATGTTTTCGTTGGTGTAAGAGATATTGGCGAACTGAAAACGTTCTAGCACTTTGTCACCGCGGCCTATAGTTCGCTCCTTAAGCAACAATCCAGTTTTTTTATCGAGCTCCATGACATAGCCATAACGATACATATCTCTGGCCTCGATAATGATACGTATTGCTTTGCGCCCGGCTATTCGTTCGCCCTCGAGAACACTGAACTGATAGTGCCCTGCAATTCCGCAATCTTGTGGTCCTGTGGTCCCCGGCAGTCTTGCGCCCGCCCTTATATCTTCACTCAAACGCAATAGTTTGTGGCCTGGATGAATACAGTCCAAGGGATGATTGATTCGCGTAACACGAGCGCCCTGACCTGTTAATTGAGTGAGACTTTCAGAGGTGCCGGCGGTATCTACCGAATGTGAAATCTGCATAACTTGCATGTCGTCGCCAAGCTGAAAAGTCACCACTCCTTGATAGCTTACTTCGCGGGCACTGTGTGACATTTTATCCAACCAGGCCAGCGCCTCATGATTTACCTCGGGGCAGCTATCCGCCCTGACCTGACTGACAAGCAACACGCTCAGTAGTGATATAACTAATCGAATAGCCACGTTTGAACCCAAAATCTTCACCTGACAATCTCGTCTATTATTCCTCAATTTTCTTGATACGAGCGAATGGAATCATGCCCGCTGGAGAGTTAAGGGCGGCCTGCTCCACATGCTCTTGCATGTATTTTTGCATACGCTGTCGGGCAAGCTTCTGGTAGGCCATGCGCACAGTTGGCTGTAGCGCAGGCAAACTCTGCGTACCAAAACTTGCCTGCACTGCCGTAGCGCCGACTGTATTAATCAGACCAACTGGAGACGTGCCCGCAATGGTATTCCCATAAGGCGTTTTGTCGCCAATTTGATAGAGCTGCTGGCCGCCTATAACCACAGTCGCCGCAACTGAAGCTGCCACGGCGAAGCTTGCCAGAGGCTTAACCAAGCGCTGTACTGCTGCGTTAATTTTAGCGCCAGTGGTAGCACCTTCCTTCGACAGAGCAGCGCTAACGACTCTAGATACATCCATGGACAGATCAGCTATGTGTGCGCCCTCGCTCACTGATCGAACAGCACTGTAGCGAACCCATGTTTGGCGCAACTGTTCATCATCTTCGATGTGGGACAGCACCCGCTCGAGCTCGAGTTCGTTGGCCTCACCATCCATGACTGCTGACAGTGATTCGCGCAATCTTTCACTCATGACTGAATTCCTTCGCGCTCTTGCGCGCCAGTTGATTCAAAAAAAATAATATAGGATGGAATTTAGATATCACCATCAATTTGCTCCCGCACTTGCTTGTCTATCGATTCCCTTGCCCTGAATATTCGCGAGCGAACAGTGCCCACAGGGCAACCCATAATCTCTGCAATATCCTCATAACTCATACTGTCAAACTCTCTCAGGGTAACTGCTGTGCGCAAGTCCGCTGGCAGATCAGTGATGGCCCGATCGATAACAGCCTTCAATTCCTGGCCGAAAAAAGCGCTTTCGGGCGTATCCAGGCTTCTCAGCGCACCGCCTCCTTCGTAATATTCGGCATCTGCCACTTCAACATCTGAACTGGGCGGGCGGCGTGAACGCGACACCAGATAATTCTTCGCTGTATTGATCGCAATTCGATACAACCAGGTGTAAAACGCGCTGTCTCCACGAAACCTAGGCAAAGCTTTGTAGGCCTTAATAAAAGCCTCTTGTGCTACATCCTGCACCTCGTCTGGGTCACGTACGTAGCGGCCAATCAAGCTAAATATTTTGTGCTGATATTTTAGGACCAGCATATCAAATGCCCGTTTATCACCTTTTTGTACCTTTGCGACAAGCTGCTGATCCGTCTGCGCGGCCGTCATGTCCTGCACCCCTCCCTAGTCCATGACACAACTGCCCTGGTAATACTCTTCCAACTGACTGAATAGACTGTAGAAACTAAAAAAAGTTCAGCCTCTTTCGCACATTGGCACAATTCAGGCCAAGAGTAGGAGAGAGTGCTTGAGAAAAAGCTCCTTTGCAACATATTTCCTTATTCAACAACACCTCGTATATACTCATAAGAAGTGTAATTTATTGACCCTAAGTCATTGAGCTACATGATATAATTCACACACACCCACGGCAACCATTACACTATGTCTGTTACTTCGATCACCCAGAGCCCCTCTCAGCAACATGATGTTTTGGTTATTGGCAGCGGTGCTGCGGGCCTCAGCCTCGCTCTACATCTTCCCACGCATTTTCGCATCGCACTGATCAGTAAAGCGGACTTAAACCAAGGCTCCACTTTTTGGGCCCAGGGCGGTATGGCTGCGGTGTTGCACACCCGTGACACTATAGACTCTCACGTACAGGATACGCTCAATGCCGGTGACGGATTGTGTCACCGCGATGCGGTTGAGTTCACTGTGCGTAATAGCCGTCGTTGCGTTGATTGGTTGGTTGAACAGGGAGTCGACTTCGACCTGCGAGAGGACAGCAACTACACTGATAGTCCGGAGTTTCATCTGACAATGGAGGGCGGGCACAGTCATCGGCGCATTATCCATGCTGCGGACGCCACAGGGCGGGCGATATCTGATGTACTGATAGAGAAAGCCCAGGCGGCACCCAATATTGACATTTTTACTCACCGTGTTGCCGTAGACCTCATTAGCACCGAGGGCCGCTGTCAGGGTGCCTATATCCTTAACCAGAAAACAGACCGTGTAGAATTATTCCAGGCAAAGTTTGTAGTGCTGGCAACCGGTGGCGCAAGTAAGGTTTACCTGTACACCAGCAATCCCGACGGCGCCAGTGGAGATGGTATCGCCATGGCATGGCGCGCAGGGTGCAGGGTTGCCAACCTCGAGTTTAACCAGTTTCACCCTACCTGCCTGTATCATCCCAAAGCAAAATCATTTTTGATTAGTGAAGCCATAAGGGGTGAAGGCGGCAAGTTGCTATTACCCGACGGCAGCCAATTTATGCAGCGCTTCGATCCGCGCGCAGAACTGGCCCCGAGAGATATCGTGGCCAGAGCGATAGATCACGAGATGAAGCGCCTGGGCGCAGACTGCGTTTTCCTCGATATTTCACACAAACCGGCAAGCTTCCTGCAAAGTCATTTCCCCAACATCATGGCGCGCACCAAAGAATATGGCATCGATATAAGCAAGGAGCCCATCCCGGTTGTACCCGCTGCCCATTACACTTGCGGCGGCGTTGTTGTTGACACCAATGGCGCAACCGACGTCGACGGCTTATATGCCATAGGCGAAACCTCTTCCACGGGTTTGCATGGAGCTAATCGAATGGCCAGCAATTCTCTGCTGGAATGTATTGTGTATGCGGAAGCTGCGGCCGCTCACATTGAGAAAAACATTGACAAGGCACCGCCCCTAACGGCGGCTCCCGCCTGGGACGAAAGTCAGGTCACCAACTCGGACGAAGACGTGGTCATCTCGCACAACTGGGACGAACTGCGGCGCTTTATGTGGGACTATGTGGGCATCGTTCGCACCAATAAACGTCTGCAACGTGCTCAGCACAGGGCCCAACTGCTTCAGGGCGAAATCGCCGAGTATTATAGTAACTACAAAGTCAGCAACGATTTACTGGAGCTGCGCAATCTGGCGATGGTGGCCGAGCTAATGATTCGTTGCGCCATTAGCCGCAAAGAGAGCCGAGGTTTGCATTACACTCTAGATTACCCGGACTTGCTTGATGAAGCAGTCGATACCGTCCTCTCCTCCAGCGACTAAATTTTACACACCCACTGGCGGCTAGCCCTTATCCAATATCAAGCGAGTACGCAGCTTCCGTAGTTGTTCAGGATGGGCGCTGTCACGAAATAACCATAGCCTACAGCGCTTGCCGCTATACATTTCTCTCAGCTCCAGGTAAATAAGCAAAGGATGGCGCAGAGATGTCGGCAGAATCAGTACCCCTGTGCGCCTGCCGGCATTGTCCAAATACCACTCGCCATGTTCCCACAGCAACACCGACCCAACACTGCGATCAACTCGTGCTCGGGATAATAAAAATACTGTCGCGATGGCAGCGGTAACACTGAGAACGGGGTAGCCCTTGATATAAATGTGATAACTGGCTATGGCTGCGATAAATGCCAACAACACGATAAAGCACCATCGCTGGCGGGAGTGATTAAGCGTCAGCTTGAGGGAGGGTAAAGTCGAGTATCTGCTTAACAATAGCTACTAGCTCCTCATCCTCAGGCTGCTGACGGCGTAAGAACCATGCGAACAGATCCTGATCTTCACACAATAGCAGGCGTTTAAATGTCGCTTTATCAACCGCGTTTAAAGCCATATAGCGGCCTTCCACAAAGGGCGCGAGCACCAAGTCCAACTCGAGCATGCCTCGCCTCGCGGCCCAGCGCATTCGGTCTAAATCCTTATCTACTATCATTGCAAAAATTTTACCGTAGGGGGAGATCAAAAAAACGCATTGTATCGTCAATTGAGCCCAATGGGGCTATCATGAGGTTTCATTTTTCATCATGAGGGAAAATCATTGCCCAGTAACTATACCGAGCTGAACAACGAGGCCCTACTACAGATCTCCGGCCCCGATTCACTACAGTTTCTGCAAGGCCAAACCACCTGCGACACACGCAAGGTCAGCCCCGAGCAGGCAATTCCCGGGGCATTCTGTACGCCCAAGGGTCGAGTCGTCTGTGATTTCATACTGTGCCAGATTAGAGACAATCATTATGCTTTGCGCCTGCGCCGAGACATACTGGAGGCTAGCGCCACGACTTTCAGCAAATATATCATTTTCTCAAAGGCAGAACTGAACCAGAACGACACAAATTGGAAAATCTACGGCTGCTGGGGCAGCGAGATAAAACCAGCGCTGTATAGTGTCCTGGGAGTACAAGATAGCGCTGAAGATGCTTCAGGGATCCCTTATAGCAGCTGCTGTGGCGAGGGCTTTGCCATTGTCCAGATCGACCAAGCGGGAACCCAATTTGAGTGTTATATAGACACGGAAAATCGGG